>Ga0315298_1005011_pt1 | contig 19249 bp, 14 predicted proteins | sample WHS_1_MG_FD_203077 | JGI IMG/M metagenome (GOLD analysis project Ga0315298, IMG submission 203077) | Extremophilic microbial mat communities from Washburn Hot Springs, YNP, Wyoming, USA - WHS_1_MG | ecosystem: Environmental > Aquatic > Thermal springs > Hot (42-90C) | place: USA: Wyoming...
AATATAGTTCTGCACGTATATGCTGCCTCTACCAGCTCACCCGTTGCTTTCTTCGACGCCAGCAAGAAAGAGGTATGCGCCGGAAGCACAATTACTTTTACCAACCGGTCACTGGGTAACATCAGTACTTACGAATGGAAATTCGGTAATGGTGCTGTACCATCGACAGCCACAGGACCGGGTCCCCATACCGTATCGATACCATCCACGCTTGAGGAACAACAACTGACTGCACAACTCAAAATAAGCGGTCCCGACGGTGTCGATAGTTTTATGTACAACTACCGGGTTGTAAAAAACCTGACCGTTCTTATCGGTGCACCCGACTATATCAAAATCCGTGACACTGCAAAATTGGCCGCCATTGCCGACGCCGATAGCTATCTATGGTATCCGTCCAGCAACCTCTCCGACAGTACTTCAAAAACAGTGTATTTCCGCCCACAACATACGGGATTGCACAAATTTACGGTAACAGCCAGCAGTGGATCATGTAAAGGCACATATACCATTAATGTAAACGTAAAACAACCCCCGATCAACGACGATGCCTGCAATGCTATTTTGCTGCCACTGGGCAAAAGCGGACCTTACACCAACGTGGGGGCCACGGTCGAACCCAATGAACCCATGCCTGCCGATACCAGCTGTTACGATGAAAAAACATGGTGCAACGAAGGAGGACTCCAAAACAGCGTATGGTTTAAAGTAATAGGTCCCGCCACGGGTAAACTTAGTATCGACACCAAGGGCATGGATACCCAGATTGCCGTATACAAGTCCGACACATGCACCAACATTAAGAATTCCGACCTTGTAGCTGCCAACGACGACTACTACTTAACCGAACCTTACGAGGCTGCCATTTACGAACTCGACGTCGTTCCCGGTAAAACATACTGGATTCAGATCGACGGTAGCGGTGGCGGTGTCGAAGGTGAATTCTACATTACCATTGGCGACGGCCCACTGGGGGAAAGCCAGAAATATACCTCAATTGCTGCACGAAAAATAGATGCCCAAGCACAATTATTCCCTAATCCCAACGAGGGCAACTTTACCGTATGGTATACTTCGCCCAGCCCTGAGAATATCAAAATCACCCTGCTATCGGTCGAAGGCAAAGTCATCTATTCAAAAATCCATACCAAATCTGCAGGTGACTATTCAACGACACTCAATTTCCCGGGGCTGCCTAAGGGAATTTACTGTGTTCGCATTCAGACCAGTTACAATAGCTACAATCAAAAGGTGATGGTAAAATAAAACGAAGCAAATTTTGGATATTTTCAACTGGAAACTATAAATTTACCAACAGAAACCGTCTGAATTATTGTTTTTTGTGAACTAGGCACATGGCGAATGATACATTTAGGGCATATAAGATATGTCTTTCCGTTCATTCGAAGGTAATTTATAAACTACTGATTATCTATTGATTATAATAACCGCCAAGGTCGCTGAAAAATGACGCAAAGAAAAAATGCAAGGATCACGATTGACCAGATGGGTATTAGATGTGGTTAACAATAGCCCAATTATCCGATGGGCATGAACTATTATGCAGTCAGGTGACTACCATTTACCTGACCGACTAGTTGAAACAAGGGCGAAATATCCAATTAAATTTAACAGGAACAAAATAAACGGACATTAGGTTGAAAAAAAATTTGTGTTTTTAGATAAAATTTTCTAATTTTTCCAAGATTTTTAAAGGAGGAATTTTATAGCCAACTTAAAACTGGAAAGACATGGAAGAAGGAATAGACAAACAGGCTGAAAATGATGCCCTATCTCGTGAGGACATTTATTCCAAGGCTATTCGTGCGGGCAAAAGGACTTATTTTCTCGACGTCAAAGCTACCAAACAGAACGACTACTACCTTACCATCACCGAGAGCAAAAAGCGAATGGGACGTGATGGAAAATACTTTTACGAAAAACACAAAATCTTTTTATACAAGGAAGATTTCGATAAATTTGTTGAAGGCCTTACCGAGATTATTGATTTTATCAAAACCGCTAATCCGCTGATTATAACTGCAGAATCAGAGGAACTCACAGAAGATTTTGCCGAAATTGAATTCGACGAATTAGAAGACAAGCAATAAATTTTTCTATACATAGCTTACAGCACAATATCAGATCGATATTGTGCTGTTTTTTTTGATAGAATAAGCCCCTTTTTATTTGACAAACTTGCCATTTAAGGTTGTGTAACCATTGGTGAGTAACACCAGATACGAACCCGACAGGGATAACGGTAAATGCACGATATTTTTCCCCTTTTGTATTTTGTTTCGATACACCAACCTTCCGTCCATACCAACTACTTTTAAAATTGCATCCTCGCCAATGTTATTATTCAACACAAGTATGTTGGTGGCTGCATCATAGGTAAAGAAAGCTTGCTGAACGAATGTTTCAGCTATTCCCGAAGGATCTTCCCCATCCCATGAATTTTTAGTATCGACCAGTACCATCTGTCCCAGATAGTCGGCGGTCTTATAGTTATCATTATAATGAGCAGCAGGCATAAAAATAGAACCGATGAAATTTTCCCTTTCATGATTGGGATTACCATCATCGTCGCAATAAGCAACAGCAAAACCCATGGTTTTACCAGGCTTTAGTTTAACTCTCGATTGTTCGGGATTTTGAGGATTAAAATTCTTATTGTAGACTTTTATAGCAAATTCCCACAGATAGGTATGTGGGGCAATGGTATCCATTTTAACAATCAGATTATTCCGCAGATTGATTCCTGCACAGGTAGTCGACATGTCGATAGCGTCATAAAATATGCTTACATGATAGGCAAAAGCATTATAGTTGCACTCATGATAGCCTTTTGACCGGTCTTCGTCGAGAAAGATTTCGACACAGTCGTCGTTCCACCAATTAGATAGTGGATCGGTATAATAATCGGCCAGCGAATCGTCAATCACTTTAACAAGCAGGTACAGATAGTTTGAGTCCCAAGCAGCCTTATAATATCCTTCAAAATCACCCTTCTGCATGGTTGCCCCATAGGGTATCCAAACCTTGTCGATATTGTGCCAACGGGCATTATTCCAACAAGAATCATTGTCCAATCCGTCAATGACTACCGGCATGGAGGTATAATCGACATAAAGAATAGTGGTATCGTACTGGGGCTGTGCCCGTAGGATCAGCACCGTCAACCCCAGAATAGCCGAAAGAAATGCTTTTTTTATCATGATAGCTGAATGATTCTACATGCCTGTAATTTTAAATTCCACACGCCGGTTGAGAGCACGTCCATCGGCAGTCTTATTAGATGCTACGGGTTGATGCGGGCCATAACCTTTGTAGGTAAGGCGGCTTTTATCAATACCGTTTTCAACCAGATAAGTAACAACAGCCTTTGCTCTTGCCTCGGACAGACGAAGGTTGTATGCCAGCCCACCTACATTGTCGGTATGTCCCGATATTTCGAGACGAAGGGTAGGATTCTCCTTCAAAAATGCGAGTACATTGTTCAATTGCTGGTATGATTCTTCTTTAAGAACAGCCTTTCCGGTTTCAAAGAAAATATTTTTCAGCACCACTTTTGCTCCAACTGCCAAAGGTTGAAGCAGAAAATCTTTCTGAATAATATCACCCTTTTCTTTGGTAAGATCGACAACACCAAGGTAGAGCAAATAGCCACGGGTGTTGATTTCCACCCCAAAAGCTTTACGTTCGGGCAGCTGAGTACGATAGTTACCCATTGAATCACTAATCATGGTTGCTACTACCTTCGATTTTTCAGAGTCGATTATCTGGATTTTAGCCATCAGCCCTTTCTTAGTTTCGGAATCGAGTATCTTACCCATAAGTACCAGTGATGAATCAATAGCAAGAACCGATATGGGTACCTGTTTAATTGAAGGCCGATCGTATAATTCAAAAGCCAGAGGGCTTGCTTCACCCAGACTGACAAATTCTTTGGCCGCACCCAAAAAGATAATTTTGTAGATATCTTTTCCGCCAACGGTATTTTCCCTATTAGAAGAGACATAAGCCAATTTTCCGCTTGATAAGGGCAAATAGAACAGGTCGTCATCGGGCGTATTAATCGGATATCCCATATTGACGGGTTTTGACCACCCCGACTCTGTGCGGGTAGTATAAAATATGTCGTAGCCACCCATGCCCGGATGTCCTTTTGACGAGAAATACAAAGTTTTGCCATCGGGTGACATACTTACCCCTTCTTCGTTGTAAGGGGTATTAATCAGTGGTCCCATATTTACGGGCTTAGACCAGTCACCATCCTCGTCGCGCTGGCAATAATAAATATCTTTACCTCCAACAGCGCCCTTGTAATCAGCATCACTAACAAAAAAGAGCATTTTGCCGTCGGGAGAAAAACAGAGCGAGGTTTCGCGTGACCCCCTGGTATTAATACGTCGAAAGGCATGCGTTCCGCTCCAACGGGAACCGTCTTTAATACTATAATAAATATTTCCGTTTCCTTTGCTACGATAAATATAGAGTGTATCGCCCGAAGGAGAGACCGCAACCGCAGCCTCGTTACGTTTTGAGGTAAGGCGCTTATCGACTAATTGCGGGGGAGTCCAGTCATGTGCTGTTTTTTTAGACACATATATATCTTCGCTGAACTTTTGATCCAAGGGATTGCGCTTGGTGTTATATTTCGAGGGTCGACGGGAAGTGAAAAACAGAACATCTTCCTTAGCGGTTAATACTGGGTAAAAATCGTCATATTCAGAGTTTATTCCAACGCCCAGATTCTGAACTACAACCCTTTTAGGTTCAGCCACAAGCTGTTTGCCTGTTTCGCACTGTTCAATCAGTTGATCGATGTTATAGGGTGCCTTTTTGAGCATTCTGGCAGTAAGGCCAGATTTGAAAAGCCTATATTCCTTAATGGCATTGTCGAAATCGAGATTCATGTGATAGGCCCGGCCCAACTGCAGGTGAATATCGCGAGTAATATTATTGTTGATCTCAAAAGCTTTTTGCAGATATTTCAAGGCCTCTTTTTTCTCATCGGCATAGAGATAACAGATACCAATCTTATAATTGAGGGCTGCATTTTTATCGTTGTAGGCATAAGCCTTAAGATATTCCACGCGGGCATCGCGATAATAGGCAGGTCCCCGTGCATATAATTTATCCCCTTTTCGCACGGCATTCCATGCAGCTTCTCCACCGGGAGCTGCAGTAATAAACTGAATTTTTTTAATGCGGACCTTTTCCTGTCCTGTCAAGGCCAGAGGAATCATCAGAATTAAACAGGCTATTTTAAGAAAACGTCTTATTTCCATGGCATCTGCTATTTACATTCATTAACGAATTGGGCGGCATCCTGATAACCTAACGATAAAGCCATTTTCCAGTCGGAGCATGCTCCGTCGATGTCGCCGGTGAGTTCCCGGCAAAAGCCTCTGTTGAGGAAGGCCTCGGCCGACTTGCTATTGTATTCGATCGCCCTGTTATAACTATCAATGGCACGTTTATGATCGCCCTTTTTGGCATAGGCATTTCCAAGGTTTATGATCGCCTGCACATATCCGGGTTTTAATTCTATAGCTTTCAAAAAATCTTCCAGTGCGCCATCGTAATTACCTATACTATATTTAGCCATACCTCGGTTGTTATAAGCTATAAAATTCTTAGGTTGCAGACCGATAAGCCTGTCAAGATCGGCAATGGCACCATTAAAATCACCGGTGTAGATTTTAGCCAATGCTACATTATTGTATGCTGCTATCAGTGTAGTATCATTCTTAATGGCTTGTTGGAAATCGTATATAGCGCCCGTATAATCACGGGAAGCAAGCTTAACTTTCCCACGCTCAAAATAGCTTAAGGCATAACGAGGATTTTTGTCAATAGCCATCGAAAAATCGGATGAGGCTCCGGGATAATCTTTTTTGTAAAAGCGAACTACTCCACGATAGTAATATACTTCGGGGATATTAAAGCCATTTTCGAGGGCCTTGTCAAAATTTTCGGGGTTAACTGTTGCGGTATCGGTGATGAGCTGCAAATAACCCTTGTAAAACCAAGCTTCTCCCATTTTGTCGTTAAGCTGTATGACTTTGTCAAAATCAAGGGATGCAGCCTGCCGATTGTTCAGTTCAAAATTTGCTTTTGCTCTCTGCAGATAGGCCAGTGTATGCTGAGGATTTAACTTTATACACTCGGTAAAAGCATCAACGGCCTGTCGGTATTGAGCCGACTGAAAAAAACCTACCCCCTTGTTGTAGGCCAAATCAGCATTTTTTTTCTGCTGCGCAGCCTCCCAATCGGACTGACCATAGCTCAATCCTATCGTGAAAAAACAGACTGCCAGAAGGATTATCCATTTTTGCTTCATCCGTAATATTTTTTAAATTACTTGAATTAAATACTCTTTTTTGTCCTAACCGCAAAAATTGTTACTTATACTCTTGCCTGAGCATGCCCAACATTCCTTACGGTTAGCTATTCATTCACTCTATCGACCCATCATGGATCGCCCATGTTCGTTATGGGTTGTGTAATGCAATATCATGCTGAATTTAGCATAAATTTTTTCGTTCCCTTTTATCACTGAATTACAGCATGCTTAAATAGCTATGCGAATATATTCATTTTTAATGAATTTTCGCTTTACAAAGTAATATTTTTGTTAAGCATAAATATTTTGAAGAAATGATCTGATGTGTCTGGCTGGTATAATTATAAGACACATCGCAGTGGTAACATTGCAGTTCCTTGATGCAGAGAACTAAAACATTTTCCTCTATGCAAGGACTAATGAAACGAACTTGTGAGTTCCATCCGGCCGATAGGCTAATAAAAGATTGGAGGAAATTACAATATATTAATCAGCGAAGTATAATGTTATTTTTTTGCTGGCCATACTTCGTATGTTATTCTTATTACTGAAATACAACAACTTATACAATGCCTACCCCGGAAAAATCATAAAACATATTACCCTGTCGACAACAAGTCAACAGGGTAAATTATACAGATAAAATAATCAAACAAAGCTTTCTGCTATAGACTTAGAGGTTTTCCTTTGTAAAAGTCGAGCACTTTGGTATTAAAAACAAACTGATATTTAGCCTGCAGAAGGTCGGACTGGGCTTTCAAGTAGTTATTTTTGGCAATATTATAATCAATTGCACTGATAAGGCCTACTTCATACTTTTGCTGGACATATTTAAAATTTTCTTCCTGCGATATCAATGCTTCCTTGCGCGATTGATAACTTTCGAACGAAGCAAGAGCATCGGCATAAGCCTGTTCTATTTCCTTTCGAAGGTCGAGCATGGTTTGTCGCAACATATATTCGGCATCGAGCTGACCGATTTTTGCATTGGAAACATTGGTCTGTATCTGATAGCGGGTAAATATAGGAATAGAAAGGTTTATGGAGAGTTGTTTATAAAGTTTATCGTTCAGCTGGTCTCGAATAGGATATTTTTCGGTAATAGTAGGATTATTAGGGTCAATGGGTCGTTCGGCATTGACATTATATTGTGTATAGTAATCGGCAGTAAGCGAGAGCTGAGGCAAACGGCTGCCCTGTGCTATAGAGAGTTGACTTTTAGCTTTCTCCAGCGCATAGCGGGCACTTTTAATTTCGGGCATATTTTCGACAGCCAGCATAAAGATAGAATCGGGGTTTTCATGGAAAGAATCGGGTACAGCAACCTCGGGGATAGCCACGGCAAAATTTTTGACGGTATCAAGATCGAGCATCTGTGCCAAGGAAAGATACGAAAGGTCGAGCTTGTTTCTGGCATTGGTAACCGACACCAGTTCAGCAGCATATGAGGCTTCCATTTCGAGTAAAGAACCTCGGGCTACATTTCCTACCTCGTAAAGTTTACGGGTACGATCCAGTTGCAACTTCGACAACTCAGCCTGACTTTTGGTAATCTCATAGTATTCACGGTCGAACAGAATCTGAAGATAAGCCGAAGCAATAGCAAGGGCAACGCTGTTTCTGGTATGCTCCAGTTGCTCTCGTGCCGACAAAAAAGCATACTTCTGAGCACGAATAGTATTAATTTTCTGAAATCCGCTAAACAGCACCACATTACTGCGTAAGCCCATACTTCCTGCATTCACCTCGTTGGAATATGAAAAGCTTGTGTAATCAGCCACTCGTCCCTTGCCAATGTTGTGCGAGGCACCTGCCCCAAAATCGGGTAAAAGATCAAAATACGACTGCTGATAATTATTCCGAGCTATCCCCGTTTGCAGCATCTGACGCTTTATGGTCAGATTATTCTGATATGCGTAGGCAATACATTCTTCAAGAGTCCATAAACGTTGGCCACTCAAAAACGACATTGTTAAAAGCATGGCTATTAGCCCTAAAAATAAAAATCTGAAACATCTCATGGTTCGGATATTAAAAATTAGTACTCCGTTTTACTAAATAAATCGAAAATGTATTATGTTGTTGCATTTAATTCTTTTACCCATAAAAATGGCATGCAAAGGTTGGTAAAATTAAAGATTATTCTAACATATCTGTTGTCCAAAATATAGCGCTGTTTTTTCACAATTATCAAATTTCATGTTTTAAATTTTAAAGCCACTTCATATATTCGCACCCGAAAGACGAATAGTGATAAATAAAAGTTACAGAAAAAATACAAATGATGGGACAAAACTACGTAAACATTGAACTCAGCAAGGCCTATAAGTTGCTCAACACTGGAGCCGTAGGTATAATCTGTACACGAAGTGTATCGGGCAATTATAACATGGCACCGGTTGCCTGGATAACCCCAATAGAATATGATCCTGTAACCCGTGTGCTGATTGTACTGGATAAAGAAAACAGGACATGTCGCAATATATTAGACACTGGTGTATATGCCGTTGCCATACCGCACATCGAACAGGTGGAAATGATTAAAAGTCTGGGCAGTACCTCAGGAAACAGTCATGATAAAATCAGCGAACTGGGCATTTCGACTTTTCCGGCTACGGAAATTGACGTATTGCTCCCTAAAGGCTGCATTGGTTATATCGAATGCAAAATGTATCGTTCAATAGAAGATGAGAGTGTTATGCTTATGTTGGGAGAAAGCGTACATGCGACTGTATTAGAATCGGCTTTCAATCGCCGATTATTGGCCGAAAAACCAGAAGGTAAGGCAGTGCATCATCTGGGCGGAAAGGTTTTCGTAACTTCATCGGACAAAATATATTGACCTCAGGTTACTCAACCCTGAAACATTATACTGTAATGAATTAGCAGTACTGGATAAAAATATTTACGGATTTCTATTCGAGTAGTTTATTAATAATCGAGATCATCTGACGCTTTGAAACTTTTTTATAGCCATCGGGTATTTCAAAAACATCACCGTTAACAGGAGTGGACTTGTATTGAGTAGCCACCACACGCATTTCAACATTAGGCATCTGGATATTAAACGCAACCAGCAGGCCATCGATATCCTTAAATGGGGTAAACCGGTTGGGTTCTTCCACGGGTAAGTCGTGTGTATAGAACAAATCAAACGGTTTGATTGCGGTGTCGGCAAAACTAACTATAGCCTTTTTGCAGTTAAACCCTGCTATTCGTGCAGTGTCAGTGACATAACGAATAGTAAAATCTTTCATGTACTCGAAAAAAAAGGGAACTTCATTATGTTCGCCCGAATAATACAATTTCTTATCCATTACTTTCAATAAGGTAATATTTCTGCCTTTTCGCAGATCGGTAATATTGCTAAGGGCAAACATACCCATAAACCCCTCAATGGTAGTAATATTTTTATTCCCCCTGAATTTTAAAATTATCCGTCGGGGAAGCAGATTGGTGGGCATACTCGATTTGTTGGTCAGGTAAGTAACTTCATATTCGATTATCCCCTGTGGCTGACGGTCAGTTCCACCATCACGGCACGCAAGTAGCAACAGGATACAAAACAATATGAAAACCGTTCGTTTTCCCATTAAAAAATACCTATTAGGATTCAAACCCCCGATTGAAACGGAAAATCATTGCAAAATAAATTACACCCAATAATTTTCATGTACGATTGAGAAAAGTCCCTAAAATACAGGGCTCGCTCATTGTCAATCGTTATTCCATTATCTTCTTCAAAAAAATATTTTTTTACAATAATAAGCATTTACGATCAACCCGCAAAAAGTTTTTAACTGAAGATTTTCGTCAGGCATTTTGCTAAAATTGTTTAATTAGTTAAAAATGTGGAAATTATTTTAATCTGGCTGAGTTGAAAAAGGGGATTTTACCACCTAAAAACATTGTCTGCAACGAATTTACAAAAACGAACCGTTCTTAGTGCTTAATCTCAAAAATAATGGTTAGCCGAAGGTTTAACTTAAACTCCCTTTATGTCGTTGTGAAGGCAAAATTAACACATCTCCTAAATTGCTGATACCAACCTATGTTCGTCAAGAATAGGGGCAAAAAACAGGTAGTAAAATTTAGCACTATTCTTGTACATTACAGGACTTAGCATTTTTGAAACAAAAAAAAACTATTACCTTTACTGATTGTATTGTAGCTAATGTACGCCTAGGCAATCAGGGCATACCTGATAAAAACGGCAAAGAAATAAAATGAGTTCTTTTTTAGTAGGATCAATGATTTAGTAACTTAAAAAGTATTATCTGATGAAGTTATTGCATATTGTACGTCATGGAAAATCATCGTGGGATTATCCGGGGATTGATGATGTGGATCGGCCACTGATTGACAAAGGCATAAAAAATGTAATAGCTACTGGTAATTATTTGTTGGAAAATTATGGTCAGCCAGACATAATAATATCGTCACCAGCAATACGGGCGTTACATACGGCCATGCTTCTGGCACGAACCTGCGGCATTCCCTACGGAAAAATAATTATCGATGAAAGGATATACGAAAGCTATTCGTCAACAATCATTGAAGCCGTAGAAGAAATGCCCGCCCATCATCAAAGCTTGGTAGTGGTAGGACATAATCCCATGCTAACGGAATTTTGCAATTTATTTTTACCCGATTACCTCGAAAATTTACCTACGGCCGGACTGGTAACTTTGACATTCGATATCAAAGACTGGAACATAGTCAATCAACAACCCGTTGCAAGCAAAGTATTTTTCCCCCGCAAAGATTAAGATAAGATACCGGAACTATGAAGCACAAAACCATTAACCGCGAAATCAGTTGGCTGTCGTTCAATGAGCGGGTGTTACAGGAAGCACTTGATAATCGTGTACCCCTTGTGGAACGTTTGCGATTTTTAGGGATATATTCCAATAATCAGGATGAATTTTTTAAGGTTCGTGTAGCCACAATCAAGCGAATGATTGATTACGGTTACGATCCTAAGGTATTGCAGGGCGAAAAACCCAAACGCATTCTGGCCAAAATACAGGAAAAGGTTATTGCTTTACAAAACAAATTTAGCATAGCCTACGAACAGATTATCAAGGAGTTTGAGAAAGAAAACATTTATTTTCTCAACGAACAGCAGTTGAGCCCAGAGCAGGGTCGCTATGTTGACGAGTACTTCGACGCAGAGGTTCTTCCTTTTCTTTCGCCCATATTGCTGAGCAATGTTAAGCAATTTCCGTACATGAAGGACAAGTCGATATACTTTGCCATAAAGCTTGTCAACACCAAAACTCAACCCAATAATATAGATTATGCGCTGATGGAGATTCCCTGCCCCATGCTCAATCGATTTGTACAACTCCCCTCGAACGATGGAAAAAAGTACGTTATCCTGCTCGACGACATTATCCGGTACTGTCTAAAAGATATTTTTGCCATTTTTGAATATAATCATTTTGAGGCCTATACCATTAAGTTGACCCGGGATGCGGAACTTGACATCGACAATGATTTGTCGAAAAGTTTACTTGAAAAAATTTCGAAGGGGGTAAGCGAACGCAGTCATGGACAGCCGGTGCGTTTTGTTTACGACAAAGACATTCCGCGTGACTTGCTGGAGTATATCACCCAACGGCTAAACTTTGATCCGTCTGATACCGTACTGGGGGGATCCAGGTATCATAATTTTAAGGACTTTATGACATTTCCCAATCTGGGTGGGCCCCATCTTGAATACAGTCCTACCCCACCCTCGGAACATCCGCGTATCAACCGGCATGCAAGCATGTTTAAAGTCATCGCCGAACGAGATCTTATTTTGCATTATCCGTATCAAAAATTTGATCATTTTGTCGATTTCCTGCGCGAAGCATCTATGGATCCGAAGGTAAAATCGATATGTATCACCATTTACCGTGTGCCAAGAAACTCAAAAGTTATGAATGCTTTGATAAACGCTGCACGGAATGGGAAAAAAGTTACAGTAGTCATCGAACTTCAGGCACGATTTGATGAAGAAACCAATATATACTGGTCGAAAAAACTGGAGGAAGTTGGTGCCACAGTTCTTTTTGGCATTAAAGGTCTGAAGGTACATGCCAAATTAGTTTTGGTTACCCGGGAAGACGGCCAATATTCCGTAATCAGTACGGGCAATTTCCACGAAGGCAATGCCAAGGTATACACCGATATTGCCCTTTTTACCTGCGATAAACGCATAACTACCGAAGTGGAGAAGTTATTTTACTTTTTTGACAATCCCTACTGGAACTTCGATTACAAGCATCTGCTTGTTTCCCCCCTTTACATGCGTAAACGCTTGTTACAGCTTATCGACAACGAAATTCGGAATGCCCAGAAAGGTAAAGATGCATATATTATACTGAAAATCAATAACCTGGTTGATTCGGTAATGGTTCGCAAACTATATCAGGCCAATAAGGCTGGAGTAAAAATAAAGCTGATAGTTCGGGGTATCTGTTGCATAACCCCGGGGGTTCCTGGACTGAGCGAAAATATTGAAGCCATCAGTATAGTGGATAAATTTTTGGAACATTCCCGCATATTTGTATTCTGTAACAATAATCAGGAATTATTCTACATTTCTTCGGCCGACTGGATGACCCGAAACCTTGATCATCGTGTCGAAGTAGCATGTCCCATCTATGACGAAGAAGTAAAAAAAGAAATCCGAAAAACCCTTGAAATACAAATGTCGGACAATGTAAAAGCACGAATTATTAACGATGTACAGGACAATCAGTATCTTAGGAACGATATGCCGCCTATTCATTCTCAGATGATCATATATAAATATTATCGGGATCAAGCAATGAATAAACCTTAATTTCTAAGTAGAGTTCGCTCAAAATAGCTAAGTAATTTTTTCATCCAGTCCTTCAGCAGGGCAAGGTATAATACAGCAGACATCAGCCATATGGCTATAATGTTAAATATAAGCGTGCTAACTGTAAGAGAGGCGATTTTTTTGGTGGGTGCATAAAAATGAGCTCTTCCCCAGGGAGAGGTTGCATCGTAAAATACGGGCTCGTATTTCCTGAAAAAAGTATAGTTGTGCTCTACAATCTGGTAGGTTTCTGTTTTGTTCAACAGTTGTTCGGCCAAACTTTCATTGTAGTATTGTTTCTTAAAGGCTACCAGTTTTTCGTGCGATCCAAGCTGTTCCGTAAGCTTTGAAGTCAGATTATCGCGTTGTTCAATGGCTCGGTTCAGGATCTTTGTACTTACGCTTCGGGCATGACGCAAATAGCCGGAAATTTTCAGGGCACTTTCATCGTTAAAATACTCAGGTTTAAAATATTCGGGATATTTAAAGGGAGTAATGCGAATCGCCCGTGCAAGTTTATTCGTCTCCCTTTCAATCATTTGCAGAGTTTGCAAAAGAGTATCAGTGTTGGTTGTTTTTTGACAAAATTCGACCTTGGTAAGCAATTCTGGTATCCAATAATTGTTACAGTATGTAGCATTGCTTTCTTCTTTCTCCAGATCATAAAAGAGTTGTTCGTAGGCATTGTCCTTAAACTGACTAACGGTAATGGCCTCATAGGCCCAGCGCGAGGCCATCATATCGCCAATCACTGGAACGTACTGGTCGTGGCCTAACCATGGATGAAGCTTGTCAAATTTAATAACTGTACCACTTAAAAGCAGCTGTGGAATAAGCAAAATAGGGATAAAGATATAGATTGCAACCGCCGATTTAAGGCTCGCCGAAAGAATCAGTCCCAGCAGATTGGCAAAACAGGCCGTAGAAAACAATACCCACCAATAAATACCAGTCATCCCGCTGATAGACAAAATTTTATGACTAATCAGCACATACATAAGCATTTGTATGGCCGATACAGCAAACAGGTAAGCAATCTTCGAATGAATATAGCTTCCCCGACTCAGGTTAAGAAATGATTCGCGCTTAATTTGCTTGGCATCACGGATAATTTCTTCGGCGCTAAGCATCATGCCCAAGAACAGGGCAACCACCACACTCATAAAAATAAATGCCGGAATATTATCGTTGTCGCCAAAGCTATACACCTGCCCAACATTGTAATATTTTGAAAAGAAAGCCAGAATAAAAGCCAGCAGTGGTGCTTCAAAGATATTGATTAGCAGATACTGGGTATCGGTAATTTTACATTTGAGATTGCGGATGAGAAAATAATAAAATTGTTTCAGCTTATCCGGCACCTTAAAAAGTGAACGGGGCAGAGGTTTATCCAATAATTCAACCCTGACATGCCGGTCGATGTTTTGTAAATACATTCGATACCATTCATCGGGTGAAATCACCCTTTCGTGGGTTTCATAACCATTGGCATCGATCTTTACAGTCTCAATAATTTCAAGAATCTGTTCGGGATTGATGTTACCACACCAGATACACTCGTTTTCCTCAGCATTGATATGTTGGGTAATATTTTTAAAGTAAGCCAGTGAATCGATGGTATTTCCATAATACACGGGGCGTCCTCCCTGATCAAGTACCAGCAGACGATCGAACATTTTAAAAATATCGGACGAAGGCTGGTGAATATTGACAATCACAATTTTCCCCTCGTGGGTCTGCTGCTTGAGCAGTTCCATAACTTTTTCCGAATCGCTGGACGAAAGGCCCGAGGTGGGTTCATCGACAAGAAGTATGGAAGGTTCGCGCAGAAGTTCCAGTGCAATATTGAGACGTTTACGTTGCCCCCCGCTGATGTACTGATTAAGGGGATTGCCCACCTTTAAATCACGAATGTCGTACAGTGCCAGTTTTTTTAGAAGCTGATTTACCCGTTCAATAAGATCTTCCTCGCTAAGATTGGCAAAACAAAAACGGGCATTGAACAGTAGGTTTTCGAAAACGGTAAGTTCCTCTATCAGAAAATCATCCTGAGGGATATAGCCAATCACCCCTTTGACCTTTTGAGGATTTTGGTAAATATCGATATTATTGATATAAACATTCCCCCGATTGGGAGGTAATTGACCGTTCAGAATATTCAGCAGCGTTGACTTCCCCACTCCACTGCCTCCCATGATAGCAATAAGCTCACCGCTATTGGCCACAAAGTTGAACTTCCTGATACCGTTTTCGCTATTTCTGTACTGATATTCTATATCTACAGCGGCCAGCTGGATTTCGGAGGTACGGATTCGACTTAAAAAATTTTTGGCTATATCGGTATAATGCAGCGGAAGCATTCCGGGTTTTCGAATGGCAAATCCCTTCTCCAGCTGATAAATACGACCGCATGATATGGGTTTAGCATTGAGGGTATATTCTTCCGGACAGTTCTCGGTCCTGAAGAAATATTGATTTAACCGGCTATGATGGTATACAACGATATGTCCCTTGATATTTTCGCGATAAACGTGATGCCGATACAATTGATTGTCGGTATCGCCAGAGATGATTAGGAACGAGTGATTACGAGCCTTATGAGCAAGACTGCCAAAAACGAAAAGAAACATATTGTCGAAGTCGTCGGCATCAATATTGAGAATTTGTGCAAAAGTATTCAAAAAATCAAGTGCATAAGGGGCAAGGGTATTGTCGGGATTACGCAGAATATCGAATAACTGAAGAGCTAAAAAAGTTTTCTGTCTTACGTTAAGGTTATTGTTGAGTTGATCGCCAATCAACAAGATTTTTACCGAAAATACCGACAAACGTTTCTCGGGCAGGCTGATAGTTTTTCGTTGCAAATTTTTGAAGTGAAAATCAAATATTTGCAAATAACGGGCAGCTTTTTCGGGATTGGTTAGCTGATTGAGAAATGCATTGGTTACCTGTCGGGTATGTTCAAAATCGGCCCCTATATCCTCAGCCGATGATCGCAGATTACCCACGATGGCAAACAAACGCATGATAGACTTTACAGCCGACTCCGTCATTCCCGCAATAAATTTTCAGCAAATTTAAGTAGGAGCAAGGTACAAAAAAAATAGCAATGAACGATAAGGGGAATGAATTTTAAGCAACAGATTTTTGTGGAGGATATTTAACCCAACTTTTTGGCCGCCAAAGCAGCCCCAATGATACCGGCATTATTCAGCAACTGAGCCGGCACAAAAGGTGTGCGAAGAGTAAAGTAGGGAAAAAACTCTTTGTAATGCTTACTCACTCCTCCGCCAATGATAAAAAGATCGGGCCAGAAAAGATTCTCAAGATACATCAGATATTCATTTATTCGCTCTGCCCATGTAATCCAATCCAAATTCTCGTTTTTTCTTACTGCATCTGATGCATATCTTTCGGCTTCCCGATTTTCACTCAGAAAAATATGTCCCAATTCGGTATTGGGTATAAGTTTTCCCTTGTTTACCAGCACACTGCCAATACCTGTACCAATGGTGATGAGAATGACAAGTCCGTTCACATCCTTGCCGGCACCAAATTTAATTTCAGCCAAACCAGCTGCATCGGCATCGTTGATCACCCTGACAGGCAGGCCTAATTTCTTACCCAGATATTCTTCGTAATTTATACCAATAAAACTTTTATCAATGTTAGCAGCAGTATAGACAGTACCCTGTTTAACCACTGCAGGAAAACCCACCCCCACAGGACCTTTGTAGCTAAGATTTTTCACCAGCTCGGCAATGGTATTGCTGATATTTTCGGGGTCCGAAGGATTAGGAGTAGCTATACGAATACGTTCCGAAAGCAGCTTGCCCGAACTGCAATTAACAATGGCACCCTTTATGCCCGACCCCCCTACATCAATACCTAATATCGCTTTCATTGCACAATACAGCAATATACATTTCCCATTGTTTCCTGTACAAAATAACTATCCGTTCTAAAACATCATAAAAGAGGATTACCCCGTTTTGGCTATTCAACAAACTGACGGGCATAATACTTTACCGTAAGTTTCTCGCCGGTGGCTTTTTCAATCATCTCGTTCCATGGATAACGCATTCCGGGTTTAAAAACTTTTTCCTGCAAAAATTTACCCACCTCGGGATGACCATAGTAGCTTATCCGACGGATATCGGTAGTATCATTAAGCACATGGTTGCAGATATAGTAATGCAGCTGTGAGGCCAGCAGTTCACCCAGTAAATAATTGTGATAGTAACAGGGGACGGTAGCAATATGTATTTTGGTAGCCCAGTCGGGTTCGTTTCGACCCAAGGGCTTCTTTATCAGCTGATATTTTTCTACCAGTTTCCACCAGAGGGCATTCAGATCCTGATCGGGATTTTCGTACATGCTTTTTTCGAATCGGTACATTACCTGAGCCCAACGGCTAAATACCAACTGTTCGAGCCGCAGGGTATTGTAGCAACTTTCGGAGATTGATTTGGCCTCTGTTTTGGATATTTTCAGGGCATCGACCATCCATTGCGGATTTTTCGACAAACGGCCAAATAACATCGCTACAGCCTCAGTGGTAAAAATATGAGCAGGCTGCCTGAGCACAAAAGGTAGGCTTCTGTCGATATATTTATCATACACTGCGTGCCCAAATTCGTGAAGCATGGTTCCCATCCATTGTTCATTGGGCTTGATGTTGCACAAGACACGTACATCACCTTCATTGTCAATATCGGTACAGAAGGCATGCTGGTTTTTCCCGGGTTTTTCGTACAGATCACTTTTGGCCAGCAGATCGTCTATGGGGAGTCCAATACTCTGGTAAAACTGTGAGGTAATTTTTTCCAGATCTTGACCTTTATAATATTTGTCAAGATCGACCGGATAAATGTTGGGGGCTTCCTGAAAAAAACGATTTTGATAATGCCATGGCATCAGCTGATTGGGGGCTATCTTGCAACGACGGGCAAGAAACTGATCAATCTCTGCTTTGGCTTTTGCAAAACCCTGAGCCGTTAGCCGGTCGAGTTCATCGAACAATTTTTCAATATCGTTGGGATCCTGATCACTAAGCTTAAGGCTCATCTCATGAAAATTGGCAAAACCCAGCTGTCGGGCCAAAGCATTACGCTTTTTTACCAACGTAATAATGTCGCCCGCCACCACTGGCCCAATACGCTTATGAGCTTCCCATGCTGCCTGCAGTAGCGTATTATCCGTCGAATTCTTCAGAATATTCTCAATATCATTGTCGGTATACGAAGAGTCATTAATAATAGCCCTGTAGGTGCTGTATTTTTGTTCAATGGTGCTTTCCAATTCTATGATTTCCTTTTGCAAGGTAGAATCGGCTTGGTACGAAAGGTACGTAAGATAAAGCACCTGCAACAGCCGCTGCTTGACTGAATCATCAATGACTCCAGATGTCTTTACCCTTTCCAGAAACTTAAACGCTTCACGGTCGGTATGGAACATAACATATCGCTTCTTCAGCATTGAATAGCGATCGTAATCCTCCGTTTTCCCGGAAAGGGAAGCCTCCCACTGAGCAAGATTCATCTCTTTACTCAACGGCACTATAACACTATCATAATTACTAATAAACCTGTCAAAATCGGTCCTCATCTTTGTAGCATCCTGTTTGCATGAAACAAAAAATACCATGCCTGCTGCCATTAATGATATTGTCAAAACCTTCATATTCATGTTTTTGGGTAGATACCAGATATTAATTTGAGAAAGTAAAATTAAGCAATGTTTTTAAATTTTCAGGTTTTTTTGTCAAAAGCCATCCTTATCCAAGCAGAAGACAAAACTCAGAATAGTTACTATTTTTTTCGCATCAGATTACCCGCTGCAATTTTATTCACCCAATTGACTGGCGTCGTCTATAAAAAGCGACAGATATCGATCGATAAAACATTTTCTTTCATAGGCTGATGGCGACATAATAGGCTGAAAATTAAGCTGTCCCTGAAAATGTTCTATTTTTTCAAAACTGTTTTTTTTCATCCACTGCACCAAATAATCGGTCATTGCCTCTATGTGCGCCGACTGATTTGAAGTTGTTTTTTCGA
>Ga0315298_1005018_pt1 | contig 19223 bp, 17 predicted proteins | sample WHS_1_MG_FD_203077 | JGI IMG/M metagenome (GOLD analysis project Ga0315298, IMG submission 203077) | Extremophilic microbial mat communities from Washburn Hot Springs, YNP, Wyoming, USA - WHS_1_MG | ecosystem: Environmental > Aquatic > Thermal springs > Hot (42-90C) | place: USA: Wyoming...
ATCAGGCCCACCAGGGTGAGCAGAAGCCAGATGCCCAGGACCAGCGCGGTTGCTTTGCGCGCGGAGAGGCGGGTGACGACCATCGTCCCTACCACCAGCAGGGCCAGGTTCCAGAACAGGAACAGGTCTATGCGGGCCAGGAAGGCCGAAACGACCATCTGGCCCGCCGTGGGGGGCGCGGTCAGCACCTTCTCCACCGTCTGCTCGCCCGCCACCAGCCCCGAGAGGCCGGGGTGGGCAATCAACTGACCGGTGAGGAGAATGTAGAGCGCCTGCAGGAAGCCCCGCAGGGCGTACGGAATCCAGGTCCAGACCACCATCCGGAACAGGGCGCCGAAGGACGCGTGTCCCCCAGCGACCATCCCCACCAGGTAGAGAGCCCCCGCCCAGACCAGCCACCCCACCACCAGTCCCAGGACGCCCATGACAGAGGGGAAAACGGTGATGACGAGTGGCGAGGCCGCGATCCGCTGGGCCTGTTCCATTTGCTGCTGCTGTTCTGGCGACAGGGTCTCCCCCATCTGGGTCTGGACGGATGCCACCGCCTCGCGCGCCTTCTGAGCGCTGAGAGGACTGCCCACCAGAATGGGCAGAATTACCGCGATGACGGCCAGCAAGGCGGGCAGCCACCAGGCCCGGCGCCCGTTCTCGTTCAGACGCTGGAAAGTCGCCCGGGGCCGGGCCACAATCCCCCACAGCAGACGGATGTTCCCCATATGTCCTCCTCGCAGGCTATCGGGTGGTTTCCTCCACCGGGACAACGCGGACCCGGATGCCCTCCACCGCCACCACCCGGACGGGTGTCCCGGCGGGGATTGGAGCATCGGCGACCGCCGTCCAGAGTTCACTCCGCACCTGGACGGTCCCGGTGGGGTCAATCGGGGTGGTGGCGACGCCTTCCGCGCCCACCAGGGTCTGAGTGCCGGTCCGGACCGCCAGGCGCTGGGCCCGCACGGCCATGCGGAAGGCCCAGCCGAAGAGGCCGGCGGAGATGACCGCCGCGCCGCCGATGACCCAGGGGGAGAGGGCAACGCCCTCACCGGGCCGGAAGAGCAACACCGACCCGATCACCAGTCCGATCACCGCGGCCAGCGTCAGCCCGCCGCTCTGCACCTTCAGGTCCACCAGAAAGAGGACCAGGGCCGCCAGCAGGATGCCCAGGCCGATGTAGTTGACCGGCAGCCGGGCCAGGCCCATGGTGGCCAGGAGCAGGCAGATGACCGCTGCCGCCTCCGGAAAACCGGTGCCCGGAATCGTCCACGCCGCCGCCAGGGCCCACAGTCCCAGGAGCAGGAAAATGTAGGCCACGTTCGGGTTGGTCAGGAATTCCTGCAGGGTAACCAGCCACTCTCCGCCCATAAGCCCTCCTTAACAGGTCGCAGGTCGCATGGAGCGAGTCGCAGGTCGCATGGAGCAGGTCGCAGGAGCGGGACAACGGCAAGCAGTTGTCCTACTTCAGAATGTCGGGGTAATCCACACCGCCCGCAGCCAGGTACCGCTCTATCAATCCGGGCAACTGTTCAGGGATGTCCCGCGAGCCGACCAGCACCTTGTCGCCGATGAAGAGCATCGGGACGCCGCGCCAGTCGTTGGGCACTTTGTAGGCATCCATCGCCTTCACCCAGAGTTGACGGTTGTTCTCGTCGGAGACCTCCAGCATGCGAATCTCCAACCGGTCGCCGTACTGTTTCTGGAGTGGCGGCAGGACCTGCTCCATCACGTAGTGGCAGTGGGGGCAGGTCTTGGAGTAGAAGAGGACTGCCCGCACCACGGGCTTCGCGGGGGTGGTCGCTCCTGAGGAGCATCCCATCAGCAAGGTCAGGACCAATGTGACGACCAGGATTCGGGACATTCTTACCTCCAAACGGAATGAGTGATACGTTTCACGTTTCACGTTTCACGTTTTGCGTATGGTCAAACTACGGCCGCGCACTCATGACGGTGTGCAGGGCGTTGCAGGCCGGACAGACACCGCCCGGACGGATAATGGCAAAGCCGTCCTGGGGGTCATCAAAGTAGCGCAGAAAGTCCACATTCCAGATGATGATGCCGCGCACCAGGCCGCTCTCCCGGGCCAGTTGGACTGCCTCCGCCAGCCAGGCCGCCTGCTGGGCATTCGTCGTCTCCCGTGCCCACCAGAGGTGGTCCGGGAAAGGCGCCACCCCCTCCTGGGACGCGTAGCCCAGTTCGGTGTAGAAGAGTTGCTTGGTCCCGCCGAAGATGTTGTAGTAGAGTTGCATCTGGGGCAGGAAGTACCAGGAGTGGTGGTGACGGCCATCGTCGGCCGGGTGGCCGCTGACCGCCGAGGGCGGGGTGGCGCCGAAGTTGTAGTGGACGCCCAGGTAGTCCATGCATTCGCCCCCGCCCGCCGCATAGACCCGCTGCAGGAACATGCGGTCGTCACAGCCGTTGGGGTTGCAGTCATCAAAAGTGCCAGTGGGGGCCGGCGCGGCGGCGATGACCAGAGTATTGGGGTTGGCGGCCTTCACGGCGGTGTAGGTGGCGCAGAGGAGGCGGGTGTAGGCCTCCGGGCTGACGTAGCCCGGCTGCCATTCCCGGTCAATGTTCGGCTCGTTCCAGACCTCAATGGCGTCGGCGCCGGCGGCCGCCAGGCGCGCCGCCCAGCGGGCGAAGTTCTCCTCAAACCCCTGCTGGGCCACCATCCCGGCGGGTCCCACCGTGCCGAGGAGAATCTTGAAGCCGCGCCGGTGGGCCGCGCCGATGACGGGCGCCGTCTCCTGGGGGTAGCGCACCTGGGCCTTGACCCAGGTCATCCCGGCGTAGCGCATCTTGTCGGCGTAGGGGATGTCCAGGTTCCAGACCTGCCCGCCGATCTCAAAGGGACCGCCCCGGGCCTGGGCCGTCGTTCCCTGCGATGAGAGCGACGCCAGTTCCCCCGGCAGGGGGCCGAAGACCGCCTCCACTTTCTCCGGCTCGTACACTTCCAGCATGCAGGTCCACCAGTCCATCCCTTCCGTCTTCTGGAGATGCCACCAGTTGATGTCGGGCCAGAAGTAGCGCCAGCGGTAGAGGGCCGGGGCCCGCTCCCAGCCGTAGTCGGCGGCCAGCGCGGTGAGGTCCACGTAGTACCCGGGGGGGACTTTGTCCATCGGACGGCCGCCCTGGGCGGCGGCGCGCGCGTCCTCGTCCCGGGCCTTCAGGTCCCAGGGGGGCACCCGCAGCGGCTCCCCCATGCTGCCGTCCTGCCGGGCCGCCCGCAGGTAGACCCGCCAGTAGGTCTCGTTCCCGACGTCCTCCCGGACCAGCAGGATGCGCGGCGGCGTCTCGTCGTACGGGCTCTGGTCCAGGTCCACCGCCCGTCCGCAGAGATGCCAGTTGTCCCGCTGTTCGGAGTGCTCCATCGGCTGCCAGGCCAGGGCAATGGTGGAGAGGTAGTCCCAGCCCGCCTCTTCCGCGACGCGCCGCCGCAGGGCCTGGAAACTGTCGTCTACCCGGTCGTTCAACCGCAGCCACTCGTACCGTTCCTCGCCCACGTAGACCAGAGAATGGAGCGTATCGGTGGGGGAGGAGGACTGGACGAATTCGGTGTAGAGGGACGGTTCGCTGGCGGGTTCTGCGGCGCGGGCCCGGGCAATGGCGCGGGTGGAGAGGGGGACCGTCCCCCAGACCGGACGGGAGATGAGGCCGGGGTCGCTGTAGATTTCCTGGGAGAGGCCCCAACCGTAGAGGCTGGAGGCGATCAGGTAGGACCGACCGGCGCGCCGGTAGACGGTGAGCAGACTCTGGCCGTCGGGGGCCCAGGTGGGGGTGGAGCCGGAGCCGAAGAGGTCGGTGGAGGAGAGACGGAGCATCGGCTGGGCCTGGGGGCCGCCGCGCGCGCTCCACTCCAGCGTGCTGACCTGGACGGTGGCGTATCCGGCGCGGGAAATGGTGTAGGCCAGCCGCTTCCCGTCGGGCGACCAGGCCGGGTCGGACTCGTTGACGTCCGGGCTGTTGGTCACGTTGATCTCGGTCCCGGCCATGTCCCCTTGCAGGAGGTACAGGAAAATGTCCTGGTTCCCGTTGCGGTAGGAGACGAAGGCAATGGCCGAGCCGTCGGGGGACCAGGCCGGGCTGTAGTCGGGGGCGGGGTCGGTGGTCAGCCGCCGGACGTTGTTCCCGTCGGCGTCCATGACGTAGATGTCCAGGTTGTCCTCGCGGTAGGACTCAAAGGCGATGCGTTTGCCGTCGGGCGACCAGGTGGGGCCGCCGTCAAAGCCCGGATGACGGGTGAGCCGGATGAGCGCGCCGCCTTCCAGGTCCAGCAGGTAGATGTCCCAGTTGTGGCCCCGGTTGGAGGCGAAGGCCAGGAGGGAGCCATCGGGGGACCAGGCCGGGTCCCGGTCTTCTGCCGGGTCGCTCGTCAGGCGGACGATTTCGCGCGTGGCCGGCTGAATGGCGTAGACGTCGGAGTTCCCGTTGCGGCGGAGGGTGAAGGCGACGGCGCCGCCGCTCCCAAAGGGGGTCGGGGTCGGGCCGGCGGTGGGGTTGGGCGGGGGCGTTGCGGTGACGACGACGGTGACCAACGGCGGACGGGCCATCAGGGCGGTACCCGCGCGGTAGAGGGAGACAGCCAGCGCGGCCAGGACCAGGCCGTTGGCCAGGACCAGCAGGGCCAGCAGGCGCAGGGCGCGCGGGGAGAGGACGACGGGGGCGGGTCGGCGCTCCGCCGTGTGGTTGGGCTGGGGGCGGGGAGGGCGGCGCAACCGCCTCCCCATCGCGGCCCAGACCCGCTTCGGTATAGACCAGACTCCCGACAGGCGGTTCATACCATCCTCACACAAAGACACAAAGGCACAAAGAAAAAATTTTTAATATCTTCGTGTCTTTGTGTCTTCGTGGTTTCTTCCTACAAAAACTCCTCCAGCAGCCGTTGGACCTGCTCCGGGCGGAGTTTTTCCACGGGGCGGGGAGCCAGGGGCCCCGCCTTCAGCGCCGGGACCTGCTCCTCGTAGGCGGGCCGGTCCTCCACCTGGTAGAAAACGCCAATGGGAATCCGGTCGCCCCATTCCAGCGCCCGCGCGAAGGCCGCCATCCGGTCGGTGACGTCGTAGTCCGGGTCGTCCTGCAGGTTGTAGACCCGCGGCCGGTAGAAGTCATAGGAGTTCTGCCGGTTGAAGGTGACGCAGGGCTGGAAGACGTCTATCAGCGCGTAGCCCCGGTGGCCCAGCGCGCGGACAATGGTCGCCGTCAGGTGGTTCAGGTCGCCGGACCAGGAGCGGGCGACGAAGGTGGCGCCCGCCGCCAGCGCCAGCGCGATGGGGTTGACCGGGAGTTCAAAAGCGCCCCAGGGGGAGGTCTTGCTTACCCGTCCCCGGTCGCTGGTGGGGGAGTACTGCCCCTTGGTCAGGCCGTAGATGCGGTTGTCCTGGATGATGTCCACCAGGCCGATGTTGCGGCGGGCGGCGTGGAGCATGTGGCCCAGCCCCTCCGCGTAGGCATCCCCGTCGCCGTGGGTGCAGAGGACCCGCAGGCCGTGGTTGGCCAGCCGGACCCCGGTGGCCACGGGGACTGTCCGGCCGTGGAGGGTCATGTAGCCGTTGGCGCGAGTGTAGTCGGGGAGTTTGCTCCCGCAGCCGATGCCGCTCACCAGCATGACCTGATGCGGCGCCAGGCCCACCTGGGCCAGCGCCCGTTTCACCGCGTTCCAGATCGCGAAGTTCCCGCACCCGGTACACCAGGTGGGGCGAACCGGACTGGCGAAGTCGTCTATGGTGACCATGGTGCCTCCTTCACGTTTCACGTTTCACGTTTCACGCCTCACGTGAAACGTGAAACGTGATGCGTGATGTACTCCGGCGACAGGGGCCGGCCGTCCCATTTCAGGATGCGGCGGGAGACAGTATGGCCCGTCGCCATGCGGAGCAGGTCAGCGAACTGGCCGGAGTAGTTGTTCTCCACCGCGACCGTCTCGCCCGCCAGCAGTGCCTCCACACCCTGGGGGACCGGCCAGATGTCGGTGAAGTGGAGCATCCGGGCCCGAACCCCCTGGCCGTTCAGCCGGTCCACCGCCTCCCGCAGCGGCCCGTAGGTGGACCCCCAGGCGATGAAGGTCAGGTCGGGGTCGGCGGCGCCGTAGGCGGTGGGGGGCCGCATCTCGGAGCGGGCCGTCTCCAATTTCCGCATCCGCTTCTCCTGCATCCGACGGCGGTTCTCCGCATCCTCGTAGATGTGGCCGTACTCGTCGTGCTCGTCGCTGGAGGAGGCATAGACGGCCTTCGGGTGGCCCGGAATCGCCCGCGGGGAAATCCCGCTCTCGGTGAACGCGTGCCGCCTGTACTCCTCCTCCAGACGGTCCAGGTCCGCCTCCGTCAGCAACTCCCCCCGGTCTATGACCACCGCGTCAAAGTTCAGGTCCTCGGGGGCCACGTCCCGAACGGAGGTGGCCAGGTAGTGGTCGGAGAGGACGATGACGGGAGTCTGGTACCGTTCGGCGAAGTTGAAGGCCCGCCAGCCCGCCTCAAAGGCCTGCTCCACCGTCCCCGGGGCCAGGATGATGCGCGGGAACTCGCCCTGGGAGGCGTGGAGGACGAAGAGGAGGTCGCCCTGCTCCGTGCGGGTCGCCAGGCCGGTGGAGGGGCCGGGCCGCTGGGCCTCGTAGACGACGACGGGGACCTCCGTCATCCCGGCCAGGCCCAGGGCTTCCACCATCAGGGAGAAGCCGCCACCGGAGGTGGGGGCCATCGCCCGCACCCCGGCGTACCCGGCGCCAATGGCCATGCAGAGCGCGGCGATTTCGTCCTCCACCTGCAGAGTGACAACGCCGTACTCGGCCGCGTGGGCGGCCATCCACTCCAGGACGGGGCTCCCCGGCGTCATCGGATAGCCGGAGACGAAGCGACAGCCACCCGCCAGCGCGCCTATCGCGAAGGCCTGGTTGCCGTTCAGCAGCAGCCGACGGGGCGCGTCCGGGACCGCTTCCATCCGGAAGGGGAAGTCAGCCTGGAAGGGACGGGAGGCCTCCACACCCGCCTGGATGACCCGCAGGTTGGCGTCCACCACCGCCGGCCCCTTGCGGGCGAAGTTATCGCGGGCCACGCTCTCAATGTACGTCGGGTCAAACCCGATCAGCCCGGCGGCCACGGCGAAGACCAGCGTGTTGCGCATTATGGCGCTCCCGCCGGCCTCCTCCGCCAGTTTCGCCAGAGGAATGGAGAAGTATCCGACGTCCGTTCGGCGGGGGATGTCGGGAAGGCCGTCCTTCTCGTCGTAGACGACGGCGCCGCCGGGCACCACCGCGCCGATGTGCCGTCGCACCGTTTCCTGATCCAGCGCCAGGAGCAGGTGGACCGGTTCGGTGTGGCTGTAGAGGGGGCGGCGGGCGATGCGGACGGAGAAGAAGTTGTGGCCGCCCCGGATGCGGGAATGGTAGTCGGGGAGGCCGAAGACGTGGAGGCCACCGCGCACCAGCGCCTGGGAGAACCCGACGCCGCTGGACTCCAGCCCCATCCCGGCCTCGCCACCGATGCGAATGATCAGGTCATCTACGGTCTGCATAGAACACCCCCGATTGTTTTAACCACCAAGACACCAAGACACGAAGATACAAAGATTTTTTGATTCTTCGTGTCTTTGTGTCTTCGTGGTTTTCTTACTTACTGGATGCGCACGATCACCCGGCCGCGTCGCCAGAGACCCTCCAGGTTGTAGTATTCTCGGACCTCCGGGGCGAAAATGTGCACCACCACAGGCCCATAGTCCATCAGAATCCAGCCGGATGACGGCTCCCCTTCCACGTGGAGAGGAGAAACATCCAGTTGCTTTTCAATCTCCTCCCGGATACCGCTTTCCAGCGCCTGCAGTTGCCGGTCGCTGGCACCGCTGCAGAGGACGAAGTAGTCGGTGAGCATGGTCAGTTCGTGGATGTCCAGGAGCAGGATGTCCTCTCCTTTCTTCTCTACAATCACGTCCACAATCTGTCGGGCCAGGTCTATGGGTTCCAGATTCCACCTCCTTACAGGTCGCAGGTCGCACGTCGCAGGTCGCAGGGGCGCAGGGTCGCAGGTCGCACGTCGCAGGGGCGCCGGCGCAGGGTCAGCCCGCAGGAGGACAGTCCCATATCCGGGCCACTTCGCGGGGGTCCTGCGCCGCGCCCAGGACAACCATCAGCCGGATGCGGGCTTTGGGGCCGTTCAGTCCGGGGGAGAAGAGGCAACCCATCTCCCGCAGCGTCCGGTATCCGCCCACGTAGCCGTAGGCATCCCATACCCGCCCGGAGGGGCATCGGCTGGCGATGACGACGGCCACCCCCTCCGCCAGCGTCCGCTCTATGACGGGGAGCCACCAGGGGGGAATCCGGCCCGCTCCCAGCCCCTCCAGCACCACGCCCCGCGCGCCTCTCTCCAGCGCGGCCTCCAACAACTCCGGCCCCATCCCCACGGCCAGTTTGATGAGCACCACCCGCTCCTCCAGGTGCGGGCAGGGGATGACCTCCCGCCCGATTCGCCAGGGAATGTGCACCCGGTCGCCCTCCACCCGGCCCAGCGGCCCCCAACCGGGGGACTGGAAGGTGGCGGGGGAGAGAGTGTCGGTCTTGGTGACGAAGCGCGCGGCGTGAATTTCGTCGTTCAGGACGACCAGCGCGCCCAGCCCGCGCGCGGCCGGGGACGTGGCCACCCGCACCGCCGCCCAGAGGTTGGCCGGGCCATCGGCGCCGACCTCCGACGCCGTCCGCATCGCACCGGTCAGCACCAGCGGCGTCTCGCCGGGGACGGTCAGGTCCAGCAGATACGCCGTCTCCTCCAGCGTGTCCGTCCCGTGGGTGATGACCACGCCCGAAACCTCCGGGTTCGCCACCCACGCGGCGGCCCGCTCCCGGATGCGCCAGAGGTGGTCCAGGGTGAAGTGGGAACTGGGCAGGTTGCAGACCTCCTCCACCGCCAGTTCCGGCGCGCCGGACGGAAGGACGGCGGTCAGGTCGGCGGCCGTCAGGGCCGGGACCGCGCCGCCCCGCTCTGGATCGTGGCGCATCGCCACCGTCCCGCCTGTGGTGAGAACCGCAACTATGGCCATTTGCCTCCTTCAATAAAACCACCAAGACACGAAGACACGAAGGTTCATTGTTAATTTTTTTAATTGTTAATTTTTAATTCCCCTTTGTGTCTTCGTGTCTTCGTGGTGACTTTTCATCCAGCCGCAGGGAGAGGGCCTGGCTGACGCCGTCGGGGCCCATGGAGACGCCGTAGACCGTGTCGGCGGCCTCCACCGTCCCCCGGTTGTGGGTGATGACGATGAACTGGGTCCGCTCCGAGAGTTCCGTCAGCAGGTCCCGGAAGCGGGCCACGTTCGCCTCGTCCAGCATGGCGTCCACCTCGTCCAGAACGCAGAAGGGAGTCGGGCGAACCTTGAGAATGGCGAAGATGAGGGCGACGGCGGTAAGGGCCCGTTCCCCCCCGGAGAGCAGGGCCAGACTCTGGAGCCGCTTCCCCGGCGGACGGGCCAGGATGTCCACGCCGGTTCGGGCCGGGTCGTCGGGGTCGGTCAGTTCCAGGCGGGCCGACCCACCGTTGAAGAGACGGGTGAAGTTCTCCTCAAAGGCCTGGGCGACGGCCTCAAAGGTCTCCCGGAACGCCCGCTCCATCATCTGGTCCAGTTCGGCGATGACGGCGCGCAGCCGGGCCGACGCCGCCTCCAGGTCGGCGACCTGCTCGGAGAGGAAGCGGTGGCGCTCACTGACCTCGGCGTATTCGTGGGGCGCGCCGGGGTTGATCGGCCCCAGTTGCCGCAGACGGGTCCTCAGGCGGTGAATCTCCTCCTCCAGCCCTTCCGGCAGGACCTCCACAACGGGGAGAGACGTGACCAGCGGTTCCAGCGGCAGCGGCTGCTGGAGCCGGACGGGGCCGCGCACCTCCAGGTCCACCAGTCCCAGGTCCTCCTGGATGCGCTCCTGGAGACGGGCCAGGCGGTCCTGGGCGCGGGAGACCTCCAGGCGGGCCGCGTTCCACCCCTCCTCCGCCTGACGGATGCGGGCGGAGACCCGTCGCTCATCCGCCTCGGCGGCCTCCTGTTCGGCAGCCAGTCGGCTCAGTTCCTCCTCGGCGGGGCCGATGCGGGCGCGGGTCTCCCGCAGCGCCTCCTCGTAGCGGCCCGTCTCCTGCTGAAGGGCTTCCAGGCGTTTCCCGACCGTCTCCCGCTCCCGCCGCACGTCCGCCAGGCGGGCACGTCGGGCCTCTATCTCCCGGCGGACCCGGTCCAGCGCGGCCTGTTCGCGGGCCAGCAGACTGCGCCCGTTCTCCAGCGCCTGACGGGCCAGGGCCAGATCGGTACGGGCCTGGGCCAGGGGGGATTCCGCCTGGGCCAGACGGGTGGCCGCCTCGTCGGCGGCGCGGCCAGCCTCCCGACGGCGCGCCTCCCCCTCATCTATCGCCCCGGCGACCCGGGCCAGTTCCGCTTCCTGCTCCTCCCGTTTCCGGCGGACGGCCTCCAGACGGCCCGGCAGTTCCGTCCAGGCCCGTTCCCGGGCCAGCAGGCCCCCTTCGGCCCGGCCGACGGTGACCGTCCCGTCGGCGGCGACGATTTCGCCCTCCCGGGTAACGCATCGGCCGCCCGGGGGCAGGGTTGGGGCCAGCGCGCGGGCCGCCTCCAGGTCCTCCACCAGCCACACCCGCCCCAGCAGGGCCTCCACGACGGGCCGGAAGCGCTCCTCGCAGGAGACGAGGGTGGTGGACCTCACCCCACCCCCAGCGGCTTCGCCGCTACCCCCTCCCCTCTCCTGGCCTCCCCTCTCCTGGCCTTCGGCCAGGCGAGGGAAGGGGGTGAGCGGGAGCAGTACAGCGCGCCCGTGTTCTCCCAGGGCCCGGCGGGCCGCCCGGACGGTCTCCCAGTCCTCCACGATGACGGCCTGCAGGCGCGGGCCGAGAGCGGCCTCCACCGCCCGCTCCCACTCCGGGGGTACCCGCAGAATCTGGCCCACCAGTCCGATGACGCCCGGGAGTCCCGCCTGGAGCAGGCGGCGCGTCCCTTCGGCCAGGCCGGCCATCTCGTCCCGCATCCGGGCCAGCAGTTCCTGCTCCGCTTCCAGGCGGGCCTGCAGGGCCCGCGTCTCGGCCAGCGCCTTCTCCAGTTCAGCCCGCCGGGCCCGCAGCGCGCGCAGTTCGGCCTCTATCCGATCTCTCTGGGCGGCCTGCTCCCGGGCGTGGTGGCGCAACCGGGCCAGTTCCGCCTCCATTGCGGCGACGCGGGCCTCCTGAGCGGCCACCCGCTCCCGGAGTTCCGCTTCCTGGGCCTGGGCCGCCCGGACCCGTTCCGCCTGGGCCGTCTCCTGGGCCTGAAGGGGTTCCATCTCCGCCTGCAACTCCTTCTCCCGGACCTCTAACAGGCGGGACCGTTCCGTCAGCGCGGCCAGTTCCCGCTGGGCGGCGTCCATGCGCTCGTGGAGGTCGGCGACGCGGCGGTAGGCATCCCGCAGGTCGTTACGGAGTTCGGTCTGGCGGTGGCGAAGGTCGGCCAGGCGGGCAGCGACGGCGTCCGCCTCGGCCTGGCGGGCGGCCAGTGCCTCTTCGGCCGCGCGGGCCCGTGCCTGGGCGGCCTGGAGCGCCTGCTGGGCCTGTCCCCAGTGGTAGCCGTACCAGGCCCGCTGGAGTTGTTTCAGGTAGCCGGAGACCCGCTCGTACTCCTGGAAGCGGGCCATCTGTTCCTCCAGCCGCTTCAGGCGGGGGGCAATCTCGCTCAGCAGGTCGCGCACCCGGTCCAGGTTGCGCTCCGTCTCATCCAGTTGGGCCGCCGCCTCCTCCCGCCGGGCGCGGTAGACGGAGATACCCGCGGCCTCTTCAAACAGGGCGCGCCGCTCCTGGGGCTGGAGAGAGAGGGCCATATCCACCAGTCCCTGGCCGATGACGGTGTAGGTCCGCTGGGCCAGGCCGCTTTCGGCCAGGAGGTCCATCAGGTCCCGCAGACGGACCCGGTTGCCGTTGAGCAAGTACTCGCTTTCGCCGGAACGGTAGGCGCGCCGTCCCAGGGTCACTTCGGCGAAATCCACGGGGAGCCAGCCGTCGCCGTTATCCAGGGTGAGGAACACCTGGGCCATCCCCGCGCGCGCCCGGCGGCCGCCGCCGGAGAAAATCATATCCTCGGTAGTTTTACCGCGCAGCAGCCGCAGGCTCTGCTCGCCCAGGGCCCAGCGAATGGCGTCGGCGATGTTGGATTTGCCGGACCCGTTGGGGCCGACAATGGCCGTGATGCCGGTCGGGAAGACGAACTCCGTCCGGTCGGCGAAGGATTTATAGCCCTGAAGTTCCAGACGTTTGAGACGCATGCAAGTATGCAAGTTTGCAGGTGGGCAAGTTTGCAGGTGGGCGGCGGGCTAATGGTATATAAATCTGGCCGAACAGATGCTTCAACAGAGAAAGGCTGTTGACCTTTGCCAGAGCAATCAATGGCCCGGTGTCACTGACAATGATCATTCATCGCCTTCCGGATATTTTCTACATCGGCCTCTATTTCTCTGGCCACTTCCTCGGGAGGGTAGTTGAATATGGATACCCGATAGCGGCCGCACATTTCCAGGAATTCAGCCCTGGAGAGACCGGCCAACTCGGCCGCTTTTCCCGAGGAGAGTTTGCCCAGTTCAAACATCTTCAACGCCGCCATCAGTCGGATTTGTGCATCCAGTTCTTCCGGCGTTGTCTGGACGGCTGATGCCAGTTCCTCCGGATAGCGCAGAGTTACGGTTCTCATTTACACCTCCCTGTGGCAGCCCGCCAGAGGTTGGCCCGGATGTGGGCCTGCTGGCGGGGGCCGAAACTGCGCAGAAACTCCTCTACCTTCTGACGGTTGGCATCCCTCCCGTACGGGCAGGGTGGGGCCAGCGGGAAGCCTGAGGCCCGCGCGTAGGCCGCCAGGTCTTTGGCCGGAATGTAGATGAGCGGCCGGATGACGGTGATCCGTCCGCCGAAAAATTCCACCTTCGGCTCCAGTGTCTCCAGGCGGCCCGTGAAGAGCAGGTTCATCAGGGCGGTGACGGCGGCGTCGTCGGCGTGGTGGCCCAGGGCCAGTTTGTTGCAGCCCAGCGCGTCGGCGGCCAGGAAAAGCGCCTTGCGGCGGTTCCAGGAGCAGCGGAAGCAGTCGGGCGGCAACGGTTCATCCGGCGGGAATTCCAGCGGGACGAAGCGGTAGGCCACCCCGCGCGCCTCCAGCCAGGGGGCCAGCACCCCGGTCTGGTCGGGGAATCCGGCAGCGGTGCCCACGACGTGGACGGCGATGATGTCGTAGGAGACCCCGGCCCGCTCCCGGTACCGGAGCATCAGGTCCAGCAGACTGGTGCTATCTTTGCCGCCGGAGAGGGCCACGGCCACCCGGTCGCCCTCCGCCAGCAGGTCAAACTCTTTGCAGGCCCGGGCGAAGGATTTGAGCAGAGCAGTCAGGACGCCCTTCACGGATTCCAGCCCGGTGACGGTGGGGCAATTCTCAGCAGTATGAGACCCCTATGGCTGTTCTCAGGCTTCTGCTGGGACCTCTTTCTTGCCGCGCTGAATCTCCGCCAGGCGGATCACCAGACGAAGTGCCTCGTTAACGGCTGCTTCGTCCGGGAAGGCCCGTGCGACATCGGGGTCCAGCAAGACCAGGTTCGTCCCTGCACGATAGCGGGCTGCGTATTTGCCCCGGATGCCCCCCTTCAACAATTCGTGCAGGTCATACTCCGGGCGCAGTTCATCATCCATTTCGTTCGTATATCTCTTCTTCATAGGCCTTTCTCTCGGCGCGGGTCAGTTTCCGTGCACTGATAATCCGAATGCGTTCTCCTCGCTCCGTAAAAGAGACGATTAACAGACGTCCACGGTAAGATTGCCCGATAATGATAAATCGGTCCTCTTCTGCCGAATGATCGGGATCAATGACGGTCACACTCAGAGGGTCAGCAAATACTGTTGCAGCCTCGGAGAAGTGAACCTTGTGCTTCTGCCAGTTTCTGGCTGCCTTTTGTGGATCCCACTCAAACTCCATGGCGCTCCGGTCGGTCCTTCTAACCGCCTGACAGTTTGAAAATAGGACACGGCTTCACTGCAAAAACTCACCGCAGAGACGCCGAGAGCGCAAGAGTTCTACCTCGTATAATCTCTGCGTACTCTGCGTCTCGGCGGTGAAATGACCTTTTTGCAGTGGACTCGGGGCACGGATTTCACGGGTCGGCACGGGTTAAAAATCCGTGAAAATCCGTACTATCCGTGTCCATCCGTGTCCCATTTCACAGCAATCAAGAGCACTTCGCATTATGCATTCCCTGTGCAGTGCAGGCTGTTCGCCCGTACCGGCCTGGCGGCCGGCGTTACGCTGTAGCGCAGGCTGTCAGCCTGCGGGCCGGCCCGGCGGCCAGCACCCCACGGCCCGGGTTCCCCTACGTCCGGATTTCCCGTCCCTCATACTGCCGCCGGTAGTACTCCCGGTAGTGCTCGCCGCTCTTGATGGGCCGCCACCACCATTCGTTCTCCACATACCAGCGCACCGTCTTCTCCAGCGCCTGCTCAAAGGTGTGGGACGACTCCCAGCCCAGGGCGCGGATTTTGCTGATGTCCAGCGCGTAGCGGCGGTCGTGGCCGGGACGGTCCCGCACCGGCTGGATGAGCGAGTGCGGCTTTCCCAGCAGGTCCAGGATGGCGCGCGCCATATCTATGTTGCGCGTCTCCACACCGGTGCCCAGGTTGTAGACCTCCCCCGGCTGGCCCCGATGGAGCACCAGGTCTATGCCCTCACAGTGATCCAGGACGTACTGGTAGTCCCGCATCTGGGAGCCGTCCCCGTAGAGGGGGAGCGGCTGGTCGTCTATCGCGTTGGTGATGAAGAGCGGCACCACTTTCTCCGGGTACTGGTACGGGCCGATGTTATTGGAGCCGCGCGTGATGGTGACCGGGACACCGAAACTGGTGAAGTAGGCGATACAGAGCAGGTCGCCCCCCGCCTTGGAGGCGGAATACGGGCTCCGGGTGTGCAGCGGGTCCGTCTCCTTCGCCCGTCCTTCCAGAATCTCGCCGTACACCTCGTCGGTGCTCACCTGGTGGTACCGCTCCAGCCCGAACTCCTTCGCCGCCTCCAGCAGGACGTACGTGCCGAAGACGTCGGTGCGGATGAACTCGTCCGGCTCCATGAGGGAACGGTCCACGTGGGTGGCGGCGGCGAAGTTGACGATGGCGTCCACCCCGAAGGCGCGAACCGTCTCCCGCACCTTTTCGGCGTCGCAGATGTCGGCGTGGACGAAGGCGTACCGACCGGCAAAGGCCTCCGCCACGTCCTTCAGATTGGCCAGATTGCCCGCGTAGGTCAGTTTGTCGTAGACAACGACGCGGTAATCCGGATACTTCTGGAGCATATAGCGGACGAAGTTGGAGCCGATGAAGCCGGCCCCTCCAGTAACCATAATCGTGCGCATTCCACCTCCTGTTTAGCCGTTAGCCGTTAGCCGTCAGTCGTCAGCCGTCAGCGGTTAGCCGTCAGTCGTCAGCCGTCAGCGGTTTGTCGTCCGTCGTCTGTGGTCTGTCGTCTGTGGTCTGTCGTCTGTGGTCCGTCGTCCGTGGTCTCCATTATACCCCATGACAGGGGCTTCGCAAACGCTTGACAATCGGTAATCCCGGCGTACAATTGTTACCGTATGAACCGCATCGCGCGCTTTGAGTCTCTGGCAGAGCAGTGGGTGGAGGGGACTTTCGCCCGGCTCTTCGGCGGGCACATTCACCCGCTGGAGGTTGCCAACCACGTGGCCCGGGCAATGGAGGATGCCTGCTCCCAGGCCGCCGATGGTACTCCGCTGGCCCCGACCCACTACCGGATTGACCTCCACCCCCAGGACCTGGACGCGCTGCGGGCCCGCCACCCCGCGCCGGAGGAGGAACTGGCCCGCTATGTGGAAGACCTGGCCCGCCAGGCAGGGATGATCCTGCCGACGGCGCCCTGTATCGTGCTGAACCCACTCCCGGACCTGCCACCCCACACCGTGCGCGTCCAGGCATTCCAGGGACCGTCGGAGGGCGATGATGAAGGTGCTACTCGCCAGATGAACGGCGAGGTTCCGCCTCCCTCCGAACCGTCCCCCGGACGCTGCTTCCTCATCATCGGTGGAAAGCGACATGTCTCCCTGACCGCGCCCACCATCAACATCGGACGGGCACTGGACAACGACGTCATTATAGAGCACCCCCGTGTCTCCCGCCACCATGCCCAACTCCGTCGCCGCTATGGCCGCTACGTCCTCTACGACCTGGGCAGTTCCGGCGGGACACTGGTCAACGGCTACCCCGTCCAGGAGTGCGTCCTCCGCTCCGGAGACGTCATCTCCCTGGCGGATTTTGAAATCATCTACGGCGAAGAGCCGGTTTCCCCTCCCGGTGAACCGTCCGAAGAGACGTCCATTACAGAGGGAATCCCTGTCCAGCCCCAGGAACCGAGATGATGGTGGGAGAAATTCTCTTACTGGCCCTGCGCCTCCTTCTGGCCTTGCTCCTCTACGCTTTCCTGGTCGCGCTCTTCCTTCTGCTCTGGCGCGACCTGCGCCGTGGCGCCGGACGGGAGATGGTCCCCCGTGAAGAAATGCGCCTGGTGGTTGTGGAGGCGGGGGAGCGCGGGCCTGAACCGGGCACCGTTTTCTCCCTGCAGGAAGTGAATTCTCTGGGACGTGCCCCCTCCAGCACCATCCGCTTCTCTGACCCCTTCGTCTCGGCCCACCACGCCCTGATCACCTGGCGGGAGGGGCACTGGTGGCTGGAAGACCTGGGGAGCAAGAACGGCACCACCCTCAACGACGAACCGGTCACCCGCCCCACCATCGTGGATGCGGGCGACCTGATCGGTATCGGACGGATTGTGCTGCGGATGGAGGTGGGAGAATCCCCTGCGCCGGGCGCCAAACCGCCTGGATTAAGAATCCGTGAAAACCCGTGCCATCCGTGTCCATCCGTGTCCGATTCAACAGCACACGGATGAACACGGGTTGGACGGATGGACACAGATCAACATCCGTGAAAACCCGTGCCATCTATGCCCATCTGTGTCCGATTCAAATGCCGGAGGAGACTGTGAAACTCACCACCATGCACGACGCCATCGCCACCTACGTCCACGACGGCGACACGGTCGCCATTGAGGGTTTCACCGCCTGTATCTGTTTCGCCGCCGCCCACGAAATCATCCGCCAGGGCCGGCGCGACCTGGTCCTCTGCCGGATGACCCCCGACCTCATCTACGACCAGATGGTCGCGGCCGGGTGCGCCCGAAAACTGGTCTTCTCCTACCTGGGCAACCCTGGCGTGGGGCCGCTCCACGCCATCCGGCGGGCCGTGGAGAAAGGCATCCCGGCGCCCCTGGAACTGGAGGAGTACTCCCACTTCGGGATGGTCGCCCGCTACATCGCCGGGGCCTACCGTCTCCCCTTCTTCCCCCTGCGCTCCTACGTCGGCAGCGACCTCCCGAAGGTGAACCCCCGCATCCGGTTCGTGGAAAGTCCGTATGGCGACGGCCCCATCGCGGTGGTGCCGCCCCTCAACCCCGACGTCGCCATCATCCACGCCCAGCGGGCCGACGTCAACGGCAACACCCAACTCTGGGGGCTGCTGGGGGCCCAGAAGGAGGCCGCCTTCGCTGCCCGGCACGTCATCGTCGTGGTGGAGGAGATTGTGGACGAGGAGGTCATCCGCTCCGACCCCAACCGGACCCTCATCCCCGGCCTCATCGTGGACGCGGTGGTCCACGAACCCTACGGCGCCCACCCCTCCTACGTCCAGGGCTACTACGACCGGGACAACGACTTCTACCTGCGCTGGGACGAGATCAGCCGGGACGAAGCCGCCACCCGCGCCTGGCTGGAGGAGTGGGTCTACGGCGTACGGGACCGGGCGGAGTACGTGGAGAAGATGGGCCGGGAGACCTGGGAGCGCCTCAAGCCCGCCCAGGCCTGGGCCCGGCCCGTCAACTACGGATAGTCAGGAGGTCCCGGCTGCAGGACAACTGCTCGCAGTTGTCCTGCAAAATACCAGGAGACGGCCAGTATGAACGACTACACTCCCTCCGAGATGATGATTGTCGCCGCCGCGCGGGCCCTGGCGGGCGTCCGCACCGTCTTCGTCGGCGTGGGGCTGCCCAATATCGCCTGCAACCTGGCCCAGCGGACCGTGGCGCCGGACCTGGAACTGGTCTACGAGAGCGGGGTCTACGGCGCGCGGCCGGCCCGCCTGCCCCTCTCCATCGGCGACCCGGCCCTCATCACCGGCGCGCTCTCCGTATGTTCTATGGCCGACCTCTTCGGCCTCTACCTGCAGGGCGGGCGGATAGACGTCGCCTTTCTGGGCGGCGCCCAGATTGACCGCTACGGCAATCTGAACACCACCGTCATCGGCGACTACGCCCACCCCAAGGTCCGCCTGCCCGGCTCCGGCGGGGCCTGCGAGATTGCCATCCACGCCCGGCAGGTATTCATCATTATGCGCCTCAGCCGCCGGTCCTTCGTGGAGCGGCTGGATTTCCTCACCAGCCCGGGCCACCTGGGCGGTTCGGGGGAGCGGGAGCGGTTGGGGATGCCCGGTCGGGGGCCGCAGGTCGTCGTCACCGACAAGTGCGTCTTCCGGTTTGACCCCGGGACGGGCGAGATGGTGCTGGTGAGTCTGCATCCGGGGGTGCGGCTGGAGGACGTGCGGGCGGAGATGGGCTGGGACCCCCGCGTCTCCCCCGACCTGACGGAGACGGAGCCCCCCACCCCGGAGGAACTCCGCCTCCTGCGGGAGGAACTGGACCCGCTGGGGGTGTATCGGTCGTAGAGATCACCGCGGAGAGCGCAGAGATATGATCCACGAAGGACACGAAGGATTCGAAAGACGCGAAAGACGCGCACGAAGGAGCATGAAGCATCATGAAATGAGTGTTCGGGTTTCCTCATTCCTCCCCCGCCGTCTGCGGTGTAGTGGCGAAGCCGCTGGGGGTGGGGTGAGGCATTACCCGCATTAATCTTTGTGTTCTTCGTGCCCTTCGTGGATTTCTTCTCTCTGCGCCGTCCGCGGTGTAGTGGCGAAGCCGCTGGGGGTGGGGTGAGGCATTACCTGCATTAATCTTTGTGTTCTTCGTGCCCTTCGTGGATTTCTTCTCTCTGCGCCCTCTGCGGTTAAAGAGAAGCCGGAGGAAACGATGCAAATTCAGGATGTGGTCATTCTCTCCGCCGTCCGGACGCCCATTGGGGCGTTCGGCGGCGCGCTGAAGGACATCCCGGCGGCCCGGCTGGGCGCGGTCGCCGCACGGGCCGCGCTGGAGCG
>Ga0315298_1005020_pt1 | contig 19218 bp, 16 predicted proteins | sample WHS_1_MG_FD_203077 | JGI IMG/M metagenome (GOLD analysis project Ga0315298, IMG submission 203077) | Extremophilic microbial mat communities from Washburn Hot Springs, YNP, Wyoming, USA - WHS_1_MG | ecosystem: Environmental > Aquatic > Thermal springs > Hot (42-90C) | place: USA: Wyoming...
GTTTCTATCCTTTAGGTGTTCTCAATGAATTAGTCGGGAGAATTATACCTTTACCAGGTAAGCAGAGGAGAGAACTGTTACCTATGTGCCCGGTCTAAAGTGTAACCTATGTCCCCGGTTGAACGCCCAAGTTCCCCCTCACTCTGACTCTCTCCCGCAAGGGGAGAGAGGACAGTCATTGATGGCGGAGTCCACCTTTCTTTCATGCACGGGCAGGGGACTTCCCCCTCACCTAACCTCTCCCGCAAAGGGGGAGAGAGGGATAAAGACCCGTGGGACTAAATAGCCCTTCCTTGCCCTGCAAACAATAAGGATATGTGTCACTAATCTACACGGCTGGGTACAATATTACCTCTGCGTGATACGGTAATATATAGTGCCGCTATAGGTCCCTGAGGGGATGTCAGACTCGCAGAGGGACAGCCAGAAAGTGTTTATTTTAATTCTTCCCCCTTCTTCAGTCCGGGTGCCCTCGTCCAGGAGGGTGTAGTCTTTCCTGACGGTGATGGCATTGTCGAGGTTACCCGTGGTGCTGACTTTCAGGGCGAACTGGTTTTCACCGGCTGGCGGGTTGCCACCGGTCTCATCCAGGTATGCGGTTGCAGTCCCGCTTGACCAGTCGTCTGATTTGATATCCACGCCATAGGACCCATTGGCGATATAAGTAGCTGTCAATATTCGTGGATTGGGTGGTGTGTTCTCGAATCGTGTGCCCGGTGCCACTTCACCCCAGTCCAGCAAAGCAGGGAAGAGAATAATCTCACCATACCAGTTCATAGCCTTGTCCCGAATACAGAGTTCATCCCACTCGCCGAGCTTTGTTGTTGCCTTGGCGCAGACATCCCAGTTACCTGGCGGGCTTGCTGTAGCCACTTTGCCCGGCTTGAAAGCAAATATCCAGCTACCGGTTTTCTTGGTCAGGTCTGGTTGCTGGCATTGGTCGGGTAAGATCTGCCAGCTTGTGGGACTCCCGGCGTCGATATCCCATAGGGGTGTCTTGTCTATATTACAGAGCAGTATGGCGCAGGTCTGGGGGTTGCCCATTGGCGGTGGCGGGGGATTTGTACCAGCGCTATCGTAAAAGATTGTTACCCTTACCTCTCTGAGGTGCGATAGCTGATTGCCCATACGCATTCTTATATCTACCCTGGCGTAGTAGGTGGTCTGCGGCGTCAGACTTGATGCAGGCTGGGTGCAGCCGGGGTCACTGTAGATTTCAACTGCTGTTATATCAGGTTGGGGTCTACCGAGGGCGGTTTCGTCTGCTTCTGGCTCAGCAGCTTGCTCTCGGGTAACGTTATCGCTGTTAGCTGCCGGGGCTGTCTGATAGATTACAGAGTCCGTGTTTGCCAGCGCCCTATTATTGGAATAACTGGTATTTTGTATTGAAAAAGCTGGCAGCAGGCAGGATATTGCCACCGCCGCCGATAACGCAATACCGATGTAATTAAGTTGCCTCATCGCCTTCTCCGGTCTCTGTCATAATAGCTCTCGCTTCTAACACGCTGCTAATATCGCATAACAGTTTTTGACTGTCAAGCATCTCTTTACATAAGTACTGCTTGCCTCGTGTAGGCGTCAGTCTAGGAGTTATTTCCTAGCAGGAGAGGTGCCCCATCGGTCATACCATACATGGTGTAACAGGCATTACTAGTGTGTAGCGTCGGCAAACTGGGAGTGGCTATGACCAAACTGTGGTGCGCAAACATTACCTACTGGTGAAGCTGTGCAGCAGGGAGGGGCTTAGACTGTTATGGTGCAGAGAAATGAAAAGGTCAATTGGTATCGGTTTACTGGTCCTTGTTATCTGTCTGCTGGCGGGCATACCGGTCCTGCCCGCTGGAACAGGTGGGGACTATGTCACGGGCAGGGTGGCTGTCCTTCCCCGGGAGGGTGCGGGAGTCGCAGCACTGCCTGCTTCTGCAGTCTCCGAGGATAGCTATGCCATGATGCAGTGGTCACTTCATAAAGCAATGGTACCACAGGCGTGGCAGATAACATCGGGCGATGCTAGCACCATTATCGCAGTCCTGGACACCGGTGTAGACAAAAGACATGAGGACTTGACGGGTAAGGTAGTAAGTGAGGTCAACTTTACCACCAGCCCGACCGCTGCCGATGTTTATGGGCATGGCACACATGTCGCAGGCATTATTGCCGCTGTGGCGAACAACGGCATAGGTATTGCCGGGCTGGCATATGACTGCCGGCTGCTTAATGTTAAGGTGGCGGATGATGGCGGCTGGGTCACCAGCAGTGCTCTGGCGAAGGGCATCATCTGGGCGGTGGACCACGGCGCTAAAGTGATAAACATGAGCCTTTATCTTTTGGAGCCGTCGATAGAGGTAGAGCAAGCTGTAGAGTATGCCTGGAGCAAAGGTGCCCTTCTAGTGGCGTCATCGGGTAACTATTTAGGTAATAGAGCAGTTTACCCGGCATATTACGACAAATGTTTAGGGGTGGCAGCTACAGATGCTCGGGACGAGTTGACTTTATGGTCGGGGAGGGGTGACTGGGTGGAGGTGGCGGCTCCCGGTGTTTCGATTTACTCCACGCTGCCTGGTAATAATTACCAGGCGCTTAGCGGCACCTCGATGGCGGCGGCACATGTTTCCGGGCTTGCCGGACTTCTTTTTACCGTGGCAAGGGACCGAAATGGCAACGTCTTCACCAACGACGAAGTGCGCGCCGCCATCGAGTCCAGTTGTGACCGGGTACCCTCCGGCTATGTGAAGGGACGCATCAATGCCCTCAAAGCGGTGCAGCAGGTGGCTGGAGAATAGCCTGTGTTACCGCGCAGGGGGGCTTGACAAACTTGAAAACTCGTGGTATTGTAGCTTACATATAGTGCGTTGGTGAAGACGGAGGTAAGCAGGAGGAATCAGGAAGGGTAGAAGCTAGTCTGTAATTTGACCGGTCTACGTCGGGGCGCGATGAAGTACCGGCTGTAATGCGGTCACTTGGCTGGTGCAGAGCGAGTAGTGAGACCGACCCGAGAAGGGTCGGTTTTATTTTTTGCCGACGACTCTCGAGCAAGGAGGTGATGACACAGAACAGGGAAAAGCGACCATCAGACCAGAAATAAAATCTGCTCAGTACTCAAAAACTCAGAAAGGAGGTGTTTAAGTAACACAGATGAAGTGGCTTAGCATTTTAGTAGCGCTGGTGCTGGTGTTGTGTCTGGTGCCACTGGCTTACGGCGCCGAGGTAACCGGCAAGTTCACCGTGAAACCGAAGGCCCCCACCGTGAACACATTAGAGATTTACACGGATAAGGGGTGCACCACGCCGGCTGCGAGCATGACTCCTCAGGTGGAATACTATGCCAAGGCGAACATCACTCAGGCAAGCGGTCTGAGGCACCTGAAGACAGTGGATGTCTATGTTTACTACGATGCTTCCGGGAGCGACCCGGAACCCGGCGCTCCCCACCCGCAGACCTGTGCCCAGCTGACATGGACAGCCAGTCCCGAAAGCTGGACGATTAACGCTGGTGGTTCTGTCACCTGGAGCATAGTGAGAGGCGATTGTAGCCGGCCTTCGAACCTCAACGACACCACCGGCGACTGGGTGTTTGCCTTTGTGGTGGGCAAGGTGGCTACCGAGACCGTGAACCCAGCCAATTGGGACGGCAAGGGCATCGCCACCAACACGAGCGACCGTACAGGAACTTACTATGTCAGGGACAAGGGCATGAACTTCTACGGCGAGGTCACGGTGGCTACAGCTCTGGTGGACTGGGGTGAAATTGACCCGGGCCTGATGTTTGAAACTTCACCGAACCCCAAGACGGGCATAGAGACGACCTACATCGCCAACGGTGGTCATCTGCGCACCATCAAAGGCACCGACTGGGCTGGCACAAGCTACACTGCTTACCTGGATGAAGACCAAGAAGAGCCGCCGACCGGCGATAACGAGTTCGCCCTGAAAGCCAACTATGAGAATCAGTACTCCGATGCCAAGTGGGTAAAGAAGAGCGACGTGACTTTGAGCACCGGTGGTCAGACCACCGAGAGCGGCGTCACGGTCGACACCAACACGCTGTGGCTGTCGCTGAGCGAGAATTTTGAAGCCGACGTGTACAGCGGTGCCATCTACTACGGCATCAGCAACGACTAGCCGGGTGCTGGCTGTGTTTTGCCCGGTTTTTGGGCGTCAGGGTATTGCATAGCCGCCGCTTATGTGGTAGGATAAGCACCATGAAGAAAACGCTGCGGCAAGAAGGGCAGCGGGGGGCAAAATACCTTGTCCCCCTCGCTGCCTTTTTGATTGTGAGCCTGCTTTTGCCGTCTGTTGTGGTGGCGCAGGGTGGGCTGGCGCTTTCCGGCAGCTTCTACCGCCAGGAGTTCAAGGTACCTCAGGGGACGAGCATCGAGACACCCGATGTCTATGTGGTGGTGTTCAACAACTCCGGCTCCGATATGAATGTACGCATGACCACCGAAGCCCCTCCGGGTGTAGAGCTGGTGCTATCAGACTCCGACTTCCCCCTCCCCGCTGGGCAGCAGAAGAAGGTCACTGTAGCAGTTAAGGTGAGTGAGGCTGTTGCCGCTGGTGAGTACCAGCTGCGTGTGACTGCTGAGGCTTATCGGGAGGGGACTGGCATCAAGCTGCTGGGGGCGGCGGGGCAGACAGCCAAGCTCACCGTTATCGGGGAGGCGGGCACGGTGGAGGTGGTTGCCCTGACAGCTGATGGTTCACCGTTGCCGGCACGGGTGAGCCTTTACCGCCAGGCTGCCGGCGGCAGGCTTAGCGTCGGCTATTCTGACACCGGTAGCCTGAAGATGAGGGTGGCGCCGGGCGACTATATCGCCGAAGCCTATATGGGAGGGAGCAAGCTGGCGGAGGAAAGTTTCACCATCGCCGCCAACCAGACCAAGAAGATAGTGCTCCAAGCAAGGACGGTCTACTTTGAAGGCTTCACCGTTGCCCCTAACTATTCTGCCGAGACCAAGAAGCTGGTCTTTGCTGAAATCGTGTACACGGTGAACAACCTGTTCCAGCCCTTCCCGCAGGGGAAGGTGGTGCTGAAGGTGAGCAAAGGCGGTAGCCCTCTGGAGGAGGTAAACCTCATCACTCTCGCTCCCCTGGAGAAGGGCAGGGTTGAACTCAGTTACAACTACATCCCCAGGGAGGGGTGGCAGAAAGCTGAGTACAGGTTCAAGCTGGAACTGTGGATTGAGGACAAGCCCTATACCAGTAGCAAAGAGGAAGTCCTCGACCTGACCACTGAAGGTGCTGGGGGCATGAGCTGGCTGCTCATCGGCGGGATAGCGGCGGCAGTGCTGCTGGTGATAATCATACTTGTGTTCACGCTGCGGAGACGGTCATATTAAACAAATCAGGACAGGTTGCCTCGTTTGAATGAGATGTTCCCGCTGGGTGCTTCTTGTATTGGCAGTTTTGCCTTGTTTGCTGCCAGGTAGAACATATGCCGCTGGTGAGCTCAAGGGAAAATTCTCCGTTGTCCACAGCAGAGTAATTGACCTCACGGTAGAGAGCACCACATATACCAGTGCTAATCTCACCTGGACCTCTCCCCGCACCAGTGGCAACCGTGGACCCTGGGTGCAATATGACCTGCGCTATGCCCGGACAGCGATAAATACCGAGGAGCGCTGGCAGGCGGCGACACCTGTAACTGGACTGCCACCACCACAGCCGCCGGGCATGCCTGAGCGCACCACCGTTATCGGACTTGACCCCTGTACCAACTATTTCTTCGCCATTAAAGCAGTCGATGCGCAGGGGCGGTGGACATATCTTTCCAACAGCCCTCTGGGCAGGACGCTGTGCTATACCGAGGGTGGGGGCGGTGGTATCGGCGGACTGCCGGCGGCATATACCGCCTATCCGCTTACTTTGAGTGTAAACATGCTGGGCAGGGTGTCTTCAGCCAGGGTGAGCGCCGGGGGCGAGCTAGCAAGTACACTGGTGGCAAAGGACCCCTCGGAAAAACATACCTTCGAACTCGACAAAGGGACCAAAGTGGTGCTGGCTGAGGGCAGGGTGCCGGAGCTGCTGAAGTTCAGTGAAGCTTCTGTAGCGTTGCCGCCGCCTGAAAACACGGTGGTGCTGGGCAAGGTGTACCAGTTTACGGCTCATGCTACCGCACTTTCCCCACCGTCTCCGGTAAATATTTCCCCTTCGGCTAGGCTCCTGTTGTCTTACGACCCGGAGCAGGTGCCGGAGAATGCGGTGGAGATTTCGCTCGCCTATTACGATGCCGAAAAGGGGTGGCAGTTGCTGGAGCCGGTGCCGGGTGCGGTGGCTGAGGTGGGCAAGGTACATGGCGTGGTGAGCCATTTCACCCCCTTTGCCATACTGGCTAGGCTGAAGGAGCCGGCACCAGCCAGCTTCCAGGTTACCAGGCTGGTAATCGAACCGACCAGGGTCCGGCAAGAGGAAGAGGTGACCGTGAGTGTGGAAGTAGCCAATACCGGAGGCAGGACCGGCGAGTACCGATTGGTGCTTACCGTTGATGGCGCGGTGCGGGAGGCAAAGACCTTGGTGCTGGACCCCGGAGCTGTTGAGGTGGTGAGTTTCACCCTGAAGGGCTACATGCCCGGCTGGCACACGGTGGAAATGGCTGGGCTGATGGGACAATTTGAGGTGGTCGAGGAAGTGGTGAGGGTAAGCAGATGGTGGTGGCTGGCTGCGGCTGTTCTATGTGCAGTAATCGTGCTTGTGGTATACCGTGTGGCTAGACGAAAGGCTGTAAGATAGATGGGTGATGGTCGGGGTGGGCGGATTTGAACCGCCGACCACCTGAACCCCATTCAGGTGCGCTACCAGGCTGCGCTACACCCCGTAGTCTTGGCAACGGCAATATGTTATCATAATTAGACGATTCGGGACAATCGGCGTATTTATGCCGTGCTGAGAAATCTTGTGAGGTGACCCGTTGGCTAAGAAATCCAGACCAGCCCCAATACGAACGCCCACCAGGCGCCAGTTATCGAGATGGCGTCGCGAGAGAAGAGTACAGCGCATTACGCTGATTGCTGGCTGCATCTTCCTCGTTTTTATCCTTGCATATACTGGATACGGTTTTTATACAGAAGAACTGAAACCTCTCAATCAAACGGTGCTGAAAGTGGATGATAGTGTCTTTAAAATGAATTATTATTTGAAGTTGCTGAAGTTTTATAGCCGGGGACAGGAAGATGCTATGCTCCCTACAATAGCCGAACTCAGTCTCGGTGCCATGGAGCAGGGGGAGGTGCTGAGGCAGGAAGCCCCCAAACTTGGCTTCCATGTGACCGATGAAGAGGTAAAGCAAGGGTTAAAAGATTCAAAGCTACCCGACGACAAGGCTCATGCAGACTTAGTCGCTGCGCGGATGCTCACAGCCAGACTCCTGGAAGACTATTTCGACCCCATGGTGCCTAAAACCTGTGAGCAGGCTTACGTGCAGGCGATGTTGCTTCAGGACGAGGATACCGCAACAGAAGTCGCCAGGCGAGTTGCCGATGGTGAGGACTTTCTTGCTCTGGCTAAGGAATTTACCGTGGAACCGGTGACCAAGAGTAAAGGCGGTGACCTGGGCTGGTTGCCCAGAGGATACTTAGATATACTTCTAGGACTGGACAGCCAGGCATTCGAAGACATGGTATTTTCTGTTGCCCCGGGTAAAGTAAGCGAGCCAGTTTTTGATGCTTCTGTGACCAAAAATATAGGCTACTGGATTGTCGAAGTGCTGGAGAAAGACGAGTCAAAAGGTAGCCATATCCGTGGCATTCTGCTGGGGACGAAAAAAGAAGCCCTGGAGATAAGGGAGAGGCTGGAGAAAGGTGAGGACTTTGCCATGCTAGCGAAGGAGTTCTCACAGGATGAAACTAGTGGAGAGCAGGGCGGTGATTTAGGCTGGGTACAGAGGTGGGGTGATACCAGCACTTTGTCACGGCTGGCTTTCAGCCTTGAGCCGGGGTCTCTCAGTCAGCCAACTCCCGACGCATCGAAAACAACCAAAGGTGGGTATTGGTTGATAAAAGTGGTCGAGAAGGACCCCGCTCGCAAGCTTGATGAGGAAGTGCGGGAGACTTTAAAGACGGATGCTTTTGCCAATTGGCTTAACGAGGTGCGCAAGAGTCACACTATCGAGAGACTGCTGACTGATGAGCAGAAAATGTGGGCAATAAAGAAGGTGCTCAAGCAGAAGGAGTGATGAGATGGCGAACAAAGAGAGCATAGGGATAGGTCTTATGGGTATAGGGGTGATAGGTGGCGGTGTAGCCAAGGTGCTACTCCAAAAACCTGACCTCCTGGCACGGGAAGCTGGTAGCCGACTGGTGCTGAAGAAAATACTGGAGCGCGACCTGAGCAAGCATGGTGCTTTCGGACTTGAGCGTTCCCTTTTTACTACCAATTTTGATGACATAGTCAAGGATGCTGAGATCGATATTGTCATCGAGCTTATTGGTGGTGAACACCCTGCTTTCGAGTATATACGGGACTGTTTAAAGCGTGGTAAGCATGTGGTCACAGCTAACAAGGAGGTCATGTCCAAACACTGGACGGAGTTGCAGACAGCGGCTAGGAAACATGAGGCGATGTTGCGTTACGAAGCCAGTGTCGGTGGTGGGATACCACTCATTGCCCCGTTTCAGGAAGACTTGATAGCCAACGAGATTAAAGCAATTCACGCTATTCTCAATGGGACCACCAACTATATTCTAACACGGATGGCGAAGGAAGGGCTTGACTTCTCCGTAGCCCTGAAAAAGGCACAGGAGCTGGGCTATGCTGAAGCAGACCCCTCTAAAGATATCGAGGGCATTGATGCTGCTTATAAACTGGCTATCCTTTCCACCATCGCATTTGGCACCGAGATAAAACCAGACGATGTATATCACGAGGGTATTTCGCGGCTTAAGGCGCGGGACTTTCGTTATGCCCACGAACTGGGTTATGCCATTAAGCTACTGGCAATTGCCAAACAGACTGGTGAATGCGTAGAGGCAAGGGTACATCCTGTATTTATCCCTGAGGAGTCCTTGCTAGCTAAGGTTGACGGCGTTTACAATGCCATAAATGTTGAGGGCGACCTTGTGGGCAATGTCATATTCTACGGACAGGGTGCGGGACCATCCGCTACCTCAAGCGCGGTCGTTTCGGACGTGATTAAGATAGCCCAGAACATTAACCGTGGGATTGTCAGTCAGGTAAAGTTGCCACAGAAAAACGGTCTTAAAGTGAGACCTATGTCTGAGATAGAGACCAGGTACTATATGCGCATGAGTGTAGCTGATAGGGCTGGGGTTCTAGCACAGATTTCCAGAGTATTGGGCGACCATAATATCAGCATTTCAGCAGTTATTCAGAAAGAGAGCGACCCAGCAACCCAGACCGCGGAGATCGTGATTATGACCCATCCAGCTAAGGAGGAGGCAGTGCAACTTGCCCTCAGGGAGACTGAGAGGTTATCTGTGGTCAAAGAGATAAGCAATTTCGTCAGAGTGGAGGCTTAAGACAATGGGGCATGGTGTTCTATTCCGTTACCGTGATTTTTTGCCGCTAACGCCGGCAACACCAGTGATCACACTGGGAGAGGGGGATACCCCGCTGGTAAGGTCGGTGTTCCTGGAGAAAGAATTAGGTTGCGGTGAGCTTTATTTTAAACTGGAGGGGTGTAATCCCACCGGTTCTTTCAAAGACCGTGGCATGGTGGTGGCTGTAGCCAAGGCTGTTGAAGAAGGGAGCAAAAGCATTATTTGTGCTTCCACAGGCAATACCAGCGCCTCGGCAGCGGCATTTGGTGCACGTTTTGGGCTGGAGGTGGTGGTGGTGATACCCAAAGGGAAGATAGCATTAGGTAAACTTGCCCAAGCTATCGTTCACGGGGCAAAGATCATCGCTGTGCAGGGCAATTTCGACCAGGCTTTGCAAATAGTACGAAGCCTGGTGAAAAAGCACCCGTTGACGCTGGTCAACTCGGTTAACCCGTATCGTCTTGAGGGTCAGAAGACTGCCTCTTTTGAAATCATAGACGAACTGGGTGATGCACCTGACTATTTGTTTATCCCTGTGGGCAACGCCGGTAACATCACAGCCTACTGGAAAGGTTTTGTCGAGTATAAAAAAGCGGGTAAAGCAAGCCAGACACCAAAGATGATGGGTTTCCAGGCTGCAGGGGCGGCGCCAATTGTCCTGGGTAAAATCATTGAGAAACCACGCACGTTGGCTACGGCAATACGCATTGGCAATCCAGCTAGCTGGCAGGGGGCAGTAAATGCACGCGACCAGTCAGGTGGTGCCATCGACTGCGTCAGCGATGATGAGATCGTAGCTGCCTATAAACTTCTGGCAAGGAAAGAGGGTATTTTTGGTGAACCCGCCTCTGCAGCCTCGGTGGCAGGGCTGATAAAGACAGCAAAACAGGGGCTGGACTTGCGAGGAAAGAGGGCAGTCTGTGTCATCACAGGAAGTGGTCTCAAAGACCCCAGCCTTCCCAGGCGGTTCACTGAGGCTTTCCCTGAAGTGCCACCAGATGTTGAGTCCGTGGAGCAGGTCTTAGGCTGGCGATAGTCCGTAGTGAAAGGAGTGACATGACGAAAACGGTAGCAGAGGATATTGGTGAATTTTACCAGCATTACCCCAAGGTAGCTACAATACTCACCGTGCGCGCCGGCGGGCGCAAGAACGCTATGGCGGTTGCCTGGCATAGTTCAATTTCGTTCAAGCCACCGCTTTATGGAGTCTCGATCGCTCCCAGGAGGTACACTTATCAACTTCTTTTAGAAAGCAAAGAGTTCGGCATAAACTTCTTGCCTTTCCAGCGTGCTGAATTGGTGGCTTCGGTTGGTGGTAGCGGCGGTAAGGAGGTGGACAAGTTCCAGAAATTCAACATCGCTGAAGAGAAGCCATTGAAGACCAATGCGCCCATACTGAAGGATGCCTACGCTGCGTACGAGTGCCGGCTGGTTGACAGCAGGACGTATGGCGACCATGCCTGGGTAGTGGGCGAAATCGTAGCTGTGCATTTCGCTAAAGAGGCACTAACATCGAAAGGGACTTTAGACCTGGACAGGGTCAGTCCAATCCTTTATCTGGGTGCTGAGCTTTATAGCACTATAGACAAGAGCCTGGTAAAACTGCTTGACAGGGAGTTTTATGCCAAACGTTAGTCATACGTTATAGGGAGGAGCACTGTGATTGATCAAGCCAAAATCGAGGCTGCTGCACGGTCCATTCTAGAGGCAATAGGTGAAGACTTAACTCGGGAGGGGTTGCAGGGTACGCCACAACGCATTGCCGAAATGTATGCGGAACTTTTTTCCGGGCTGTATATGGATGCCAAGGCAGAACTATCTGTGGGCTTCGAAGAAGGGCACAGGGAGATGGTGATACTCAGGGACATTCCCTTCTATTCTATGTGTGAGCACCATCTGTTGCCATTTTATGGCGTAGCCCATGTAGGGTATATACCTAACGAGGCGGGCAGGGTAGTGGGTATAAGCAAGCTGGCAAGAGTGGTCGAAATATTTGCCAAACGTCCACAATTGCAGGAAAGAATGACCTCTCAAATAGCCGACGCCATCCTGGAGGCATTGCAACCGGATGGAGTGGCAGTGGTAATCCAGGCAGAACATCTTTGCATGACCATGCGCGGCATCAAGAAGCCGGGAAGTAATGTTGTAACCTCTGCTACCAGGGGAATTTTCCGCAGTCGTGCAGCGACCAGGGCTGAATTTCTCTCCCTGGTGCTGGGCAAATAGCCTGACTATTCGTGCCTGAGCGATTCAATGGGGTCAAGGCGCGCGGCACGGTATGCCGGGTAGATCCCGGAGGCAAGCCCCACAAAAACCGCTACAGAAAGAGCAATAACAGCAATATCAGGGGACATAGGCGCTTTGACCGGGTAGGGACCAAGCTGGACACCGGTGATAAGAAAAGCTCCTGTGGCAGCTATGAGCAGTCCTATTATCCCTCCAGACAGGCTGAGCATAGCCGACTCGACCAGGAATTGGCGCAGGATGTCAGACCTTCTGGCACCCACTGCTTTTCTGATGCCTATTTCGCGGGTACGTTCGGTGACTGAGACCAGCATTATGTTCATGATACCGATGCCACCGACTATTAGTGAGATCGCCCCCACACTGCCGAGAAAGACCTGAAAGATGCCCAATACCTGATGCATACTCTTCAGAATTTCTTGCATATCGATAACCACAAAATCATCGTCCTCATCGGGGGCGATGTGGTGCCGCTGTCTCAGGATAGCGGTTACCTGTTCTCTGGCAGCGGGTATCTGGTCAGTGCTCACGGCTTTGACAGCTATGGTCTGCACCGGTCGACCGCGGGGACTGGTCTCGCCCAGCAACCTTGCTTGCATCGTGGTTAGCGGTATTATGATGAAGTTGTCGGCTGTGGCAAAAAAGCCCCCTTTCTTCTCCAGTACGCCAATGACTCTAAATCTGGTACCGCTGATCCGGATAGTCTTGCCCAGCGGGTCTTCGCTACCAAACAGGTCAGACGCCGCTTTATCACCAAGCACTGCCACGGTATCTGCGCTCCTGGTGTGGTCAGCGGTGATAAATTCACCTCGAGCTACAGGGTAGCTGATCACCTCGGCAATTTCCGGAGTGGTACCCATCACGTCTATCGCTTTGTCTTTGTTGCCATAGACCACCTTGGTCATTTTTTCTATTATCGGTGCTACCAGAGCTACCGAAGGGGCTCGTGCCGGGTTGGCTATGGCGATAGCATCCTCAAGTGTCAGGCTTGCCCCACCAGCCATTGTTTGCGTCATACCTGTAGCACCGGTAATGTAAATAGCGTTAGCGCCCATACTCTCGAATACGGCGGTGACATTGGCTTCATGACCTCTGCCAAACGAGACCAGGAATACAACAGCACTCACACCAATAACGATGCCTAGAATAGTAAGCGCGGAACGCATTTTGTTGCTATACAGCGAATGCCACGAAGTGACTATGCTTTCCCAGAGGTTCATCTTCTTTTCTCTCCCACTATTTTGCCATCCCTTAAGTAAATCGTACGCTGTGTATATGTAGCGATGTCTTCTTCGTGGGTGACCAGGACAATGGTGATGCCCTGTTTGTTCAATTGCTGGAGAAGCAGCATAATGCTATGACTTGTCTGAGTATCGAGGTTGCCTGTAGGCTCGTCAGCAAGGATGATAGCTGGATTATTCACCAGTGCCCTGGCTATGGCTATGCGCTGTTGTTCTCCACCAGACATCTCAGTGGGATGATGATGGGCACGGTTCGCCAGCCCTACCGCCTCCAGTGCTTCCAGAGCACGTTGGCGCCGGTTACGGTTGTCACCCCTATCATATACCAGCGGAAGCTCCACATTGGCTAGAGCAGTGGCGCGAGGTAGCAGATTGAATGACTGGAAGACAAAGCCTATCTTCTTATTCCGTATAGCGGCAAGCTGGTCGTCCTTGAGACGACTTACATCTATACTATCCAGCTCATATTTACCCGAGGTTGGTCTATCGAGACAGCCGATAAGGTTCATTAGAGTGGACTTACCTGAACCTGATGGACCCATTATTGATACCATCTCGCCCGGCTCAATGGTACAGGTGATGCCATCAAGTGCTTTGACCTGAACGCTCCCCAGTCTGTAGATTTTGACTATGTTGTCCAGCTTGATCATGGTGTTGAATGATACTGCTACAAGACGGGCTATTAGTGGAAAGAGAGCGGTGACCTTATCTTTACCGGCTCCATCACAACCTTTTCGCCCTCCTCTACTCCAGATACTATTTCGGTGAACTGGTCATTCTGGGCACCTATGTGAACCGGCTGCTTTTCGGTCAACCCTTTCACTTCATCGATAACAACTTCCACGTAATAATCGCCGGGGCTGCCTTTTACCGCCCGATTAGGGAGCAGCAGTACATTGGGGTAAGACTTGACCACGATGTCAGCGCTGGCTGTAAGCCCCCCTTTTAACTCGATTTCGGGCTGCTCCAGTGCGATGGTCACGGGGAATTCGACGACACCGGCAATGCTGGTGCCGACAGGCGAGACAAAGGTGACTTTACCTTTCAATTCTACTTCAGGCAGTGCATCCGTAGTCACAATCGCTTCCTGCCCTACCTTCACTTTATAGATATCCACCTCATCCACGGTAGCCTCCAGCTCTACAGTGGAAGTGTCCACAAGATAGACTGCTGTTTTAGATGAATAGTCGAACGAGGAGAGCTGGTCGTTGACCTTAACGCCGACGTCAACCACAGTGCCATCGAAAGGTGCCAGTATTTCGGTCTTCATTAACTCCTCTTTAGCCCGTCTCAAATCAGCCTCCGCAATCTGTATGTTAAGGTTGGCAGCCCTTAAAGTCTTGAGGTTGACACCGCTACGGAAGACGAGTTCGTTATTTTCCAGTATCTTGCGACTGGTCTCGATATCGTGTTGTGCCATGCGCAGCTTGGTGGCAAATTCCAATTCATCACAGCTCTTTTCCTGACACACCTGTATATTCTGCAAAGAGTTTTCTACCTGTTCCAGCCAGGCAAGCGCAGTGGAGGTATCGGGATAAGGGACAGGCATTCCTCCTGTCGTGCTGTCCATTCTCATGCCCTGCACTGTAAGCTGCTGGCAACATTCACCAATCCGCTGTGACATGCGGACCCTGCCACTAATGTTTTTCACCTGCTGATACGTTTGATAGATTTGTTGTGTGACTGCCGTGAGTTTAGCTATGTTCAGGTTACCTTTTTCTAAGTCCACCTGTATTTCGTCGAGTTCTCGCAAGCCTTGTTCGACCATCCTGATAGCACGTGACACTTCGGGATAGTTCTCTATTTTCTCCCCGGTGAGCTCGTCAATACTTTCCAGGGAGACCTCAACAGGAGGGACTTTAAGCAGGTCATTTACAGCCTGGAGGTCATGTATCGCAAGCCTAAGTTGTGAAGCCGCTCTTAAGTGGTCATCCTGGCTGAGATATTCCTGCGCCTGTTTCAGTTCTTCCACGGCTTGTTCGGCACGCACAGCGGTCACAGGGTCAGGGTACATTCTGGGATACCCCATGACTGCGGGGTGGACTTTTTCTAGAAGATCGTTGAGCGCTAATTCCACCTTGTACTGCGCCGCCTCCACAGCCAGCTTCTGAGTACTGTCATCCAGTTTGGCGAGGAGTGTTCCTGTTTTTACCTTATCGCCCTTCTTTACGCGCACCTCCTTGACTGTTCCCGGGGTGCCGAATTTTAATTGTACTTCGCGCGGCATTTTCAGGGTTCCATCTGCTGACACTGTGACGACCAGGTCACCCCGTGTCACGGTGGCAATTTCCTTATCAGACAGCTTCGATTGCTCACCCTTGCAACCGGGAAATATGAACAATAGCAGAGTAACAAATACGAACGTCACTATAAACTTGTGTCTCATGCTGGATCACCCTTTCTGTCTGAATCCAAGTTACTGCTGTGCGGTGGGTCAACAAATGTTTCTCGCGGCTTGTGCCGTGGACATCTTGACGGGCAGTCGTTTGAACTCATTTTTTACTGTTACTAGAGTCTAATAAGTTTCGGCTGTTTTGTCAAAGTTGACAGTGCTAAGCCTGCTGAATAAATATGCGATATAGATAGCGAGAGGCTTGTACTGCTGTAATTTTGCTATACTATGGGCTGGAAGATTGGAATTCGAAAAGCTGATCCCATCGTTCGTTCAAGAAGTTAAAGGCTTCCTTGCTCCGGAGGAAGGCAAGAGACTATTTGAGCTAGCGTTGCAAGGTTGCCTGCTAGGACCATGCCTGGAGATAGGTAGTTTTTGTGGCAAGTCTACGGTATACCTTGGCTCGGCTTGTAAGCTGCGGGAAAGAACGCTGTTCAGCATCGACCATCACCGTGGTTCAGAAGAGCAACAGCCGGGACAGTTATATTTCGACCCTGAGGTGTATGATGATAAACTGGGAAGGATAGACAGCTTTCCCTACTTCCGGGCTACTATTGAGCGTGCCGGGCTTGAAGAAGTTGTAGTACCGATAGTAGCTAAGTCACATGTTGTGGCAAAAGACTGGGCTACGCCGTTGGGGCTGGTGTTTATAGACGGCGGGCATGCTTATGAGACTGTGTTAACTGATTACCGGTGCTGGAGCGGGCACTTGTTGCCCGGGGGCTTTCTCGTTTTCCACGATATTTTTTTAGACCCGACCAAAGGAGGGCAAGCTCCGTACGAGGTCTACAAGCTGGCACTGGCTTCAGGGCTGTTTACGGAGTTGCCGATGACGAACACGCTCGGGGTGTTACAGCGTCAGCGGATGGTGATGGTCAAGGAGTAGACTGGTTGGCGACATGTGGCGAAACATGTCAGCCGCCAATACCACAGCTGCAGAAGTCCAGGTGGGCTTTTCCTGGGGCCAGACCTCTCCATGTGGCAGGGTGACCCCGTACCAGTAGGCACCATCGCTATCTCGCATCTGCTGGAGCCAGCTAAAGACGGTGGCAGCATGTTGATACTCCCCGTGGACTGCTAGAGCCAAGGCTAGCTCACTTGTCTCGGCAACAGTGACCCAGTTTTGCTCCAGACTACAGAGTGAACCGAACCCTTCTACCACAAACCTGTCCCAACCTTTGAAAATCCTCTCCTTAGCATCATCGCCATTTACCACGCAACACATCGCTGGATAGTACCAATCCATGGCGAATACCGACCTATTGTCAGGCATTGCCTCGATGGGACATGGCATCTGTCTTATTGCTCTGGCTAGCTCCGTAAGCGCTTTTTTCCAGGAAGTGTTTTCCTCTTCAAGCACTGAGGCAATGGACAAGGCGCTTTTCAGACTGAGGTAAATAGAGCTACAGCCCGTTACTAACGCTTTAGGATAAATGGTGCCGTTAGCATCCCTCGCCCAGTAGATTTCACCGTTAGGTCCTGCCATATCAAGGGTGAAATCTATAGCGGAGCGGATGGTGTGCCACATTTCCTGGAGGAAAGATTTGTCCTGGGTGCTCAAATAATGGTGCCAGACACCCACAGCGATGTAGGAAATAACATGTGACACCCTGGAAGTATCCTTAGGCTGGCCATTCTGGTATGAAGCATACCAGCTACCGTCGTCAAGCTGGGTTTCCGCCAGCCAGGCATATGCCTTTCCGGCTTCTTCGTGGTAGCCACCGATATCCAGAGCCATGGCGTTTTCAACATGTGTCCAGGGGTCCAAAACCCCATTTTCTGACCAGGGTATGGAGCCATCCCTTGCTTGACTTTCTGCAATGAAGGTTGTAGTAAGCTTGACGAGTTCCCACGGTATTATAGTCCCGTAATATTGTGTTGCCATCCTATATTACCTTTGAAAGTGGTCTTATTTGTCTATTGAACTCTCCGCTGTCAGTGAACGAGACCATGGTGAATTCTTTTAAGCCCCGATAATGTTCAATCGCTTCGGCATAGAGCTCGGCAGTCTGCCTGGCAGTATTGTGCCAGTTGAACATCTGCTGCACACGACGCCTTCCAGCCTCCCCAAGTTGCTTGCGCCTGTCCGGGGCATCCAGCAACGCAGTGATGGCTTTAACTAACGCTTCGGTACTGGCGGGTGGTATCAGAATGCCGGCGTCACCCACGATCTCGGGTAGCGCTCCCGCTGTAGTCGAAACTACAGGCGTGCCGCATGCCATGGCTTCGGCTGCCGGCAGCCCAAAACCTTCGTAGACCGACGGGACCACAACCATGGTAGCCAGCGAGTATTGGCGTACCAGTTCTTGTGTGTCTATCTTGCCTGTGTAGTCCACACAATCACCAATACCCAGATTTTCGATAAGTCCCTCCGTGTAGCCATTTTTCATAGGTTTCCCTACTATTATCAATTCGATCGGGCGCTGCTTTCTGATAACGGCTACAGCTTCGAGAAGATATTTCAGCCCTTTAAGCGGTGTATCACCGCTGTTAACTGTGAGCAGACGGTTATCCAATCGTTTGGTGCCCGGTGTCTGCGTGAAGATAGAGGTATCGACGCCATCATAAATAACCCGAACGCTGTTTTCCGGAAGTTTAAAAATCTCAATGACCTGACGGTAGGAATCGTACGAGCCGGTTATGAAATGAGAAAGGTGCCTGGCGACCTCGAGTTGCATGTTTGTGAACGCATACCATCTCTTGATACCCATCTTTTGCCACAGTGACCTGGCGGCTTGTAAGGCAAGGTCGCGGTCAATGGCTATGGGATGGTGGATAGTTGCAACAACAGGTACACCCAGTGCCTTTATCTTTAAAATACTGTAGGAAAGACTCTGGTTATCGTGGACTACATCATATCCCTTATAGCGCTGTTGCTGGCGCAGAAATTGGTAAGCACGCATACCGAAAGTCGATGGCTCGGTGAAAAAGCCAGCGCAGACACCGAGCCACTCAATAAGGTTGGGTATCGAATTCAACTTTGCGGGATGGATGAAGAAGCGCTTGCTTTGCGGCAGAGAGTAGAGGTCCAGGCTGGGCAATTTGATCAGGTTTACTCCCTTTTCCAGCTCTGGATATGGTGGACCAGAGATTACGTCTATCTCGTGCCCCAGGTCTCGTAGCGAGCGGCTCAGGTAGCGGACATATATGCCCTGACCACCGGAATAAGGATAACTTCTGTAACTAAGTAAACATACGCGCATGAGAAAATGCGCCGCTTTCTTCGTATTTGCTGTACTGACAGCAAACCGCAAACATTTTACCCTTTATCAGCAGATATGGCAATAGGTACAAGTAGGCGGTAGTGTCTCGTTTAGTCAGGCTTTTCTTTTTGAGGGGCAGCTCATCTACCTCGTGGAAGTCTGGCGCTCTTTCTCCTTTTTAGTTTACCACAGCCTTAAGCCAATCTTCTTTTGCCATTCTGGCATTTTCCTTGACAAGCCAGATCCTTAGGAAATTAGCCGCTCCAGTACGAGATTTGAAGCCATCCATAGGTCTGGTTCGCCTCCGGTACTCCTTTATACCTCGTTCTAAAGGTGACGTCGTCTTGGGTTGGATAGATTCTATTCTTAATTTAGCTTCCTTCATGACTTCTTTGATTTTATCCCTGTTGCCAGGGAATAACTCCCTGGTCTTGAGGAATAGGTTGTGGAGCTCATGCCAAGCACATAGGCGACTTTTGGCTTTAGGGAGGATAAAATTTAAAGCCGAGGCAATAGCCGGTAGTGTCTCGTTTAGTCAGGCTTTTCTTTTTGAGGGGCAGCTCATCTACCTCGTGGAAGTCTGCCGCTCTTTCTCCTTTTTAGTTTACCACAGCCTTAAGCCAATCTTCTTTTGCCATTCTGGC
>Ga0315298_1005021_pt1 | contig 19216 bp, 19 predicted proteins | sample WHS_1_MG_FD_203077 | JGI IMG/M metagenome (GOLD analysis project Ga0315298, IMG submission 203077) | Extremophilic microbial mat communities from Washburn Hot Springs, YNP, Wyoming, USA - WHS_1_MG | ecosystem: Environmental > Aquatic > Thermal springs > Hot (42-90C) | place: USA: Wyoming...
GTGAATGCGCATTTTCGCGGGCGGTTGCAGGGGCCGTATCAGGAGGAGGCGCGCCTGCAGGCCGGCTTCAGCCCCGGCGAGATGGCCTGGCTGAAGGCGCGGCAAAATCCCCCTGCCGACTGCCGTTTTTAGGATGGTTCCATGCGCGTATTGGGTATTGAAAGCTCTTGCGATGAAACGGGTCTGGCCCTCTATGACACCGCTGAGGGCATACTGGGAGAGGTGCTCTTCAGCCAGATCGGCATCCATGCCCCCTACGGCGGGGTGGTGCCGGAACTGGCCTCGCGTGACCATGTGCGCCGCCTGCCCCTGCTGCTGCGCGAATTGCAGCAGCAGACCGGCGTGGAGCGCCCCGACGCCATTGCCGTCACGGCCGGGCCGGGGTTGATGGGCGCCCTCCTGGTGGGGGTGAGTTTCGCCCGGGCCTTGGGTTTTGCCTGGGGGGTGCCGGTCTTGCCGGTACATCATCTGGAGGGCCATCTGCTCGCCCCTCTCCTCGACGGCGCGGCTCCCTTCCCGGCCGTGGCCCTGCTGGTGTCGGGCGGCCATACCCTGCTCATGGAGGTGCGCGGCCTGGGGGACTACGTTTTATTGGGGGAGACCCTGGATGATGCTGCCGGGGAGGCCTTCGACAAGGCGGCCAAGATGATGGGACTCGCCTATCCGGGAGGCCCCATCCTGGCGCAGTGGGCGGAACGGGGCGATCCTGCGGCCTTTGCCCTGCCCCGGCCCCTGCTGGATCGGCCGGGTCTGGATTTCAGCTTCAGCGGGCTGAAAACGGCCTTCCGCTATGCCCTGGACAAGATTCGCCCGGCCAGCGATCAGCAATTGGCCGATCTCGCCGCCAGCTTCCAGGCGGCGGTGGTGGAGACGCTGGCGGAAAAATGCCGTCGCGCCCTGCAGCAAACGGGCCATCGGCGCCTGATCGTGGCCGGTGGCGTCGGGGCCAATAAGGCCCTGCGCGCCCGTCTGGCGGATTTGGCGTCAGGGACCCGGAGCCTGGGGCCCGTTGCGGTGCATTATCCGCGCCTGAGCCATTGTACGGATAACGGGGCGATGATTGCCCTGGTGGGGGGCTTGCGGCTCGCCGCCGGCTTGGTACCGGCGGCGGATTTTCCCGTGCGGGCGCGCTGGCCCATGGAAAGCCTGGAGGCGCGCCGATGAACCGGCCTTTTTCCTTTACCGAAGCGGTGGAGGCCATTGCTGCCCGCGATGCGGATTTTCAGGAAGGACTCGACTGGCAGCAGACGGATCATCCCCCGGAGGCGGCGGCGGCCTTCCGGCGCTCCCTGGCGAAGGCGGGCGACAACGCCGTGGTCTACACTTTTTATGGCTGGGCCCTGGCGGAATCCGGCGACCATCACGGCGCCATCGCCGCCTGCCGCAAGGCCATCCGGCTGGATCCGGAGTGGGGCCAGGCCTGGAATGATCTGGGCGAATACCTCATGGAAACGGGACGGGTGGACGAGGCGCTCTTTGCCATTCGTCGTGCCCTCAAGTCCCGGTCCTTTGATAGTCCCCATCTGGCCCAGATGAACCTCGCCCGCTATTACCTCTACCAGGGTAGCCTGCGCCGCGCCCTGGCGGCGGCAGAGCAGGCGGGTCGCCTGGCGCCCGGTTTTCGCCCCGCCCGCCACCTGGCAGAGTGGATCGCCGAACGCATGACCGAGTGGAACATCCGCGATTAGGAGCGGCGGAAGGGGCGCTCCGCACCGCTGCGCAGGCGCGCGATGTTGCTGCGATGGCGCCACAGGACGAGCAGGGCGAGAATCAGCAGAAGGACTTGCTCGCCGCGTTGCCGGAGCAAGAGGAGGCCCAGGATGGGGGCCGCCAGGGCGGCGCCGAGGGCCGCCAGGGAAGACAGCCGGGTGACCAGGAAAATCAGCACCCAGACCAGCAGTACCGCCACGCCCAGGGGCGCTTGCAGGGCGAGCAGGATGCCCAGCGCGGTGGCTACGCCCTTGCCGCCGCGAAAGTCGAAATAGACGGGGTACAGATGGCCGAGGAAGGTGGCCAGGGCCACGGCGGCCAGGGCCCAATCCTCCAGGCCCAGGAAGCGGGCGAGGGCAACGGGGATGACGCCCTTGATGAGATCGCCGGCCAGGGTGAGGGCGGCCGCCCTCTTGCCGCCAAGACGCAGGACGTTGGTGGCGCCGGGATTGCCGGACCCCGCCTGGCGGGGATCGGGTAGGCGCAACAGGCGGGCGACGACGATAGCGGTGGCGATGGAGCCCAGTAGATAGCCGAAGATCGGCAGGAGGATCGTGAGGGAGATCGCCCAAAGGCTGTGCTGCGGCATGGCTGTCTGCTGTACCAGGAAAAACGCTATTATACGGTGAGTCGCGGCGCAATGCCGCTTTTTCGGGATAAGCCATGGATACGCTTTTTGTGCGCGAGTTGAAGGTGGAGACGCGGATCGGCATTTACGACTGGGAACGCCAGGTCAAGCAGACCATCCTGATCGATCTGGACGTGGCTGCCGATGCCGCCTTTGCCTCCCGGAGCGACAAGGTGGAGAGTACGGTCAATTATCAGACCATTTGCCAGCGCTTGGTGGCCCATGTGCAGGATGCCGAAGTGGAACTGGTGGAGACCCTGGCCGAACAGATGGCCGCCATCATTCTCGGTGAATTCCACGCGCCCTGGGTACGGGTGACGGTGCACAAGCCCGCGGCGGTACGCGGCACTCGCGATGTGGGGGTGCAGATTGAGCGCGGTGTCCGCCCGGCCTGACGGGGCCGTGGTGGTCCTGGGTCTGGGGAGCAATTCTGCCCCGGAGCGCCATCTGCTCTGGGCCTTGGCGGCACTGGCCCAGGATTTTGCGCCGCTGCGCCTGGCTACGCCCGTGCTGGGGCCGGACACGCTCCATGGCGGGGCGGATTACGTGAATTGGGTCTGTGCTTGCGTGACGGATTGGCCCGCGGAAAGGCTGCGCAGTCGCCTCCAGGCGCTGGAGCAGGCATGCCGTCGGCAAAAGGGGGCGGTGGTGACGCTGGATGTGGACCTGCTCTATTTTGCCGATGTGGACGGGGTGCGTTGCCATCGCCAGTGCCTGGAACCTTACTGGTTGGCGGGCCTGGCGCAACTCTTGCCGGAGGCGCGAGCGGAGCCGGGTGGGGCGAGTTTTGCCGAGCGCTGGCGAGCCGTGCAGGCGCTTGGCGGTAGTCTTGCCCTCCGTCCTTGGCAAGGGGGGCTTGGAATGGCCTGAGTCTGTTTCGGAAATGCTGCGCGAAGTGGGTGACGTTTATCCCGCTGTGACGCGCACGGCCTGCAGATCATGGACGTCGGCGCTGACGATCTCCACTTCGGCCCAGTCTCCGGCGCTCAGGCCATGGGCTTTGCCGACACGGACCAAGCCGTCAATTTCCGGGGCGTCGAAGGCGCTGCGGGCGATGGCCCGGCTGCCATGCACTTCATCCACCAGAACCCGCAGGCGCTGCCCCACTCGGCCTTGCAGACGACGGGCGCTGATCACCTCCTGGGCCGCCATGAGGCGGGCGCGGCGTTCTTCCTTGACGGGTTCTGGTACGGCGCCGGGCAGGGCGTTGGCCGCCGCCCCCGCTACCGGGGAGTAGCCGAAGCAGCCCATGCGGTCGAGGTCGGCCGCCGCAACAAAATCCAGCAGCATCTCGAAGTCCGCCTCCGTTTCCCCGGGGAAACCGACGATGAAGGTGCTGCGGATGGCGAGATCGGGCACCTCGCGCCGCCATTGCGCAATGCGCTCCAGGCTCTTTTCGGCGGCGGCGGGACGGCGCATGGCCTTGAGGATGGCGGGGCTGCCGTGTTGCAGGGGTACGTCAAGGTAAGGGAGGATCTTGCCCGCCGCCATGAGGGGCAAGAGTTCGTCGATGTGGGGATAGGGATAGACGTAATGCAGTCGCACCCAGACCCCCAACTCCCCCAAAGCCGCGCACAGAGCGGTGATGCGGGTGGCCAGCGGCCGGCCGTTGTGGAAGGCGGTGCGATATTTGCGGTCCACGCCGTAGGCGCCGGTGTCCTGGGAGATGACCAGCAGCTCCTTGACGCCGCTCTGCACCAGGGCCTCGGCCTCGCGCAGGATGCTGTCGGGGTCGCGGCTGACCAGCTTGCCGCGCATGCCGGGGATGATGCAGAAGCTGCAGGACTGGTTGCAGCCTTCGGCGATCTTGAGGTAGGCGTAATGGCTGGGCGTGAGGCGGATGCCCTGGGGCGGGACGAGGTCCACGTAGGGGTCATGGGCCGGGGGGAGGGCGTGGTGAATGGCGGCCATGACGGCATCGCCCTGGTCGGGGCCGGTCACGGCCAGGACCTTGGGATGGGCTTTGCGGATGAAGTCACCACCGTCCCGCGCGCCCAGGCAGCCCGTTACCACTACCCGGCCGTTTTCATCCAAGGCCTCGCCGATAGCCTCCAGGGACTCTTCCACCGCAGCGTCGATGAAGCCGCAGGTGTTGACCACCACCACATCGGCGGCCTGATAGTTCCCCACCACGACGTAGCCCTCGGCGCGCAGCCGGGTAAGGATGCGTTCGCTGTCCACCGTGGCCTTGGGGCAGCCGAGGCTGACGAAGCCGACCTTGGGCGGCTGGGCGCTCATGGGCAGGGCCGCATCAGAAGGTATTGCTCACGTGGACCACGCCGGGGACGGCACCGACGATGCGCTCCACCACCTGCTGCAGATCGAGCACGGCATTGGGGCAACCGGCGCAGGCGCCCTTCATGCGCACGCGCACATCGCGCTCGTGGATCTCCACCAGCTCGATATCGCCGCCATCGCGGTTGAGAATGCGGCGCACGGCTTGCACCGCCTCCGCCACGGCGGCGGGTTCGGGCAGAGGATCGGCGGGGCCGTACTGGCGCTTGCGCCCGAGTTGACGTTCGGCCATGGCCTGGGCGTGGGCGATCTTGGCTGCGGCCAAGGGATCGACGGCCTCCAGTTCGTCCAGTTCTTCCTCGCTGTACAGGCGGATGGGTTGTCTTGCGTTTTCGCTCATGGAGTCAATATACCATACGCCCGCCGTCCACCACGAGATTGTGGCCGGTGACGTAGGGGGCGTCGAAGAGGAGATAGGCGACGGCGCCAGCAATATCCTCGGGACTGCCCTCGCGCTTCAGGGCGGTGCGCTGGAGGATGCTCCGGCGATCGCCCTCGGCGGGCCGCTCGCTCTCGGCCCACAACGCTACCCCCGGCGAGACGGTATTGACGCGCACCTCCGGCCCCAGTTCCTTGGCCAGCGCACGGGTAAGGGCGATGAGGCCCGCCTTGCTGACGGAATAGGGCAGATAGCCCGCCAGCGGCCGTTCGGCATAGATATCGCCCATATTGACGATGGCGCCCTGGCTGTGGCGCAGATGGGGGGCAGCCGCCCGGGCGAGAAAGAGTGGTGCGCGCAGGTTGACGGCCTGGATGCGCTCCCAGGCGGCAATGTCCAATTCATCCAGCGGCGTGGCCTGATAGAGGGAGGCGTTATTGACGAGGCCGTCCAGGCGGCCAAAATGGCCTACTGCTTCGTGAATCAGACGGCTGGGCAGCTTGGGGTCCGCCAGATCGCCCCCCAGCAGATGCACCCGGATGGAGTGGTCTCCCTGCAATTCGGCCGCGAGGGCTTCGGCCGCGGCGGCGGAATGCCTATAATGGAGCAGGAGATCGCAACCCGCCGCCGCCAAGCGGCGGGCGATGCAGGCACCCACCCGGCGGGCAGCGCCCGTGATGAGCACCACTTTTCCATTGGCTTTCAAGAGGCTTCCATGTCACCGGATCGTCCCGTTTTTGTAACCCATTCCGCCGGCGCACGCAAGGTGGCCCTACCGCCGCCGGACCCGGAAGCCTTGGCCGTCTCCCGGGAGTTGAGCGCAAGCATAGCCGCCGAGATCCAGGCCCAGGGCGGTGCCATTCCCTTTCGCCGTTACATGGAATTGGCCCTCTATGCCCCCGGTCTGGGTTACTATGTGAGCGGTCAGCAGCGCTTCGGGCCCGGCGGCGATTTCGTCACCGCTCCGGAGATGGGCGGACTGTTCGGCGCCACCCTGGCGCGGGCCGTGGCGCCCCTGCTGGGTCCCGACGGCGTGCTGGAGTTTGGCGCCGGCTCCGGGGCCCTGGCCGCGCAGCTACTGGCCGCCCTGCCGCCCACGCCCTACACCATCCTGGAGGTCAGCCCGGATCTGGCGGAGCGCCAGCGCCAGCGGCTGGCGGGCCTGGGGGTGCGCTGGCCGAGCGCGTTGCCGGAGCATTGGTGTGGCGTGGTCCTGGCCAACGAAGTGCTGGACGCCATTCCGCCCCATCTTGTCGAGTTGGACGAGGCAGGTGTGCTCTGGGAGCTCGGTGTGGCCCTGGGTCCGGAGGGTTTTGTCTGGCGCCGTTTGCCCGCCGGGGATGCCCTGCGGGAACGTCTGGCGCCCTATCTGCCGCACTGGCCGCGCCCTTACCGCAGCGAGGTGAACCTCGCCGCCGAGGCCTGGCTGCGCGACGTGGCCGGACGCCTGGAAAAGGGTGCCATCATCCTCATCGATTATGGCCACCGTGCCGCCGAGTATTATCTGCCCCAGCGCAGCATGGGCACCCTGCGCGCCTACTACCGCCAGCATTGGCTGGAAGACCCTTTTTATCTGCCCGGCCTGTGCGATCTTACGGCGCACCTGGACTTTGACGCCCTGCAAGAGGTGGGGGTGGCCGTGGGGCTCCAGGTGCACAGTTACGATCCGCTGGCCCGCTTCCTCATCGCCAACGGCCTGACCGAAGCCTTCGGCGCGGCCAGCGCCAATGCCGATCCGCTCACCCGGATGCAACTGGCCAACGAAGCCAAACGCCTCACCCTTCCCCAGGAAATGGGAGAAAGTTTCAAAGTCCTCATCCTCAGCAAGGAGTCCCCATGCAGATCATCGTCTACGGCATCAAAAACTGCGACACCATGAAAAAGGCCTTCGCCTGGCTGGACGAGCGGGGCCTGGCCTACCAGTTTCACGACTATAAAAAGGCCGGCGTGCCCGCGGCGCTGGTGGCGCAATGGGCGGCGCGCTGGGGTTGGGAGGCCATGCTCAAGAAGACCGGCACCACCTGGCGCAAGATCCCCGAAACAGAGCGCCTGGATCTCGACGAAACCCGTGCCCTGGCCCTCCTGAGCGCCTACCCCAGCCTGATCCGCCGGCCCATCGTCATGGCCGATCAGGAACCGGTCTTGCTGGGTTTTGATGCGGCGGTGTGGAGGCAGACATTATTGGCCAGCGCATAAACCTAGATTCGGCAGGTAGGGGAAGGTGTTTTGCCACGGCTTCGGTCCGCGCCGTCGTTGTTCTTGGCGAAAGCCCGTGCCCGGCAGGCGAACTGTCTGAGCCCGCAGGGCGAGTTTTCGCCTGCCAGCGGGATGAGCCGTAGAACAACAGGCAAGGGCCGCTGGAGCAAAAAACACCTTCCCCTACCTGCCGTGTTGGGATAAATGGCGCCTAGTTCGTCACTTGCCCCGCCGGGAAAAAATCGGGCTCAGACCACGCCCTGGCTGCGCAGGTAATCCTCATAACTGCCTTTGAAATCGGTGAGGCCTTGGGGAGTGATTTCGAGGATGCGCGTGGCCAGGGAGGAGACGAATTCGCGGTCGTGGCTGACGAAGATCAGCGTCCCGTCATATTTCTCCAGGGCCTGGTTGAGGGATTCGATGGACTCCATGTCGAGATGGTTGGTGGGCTCGTCCAGGATGAGGACATTGGGCTGCTGCAGCATGAGCTTGCCGAAGAGCATCCGCCCCTTTTCTCCGCCCGAGAGCACCTTCACCGGCTTTTTGATCTGATCCTGGGAAAAGAGGAGGCGGCCGAGGGTGCCGCGGATCGCCTGCTCGTCATCCTGCGGCTTGCGCCACTGGTTCATCCAGTCGAAGAGGGAAAGATCTTCGGCAAATTCACTGGCGTAATCCTGGGCAAAATAGCCGATCTGGGCATGGTCCGACCATTTGATTTCCCCCTCGTCTGGTTCCATCTCTCCCACCAGACAGCGCAGCAGCGTCGTCTTGCCGAGGCCGTTGGAACCGATGAGGGCGATATGCTCCCCTGCTTCCACATGCAAACGCACCTTGCGAAACAGGGTGTTGCCGTCGAAACCCTTGCTGATGCCCTTGATCTCCAGGGCGTTGCGATAGAGCTTCTTTTCCTGGTTGAAGACCAGATAGGGATTCTGGCGGCTGGAGGGCTTGACGTCTTCGAGCTTGATCTTTTCCATCTGCCGGGCCCGGGAGGTGGCTTGTTTGGCCTTGGAGGCATTGGCGGAAAAGCGGCTGACAAAGCTTTGCAGTTCGGCGATTTTTTCCTTTTTCTTGCTATTGTCGGCCAGGAGCTGGTCGCGCACCAGGGTGGCTGCCGTCATGTACTCGTCATAGTTGCCGGGGTAGATGCGCAGTTCGCCATAATCCAGGTCGGCCATGTGGGTGCAGACGCTGTTGAGGAAATGGCGGTCATGGGAAATGATGATGACCGTGCTGTTGAGGCCGTTGATGAGGTCTTCCAGCCAGCGGATGGTGTTGATGTCGAGGTTGTTGGTGGGCTCGTCGAGGAGCAGGATCTCGGGGTCGGCGAAGAGCGCCTGGGCCAGCAATACCCGCAGTTTCCAGCCGGGGGCCACGGCCGCCATGAGACCGTTGTGCTGTTCCATGGGGATGCCCACGCCGATCAGCAGTTCTCCGGCCCGGGACTCGGCGGTATAGCCGTCCAGTTCGGCGAATTCCACTTCCAGGTCGGCCACCTGCATGCCTTCGGCCGCGCTCATCTCGGGCAAGGCATAGAGGCGTTCCCGCTCCCGTTTCACGCGCCACAGCTCGGCATGGCCCATGATGACGGTATCCAGCACCGTGCATTGCTCAAAGGCAAACTGGTCCTGGCGCAACTTGCCCAGGCGTTCGCCGGCACTGAGGCTCACGGTGCCGGAGCTGGGTTCCAGATCGCCGCCGAGGATCTTCATCAGCGTCGTCTTGCCGCTGCCGTTGGCCCCGATGAGTCCGTAGCGGTTGCCGTCGCCGAACTTGACGGAGATGTTTTCAAAGAGGGGCTTGGCCCCGAACTGCATGGTGATGTTCGCTGTGCTGAGCAAGGTCTGGTTCCGAAAGGTGAGTGAGAAAAAAACCACGTGGATCTGCGGGCGGCTCGCAACGGGAGGGGCGGGGGTCGTCCGCTGCTCCATGGATGCAAGGTTTCCGCTATATTACCATAAAGTCACGGGATGTTTGGATTGCTCCAGTCTCCCATGCCGTTTCAGCCCGCAAAGGAAATCCATGCGTTACCGCAAGTCCGCCGCGCTTTTCGCCATCCTGCTCCCCGCTCTTCTCCTCTCCGGCTGTGCCACTACGGCGCAGATCAGCCCGCCCACAGCCATGACAGCGACGCAGGCCGACCGGACCGCCACCCTGGCCCTGCGCGCGGCCCGGGAGGCCCGGCAGAAGGAAGCCGCGATCCGGGCGCAAAAGGCCCAGGCGGCGCAAGCGTTCTGCAGCCGCTGGCAGCGGGGCCTGCGCCTGGCCAGGCGCAACCTGATGGGCTGTGCGCAGATGCCGACGAGGGAGCAGCCCTTCTGCTGGGATGCGGTGTCCCAGTGGAGTGCGGACGAAGGGACGGCCTTTACCCGGCTGTCCGTGGTGCTGAGCAACACCCCCTTTTACGCCGCCAGCCGCCAGGCGGCGACATTTTTTTCCCTCTCCCGACCCTGGATCAGCGCCTGCCGGAAAGATCACGAATCCTGCGCCGCTGCGCCTCAGGTTACCAGGATGAAATCCCTCAAGGCGCAGGTGAACGCCCGTTGCCAGACCCTGCCCCTACGCTGACGGCGGTGGCGTCGGTTCAGCTCCCAGGGGAAAATCGAAATAACGCTCCGGGTAGGGCTCATTGCGCAGGGTGAAGTGCCACCACTCCAGCGGGCTTTGCCCAAAGCCCTGGGCGCGCATGAGTTGCTGCAGCAGGAGGCGGTTGGCCCTTTCCTGGAGGTCGATGGCGATGGCATGGGGCCAGGATGCGGGGCCAAAAAAGTCGAACTCCGTCCCCATGGGGAGGGTCTCTCCCGCCGCACTCCGCGCGCAGAGGGTGAGATCCACCGTGCTGCCGCGGCTATGGCTGGAACGCGCCGCCAGATAGCCGGCGGCAAAGAGTTCGGCCTTGGCCAGGCTGGGGTGAAAGCGTTGGCGAAGCTGCGCATCTTCCACTCCATCCCCGGCCCAGCACAGGAAGTGCCGCACCGCCCGCGCCGGGCGATAGGCATCCAGGATCAGCAGGGAGAGATCCATGGCCAGCAAGGCCTCCTGCACCGGAAGCAGGGCCCGGGCCGCCGCCTCGCTGAGCCAGGGCCGGGAGTCGGCATAACCCGCCACCGGAGCTCCGGTAAAATTATCCGGCCCGCCATAACGCAGATCGCAATGCAGCTCCGGGATGACTTGCAGCAGATCCACAAAATCCGGCGGGCGCTTTTCATTCATTTCAGGCAATACCATATCCTCCAACCGGTGTTTCAACAATGCCAAGCTGGCCCCTATCCTGGCAGCCCATACCATGGGATCGATACACTGTTCGCTGTCCGGCGCGGCCACAAAGGGGGTTATTACCAGTGGCCCATCCTATGCCGAAGCCTACCGCCATGGCATTGATATGGCGATGAATATTTTCCATTCACCACGGCAGGAAACGCGCCGGTCTCCACCCATGCCGCGACTGGACAAATAATAAAATTTTAATATATGGTTAAAAGAGATGCACGGAATCGGGCTATTTTTTAATTATATCACGAAAGGAAGCAACTGATGGAACTCATGCGACACCTGATCAGTGATCCGGACTGGTGGTTGAAAAGGCTGCTCGCCAGCATCTTGCTGATCTTGGGATATTGGCTCATTAACCGTGTCCTGGGCAATGCCATCACCAGTTTCAATGGCCTGCTCAAAAAACACCGGCCTATATCCAGATCCATATCCAGCAGCTATGCGGCCATCTTCCGACGGGTAATGCGTTGGGCCCTTGGACTGTTGCTGCTGGTGCTCATTCTGCGGGTCTGGGGCGCCGATGTGTCGGTGGTCTGGACGACTTTTGTGGGCATGCTGGCTGTCATCGGCGTTGGCCTTTTGGCCACATGGACCATGGCGAGCAATGTCACTGCGCGCTTTTTCATCTGGTTCTGGCAACCCGTGCGCTTGGGCCAGCGCATCGAGATCTTTCCGGAAAATCTCTGCGGCCGGGTGACGGAAGAAAACCTCATGTTTACCGAATTGCGCCAGGATGACGGACATGTCATCGTCATTCCCAACAATCTGCTTTTTCAGCGCGTCATCCGCCGCGCTCCGGAGAATGGTCCGGGAGACAAAAAGGAATGACCATGGCAGGGCAGATGGCGCGCCCGCCGAGCATGGCCGAGCGTGCGCGCCGGGAAGGACTCGTTTTTGGGGAATGTCTCTTTGACCATTTTCCCGATGGCGATCGGGTGGGCGGTGCTCCCCTCAACGTGGCCCGTCACCTCTGGGCACTGGGGCAGCAGCCGTTGCTGGTGAGCCGCGTCGGGCAGGATGCCCGGGGCGCACGTATCCGTGCCCTTCTGGGCGCTTGGGGAATGGATGGGCGCGGCCTCCAGGAAGACCACCAACGCCCTACGGGCAGGGTCGAGGTGGCCCCCGACGCCGTTCTGGGTCACCAATTCCGCATCCTTCCCCGGCAGGCCTACGACCGGATTGTCTGGCCCGCCGGATTGCCCCCCGCGGCGCCGATCGCTTTCCTCTATCACGGTACCCTGGCCCTGCGGGAGCCGGGTTCGCGGAGCACCTGGGAGCGCCTGGCGGGGCTGAGCGATTGGCGTTTTGTGGACCTCAACCTGCGGGCGCCCTGGTGGACGGCCGATTTGCTGGCGGCCGTGCTCCCCGGGACTCGGGTGCTCAAACTGAACACGGACGAACTGGATATCCTGGATGAAGTTTTTTCCCTGCATGGGGAAGGGAGGCAAGGCCAGGTGGCCGACCTGGCGCAACGCTTTGCCATCGGGGAGGTGGTCCTCACCAATGGCGCGGCGGGCGCGGCTGCCTGGGAGGCGGGCCGCTGGCAGGAACGCCCGGCCCCGGTGGTGCACGTCGAGGATACCGTCGGCGCCGGTGACGCCTTTGCAGCGGTATGGATGGCTGGCATCCTGCGCGGCTGGTCGCTGGATCTGCGCCTCGCCCGCGCCCAGGCGCTGGCCGCGGCCATCTGTGCCATACGCGGGGCGCTGCCCAGCGGGCCGGCATTTTATTCCCCCTTCCTCCGCGCCTGGGGGTTGCAACCATGACGGACCATGATGGGCTTTACATCCTGATGCTGAGTCTCCATGGACGGATTCGCGGCGAGCCGGAACTGGGGGTCGATGCGGATACCGGCGGGCAGGTGGGCTATGTGCTGGACCTGATCAAGGCGCTGGACTGCGATCCTGCGGTAGCGCAAGTGGACCTGCTCACGCGGCGCATCATGGATTCGCATGTGGACGCCGCCTACGGGCAAGAAGAAGAACGGTTGGGGAAGAAGAGCCGCATCGTGCGTCTCCCCTTCGGCCCGCGGCGCTACCTGCGCAAGGAGCTTCTCTGGACCCACCTGGACTGCCTGGTGGACCGCTGCCTGCAGTTCATCCGCGCCCAGGGTCGCATCCCCGACCTCATCCACAGCCATTACGCCGATGCGGGTTACGTCGGTGTGCGTCTGGCCAGACTGCTGGGGGTGCCGCTGGTGCATACGGGTCACTCCCTGGGGCGCAGCAAGCGCGCGCGTCTCCTGGCGGCGGGGCACAAGGAAACGACCATTGATCGCGAATTCCATTTTGCGCAACGGATCGCCGCCGAAGAGGAAGTCCTCAGCGAGGCGGCCCTGGTCATTGCCAGCACGCAGCAGGAAGTGGAGGAGCAATATGGCCGCTATGCGGGACATCAGCGTGTCCCTTATGCGGTGATCCCGCCCGGGGTGCACCTGTCCCGTTTTGCCCCCGGCAGGCGGCGGGGCGCAACGGCCTTGCTGGCGAGCTTGCGCCGTTTTTTGCAGGATCCCCTGCGTCCGCCCATTCTCGCCATCGCCCGGCCCGATGAAAAAAAGAATTTCGGCCGCCTGCTCCAGGCCTATGGCGAGTCGCCTGCACTGCAGGCCAGGGCCAATCTCATCCTCATCATGGGCCAGCGCGAAGATCTCAAGGCCCTGGACCATCATGCGCGGCAGGTGATCGAGGGCGTTCTGCAGGACATCGACCGCTACGATCTCTATGGCAAGGTGGCCATTCCCAAGCACCATGAGGCGGAGGAGATTCCCGAATATTATCGTTTCGCGGCCGTCCACAAGGGGGTCTTCATCAATCCCGCCCTCACCGAGCCATTCGGCCTGACGCTGCTGGAGGCCGCGGCATCGGGATTGCCGGTGGTGGCCACGGCCAATGGCGGTCCCCGGGAGATCTTGCGCCATTGCCACAACGGCCTGCTGGCGGACCCTCTGGACATCGAGGCCATGGGCACTGCCTTGCATCATGTCCTGGAAGATGGCGCGGCCTGGCGGCGTTGGGCGCGGAACGGTTTGAACGGCGTGCGGCGGGTCTACAACTGGGAGGCTCATGCCGGTCGTTACCTTATGGAGTTGAAAAAACTCCTGCGCCGCCAGCGCAAATCACAGCGGCGCCAACGCGTGGCCCTGCATGAAGCCCACAATATCCTGCCCTTGGCCCGGCAGGTGATCATGACCGACATCGACCATACCCTGGTGGGAGATGCTGCCGGAACCAGGGCGCTGCTGGCCTGGCTGGATGCCCACCCGCAAGTGGCCTTTGGCGTCGCTACGGGACGTAATCTCAAACAAACCCTGAGCATCCTGAAGGAGCATGAGATCCCGCGCCCCGACATCCTGATCACGGACGTGGGGACCAGGATCGTCTATGGCGCCAAGCTGCGCGATGACCTGGGCTGGGCGGGGCACCTGCGCCACCGCTGGTGGCGCGACGGCGTGCTGGAGGCCCTGAGAGACTGCCCGGGTTTGCGCCTGCAGGAGGCGTTTACCCAGAGCGAGTTCAAGGTAAGCTATTTTACCGATCCGCGCCGCCCGCCCGCGCCGGCGGACCTGCGCCGCCGCCTGCGCGGGAACCATATCGCGGCCAATCTGGTCTTCTCTCATGGGCGCTTCCTCGACGTGCTCCCGGCGCGGGCCTCCAAGGGCCACGCCATTCGCTTCCTCGCCTTCCGTTGGGGGCTGCCCCTGGGGGCGTTCCTGGCGGCCGGGGATTCGGGCAATGACATCGAGATGCTGGGCGGTGAAATGCTGGGTGTGGTGGTGGGTAACCATAGCACCGAACTGACCCAGCTCAAGGGCAGTCATCATGTCTATTTCGCCCAAGCGGATTACGCCTTCGGGATTCTGGAAGGCATCGAACACTACGGCTTCGCCAAGGAGAAATAGCCATGATCGACCGCCTGCGCGCCTTCCTTGCGGCCCATCGCCAACAGGCCTATGCACTGCTCCGCCCCTTGGCGGATCTGGGTCGTCCCTTTCTTCTGCATACGGATCTGGAGAAAAGCCTGGAGGAATATTGCGCGCGGGAAGATTGCAGCGCCATCGCCGAACTGGAGACCATCAAGGCCTTTTTTGCCAGCGCCCAGGAAGCGATAGTGACGCCCACCTGGATTTGTTTCGCCCTGCGGCTGGCCCCGGGACGCTGGGAATATCTGCGCATCCACCAGGAACAATTGGGTCTGGAAGCCCTGGAGGTCGACGAGTTTTTGCGCTTGAAGGAACTGCAGATCCTGCCGCAGCAGCAAGGGCCGGTATTGACCGTGGATTTCGCCCCGTTTCGCCGGAATCGCTTGCGCCTGCGCAATGAGGAAAGCATCGGTCACGGTCTGGTCTACATGAACCGCCAGTTGGGCGGCCAGCTTTTCGCCGACATCGAAAGCGGCCGCAAACGCATTCTCGATTTTTTGACCCTGCACAAGCTGAACGGCCAGCCGCTCATGACCTTTGATCAGGCGCCGGGTTTCGAGGACTTGCGGGAGGCCGTCCAGTTCCTGCGCCGCCTGCCCAAAGCCCTTCCCTGGGCGGACTTCGCGGCGGAGATGGCCCGGCGCGGCTTTGCCCCCGGTTGGGGAAATACCGCCGAGCGCACGGCCGAGACCATGCGCATGCTGATGGAGCTGCTGGATGCCCCGTCCGCCCAAAACCTGGAGACCTTCATGGATCGCATCCCCATGATCTCCCAGGTGCTGATCCTCTCCATCCACGGCTGGTTTGCCCAGGACCAGGTGCTGGGCCGCCCGGATACGGGGGGGCAGGTGGTCTATATTCTTGACCAGGCGCGCGCCCTGGAGCGGGAGATGCGGCAACGCTTCATCGCCCAGGGCGTGGATATCGAGCCGCGCATCCTCATCGCCACCCGCCTCATCCCCGCAGCCGACGGCACCACCTGCAACGAGCGCCTGGAATCCGTCAACGGCAGCGAGAATGTGCAGATCCTGCGCGTCCCCTTCCGCAAAGAAAATGGCGAGATCGTTCCCCAGTGGATCTCCCGCTTTGCCATCTGGCCTTATCTCGAACGCTATGCGGAGGATCTGGAGCGCGAGAGCCTGGCGGAATTCGGCCGCCGGCCGGATTTATTGATTGGCAATTATTCCGATGGCAATCTGGTCGCCAGCCTGCTCAGCAACCGCCTCGGCGTCACCCAGTGCAACATCGCCCATGCCCTGGAGAAAAGCAAATATCTCTTTGCCGATCTCTATTGGCAAGATCATGAAGAGACCCACCACTTCGCCTGCCAGTTTACGGCGGACCTCATCAGCATGAATGCCGCCGACATCGTGGTCACCAGCACCTATCAGGAAATCGCCGGCACCGATGACGAAATCGGCCAATACGAGAGCCATCAGGATTATACGCTGCCCCGCCTCTACCGGGTGGTCAACGGCATCGATGTCTATGATGCCAAGTTCAATATCGTCTCCCCCGGCGCCGATGCCCACTATTATTTCCCTTATGACGCGGAGGAAAAACGCCTGCGTTTTCTCTCTGCGGAGATTGACGAACTCCTTTTCGGCCAAGGTCCGGGGGCGGACCGGCGCGGCGCCCTGAGGGAGCCCCACAAGCCCATTTTGTTCAGCATGGCCCGCCTCGACCACATCAAGAACCTCACCGGTCTGGCCGAACTCTTTGGCGCCTCGCCACGCCTGCGGCAACTGGCCAACCTGGTCATCATCGGTGGCCATGTCCAGGCCGGGCGCTCCGGCGACCGCGAAGAGCAGGAGGAGATCCGGCGCATGCATGCCATCATGGATCAATACCACCTGGATGGGGAAATGCGCTGGCTGGGGACGCTCCTCGACAAGAATGTCGCCGGTGAACTCTACCGCTGCGTGGCCGATCATCACGGTGTCTTTGTGCAGCCCGCCCTCTTCGAGGCCTTCGGCCTGACGGTCATCGAGGCCATGAGTTCCGGTTTGCCCGTTTTCGCCACCCGCTTTGGCGGGCCCTTGGAAATCATCGAGGATGGCGTTTCCGGATTCCACATCGACCCTACCGATCATCAGGGCAGCGCCGAGCGGATCATCGCCTTCCTGGAAGCGGCGCAAACGCAGCCCGAAACCTGGGAAGCCATCTCCCGCGGCGGCGTTGCCCGCGTTGCCGCCCGTTATACTTGGCAAAGCTATGCCGAACGCCTCATGACGCTGGCGCGCATCTACGGCTTCTGGCGCTATGCCCAGGGCATGGACCGGGCGCCCATGCGCCGCTATCTGGAGATGTTTTACCACCTGCAGTGGCGCCCTTTGGCGGCGGCGATTGCCAGCGGATCTTCAGCGGCTACGGCGGACGGGGGGGAATGAACGCGGGCGGCAGGCCTTCCCGGTCATCTCCAGGTGCCCAGGGGCAGGCGTATTTCCACCTCCAATCCGCCGCCTTGGGCGTTGGCGAAGCGTAGCGAGCCGCCCTGAAGGGCGATGATGCGCTGGCCGATGCGCAGGCCGATGCCCGAGCCGTGGGTGACGCCCCTTTGGTTCGGGAGGGGGGTATTGCCCAGCAGGGACAGATAGGCCGAGGGCACGCCGGAGCCGAAGTCGCGCAGGCGGATAACGATCTCGGTCGCTTCCTGATGCGCAGTGATCTCCAGGCGTCCCCCCCCATAACGGGCGGCATTGTCGAAGAGGTTGCGGAAAACGCGCTCCATGGCCATGGGCCGGTAGGTAATGCGCGGCAAGGCCGGCGCCGTGGCCACGCCGATCTCCAGCCCATAGCGTTCTCGGCCGATCTCCGCCATGGGCGCCAGCAGGGTTTCCGGGGAACTGACGATGCTTTTTTCTTCCTGGCCGCTGCGCACCAGGGCGAGGAATTTGTCGAGGATCTCATCCATTTCGGTGACATCCACCTGCATGGCCTCTTTCTGCTCCAGCAGCGGCCCATCGGGCAGATGCAGGGCCAGGAGGAGGCGGGACAACGGGGTGCGCAATTCGTGGGAAATACCCGTAAGGAGGATGGCGCGTTCCTCATGAAGAGTGTGCAGGTCCCGGGCCATGCGCTGGATGGCCTGTTCCAGTTCTTGCACCTCGGCTGGCCCGCTTATGGAAGGCAGCGTTTCGGGCACTTCGCCACGGCCGATGGAGCGGGCATGCTCCGCCAGGCGCAGGAGGGGCAGATTGATCTGACGCACGATGAGGGTCGCCCCGAGGAAGGTGAACAAGGCGATGATCATCAGGCGGATGAGCAGAAATGTGGAACCGCCGAAGTTGATTGGCGAGACGCGCAAGCCCAGCCAGGGCCGTCCCGCGCCGCCACGGATCCATACCCAAGTGCCCGCGGGTGAACCGGATCCCATGCGCAGGGTCGCACCGGGAGCCAGCCGAGCGATGGCCCTGGCGCTTTGGGTGAAGAAATAATTCCCGGACACCGTCCCCGGCAAGGCGTCGCTGGCTAGCCACCGGAGCGTGGCGGGAGGTGGGGCGGCGGACGGCTTTGGGGGAGTGGCGGGAGCCGGGATGGCGCGATAGCTCTGCAGGAGAAACTCGGCGAAGCGCCGGGCGGCGGGGTCCAGGACGTACCGGTGATAGAGTACGAAGACCATGCCCTGGCTGACCAAAAAGAGCAGCGCCAGCAGCAAGACGGTACGCCAGAGGGTAGTGCGGGGCCATTTGTTGCGGAAGAGGCGCGACCGGCTGCCTGCTCGGGATTGTTCGCGCCGGCTCCCCGCGGATCCGCCAACGGCCGTTTTCGGTCTCATGGGCCAGCGCTCACGAAGAGATAGCCGTGCCCCCACACCGTGCGGATGTACTGCGGGTGGGCGGGGTCCCTTTCGATCAGCCGGCGCAGCCGGGAGATCTGCACGTCGATGCTGCGATCATAGGGCCCCTGGGCGCGCCCGCGGGTGAGGAGCATGAGCTGGTCGCGGGACAGGGGCTGGCCGTCATGACGGGCGAGGGTGGCCAAAAGCTGAAATTCGCCGCTGGTGAGGGCCAGGGCTTCGCCGTTCCTGCTGATCTGGTGCCGACGGAAATCCAGCACGAAGGAGCCGAAATGCAAGGGCTCCACTTCCTCGGGCGCGGCCGGCGCCGGAGCAAGGGGCTTGGCCCGCCGCAAGACGGCCTGGATGCGGGCGATGAGCTCGCGCGGGTTGAATGGTTTGGGCAGATAGTCGTCCGCTCCCATTTCCAGGCCGAGGATGCGGTCCACCTCATCACCGCGGGCGGTGAGCATCAGGATGGGGATCTGCCGGCTCCGGCGCAGCCGTCGGCAGATCTCCAGCCCATCTTCAAAGGGCAGGCCCAGATCGAGGATGATCAGGTCGATGGCCTCCCGATCCAGCACGGCCTCCACCTGCCGGCCATCGCTCAACCCATGGACGGCAAAGCCGAAGGCCCGCAGGTGCGACTCCAGCAGGCTGCGCAGGCGCAAGTCGTCGTCCACCACCAGAATTTTTGCGCAAGGATGCGTAGGATTCATGCCTGCAGTGTAATGGAGCGCGCGGGGAAGGGGCAGGGGCAAATGTAAGCGATTGTAAGGGAAGGGGATGCGGTTACATTTGCTTACGTTTGGCGGGCAGATTGTTACAGCGCGTTCCTTTAGCCTGATGCCCATGAAAGCACGCCCATCGACCCCCTTACCATCGCTCCGGAGCGGCTACCGCCTCCTGCCCCTGCTCGCTGCCCTCGGCCTGGCGGGCTGTGCCGTTGGTCCGCATCTGCCCGCCCCGACCGCTCCCCTGCCAACCCGTTACAATCAACACGCCGTCAACGGGGCGCAGCAGACCCAGCATCTGCAA
>Ga0315298_1005022_pt1 | contig 19215 bp, 12 predicted proteins | sample WHS_1_MG_FD_203077 | JGI IMG/M metagenome (GOLD analysis project Ga0315298, IMG submission 203077) | Extremophilic microbial mat communities from Washburn Hot Springs, YNP, Wyoming, USA - WHS_1_MG | ecosystem: Environmental > Aquatic > Thermal springs > Hot (42-90C) | place: USA: Wyoming...
TTTTCCATCCCGGGGTAGTCCAGAGCCAGGCGCCAGGCTATCCTGACCACATAGGGAATATCTTCTTTTGCAGCTTTCCGCACAATCATTTTTCATTAATTATACCAGATTTAAAAAATGGGGACACATTCTATATTTCCTATTTTTTCCCTTATTTTTTCTAATAAAGTCAGGCACAGAAGGCCCCTAAAGAAAAAAACTGGTTTTTCAGATATTAAAGCCTTTGATTTTTCTGGCAATAATATGGTAGCTTGCGCTAACTCGGTTTCCTCAAGCCCAAGAATTAAAATATGTGGCCGAAATTGAAATAAATTCCGGTGCCTTCGCGGCTGAAGCCGACATCCACTCTGGCGCAGAAATCAGCCAGGTAAAACCGCAATCCCACCCCGGCGTCATAAACAGCTTTGCCGAGCCTTATTTCATTAAGCGAAGGCCAGACTGTTCCGGCATCCGTGAAGATATTGCCGCCAAGGCGCCAGATAATCGGAAACCTGTATTCGACATTTATTAAAAATTTGCCTTTATCCAGAAACCTGTTTATCGGGTAGCCGCGCATAGCGGTCATCGTCTCCCCACCTCCAAGAGCCGAGTAGTCAAACAGAGGAATTTTATCTCCGCCGATGTACTGGACAAGCATTCTTCCGGCCAGAACATCTCTGGCTCCAAAAAGGGCTTTATAAAAACGAAAGTCTGCTGTCAGCCGGTTAAAGGAAAAATCAGAACTTCCCATAAAGCTGGCTGCCAGGTCGTCCTTGATGATGAAACGAACTCCGCGGGTAGGATGAATTTGACTGTTCGATGTGTCATAGCGCAGGTTAAAAGACAGGTAAGGGGCAAACATCCGGCCGTGGCCGGCCAGCTCCTCAATCACCTCCTGATACGGTCCCTCCTGCGGGTTTGAATACTTAAGCCAGCGGGCAGTATAAGTCGCTTCAATGACCACATTTGGGGTCAAGCCTCGCCCCAGAGTCACAGCCAGATTCACGGTTTCGTGGGTCAGAACAGTTCGGTCTTCCTTCAAAGAATCAGGACCGAGGCCGTAATAGGTATACTTCAAAAACCTATCATACTCGGCTTTGAGGTCAAAGGATAAGGGATAGGTCCGGTTTTGCCTAATTTCAAAGTCCGGGATGGAAAAGGTGAAGACATACCAGCGCTCGCCCTTACTGGAATTGAAAAGAATCAGGTCAAAGGACTCTTTTTTCTTCAGATAATCCACGAATTTGACTTTTCCGCCATACCCTAAGCCGATGTCCTGGTCGTACATCAGAATTGGCCACGGGCTCCAGGACTTATAGGATTTGTTGGGAATGTTTTCAGCCAGAGCCGCCAGAGAAAAGCAGGAGATTATCAGCAGAATTAACATTAATTTCAGAGCATCTTCCGCCTGCAACCTGAACAGCACCCCTTTCATAACCTTCTTCCTCATCTTGCCCCTCCTTCATGGATTCTGACCAGCTCAACCGGCCGCCGATTCGCAAGCTGGTCAGTTCTGATTTTTCAATTCAGACTTTTATCGCCACCTGAAGGGATTCATTTCTGGAATTTATAACCGGCCCAGGGAACGGTAATGAGGTGAACCGGATGGTCAGGATCTTTCTCTATTTTTTTTCGCAAATGATAGATGAAAGTATCCACAGTCCTGGTGGTCGGATATACATCATATCCCCAGACCTCATTCAGAATTGTTTCCCTGGAAACAGCCTCGCCTTCGTGGGCAATCAGAAATTTAAGCAGGGTAAATTGTTTGGGCGTCAGGTTGAGTTTCTTCTTGCCCTTATAAGCAACCAGACTCTTAAAATCAAGGCGCACATCGCCGAAAGTATAAACTTCGATATTCTTAGCCATCGGCCTGGCCCGGCGCAGCAAAGCGTGGATGCGGGCTATAAATTCTTTTGTGCCGAAAGGCTTTATCAGGTAATCGTCTGCCCCTAATTCCAGGCCAAGAACCTTATCAATTTCCTCCTTTTTCTTTCCTGATAACATCAAAATAGGAACTTCCAGGCCTTTCTCCCGCAGTTTTCGACAAATATCAAGACCGTTCATGGACGGAAGAACCAGGTCAAGCGCCACCAGGTCCACTTTCTCCTGACAGGCTAAATTAAACCCCTTTTCCCCGTCTGAAGCCGAGAGCACCTGGTAGCCTTCGCTCTGTAGAGCGAAGGTCAGAGTTTTCAGCAAAGACTGGTCATCCTCTACAATTAAAACTTTAATCATGGTCTTGGAAAAACAAGGGAAAAAGTGCTGCCCGCGCCCACCTGGCTTTCGACCTCCACCCTCCCGCGGTGGACTTCCATGATGTGTTTCACGATTTTCAAACCCAGCCCCACGCCCTGCGGGCTATTTTTGGCAGCTTCGGGACTCCGGTAAAAGCTCTCAAAAATCTTTTCCCGCTCGCTGACGGGAATACCCAGGCCCCGGTCCTTGACCTGAATCCGGATTTCTGATTTTCCTTCCTTCAAAATCACAACAATTTCCTTTATTTCTTTTGAATATTTTATAGCATTATCAATCAGATTTATCAAAGCCTGTTTAAGAGAATCAGGGTCAGTTTCCAGATAGACAGGCTTATCGGGCTGCTCCAGCTTGAAGACAAATCCTTCAGCTTTCAGGCGATAGCTGAAAATTCTGCAGACGTCTTCCAGAAGAGGCTGGAGATGCGTCTGCCGGAAATGATAGGCTTTAGTTTTCTGCTCAATTTGGCCGAAATCAAGAATGTTATGAAGAAGGTGCGATAACCGCCGGCTTTCTTCTTCCATCAGTTCGAGCATCTCGGCTTTATTCTTGTCATCTTTAACCTTCCCTGAATGCAAAATCTCAGCCAGACCCTGAAGGGAACTTAACGGCGTCCGTAGCTCGTGGGAAACAGTGGAAATAAACTCGGTCTTTAGCCTGTTCAGCTCATCCAGCTTTTCTTTTGAGGCCCGCTCGTAAATGACCTCGGCCTGAAGCTTAATTCTTTTTAGGTTCTGATGAAAAGCATCAGTCAGAAGCTGGAGAAATTCTATATCCTCAGCGGTCAATGGGGAGCCGGATTTTTTGGGGCCAAGGGCCAGGAGGCTAATCCAGCCGACCGGCCTGAGAGGCATAATAAGAATCAGAGCCCATCCCAGCCTGGCCAGAATCTGTTCCTTTGAAAAATCCACACCCTCTTCAATCTGGATTGACTTTCTCTCGGCAAACAGGCAAGATTCGGCTGGCTCTTTGGCTAAGAGGGGAATAAGTTCTCCTGGCGAATCTCCCCTTTGAATTTCTCTAAGCCAGGAGAAACCAAAACCATCATTAACATTAGCAGGAATAATAGATACATTTATTTTTTCAACAAGCAAGCTGTTTTTTACTGTCTCAAATAAAAGGTTTACCAGTTCTTCGCAGCTATGTCTCTCTCCGGCCTGTCGGGTGAACTCAAAAATTCTTTTCTTAAAATCATAACTTGTGCGGAAAAAAGTTTTATCCACCAGTTGCTGAATTTTCTCGCGCCCAGGATGAAATACAGCGGCTGCCACCAGGATACCGATGAGAGACAGCACGGTCTTTTGAATCGGTATAAATCTGGCAAAAAGAAACTCCAGAGTTTGAACTATGAAAAAGTAGATTGAAATGATGAGGATACTCAGGATGGAATAAACCAGGCTGCGTTTGATAATCAGACGGATATCAAAAAGCTTGTATTTAAGGATGGCAATAGTGAGGGCCAGAGGCACAAAAATGAAAAAAATGGCTGAAGAGTCTTCCGAAAGCAAAGGCTTCATCTTAAAAATTTCCGGCAACTGATAAAAAGCCAGAAAAGGCATTACCCCCAGAAACAGGCCGTAAAGAATCCAGGCTATCCGGATTTTCTCGGCCCAAGAATGGGCTCTCCTGTAGCCAAAGATGAGCATAAAGACAGAGAGCAGAATCATGATGATGACGTAAGTTCTGTATATAAAAAAATTGGACATATAAAGCCTGAATGGTTCAATGGAGTGATTCAACAACGAATAAAGGAAATAAAGTTCAAACAAAATGATAAAGACAAAGGCCGGCAGGTAGACAGGAATCTTTTCCCAGGTGATTTTACTTCTAATAAAAGTCAGCGAAAAATGAAGAATGAGGGGGAAGACCATGGTGTAAGCAGCCAGATAAAGAACCCCCGGGGCTAAAGAAAGCGGTGAAGCTTTAAGACAGTAAAGCTCGCCATCGATTATTACCGAAGCTCCGAAACACAGAGCCAGCCAGTAGAAAAGGCGGCTACGGATGTCCCCGGGACCCAGGAGCTGGACAGTTATACCCAAGACAAAACTCAACAATCCCATGATCAGATAGACCAGAGGATATAATCGGCCGGCATAATAACGGACCAGCCTGACTTCAACCCTTTCAGTCTTTCCATCAGGTCTTTCCAGAAAAACTCTGACTGTTTCACCCGGAGCTTTCCTGGCCAGGGCAAAAGTTATATCCCTGGGTTGCTTGATATCAATCTCATCTATTCTGACTATTTCTTTGATATTAATTTCGCGGGGAAGTCCGGGCCGGTTGAGAAGCAGGCTAAAGCCATAGATGCTCAGGATGATTATGATTAGCCCCGCGCCCCAAAATAAAAGGAGCTTTAATATTTTCACTGAGGCCCTCCCCGCTTATGATTAAATTATATAACTGATTTTTTTTGTCAAATTAAAATTCCCTTTCCAGACTATACCATATTCTTAATAATTTTTTGACAAACTTTTGACAACTTTTTGACAACTTAATCTTCGTGGAAAATTAAGTTAAGATTGATGAAAGAGAAGCTCAGAGCTCTTAGATTTTTTAAGCCAGAAGGAATAAAACCATCTGGCAAAAGGAGGTAAATCATGAAAAAGAAGGGCTTGGGTATTCTGGTGTTTGTGGGGTTAATTGTATTTTTTGCTCTGGCCTGTCAGGCCCAGACCAAGATGCTGACCATCCTGCATACCAATGACACTCACTCGGTAATGGTACCGCTGCATGCTGCGTTATGGCCATCGTTCAGGTTGGGTAGCGAAAATGATAACGTAGATAGAGCACAAGGCTTTATACAGGGAGCATTCTATGGGAAAGGCAGCCACGCTGGCATCGCCCGTATGGCCTACCTGATCAAGAGAATAAAGAAACAAAAGACCAATGTCCTGGCTCTTCATGCCGGAGACGTTTTTGTGGGAACATTTGAGTTCAACAAGTTCCTTGGCTATCCAGAGCTGAAGATTATGGAGAACCTATATGATGTCATGGAATTGGGTAATCATGAATTTGACCTCGGTATTGACACCCTGGCCGGGATTCTCACTGGCCAGTTGGCGCAAGGACCCGCTGTCAGCCTGCCTGTGCTCTGCGCCAACTTTGACGCTTCCGGAACCGCTTTAAACGGATTAATTCAGCCTTATATAATCAAGACGATTGGGGGGATAAAAGTGGGGGTCTTCGGTCTGGTTACCCAGGAGCCGCAGAATTATTCGGATGAGGTCAACAGCCGTTTTCCATATCGTTATGAAGCACCTTCTCCAGAGCAAACCCTATGGTACTATGCAGCACAAATTGCCGGGCACTTGAAGTTGGAGGAAAAATGCGACGTGGTTATCTGCCTTTCACACCTGGGGCAAAATGTGGATTACATCCTGGCTGATAATGTTCCTTACATTGATGTGATTGTTGGCGGCCACAGTCATGACCTTATCGAGAAACCGATTCTCAGGAACGGGAAGATCATCGTTCAGGCCGGCGCCTTCGGCGAATACCTGGGCGAATTAAACCTGTCAGTTAGCAACGGAGCAGTTCAACTGGTCAGCTATAAGCTCCATGAACTCAACGATATGGTCCCTGAAGATGTGCAGACAAGACTGGTTGTGAATCAGATAAGAGATGGGGTCATGAGCGACCCGAGGTTTGGCCCGGTTTACACTCAGACGGTTGGCCATGCCCTTAAGAATATTACCAAGTCCTGGCCTGAGGGAAGCCAGAATCGGGATGTGCCCATGGGCAATCTGGTGGCTGATGCCTACATGCATGGGCTGAAAAAAGCCGGCTTTGAACCTGATTGCAGCCTGGCCGTTCTGGGATACATCGGAGCAGAAATCGCTGCCGGCAAAATCGTTGGCAATGACATTCTGCGGTCTGTTCCCTACGGCTACGACCCGGTTTCCGGACTGGGATTCAAAGTGGTCATAGTTTATCTGCCGGGGTCGCTTCTTCTTGGGGGGCTGGAATATGCAGCAGGGACGATGGATTACACCACAGACATAGCCATCCAGGCTTCCGGCTTAACTTACACCTATGATTCCAGCAGGCCGGCCGCACCGCTGGGTCAAACACCCACCCGGCTCAATGTTATGTCCGTCATGATCAACGGAGAACCGGTAGCGGCTAATCTTGAAAAACCTTATGCCGTGGCCATGAATGAACAGGTTTTCAATTTCTTCAACTCTATGGTCGGAGGAGCGCTGAGTGAATACAAGGTTGACACCGGCCTCTTTGAATACAATCTCGTCCGCGATTACATCAAAGCCCTGAAGAGAGTTAATTATACCTCGGAAGGACGCATTAAAGACATAAAGGATTAGGCTTTTTAAAAAAAGGACGGATTTAATGCAAAGACGAAAAGTCATTTTCAAAGCCTTGCTCTTCGCCGCAGGTCTGGTGGTCCTCGCGCCGGGCCTCGCGGCCAAAGAAAGGCGTGGACATAATGTTATCGTCGCGAAAACGGACGGGACGACTTGCTCAGGCGAGCTCCTGGCCGTTAAGGGGGCTGACTTGCTCATCATGGAGCGAACAACCTTGGCCGGGATCACGGTGAACCTGGCGGACGTCAGGGCCGTCAAGGTGGTCAAGGACTCGAAATTCTTGAAAGGCCTTGTAATGGGGTTAGTCATCGGGGCCCCAGTTGGCGCGCTCCTTGGCCTAGCGGCACATCCAAAAGGGTACTGGTTATACGGGTCGATCGACCAGGCCATGAGAGCCGTGGGTGGGGCGACGCTATTTGGAGGCGTCGGCGCGTTGATAGGTGGAACGGCCGGCGGGCTGTCGGGCATCGACAAGGATATCAAGGTCGAGCCCTCCTCGCCAACCAGGCTGGCGGAGGTCGCCAGACAGCTCCGGCCCTACGCTCAGGAGCGGAGCTGAATCACCCGGCCATTTCGAGGAGTTCAAGCTTCAAGGCTAAATGGGAAATAAGTTAGAAAGCCCATCATTCTGAGCCATTGGTGAAGGCGCTGCACCCTCATGTGCTAGCGACTAATGGAGTAGACGAGGCACAAGTTTATGAGATTAGATGTTACGCCAGGAGAGAATACGCTCTGCCCACTCCGGGCTCAGGAGCTCCTTCCCGACGAGAAAGGCCAGCACCTCCCGGCCGAAGATCTCGGCCAACCGCGAGCCGTCCAGCCGCGGCAACTTATGGAAGACGCCCGCCTCGTCCACTCCACCCTCGGTCACCAGGAAATGGAGATGCGGATGAAGATTGATCCGGTCCCCGAATGTCTGAATGGCGGCGATAACCCCGGGCGTAAGCGCGCTCCCGGTCACTACCTCGAAATACCGAGTCAATGAGCGGAGAGCCAAGCGGCAAAGGTCCCCCAGCAGCCGGCAGTTGTACTTAAAGAAAATCCGCAGCATCCTGGGGATGGTGAAGACGACCTGGCGGTGGGGGACATCCAGAAGGAGTGTCTCCCGCATTCACTCGCCCCACTCCTCAAGCCTCTTCGCATGGCAAGAGGGACAGAAGCCGCGGGTGCGGCAGTAGAACATCAACACGGTTGAAAGGTTCGGCAAAGCCAGTTGCTGGACGTCCCACTGGTAAGTGTATGGCAACGACCGCTGCAACAAGCAGAGTCAAATACACTATGAGTCTTACACGATCTGAGCGGATCTGTAAACCCTCCCGCGAATACTTAGTCGATAATGTTAACTAAAAGTATTGAAACTTTCCAAAAAACGCATTATCCCCCTAAATAGGGGACACCCAACAACAACTCTTCTCTCTTAGTATACCTTCTAACTTCATACATATCTTTTGCACTACTCTTTCAGAAGAAATATTCTCTAACGTGCATCTTGCCTGTGTTCTTTTAAATTTTAGTTTTTCAAATCTCAAGATAATCTACACTTAATCTAAGTCATATTGGCTTTTCAAATTAAGCCAAAATATCAATATCACCTATTTCTGTCTGTTCATTCCTTGCAAAAAGCCAAAATATCCTTATGAGTTTTACCCTGTTTTTTCTTATCTCCTCTTTTCTTTGTTCCTTATAAATTTAACAAGTATCTGTTCTTTCTCAGCCAATCCTCATATTTTTTATAATCGGGCATAAGCACCTTTACTTTTATCCAAAAATCCTTCCCGTGATTTTTTTCTTCAAGATGTACAAGCTCGTGAACAACAACGTAATCTATTACAGAAATCGGTGCCATAATGAGCCTCCAAGAAAAGTTCAAGTTGCTATTTGCAGAACAGGCACCCCATCTTTTTTGTGCACTTGTTATGTTAACTCTGCTATATTGAAAACCTCCTTTTTGAGCATACCAGTGTACCCTCTCTGATATTTTTTCATAAGCAGCTTTTTTATACCAATCTATAAAAACCTCTCTTGCTCTTGGCAAAGTACCTCTTGAAAGATAAAACCCATTTTCAAATTTAAGAGGCACATCCTGATTTTCTACTACATACAACTTATAATACTTGCCAAGATATAGAAAACCTTCCCCATTGACAAATTCTTTTTTCAAAGCTTTAGGATCTCTTGTCTCTATCTCTTTCTTTCTCTTCTCAATCCACTCCTCATGCTTTTGAATAACACTCCAAATAGTTTTTTCATCTACATCAAAAGGCGCTTTAACAATAAGTGTAGCTTCATTTGTCATCTGTAAAGCTATACTGTTTCTTTTTGAGCGTATTATTTTTTCAATCTTGATGTCCACCATACCATCACTTCCTAAAATGATGATAAGCTAATTCTAACAGCCTTTGAGCTATCTCGCTTCTTCTACTGAATATTACATTCGGATCAGTAGTAACATATTTCTCTTCATATTCCTTTACACTTCCATAATTATTTTGGGAGGTAGAGTGAGGAATTTTTTCAAGTAAACGATAAGCGATATAACTCTTGAGTTGTCTTTGTTTGCTAACACTCTCCCAAAAATCCACTGCTTGTGTTTCCCTGCTTATCAATTCTATAATGTCTCTTGTCAAGCCAACAAGAAAATCTATTTCTCTATCAGAAAGTTCAGTTGCAGGTTTACTCCCAAATATTTTGTCTTTTAATAAACCAAAAAACGGCATTTCTTTCTTTGGATCGAACCCAAAAGTTTCTTCTGCTTCTCTCCCTTTCTTTAACTCTTCCCTCAGTTTTTCTAATTCAATACACTGCAAATCCCAGTTTTCTTTGTATTGTTCAAGAAGCCTTTTCAATCTATCTGAAAACCTCTCATAAAGTTCTGGATCTTCTTCCCAATGTTCATCAATATACTCAACAATTGCATTCTGAAGTTCTTGAGCTCTTGCTTTGCTTGAGTTTTTATGAAGCTTTTCAAGAAATTTGTCATCAAGAAGAGGAGTAGGTGGTATTTTGGGATCTATTCCCTTAGAGATCAGGTATTCTTCCAAAATTTCTCTTATTTTATTGCTTGCATCTTTTATACTCAGCTTGTTATCTCTGTATCTATTTCGAGCAGATTCTTTTATAAAGGCAAGAATTTTCAAGTCAGTGAGGTATTTTAGTGCTGCAGGGTCAGGAAGAACCTCGTCCATACAACGCTTAAACTGTCTTACAAGATCTATAAATTCATTTCTAACCTGCTCGTCAACAAGAATATCAATACATTCATCTACATTCTGACGCCAGTTTTCAATTTGACGTTTCCTAAAAAACTCTTCAATAAGATTGTGAACATGCCTAAGCTCATCAATGCTCTTTGCTTTGTTCTTTACAACCCTTGAAATTTCTTCAATGTCCTCATCTGTGTAAATAGCCAGTGCCTCTCTTAAGTGTTTCAAAACACCAACATAATCCACAACAAAACCACAAGATTTATTTTTGTATACCCTATTTACCCTTGCAATAGCTTGTAGCAAGTTATGTCCTTTAATCACATTGTCAAGATACATAACCTGCTCCACAGGTGCATCAAAACCAGTTATTAGCATATTTTGAACAACCAAAATCCCCACATTACCGCTGATACCATTTTCATCCACTTTATCAAATGGAAGCTTAAAACTTTTGATTATCCTATCGTGCTCATTGGGGTTAGTATAAGGATGATACTCAGGTGGGTCATTCTGAGCTCCTGAAATAACCACACCAACCTCTAACTTTTTCAACGTTTCTAAATCTATTTTTGAATTATTTTCCTTTTCTAACTCAGAAATTTTTTCTCTGAGAGCCTCTTCAAGTGCTTTTTTGTATCTTATTGCAGCAAGACGTGATGCTGTAACGACCTGAGCTTTAAATCTATTTGGAAATATATGGGTTATATAGTGCTCTATCATATCTCTTGCTTTGTCACGGATAACTTCTTCAGCTTCAAGATATGCTCTCCATGTGTATCTTCCCATAATCATTCTTTTTGAATCTTTGTCAGCATCTTTGAAAACATCTTCAAACTTTGCATTTGCTGCCTCTTCATCTGAAAGCTCAGCGCTATGCACTCTTCCTTCATACACAATCTCAACAGTAACACCATCTTCAACTGCCTGTTTTATGCTGTACTTGTCTATGTAATCACCAAACGTCATCTCCGTCTTATCTATAGGTGTGCCTGTAAACGCTATTTTCGTTGTATTTGGAAGAGCTTTTCTTAAATTTGCACCCAGCAGCTTGTATTGGGTCCTATGCGCTTCATCTATCATTATTAGAAAATTAGGTGATGTATTGAGGACAGGAAATTCTCCTTTTAATTCCCTCTCTTGAAATTTATGGACCATAGCCATAACAAGTTCGGGCGTGTCAGTTTTTAAAAGTTCTTTAAGCTCCTGAACGCTGCTTGCTAACTTAACAGTAAATCCAACGCATTTTGATGTCTCATTTAACTGCTTTTCAAGGTCCTTTCTATCTGTGACAAAAACAACTTTGTAGTTACCAAACTCAGGATTGTGATAGAGTTCTCGAACCATAAACATCATTGTCAAAGATTTACCAGAGCCTTGTGTATGCCAAACAATTCCTCCTCTTTCCTCTGGTGTCTTGCCCTCTTTTAACCTTTTTATCATCTTCTTGACTGCTCTAAATTGCTGATATCTTGCGACAACCTTTATCATTTTGCTCTTTGGGTCTTCTTTGAAGATGGTGAATGTATGAAGCAAATCAATAAGGTTTCTTTTTGAAAGCATTCCATGGATCAAAACTTGCTGGCTTGCTACATTTCCATTTGGATTCACATCTGACAGTGAAAAAGGATAGGGGTCTTTCCACTCAACAAAGTGCTCGTAATCTGAGGTTATTGTGCCATACTTTGCGACCTGTTTGGATGTAGCTACTAAGAATAAGTTATACCAAAAAAGCCTTTCATTCCCCTCAGTCGCGCCACGTCTATTACAATAGCGCATTAGCTGAGTAATTGCTTCAGAAATTGGGTCAGCAATGGCTGATGATTTGCATTCAACTACCACAAGAGGCAAACCATTTACAAAAAGAACTATATCGGGAATAATATGTTTTTCAGTTCCCGGTATATTCACTTTAAATTGCGATATAGCAATGAATGAATTATTGTCCGGATTTTTGAAATCGATAAACTTAACAGTTGGGCTTTTTTCTCCTGTTTTTCTATTTTCAGAAACTGAGGTATTCTCCAAAAGCAAGTCGTGGATTTCTTTATTTGCCTCCAAAAGGGAGTTAGCTTGTGGTGTCGTAATTTTTCGAACAACTTCATTTATTTGGTCATCTTCTATCCATGGGTTTATCCTCTTTAAAGACTCCCTTAAAACTCCCTCGAGGATTACTTCTCTAAAACTTTCTCTGAATTTAGTGCTTTCCCCATATAAGGGCTCCATGGAAGAGTCAAAAGATAATATCTCTTTTACTTCTTCTGGATTATCTATATTCTGCCTACAAGTCTTCCATTCAAGCCTTTGAAGCTGAAAGAGGAACGGATTTTCAACGTAGTGCTCCTCATCCAATTTCATCTTTGGTTTCCTCCTCGATAAGGTGATTTACTCTAACCTTGCCTGTTAGCAAATCTTCCATCAGTCCCTTTTTAATTCCTTCGAGTTTTTCTTTGTAAGCTTGCTCTTTTTCTATGGTTTCGTCTATTTGTGAAAGTATTTCGGCAATCCGTCGTTGTTCTGGGAGTGCTGGGAGAGGGATAAGTATTTTTGAATACTCGGATATCCAAAATCTTTTATGTTCACTACCGGGCTTTAACCTTATAAGTTTCATGGCATTGTAAACATAAAACAGATCAATACTCTCGTCCTTTGCTCTCAAAATTTTTGTTGCTGATGATTTTACTTTAAATGGGAAATCGACAAATCTACTGTCTGTTGTGAAATCATCAAAAAGTATTATCGGTAAATCGTTGCAAACTCCTTTATCTTCGTTTACATAACCTAAAATAAAGGTTTTTCCTACTGTCAATACGGGGACACCACTTTTCTCGTCGTATTCTTCAGTCATGACTATGTATTTTTGTGGTTGTTCGTATTTAAGTATCTCTCCCAACCTCACCACTTCCCACTCTTCCGGAATCCTCCGCAATGGCGAGTCCTTGAACTTGTGAGTTTTTTCATCTCTTATCTGCCAGTTTTCATCTATGCCTTTTGTTAGTAAATCCTGCATCAACCCCTGCTTTATGCGTTTGTATTTTTCTATAATGGCATCAGTTTTTTCAATTGCATTATCAATTGTCTCAAGTATTTCAGCAATTTTGTGCTGTTCGGGGAGAGGAGGGAGGGGGAAAGCAAATTTTTCCTTTATTACATTCGGCCTTACTTCCATTATGGTAGTTTGATTAGCATATCTTAATAAGATATGCTTTTTATGCTTTAATGCGTAATAGAGAAAAACATTCATCAGTTTATCCCTTTGTGGAACTATTCCTGCTATTCCTTGCTTTGTTGCTAATTCAATTTCTGCTATTCCGACCTCTCCTATCGTTGCTCCAAATGATAATATAACAGTTCCTTTTTTCCATAATTTTGCATTAGAATGTTTAAGGCCTTTTTCAGTTATTGTTTCTTTTGTCTTGAGGATCTTTCTTTGTATATCGTCTATTACAAGCCAGTTTATATTTCCGTTAAAATATTCAGGATTATCTCTTGATGGTGTTCCACCATCTGCAATATCTTCAATAACCTCTGCCAACTTTACCCACTTCCAGCCATCAGGTAACTTAATGTTCTCATTCATAGTTGTATCCCAACCTTTTTAAGAATTCACTCAATTTCTTTACTTCCATATCTCTTTCAAATTCCAACTCGTTTAGTGGCACTTTGTATTTGTTCCATAAATTCTCAAAAATCTTTATTATTTCTTTCCTTTCTTCAGTTAAATATTTTTCAAGCTGATCTTGTATAACCTCAAGAAATTTCTCAAGTAAAAGTCCCTTTACTTCCTTTTCTGTTAAGGTCTCAATCTTTTCATCTGCCTTTTTCTCAACTTCTTTTTCTTTATCGCTTATTGCTTTTCTCAGTTTTTTGATTTCTTTTTCTTTTTGATTGATCCTTTCTAGTAAATTGTTCCATTTCATGGCTTCTTTTCTTGAGATTTCGCTATTTTGACTGCTTAAGTCTTTTATTATATCCTTTAGAAATTCTTTTACTTTGTTTGCTGTTTTATCCCCTTGCTCTTCTTCATCCCAGTCTTCCACTTCTTCCAAAATCTCGCTTAGGTCTCCTTCAAACTCATTAAGACTACTTTCCAGATTTTCGAGTTCTTCTAAATCCGCTTTGAAATACTTTTCTTTAATCCTTTCTCTTTCAACCAAATTCTTGTTCCAACCCGCAGAAATTATACTTTTAAAATCATAAACAAGGTCTTCCCACCAATTTGCAAATATGCCTGCAATTTTAAACTCATCAAACGTTCCAAGGGGCAAGAGACTTTCTTTGAACTTTTCTAAAGCTTCGTTTCTAAACTTCCAAAGATTATTTCTGCCAAAGAACTGTTCAATTTCGGGCTCTATACTTTGCCACCAATCGAAAACTTTTTCCTTGTGTTTTGTTATGGTATTCTTTACTTCTTCAGAGTTTTCGATCAATTCTTTAATTTGATTCTTGTCACTGATGTTTTCCTTGAATTCTAAATAGTCCGCACTTCTCTCTGTTAGTAAAATATCATAATTCAAGTTAAACTTTGCGAATTGTTCTGCATAAATTGATACTTCTTTTTTCGGTACACCACCAAAAAGATGTGCACGAACATCTTCAATTTCAGAATCTGGGGAATTATCAACATACCGTCTGATATTTAGGTTAAAATCATTCTCCTCTATCTCCTTTATATCAACCATCCTTGAGTACTTGGGTATCTCTTTTTTCTCCTCAAATACTGTGACTATTTTTTCTATATCCTCCGGTCTTAAAAAGTTCTGATTTTTACCTTCTCCATACTCTCTATCAGCGTTAATAAACAAGATTTTATTTTTCAAATGTTCTGGTTTGTTTTTATTAATCACAATAATACAAGCCGGTATTCCAGTATTGTAGAAAAGCTTAGGCGGCAGTCCTATTATTGCTTCAATCAGGTCATCTCTTACAATTCCTTCCCTTATAACCTTTTCCTGTCCCCCTCTGAACAAAACTCCATGTGGCATAACTGTTGCCATTACTCCGTCATCTTTCAGGCTTGCAATCATGTGCTGCAAAAACATTAGGTCTGCTTTTTTCCCGTTTTCAGGAGTAAAGCCGTATTTGAATCTTTCTTCAAACTTCATATTTGTGCGGGAGTAGTTTTCTGAGAAAGGTGGATTGGCTAATATTCTGTCAAATCTCTTTATGTATCCATTTTCCAAAAACATGGGGGTTGTCAACACATCTTCATTTTCAATGTGTGCATCATTAATGCCGTGCAAAATCATATTCATTTTGCATATAGACCATGTCAATCCATTAAGTTCTTGCCCGTAAAGAGCTAAGTTTCTCGGGTTTTGTCCTCGTTCCTCAACATAGTGGAATGCCTCAATTAAGAAACCTCCAGAACCAACAGTTGGGTCGTAGATTGACATGCCTTCACGTGGCTTAACTAACCTTACCATTAGTTTTTTAACATGTGGTGGTGTGTAAAATTCTCCTCCTTTTTTACCGGCTGAATCGGCAAATTCTTTTAGTAAGTACTCATAAGCTGCACCAAGCAGGTCAGGAAATTCAAAGTTTGAAGGTGTTAGTTTGTACTTGTTGAAATGATTAATAAGGTCAATAAGTTGCTGATCTTTTAGTCGGCTTTTTCCTTTTTCAGCGTTAAAGTCTATGTGTTTCAAAACTCCCTCAAGCTCTGGATTTGCTTCCTCTAAAGCGCTTAGAGCTTTGTTTAGCTGGTTTCCAACATCTTCTTTTAATTTTAAGATATTTTCCCATCTTGCCCTTTCAGGGACAAAAAAGGCACCGCCATAAGAGTTTGGATCTTCTAAAAGTTCTTGTATTTGTTCCTCAGAAAGTCCGATGTTTTTAAATCTATCTCTTAATTCCTGCCTTTTTTCTTCAAAAACGTCTGATGTATATTTTAGAAAAAGCATACCAAATATATATTCTTTATACTCAGAAGCATCCATCTTACCTCTGAGTATATCAGCAGCTTTAAAGAGGTGGTTTTCAAGTTGCCTTAAAGTTATCTTGTTGTTATTCATGGTTTAACCTCCCGAACTTAAGTCAATCAATATTCCTTCCCCTAAGTTTAATCTTACATATTTGATCAATTACCAGCTTCCCTGTAAAGGACTTTTCTCTACTCTCGACTAAAACAAGATACGCTGCTAATCTCTTTTTCATTCTTTCTTTTTCGTTTATAATAAGGTGTAAAGCTTTTCAAATACCCCTTGGTTATGCTAATCCGTGCGATTCTTATTATACAACATCCCTGACAACATCATGGACTAATTTCACCTGACATTTCCACTGACTCTTGAGAGCTTTTTTGAGTGACCTCCTTCCACCCTTGAAAGAGTGGGCTTCCTCCTGAAGCAAGAGCTGAAAAGTCTGAAAAATCCTGCTTTGTATGTTCACGGTTTTTGTGTAGTGAAAAATCTTTGGAAAATCCACGACGGCGATATCAACAGCACTATTTCACAACTGGCTACTTTTATTACTAGAAGTTAAAATTATTATTATAACAGATTGATTGTCCTTCCAAAACAACTCTTAACACCCGCAAAATCAAAAGCACATTAAAACTACAAATAATGTTCACTTTTTCTTTCCAACAAACAACAGATGTTCCAATTCAAAGACAAAGTGCTTTCCATCTGTGATGCTTAATTCAACATTTGGCATACAGGCAAGCGCCGAGATTTCGGTAACCTCAAAACAGTATTTTTCGAAAATTTCTTTTATTTCATCCGGCTCAATAGCACGTGCTTCAAATGTTCCAAACTCAGAACTTATCGGAAGTTTTCTATGTTTAATCAAATATTCGTAATCTTTCCACGAACCATACAAAATAACGTCTTTGATGTAAGAGAAATAATTATCGACCGTTCCAAAAACGAGGGCACCACCTTTCGCCGCCCTCCTTATATTTTCCATCGCTATGTCAATTTTTCTCACATAACTAAGCACATCGCCAAATACAAAGATATATGATAAGAATTTTATTTTATGCTGCGCTTGCTGGGTGTGCTTCTTAGTCCTTATTTTCCCGTTCAACCGTCACAGGGAAATATAAATTCCGACAAATTGATGTCAAGGAAAATCAAAAATCACACCAGGTGGGCGAAAACGCCTCACCTGCCGCAGAGAGGCCGGAAAAGGCCAAAAACCAGCCAGACGTCTGCCTGATCAAGGAGAAGCTCATGAAAAATAATCGGTCGGGGCCTCGGAATCCAGGAAGAATTGCTGCGAGACGACGTAACGCAGATGAGGGCTCTCCGCCACGAAGGTCGGCTTGAGATGATCGATGATCCTGTCCACCATAGCCTAGTCGGTGATGAAGGCGATGAACTCCAGATAATCCATCCGTTCCACCCCTCCTGCCTCTTCCTCGCAGTGGGGACAACGGGTGCAGGCAAACATGCACTTGGGATGGCCGCAGTCGTGGCAGTGTTCGATTACCTACTTGATGTAGGAAAAAAGAAGCCTTGCTCTTTCTCGAAACGACTCTCATATTCTGTCAGGAACTGCTCAAAGTAATGGAATAACACTCAGCAGAGGACCGTGCGTTCCGGATGACGCGAATAATAGAATCCGGCCACAGCAAGGAGTCATAAATCAAGAAAAAGCCCAGAAGTGGCTTCAAAAACCTCCCCTCTGGAAACAGACAAAACCGAATCACACCCCTCACCAAAAAGCTCCCAGCGGTTGACAGAAAAGAGATGGTAGTTACAACCTTTGTTGCCAGTTAAACCGGGAGAGTGGCTGCTATGAAGTTGGAATCGCCATTACCCTTGTCTTTATCTTATTATACGAGGGTCCAAAAGACATTAGAAGAAAAACTCAAAAGACTCTCAGGCTGTTCTTGACATCTTTTTGACTTAGGGTTTACAATCCCATACGATGATTGAACGGGCATACGGAGACAAAGATGCCCACCTGGCCAGCCCCGCCGAAAACAAAATTGTTATATTCCAGCGGGGTCTTTTATTTTCAATGACATAGATTATTATTGCTACAAACTTAATTAGGAGGCTTTTTATGAAAATAAAGAAAGATATTATTGATATTTTTGTAACTTCGTTAATTTCTATTATATTTGTTTCTTTAATAAAGCCCACTCTTAATATATTAGCAAAGCTTATTTTCACAATAGTATCGATGATACAAGTGAGTAGTATTAATAAGATATTTCAAATTGCCGCGACATATCAAAAAATAGACTATACAGATACCATTTCTCTTTTTTTCTTTTCAACCTTTGTGGGCCTTTGTTTTGGGTATTTTTACTCTCCTTCAAAGAAAATTAAAGAATTAGAACGAAAATTATTAGAATCAACAAAAGAGGCGGATCATATAATTCAAAAAGAATATGAACGTATGGAAAAAAAACTTAGCAAGTTAAAATTGTTCTCTGCGATCCTATTAATTTTTATAGTGTTATTCACAATTTTTCAAATATGGTTGGCAACCGAGAGTTCAAGAAAGTTAACAGCGTTCAATCAACATTTAAATGTATTATCACCATACATAACAGAGATGAAAAGGAAAGAATTAATAAGCAAATGGAGCTTAATGAAAAATAAGAAAGATTATGATGAAATTTATAGAGAAATATATGAAATAGCCAAAAACAATAATATCATATTACCTAAAATACCAAGCTTTTAATTCCTTGGTCGTGTATAGGTTTGTTTTTATCCCAGTGTAAGCAGACCATTTTTAACTAATAGAAAGCCAGTTATTGCGCTAAAAGAGAAACTAGCTTGTCTCATTAATATATTTGATAAGAATTTCTTTTTCGGATGGCTTGGTCAGGTCGGCATTGGTTGGCTTATTTATCCCTCCACCTACCATGATAAAATAAAAATAACGACAAAAAAGATGCCAAGAACAAATTAAGAGTGCATGAGATATCTGTAGAGCCATGCGAGCCATAAAAATGCCCGGAAATAGTTTAGAGCTCTCCGCCATAGTAAAGAGAAAATAACGATAAACATTCGGCTGAGGTCTCTGTAGGCAAAGAAGCTCCTGAAAAGCAATGGAAGGTGGAGGAAATTTGTCGGCGACAAATGTCAGCTTGATATCATTTAATAGTCCTGTCCACCATAGCCTAGTCGGTGATGAAGGCGATGATGCGAATCTGGCTATTTCCTTCAAGATAATATTACTTACTCTATCTAAAAAAATTATTTTTTAAGCCGAAATTGAGGTTGATGTATAATAAAAAAGTCAGGACTTGACGTGGTTAATAACCATATTTTCCTGGAGGGCAAAGAATGAGCATCATCCTGAAAGCTTTCATTTATCTTATTTTCTTTTCCGTGCTTCATTTTGGTTATGACCTGACTCACCTATCGTTTCTGAAGCCTTTTTGTGGAATTGATGAATCCATCTTCCAGCATCTAAAAATGGCTTTCTGGGCTTATCTTCTGGCCAGCCTGGTGGAATATCCTGTTTATAAACGCAAAAATAAAAAATACGAG
>Ga0315298_1005024_pt1 | contig 19211 bp, 21 predicted proteins | sample WHS_1_MG_FD_203077 | JGI IMG/M metagenome (GOLD analysis project Ga0315298, IMG submission 203077) | Extremophilic microbial mat communities from Washburn Hot Springs, YNP, Wyoming, USA - WHS_1_MG | ecosystem: Environmental > Aquatic > Thermal springs > Hot (42-90C) | place: USA: Wyoming...
GACGGCAAAATCGATCCGACCGTCGCTGACATTCAATGGGAAGCGAACACGCGTAAGGCAGTTGGCCGCGGTGGACGTGGTGACACTCATGCCCATGACGGCGCGGCCAACGCGGCGGATGCCGCGACCGATCGTCAGCCGCTGCCTCCTGATGCGTTCACGCCCGGGCGCTATGACTACGAAAGCTCACGCGCCAAGCGCGAGCACCATGAGGCGGTCCTCTCCGAGGCAAAGGCCCTTGAGCGGCTTGGACAGCTTGTTGAGACGGCAAAGGTGCGCGCGGCGATGGCCGATATCGGCCGCGTTGTGTCTGATCACCTTGAGCGCCTTCCTGACCGTGTGAGTGCTCAGATCACGCCCACCATGTCGCCTGCGCACATTCATGCACGCCTGGAGGGTGAATTGGCCAACCTGCGCGCCGACCTGCTCGCGGCGATCGTGGAATTGCCCAGCAAGCTCGGCGTGGGCGCCGGCGCCGAATGAACGCGCTGGACATTCCGGACGGCTACCTGGCCGCGGTGGAGGCATTTGCTGCGGCGATCCGTCCGGCTCCGCGCCTCGACGTCGACGAGTGGGCCGACGCGCATCGCATGCTGCCCAGCAAAGGCGCGGCCGAGCCGGGCCGGTGGCGCACGAGCCGCACACCGTATCTGCGCGCCATCATGCAGGCGCTCAGTCCGCACCATCCCGCGCAGGACATCATCTTCATGGCCAGCGCCCAGGTGGGGAAGACCGAGGCGGGCCTGAATTGGTCTGGCTTTGTCATGGGCACGCAGGCCGCCCCGATGCTTTGCGTGCAGCCCACCGTCGATACTGGCGAGCTGTGGAGCAAGCAGCGCCTGCAAGCCATGATCGACGCTACCCCGGCGCTGCGTGCCCGGGTTATGCCGGCAAGAAGCCGCGACAGCGGCAACACCACACGCCTCAAGGAGTTCCCAGGCGGCATGTTGCGAATCGGTGGTGCGAACTCCAGTGCCGACCTGGCGTCGATGCCCATCCGGTACCTGTTTCTGGACGAGATCGACCGCTACCCGCTCGACCTGGACGACGAAGGCGACCCCGTGTCCATCGCCGAGGCGCGTACCACCACTTTCGTGCGTCGGAAGATCTTCAAGACCAGTACGCCCACCATTGAGAGCCTGAGCCGCATCAACAAGGAATGGCTCGGTTCCAATCAGCAGCACTATCACGTGCCGTGTCCGCACTGTGGTGAGAAGCAGCACCTGCAGTGGGAAAACCTCAAATGGGCGGAGGGAAAGCCCGACGAAGCCCGCTATGCCTGTGAGCACTGCGGGACGCTGATCGAGGAGTCCCACAAGGCGGACATGCTTGCCGCCGGCGAATGGATCGCCGATTTCCCGGATCGCGAAGTGATTGGTTTCCATCTCAACGGGCTTTACACGCCGCCCGGCCTTGGGCTCACGTGGGCCCAGCTTGCCAAAGAGGCCGAGAAGAAGCGCCGCGACCCGCTCCAATGGAAGGTATTTGAGAACGTGCGCCTCGGCCGCACCTCGGCGGACCCGGAAGAGAAGCTCGACTGGGAGGACATCAAGGCCCGAGCAGAACCCTACGGCCTGCGCACACTGCCCCGCGGTTGCCTGGTGCTGACTGCCGGCGTCGATGTGCAGAAAGACCGTCTACCCGTGCAGATTCGCGGGTGGGGCTGGGACAACGGCCTCATCTGCTGGACCATTGATAACGTGGAACTGCCTGGCGATCCGACGCGGCACGCCGTGTGGGACGACCTCGAGGAACTGCTCGCCGAGCCCATCCCGAACAGCTGTGGCATGCCGGTGCGCATCTCGCGCGCCTGCATCGATGCCGGCTACCTGACCGACGATGTTCTCGCGTTCACCCGCAAGAATGAGCGCCGGGGATGGCACGCCATCAAGGGTGTCGGCGGCGCGCGGCAGATCATCAGCCGTCCCAGCAAGGTCGATTTGCGCCGCAACGGCGTCACGCACAAGGGCGGCGCAAACCTCTGGCCCGTCGGGTCGGACGCCGGCAAGGAGTGGCTCAGCGTGCGCCTGCAGTCGGATGGCAAATCCGCGCATCCGTCTGACCGCCTGGAGCACTTTAGCGAGCAGCTTCCCGACGAGTATTACGCGCAGCTCACGGCCGAGATCTACGATCCGAACAAGCGCAAATGGATCAAGCAGCGGGCGCGCAACGAAGTCCTCGACACGGCCGTCTATAACGTGGCCGCCGCCATGCACCCTGCGCTCCGTCTGCATCTCAAGAGCGAGACCTGGTGGCGCGACCTAGCCAACGCGCTTGAGCCGCTGAATGGCGACCTATTTGCAGCTCCCGTTGCTCCTGCATCTTCCCCGCGTGTGCAGACTGATGCAGAAACCTCGGCTGAAAAGTCGGCCGCAAGCATCGTGAAGCGTCTTGCGTGACGCTTATTTAAGTTTTCCATTGTTCAAACTTTCGAGACAATATGTCTATGCTGGGCCGAACGTGACAGCGACACGCCTCCTCCCGTTCCGTTGTTGCGTGGCCCCATGCCTACCGGTCCAGCACCCCTGTCTCCTTTCAGTCCCCACGACTGAGTTTTAAGCCGCCTCGGGCGGCTTTTTCTTTTTCTGATATCTCCCGCCGAGAGAGCAACCCCGCCGCATGCAGGTTAAGCATGCGGCGGATTGCGATCGGGTACGCGCCCCATGACATTCAGCCCATCAAACAGCATTTTTGCCGGCATGAGCACGGCAAATCTGCAGGCCGCTTTGTCGTCGGCGCAAGCCGCGTACATCCAGCTCTCCAGCGGGGCCAAGGTGGTCACGGCGTCTTACACCCAGGGCGACGGAGCCAAAAGTGTCACCTACACCGCCGCGCAACTGCCGCAGCTCACCGCGCTCATCCAGCAGCTGCAGATGCAGCTGGGCATCCTGCCGAACGGCAGTGCGCGCCGTCCCGTGCGCTTCGTCTTCCGCTGAAAATGGACACCCCTGTCAAGATCCTCGGCGCGAACGGGCAGCCGCTGGAATCGGTGCGTTCCAAAGTCGGGATGCTCAGCGGCTCGGAAGGGATACCCTACGATGCGGCCGACATCTTCAACGGCCACATGGAGGCATGGCGCCCCTATCTGTGGAGCCCGGACGCCCAGCTCAACCTGTACCGCGACCGTATCGTCTCGCGGGTGCGCGACCTGGTGCGCAACGACGGATGGGCCGCTGGCAGTGTCACCCGCACCCTCGACAACGCCGTCGGCGCCAATTTCCGGCCGTTGTCCAAGCCCGACTACCGCGCCCTGGCGCAGATGACGGGCAACCGAGCCTTCGACGCCGACTGGGCGGACGCCTTCGGCCGATCGGTTGAGTCTGCCTACCGCCGCTGGGCCAACGACCCGGGCCGCTGGGCAGACGTGCAGCGCAATCTCAACGTGGCACAACTGTTGCGGCTCTCATTTCGCCACAAGCTGGTGGACGGCGATGCGCTGGCCATCATGCGATGGATGCCTGAGCGCGTCGGCTACGGGCGTGCCAGCTACAGCACCGCCATTCAGCTCATCGACCCCGACCGTCTGTCCAACCCCTATCAGTCCTTCGACCAGCTGCACACCCGAGGCGGCGTGGTCATCGACGACTTCGGCGCGGCCACGTCCTACTGGATTCGCAGGGCGCACCAGGGCGATTGGTGGAGCGCCGCGCAGAGCATGACCTGGGAGCAGGTGCCGCGCGAAACCGCATGGGGGCGCCCCATCGTCGTGCACGACTTCGAGCCCGAGAGGGCCGGGCAGCACCGTGGGGGTGCCGGCATCCTGACGCCCATCGTGCAGCGCCTGAAGATGCTGGCGAAGTACGACAGCACCGAGCTGGACGCCGCCATCGTCAACGCCATCTTCGGGGCCTACATCGAAAGCCCGTTCGACCCCGAGCTGGTGCAAAGCGCGCTGGGCGACTCGGCCGAGATCAACCAATATCAAACGCTGCGCTCCGACTTCCACAGCGAGCGCAAGATCATGCTCGGCGAAGCGCGCATGCCCATCCTGTTCCCGGGGGAGCGCATCAACGCCGTCAACGCCACGCGCCCCGCGGCCAATTTCAAGGACTTCGAGTCCGCCGTGCTGCGGAACGTCGCCAGCGGCATGGGTCTCTCCGCGCAGCAGGTCAGCAACGACTGGAGCGACGTTAACTACTCCAGCGCCCGCGGCGCGCTGCTGGAGGCCTGGAAAACCCTTTCGCGCCGCCGCGATGAATTCGCGCACAACTTCGCCCAGCCCATCTTCGCCGCGTGGCTGGAAGAGGCCTTCGAGATCGAGAACTTCCCCCTTCCGCCCGGGGCACCCGATTTTGTGGAAGCCCGCGCCGCGTACTGTCGTGCCCGCTGGATGGGCCCGGGCCGGGGATGGATCGACCCGACCAAGGAAAAGGAGGGCGCGATCCTGGGCATGGACGCCGGCTTGTCCACCCTGGAAAGCGAAGCCGCCGAAAACGCTGGCGAGGACTGGGAAGACCTCCTCGACCAGCGCGAGCGCGAAGTGGCCGCTTTCAAGCGCCGGGGCCTCCAGCCGCCCACCTGGGCCAATCTTGGCGGCATGCCATCCCGGCAAACCGTCTCCGCACCCGAGGATTCCTGATGCTGCCTCACATCGCTCAGCGCATGTTCAACACGCCGCTGCTCATCCATCCCGGCAAGGCACAAGTCATCGCCAACGCGCTGGCCAGCCGCCTGGGCATCGAGCAAGTGCAGGTTCTGCGCGCTGCTGCCGCAGCCGGCGACGGGTACGTATTCGACCAGGCCGCGCCCGATGACGCGGGGTATGACCTGATCGGCCCCGTGGCCGTCATCCCGGTGCAGGGCACACTTGTGCAGCGCGGCGGATGGATGGCGGCCATGAGCGGCATGTGCGGCTACACCGCCATCCGCTCCATGCTCGAAAGCGCCCTGCACGACGACCGCGTGCGCGCCATTGCCTTCGACATCGACAGCGGCGGCGGAGAAGTCGCCGGCTGCTTCGATCTGGTCGACGCCATCTACGAGGCGCGGGGCATCAAGCCCATGTGGGCCATTCTGGACGAATGTGCGTTCAGCGCGGCCTACGCCATCGCCAGCGCGGCCGACACCATCACCATTCCGCGCACCGGCGCCGCCGGGTCCATCGGCGTCATCACCCTCCACACCGATATGTCCCGCGCCATCGACGCGGCGGGCCTGACGGTCACCATCATCACGCACGGCAGCCGCAAGGCCGAAGGGTCCGAGCTCTTTCCGCTCGACCCGGAAGTGCGCGCGCGCGTTCAGGCCGATATCGACAAATTGGGCGAACTGTTCATCGCAACGGTCGCCCGCAACCGAGCACTTCCCGCGGACGCGATCCGCGAGATGCAGGCCGGCACCTTCGCGGGCGACGAAGCCGTCGCCGCAGGTCTGGCCGATTTTGTGGCAGCTCCCGACATTGCCGTCGAGGCGCTGCTGGATTCCCTTCCAACCGGAGTATCAACATGAGCCTTGCCGATCTGCTGGCACGCGGCCGCTTTGCGCACCTGCGCGGCACGGCCCGTGCCGAAGAACCAAAAGACACCACCGACGACCCGATCGAGGAGAAAAACCTCGAAGACGGCAATGAAACCGAGGAAAGCGAGGCCAAAGCGCGCGCGCGCTGGGCCAAGCTGGCCGAGGAAGACCCCGAGCGCGAGCAGGGCGACGACGAATCCGACGAGGACTACGCCGCTCGTATGCGCCGCATGGACGCCAAGGAAGACGATGCCTCCGACCTCGACGGCGTCGACGACGAGGACAAGGCCAAGAAGGCCGCGCGCCGCGCCGGCCGCAATGCTGCTCTGCGCCGCGCCGCCGCCATCTTCGCGTCGCCGGCCGCCGCCAAGGCGCCCGACATGGCCGCCGAGCTTGCCTTCGGCAGCGATCTGAGCGCCCGCAAGGCTGTTTCCATGCTGGAGAAGGCCGCCGCGCGCATCCCCGTGCGGCAAACGCTGGCTCAGCGCATGGAGCAAGTCAGCGTGCCCAATCCTGGCACCGCAGGCGGCGCGCAAATCGATCCGCGCAGCCCGCAGGCCATGGCCGCCGCCGCCATCGCCGCCGCGCGCAAAGCCCGCGGCGAAAAGTAATTCCATCTTTCCCGGAGAACCATCATGGCCTTGACTGTCAACAACGTCGGCGACAACCCGATGACCCCCGGCATTGCTGCCGAAACCTATCTGCCGGATCAGCTCATTGCGGGCCGATTCCCGTTGGTGACCGCCAACATCACCCTCGCGTCGGGAACGTTGCAGCGCGGCGCCGTGCTTGGCATGGTCACCGCGACCGGCAACTACATCGAGAGCGTGGCGACCGCCTCGGACGGCAGCCAAAACCCGGTTGGCGTGCTGGCGGACTATGCCGACGCCTCGGGCGGCGCTGTCGTCGCACCGATGTACCTGACCGGCGAGTTCAACCAGGACAAGCTGATTTTCGACGCCAGCTGGACGATCGCCACGCTGCAGCCCAAGCTGCGGCCGCTGTCGATTTTCCTGAAATCCTTCGTCAGCGCCGCCGATCCCACCTGATCCGTTCGCTCATCCCTGATTCCGCAAAGCCGCCCACGGGCGGCTTTTTGTTACCCGGAGAACGCAATGACCACCCCGAATCCGTTCATCTACGACACCAACATGCTCATCCAGGTGGTGCCGAACCTCAAGCGCGCGCAGAAATTCCTGCTCGACACCTTTTTCCCCAACATCGTCACCGCCGACACCGAATACGTCTCCATCGACGTGGATGTCGGCAAGCGCCGCATGTCGCCCTTCGTGTCCCCGCTGGTCGAGGGCAAGCTGGTCGAACAGCGCCGCTACCAGACCAACACCTTCAAACCCGCCTACATCAAGGACAAGCGGGCCCCCGACCTGCGCAAACCCGTGCGCCGCATGATCGGTGAGCGCATCGGCGGCGACATGACCGGTGCCGAGCGCATGATGGCCAACCTCGTCTTCGAAATGGAAGACCAGGTCGACATGCTCGACCGGCGTCTGGAATGGATGGCCGCGCAGGCCCTGTCCACCGGCACCGTCACCGTTGCGGGCGAGGGCTACCCCACCACCCTGATCGACTTCGGCCGCGACGCCACGCTGAGCGTGGCGTTGACCGGCGCCGCGCAGTGGGGCCAGACCGGCGTGATCCCTTCCGCGCTCATTGAGCAATGGGGCCACCAGATGCTCAAGAAGAGCGGGGGCGTGGCCACCGACATCGTGTTCACCACCACGCCCTGGAGCCTGTTCATCCAAGACCCTGTGGTCAAGGCAACCATCTGGTATCCGGGCAACGGTGGTCAGGGCAACACCATCAACGTGGGCGCCCAGATCCAGCGCGGCGCCCAATACAAGGGCCGCTGGGGCCAGTACAACCTGTGGGTCTACAACGACTGGTATGTCGACGACAACAACGTCGAACAGCCCATGCTGGCGGATGGCACCGTTGTCATGAGCGGCGCCGATCTGATGGGCACGCGCGCCTTTGGCCAGATCACCGATCCGACCTTCAACTACGCGGCGCTCCCCTACGCCCCGAAGACCTGGATCGAGCAGGACCCGGCGCAGCAGTTCCTGCTGATGCAGTCCGCGCCGATCGTCATCCCGTCCCGTGTCAATGCCAGCTTCGCCGCCACCGTGTGCGCGGCTGTCGTGAGCTGATAGGAGCATCAGACCATGGCTACCACACCCACAACCTCCGATGTCGTCGTGCAACGCGGCACCGTGCATGACGGCAAGTCGGTCTACACGGTGGGCGATGCGGTGACGCTGCCTGCGCCTGAGGCCAAGCGCCTCATCGCGCTCGGCGTGGTCGAACTGCCCACCGTCAAGGCCAAGGACGCCCCCGCGAAAGAGGGCGCCCAGATCAAGACGCAGGACGGCCCGTCCATGACAGCTTCCGAGTCCTGATCCCATGATCGACTGGGACAACCTGGTGATCGGTCCCTGCGTCGCCGAGGTATTCGGCGAGGCAGTGACCTACACCTACGCAAACGGATTCCCGGTGCCGATCACCGGGGTCTACGACGATCAGTACCAGGGCCTGGAACCGGCTGACGGCCAAACCGTCACCACGGCCATGCCGGTGCTGGGCGTGCAGCTGTCCCAGTTTCCGGCTCCTCCGCAACAGGGCGACGGCGTGTTCATCCAGCGCACAGGCGAGCGGTATGTCGTTCGCGAAGTGCGGCCGGATGGACATGGCGCGGCCAAACTGATGCTGAACCAGGCATGACCCCGTACATAGCAGACCAGCCGATGCTCGCGCGTCGACAGGTACGTCTCGCCGCCGTCGCTGCGCTGCAGGCTATTTCCGGCCTCAACGTGCAAAGTCCGGGCGATTGGGCTACGCCGCCGGAAAAGTTGCCCGCGGCCCTCGTGCGCGTGACCGCTGACCGCAAGGAAAACGTCACCAAGCATGTTCCGGAGTTCACCACCACGGTCACCCTGGAGGTGCAGATCCGGCTGCAGGCGCTCACGGAGGCAGCAGCGCAGGATGCGCTGGAGTCTCTCGGCTACCAGGCCGAGCAGGCACTGTTCACCAACTACGCCCTGGTGGCCATGTGTCAGCAGCTCGGCAGCACGGTGGACACCGATGTGGAGATCACCGCCGAAGGAGCGCAGCACATCGCCGCGCAAACCATGCGCATTGAGTGTGAGGTGTTCGAAGCCTTCGACGCCACCGTCACGCCGCCCGCAGCTTCAACCTGGCCGGTGCAGGCCGTGCCCACGGTTCCGCTCGACAGCGTGGGCATCCATCTCGACATGGCCGCCCCGTTCGATCCCAACGGCACCTACACCCCAAGCACCGACGCCCCGGCCTACACGCCCACGACGCCGCCACGCACCAGCGGCCCGGACGGCCGCGATGAGGCTTCCCTCGATATCAACCTTCCGCAGTGAGCCCTTTCATGTTCCTCAGACCCGCCCCCAATCTGCGCATCGTCGATCCGGTGCTGCGCGACTTTCTTCCCGCAGCCGGACGCGAGGTGACGCCCAGCCCCTACTGGAACCGCCTGCTGCGCAATGGCGACGTGACCGTGGTGCTCGCCGCGACAGCGCCGCAAACGTCCGAACCCAAGCCTTCCCGAAAACCCGCTGACCAATAAAGGGCCGCACCATGAGCATCCCGTTCCATAACATCCCGTCGAACCTCCGTGTGCCGCTGTTCTACGGCGAGGTCGACAACTCGCAGGCCAACAGCGCGCAACAGACCCAGCGCGCGCTGATCATCGGCCAGATTACCGCCTCTGGCGCGGCCGTTCCCAACGAGCCCATCATCAGCCAGGGCGCGGCGGATGCCATCGCTCAGGGTGGAGCTGGCTCCATGCTGGCGTTGATGACGGCCGCTTACCGCGCCGCCGACGACTTCGGCGAGGTCTGGTATCTCCCGCTGGCCGACGATCCCACGGCCACGGCGGCGACAGGCACCATCACCATCTCCAATGCGCCCACGGCCACCGGCACCGTATATCTCTATATCGCGGGTGTGCGCGTCACGCTGCCGGTCACCAGCACGCAGACCACGGCACAAATCGCCGCGGCGCTGGCCGCGCAGATCAACGCCACGCCGAACCTCCCGGTTTCTGCGAGCGCGACGACCAACGTCGTCACCCTTACGGCCCTCAATAAGGGCCTCGCGGGCAACGATATCGACGTGCGCCTGAACTACCTGGGCCAGCGCGGCGGCGAATCCACGCCCGCCGGCCTGGTGCTGGCGATCGTCGCCATGGCAGGCGGCGCGGTGAACCCCACGCTCAACACGGCCCTGGCCAACTTGTCGAGCAAGTCGTTCGACTTCATCGTCTGCCCCTACACCGACGCCGCCAGCCTGGCGGCCATCGCCACCCTCCTGAACGACCAGACCGGCCGCTGGAGCTGGGACGAGCAACTCTACGGCCACTGCTTCGCAGCCTATCGCGGCACGCTGGGCAACCAGACCACCTTCGGCTCCGGACTGAACAACCAGCACACCACGGTGCTGGGCTTCAACAACTCACCCACCCCGAACTGGCTTGTGGCCGCCGACCTGGCCGGCACCTGCGCGGTGAGCCTGCGCGCCGACCCGGCCACGCCGCTGCAGACGCTGGCGCTCTCCACCATGCTTGCGCCGCCGCTGTCCAGCCGCTTCGCGCTGAGCGACCAGAACACGCTGCTGTTCACCGGAATCTCGACCTTCACCGTCGACGACGCCGGCGTCTGCAGCCTGCAGAAGGTCATCACCACCTACCAGAAGAACGCCTTCGGGCAGGCCGACGACAGCTACCTGGGCGTCGAAACCATGTTCACCCTTGCGGCGGTGCTGCGCGACATGGCCGGCGTGATCACCAGCAAGTTTGCCCGCATGAAGCTGGCTGCCAACGGCACCCGCTTCGCGGCCGGCTCCAACATCGTGACGCCCAACATTGCCCGCGCCGCGCTGATCGCCGAATACCAGCACCTCGAGGAGGACCTCGGTTGGGTGCAGAACTCCAAGGCCTTCGCCGCGAGCCTGATCGTGCAGCAGAACACGCAGAACCCCAACCGGCTGGACGTGCTCTGGCCCGGCACGCTGATCAATCAGCTCAACATCTTCGCGGTGCTCGCCCAGTTCCGCCTGCAGTGAGTCTGCGCTGACCTATTTCAAACCGCCAGAGGGCGGTTTTTTCATTTCTGGAGCACCAAATGGCTGACAACCCAAACCGCCTTGCTGGCATCGCCACCGTCACGGTGGACGGTCAGAATTACATGCTGTCGGGCGACCTGACGTATCAGGTTTCCACCGTCAAACGCGAAACGCTGATCGGCCAGGACCGTGTGCATGGCTACAGCGAGACGCCGGTCGCCGGTTTCATTTCTGGCACGTTCCGCGATGCCGGCGACCTGACCGTGGCGGACTTCAACGCCATGAGCAACGCCACCGTGGTAGTGGAGCTGGCCAACGGCAAGACTATCGTTGGCCGCAACATGTGGACCGTTGAAACCCAGGAAGTGAAAACGGCCGAGGGCACCTTCGACGTGCGCTGGGAAGGCTTCTCCGTGCAGGAGGCCTGATGGACATCCCCGACATCGTGAAAGAGCGCGAGCTCATGCTCGATCCGGCCATCCGGCTGGGTGAGCTGGAGTACGACACCATCAAGCTCCGGCAGCCGACCGCCGGCGAGCTGGCCAAGGCCATCAAGGAGCCCACCGAGATCGACATGATGATCACCCTGATCCATCTCGTCGCCAAGGTGCCGCGCAAAGTGGCCGAGCAGATTCCGCAGATGGAGTTCGAGGAGGCCGCCGATTTTTTCGCGCAATTCTCGGCAGCGAAAAAGGCGAAGTCCCCGATCTCGGACACCTCGTTGCCGACCTGACCCTCCATTACCACTGGTCGCCCACCGCCGCGTGGGATCTGCCAATTTCCACCCTGTTGTGGTGGGACCGGCAGGCCCGCAGGCAGGCGGGCGCCCCACCTGATCCTCAGCCTGATCCGTCATGACCACCAAAGCCCAGATTGTCGTCAGCGCCGTCGACAAAGCGTCGGCGACCATGCTGCGCATCCGTGCCGAGATGCGCGCCATGACACAGCCCATGCGCGACGTCAAGGCCAGTTTCGGGCGGTTCACCGAGGCCTCTGGCCTCAAGCAGGTGGGCCGCGACATGCAGAAGATCGCCCGCACGGCCAGGTCGGTGGCCAGCGGCGTGACCAGCATCGTCGCGCCCATGGGCGCGCTCATCGGCGTGGGGACCGTGGCCGGCCTGGGCGAACTGACGCGCCGGTGGGCGTCCCTCGGCTGGAATGTCAGCCGAACCGCGCAGACCATTGGTGTCGCGCCCACCCAGCTCATGGCGCTGCAGGGAGCTGCCAAACTCGCGGGCCTGAGCGCCGACGACATGACCAGCAGCCTCGGCGCCCTTGGCACCACGCTGCAGGACGCCGAGTACGGACGCAATCAGCAGGCCATGTACGCGCTCAACCAGCTCGGCGTGTCGATTCATCGCACCGCCAGCGGCGCGGTCGACACCACGCGCGCCCTGTCGGACCTGTCCGCCGTCATCCAGCGCTACAACGGACAGCCGCAGGTGCAGCAGCGCATCGCCGACCAGTTCGGCCTCGGATCTCTCCTTCCGCTGCTGCGGCAAGGGCCCGCAGCCATCCGGCGCTTCGAAGCCGAGGCTCGGCGCCTGGGCTACACGCTAAACGATGGCGCGCTGCGTCGCAGCGAGCAACTCGGGCAGTCCTTTGCAAAGCTCGAGCTCAGCCTGGATGGTCTGCGCAACAGCATCGCCGATTCGCTGTATCCGGTCATGCAGCCCATGCTGAACAGCTTCGTGCAGTGGATCAGCGCCAACCGCGTGCTCATCGGACAAAAGGTCAGCGACTGGGTCGGCGCCGTCGTGCGCTGGGTCAAATCGGTCAATTGGATGCAGGTGTGGTCGGATATTCGGCAGACGGCCGAGCAGATCCTGGCGATCGTCCGCGGCATCAACAGCGCCGTGCAATCCATTGGGGGCTGGAAGACGACCCTGGAGCTGGCGTTCGGTGCCTGGGCCATCGGCAAGCTCAGCATGTTCACGCTGGCGGTCCTGCGCGTCGCGAGCGCCTTCGGAAAGGTCCGCGCCGCGGCAACGGCCGCGAGCGTTGCCGCAGGGGCCAGCGAAGCCGGCGCGGCCGCATCTGGAGGTCTCCTTGCTGCGGCAGGAGCGGGGGCCGTCGGCGCGGGGCTGATGCTGTATTCCCCCCCTGTTGGCGCCGGCGAACAGTCGGCACTCAACGCGCGGCTCAACTCCCTTCCGGCGCGCCAGCAGCGCGCGCTGTGGCGTCTGCAGCAGATGGGGCTGTCGCCCATCGAAGCGGCTGGCCTGGTGGCGAACTTCACGGCCGAGAGTGGCCTGAACGCTTCATCGGTGGGTGACAAAGGTTCGGCCTATGGCATTGGGCAATGGCACCCGGACCGCCAGGCACAGTTCAAGAAGCTATTTGGCATCCCCATCCAGAAATCCGACCTCGATCAGCAGCTGGCCTTCGCGCGCTGGGAACTGGGAAACACCGAGTCGGGCGCGCAAGCTCGCGCGGCCCGGGCCCGCACCGCTGGAGAGGCCGGATCGATCTATTCCCGGTACTACGAGCGCCCGAAGAATGCCGATCTCGAAGCCAATACCCGGGCCGTCCTGGCCGAGGATATCTACAACCAGAACCGCATGATGTTCACCCACGCCCCGGCGCAGAAAGAGCAGGTCGAGGTGAGCATGAAGAACATGCCCCCCGGCACGCGTGTCGAAGCGCGTGACGACAAGGGCAACAGCGTGCCGGCCCCGGCGCAGAAAGTGCAGGTCGAGGTGAGCATGAAGAACATGCCCCCCGGCACGCGTGTCGAAGCGCGTGACGACAAGGGCAACAGCGTGCCGGCCCGCGTGGCCTACAACATGGTGGGGTTGCAATGGTGACGCCGGTGACGGTGGCCAACGCGGCCAACGGCATCGCCCAGGGTCTGAGCAATACCGTTGCGGGCGTTCAGTCCACGCTGAACCGCCTTGGCGGCGGTTCGTTCTGGGAGCAACTGCGGCCCGCGTCCTATAGGGGCGTCCCCTTCGTGACCGTGGGTGGCAGTTTGAAGGTAGGGCGCCGCAACGCCGTGCACGAATACCCATTGCGCGACGTGGTGTGGGTCGAGGACCTCGGCCGCATGCCGCGGCGTCTGCTGGTGCAGGGCTTTCTGGTCGGTGACGACGTCATCGCCCAACGCGAACGCCTGATCGCAGCCTGCGAAACGCCAGGCGGCGGCCAGCTCGTCCACCCGACGCTCGGACGCCTCACGCTGAGCGTGCTGGATGTCGATATCGCCGAGCGTCGCGAACATGGCCGCGTTTTCGAGGTCGGTTTCACCTTCATCGAGGCCGGCAAGCGCATCTTCCCGCAGGCCCAGACGGACACCAAGGGACTGGTAGCGCTTGCGGCCAATAATGCCGCTCTCGCTTCCTCGGCCGACTTCGTGTCCGCGGCCGTCACGGCACTTCAGTCCGGCGCCGCCGTCGTGCAAAGTGCCGTCGCCACCGCGACGACCTGGACCTCGGCCACGCTGGGCTTCGCCCGCGACGCTGCGAGCCTGATCAACCTCGTCGTGACGTTGCCCGGCAGCTTCGGGCGCCAGGTGCAAACATTAAGCAGCGGCTTCACCGCTTTCCAGCAGTCGGCGACGAACACCGGCGCAACGGTCCAGTCCCTGAAGGGAACGGCCTCGGTGGCCCGATCCACCCTGCAGGGGGCGGCCTCCAGCCTGATTTCCGGGGCTGCAGATCTGTCGAGCGCCACGGCGGCCACTATCCCGCCGCTGGCCACGGCCTATTGCGACGCGGTGCGGCAGACAGCGTCGACGCCGCGCGCCGCGCTTCAGGCGTTGCAAGCCATGGCCAGCCCTGTCAATCTGGCGTCGGCGCCAACCGGCGCTTTAGGGGCGGCGATCGGCAATATGCAAAGTGCGCAGCAGGCCCTGTTCAGCCGCACCGCCGCAATCGCGCTGGCCAATGCGGCCAGCAGTTACGCACCCTTCAGCGCGGACGATGCCTCCGCCGTTCGAGCCCAGGTGACCGCCGTGCTCGATACCACCATCACGGCCGCTGGCGATGCGGGCGACGACCAGAGCTACACCGCTCTCATCGCCCTGCGTGCAGCCGTGGTGCAAAACCTGAACGCGCGCGGCGGCGCATTGCCGGCGGTCATGCCCATCGTCAGTGCCGGACCGGTCCCGGCGCTGACCCTTGCGCAGCGCCTGTATCGGGACGCCTCCCGCGCCGACGAACTGGTGGCCGAAGCTGACCCCCCGCACCCCGCCTTCATGCCGACACGCTTCCTGGGGCTGGCGGCATGAAAGACGATCTGACCCTGCGCATCGGGGGCGCCGACATTCAGGGCTGGCAGCAGATCCGCGTGACGCGCGGCGTCGAGCGCGTACCCTCGGACTTCGAGATCGTCATGACCGAGCGCTTCCCCGGTGAGCTGCATGCCGTGAGCGTGGCGCCGGGCGCCGAGTGCGAGGTGCTTCTCGGCGACGACGTGGTGATCACGGGCTATGTGGACCGGTTCGCGCCCGGCATCAGCGCCTCTGGGCACCAGGTGCGCGTGAGCGGTCGCGGCAAATGCTGCGACCTGGTCGATTGCTCGGCGGAGTGGCCCGGCGGACAGATCAACGGCACCAGCGCGCTCGACATTGCATCGAAGCTCGCCGCGCCCTATGGCATCAGCGTGGCGTTGGCTCCCGGCGTCGATCCCGGGCCCGCGATTCCACAGTTCAACCTCATCCTCGGCGAAACGGCATGGGAGCTGATCGAGCGCGTCTGCCGGTATGCCGCACTGCTCGCCTACGAACTCCCCGACGGCTCCCTACTGCTCAACCAGGTCGGTACCGAAGCGCAGGCAAGCGGCTTCACGCAAGGGCAGAACGTGCAGTCCGCCTCCATCCAGTACGGCATGGACATGCGGTACTCCCGCTATGTGGCGTTCCTCCAGTCCGTCGAGAACCTCAGCGACCAATCGCCCGGAGGCGTCGACGGCAACCAGCTTGCCCTGGTGGACGATGCCACGGTGACCCGGCATCGGCAGATGGACATCATTGCCGAGGCCGGCGCCGGCGGCCAGCTTGTGGCCAAGGCGCGGGCCCACTGGGAACGCGCGCGGCGTTGGGGGCGCAGCTTCGTCTGCCGACTCACGGCCGATTCCTGGCGCGATGCCGACGGCAACCTCTGGCAGCCCAACATGCTCGCCCCGCTGGAGCTGCCGATTCTCAAGACGGCCGGCGCGCAATGGATCATCGGAGAGGTCACCTACAGCCTCGACCAGCAAGGGACGACCGCCGAGCTCACGCTCATGCCGCCCGCGGCATTTGAGCCGCAACCCACGCTGCTGCAGCCGCAGTGGCTGATGGAGGTGACCGGAACGAACCCGTCCCAGCTTGCGCCAGGCGGCTTTCTGAGCATGGACCAGCTTGTCAACCAAGTGGCAGGAGTCTCGCCATGATGGGGCTGCTGCAACGCTTGGCCAACCGCTTGCAGGCGGCAATCGGCATTGGACGACTCACGCTCACCGACGACACCGGCAGCACCGTGCAGAAGCTGCAGGCGCGGTTCGGGCAGCTGGAATTGCGCGACGGCATTCCCCGCCTCGCCGAGTTCGGATTCGCCAGCAACCCGCCGCCGGGAAGCGATTGCGCGGCCGTCTTCGTGAACGGCGATCGGAGCAACGGCGTGGTGATTGCCACGGGCAACCAGCTCTATCGCCTCAAGGGCCTGGCCACCGGCGACGCGGCGCTCTACGACAGCCGAGGCCAGTCGGTCTGGCTGACCGCGAACGGCATCGTGATCAACGGAAACGGCCTTCCGATGACCCTCAACAACGTGCCCACAATCACGATGCCTGACACCACCTTGCTGGAGCTGCCCAATGGGGACGTGACGGCGAGCGGCATCAGCCTCAAGAACCATACACACGGTGGCGTCCAGGTCGGGAGCGGGTCCACGGGGGTACCGCAATGAGCGACATCACCACCGTCTGGTCCGGGCCGCTGAACGGCCGCGGCGACTGGCAATTGGCTGGCGCGGACCTGCTGTCGGGCGACGACCTGCAGACCGCCGTTCTGATCAGCCTGTTCACCGATCGCGTGGCCCAGCCGGACGACGTGATTCCCGATGGGACCACCGACCCGCGTGGCTGGTGGGGCGACGATCCGGAGCGTCCGGTGGGCTCTCGGCTTTGGCTGCTCGGGCGCGCCAAGCAGACCACGGAGACGCTGGCGGCCGCGCAGGACTACATCGTCGAGGCGCTGCAGTGGCTCATCGACGACGGCGTGGCCGCCGCGGTGGACGTGGTAGTGCAGTGGGTGCGTCCGCGCGTGCTGGGTGCGCAGGTCACCGTGCGGCGTGCGGATGGCACCACGCGACCCTTCAATTTCTCCTGGGCCTGGAACCAGAACTGACATGCCTTTCAGCCGTCCGAACCTCTCCGACCTGCGCGCCCTGGTGGCGCAGGATATTGCCGCGCAACTGTCCGGCACCGACCCGCTGCTCCGGTTTTCCAACCTGGGCATCCTGGGCCATGTCTTGGCCGGCCTCAGCCACCTGCACTACGGCTATCTGGACTGGATCGCCCGCCAGGCGGTTCCGTACACGGCGGAAGACGAGTTCCTCGAAGCCTGGGCCGCGTTGCGCAATGTCACACGCGAAGCTGCGGCCCAGGCCAGCGGCACCGTCACGTTTCCGGCAAACTCCGGCGCGGACCTGCCAACCGGCACGCCGCTGACCCGTGGCGACGGTGTGGCCTGCACGGTATCGTCCGGTGCCGTGGCCGGCAGTGGCGGCTCCGTCACAGTGATGGTCACGGTCAATGCCGATCCCGCTGGATTGACCGGGGCGTTCGGAAATTGTGTCGCCGGCACGCAGTTTTCCCTGGTCTCGCCCGTCGCTGGAATTCAATCCACCGGAACGGCCGCAACCGCATTCACCGGAGGCGCCGACCTGGAGTCGGACTCGGGCCTGCGCAGCCGCATGCTGCAAGCCTTCCAGCAAGTGCCGCAAGGGGGCGCCGAGGTGGACTATGTGACCTGGGCACTCGCCGTTCCCGGCGTGACGCGCGTATGGGTTACTCGCAACGGTATGGGTGCCGGCACCGTCGTCGTGCGCTTCATGATGGACGTTTCCGAGGCGGCGCACAACGGCTTCCCGCAAGGCACCGACGGCGTGTCCACCTTCGAAACGCGCGACACCCCCGCGACGGGCGATCAGCTCGCGGTGGCCAATGCGCTTTACACGCTCCAGCCCGTGACCGCGCTGGTCTATGCCGTTGCGCCCAGGCCGGCCACGGTGAACTTCACCATTTCCGGGCTGTCCACGGCGAGCAGTCTGCTGCAAAGCCAGATTGCCGCGGCAATCACCGGCGCATTCCAGCTCTACGGCGCGCCGGGAGGCACGGTGCCGCTCAGCGCCATTGAGTCGGCGATCGCGGCGCTGCCCGGAACCTCGGGATTCGTCATCACTGCACCCGCCGGCAACATCGTCAGCCCGACCGGCGCGCTCCCCGTGCTCGGCACCTTGACCTACAGCTGATCCATGGGCGCGCTGATCTATTCGCAAGCGGACTTCGCCGGCGCGTTGCAGGCGCTGCTTCCCCGCGGCGCGGTATGGCCCCGCGATCCGGATGCCGTGCAGTCGGCTGCGGCAACCGGATTCGGGAACTCCTTTGCGCGCACGAATGGAGCGGCAGTGCAGCTGCTGGCCGACGCCTTTCCAGGCAGCACGGTGCAGCTGCTGCCGGAGTGGGAAAAAACGCTCGGCCTTCCCGATCCGTGTGCTGGCGAACAACCGACCATCCAGGCACGCCGCGCGCAGGTTGTTGCGCGCCTGATCGGCGTGGGGGGGCAGAGCGTGGCGTATTTCACGCGGCTCGCGGCGAGCCTCGGCTACAGCATCACCATCGACCAGTTCGCCCCCTCGCGCTTCGGGCGCACTTTTGGGCGCCCGTTCGGCGGCCAGGACTGGGCGTATGCGTGGCAAGTCAACGTGGCCCAGTACACCGTTCAAAAGTTCCAGTTCGGCACAGACGCTTTCGGCGAGCCCTTCGCCGCATGGGGCAGCACGGTGCTGCAGTGCGAACTGCAGGCCTATGCGCCCGCGCACACCATCATCAACTTCAACTACCTAGGCTGAAAACATGGATCTTCTGATCGCCCCGAACACCGTCCCCGCAGCGCTGGCCGACGCCGCGCCCACGACAGGCACGCCTGGCTACGCCACCGACGGCAACCCCGCTACCAACACACCGGCCACAATCTTCCCGGCCTATGCGTTCAACGCGATTCAGGCGGAATTGCTCGGCATCATTGCGGCGGCTGGCATCACGCCAGATCGGACCAAGACCAATCAGATCACCGCAGCGTTACAGGTCATGTTCCAGGGAGCTCGCGCAGTCACCGCCCCAGACGCGGGGAGCGCCAACGCCTACGCGATGAACCTACAGCCCGCGATCAGCGCCTACACGCCGGGCATGATCGTGTCGATCCAGAACATCAAGGCCACGAACACCGGCGCTTCGACGCTCTCCATCAACGGACTGCCCGCGCTCCCGATCTATGGGCCTGCGGCGACCGCCATGCAGGGCGGCGAACTGGCGGCTGGCTACGGCGCGATCCTGCGCGTGAACGCGGCGGCAACGGCGTTTGAACTGGTGGCGACGACCGGCGGAAGTCTGCCGGTGAAGGCCGCGACGCAAAGCGGCCAAGCGGTGAATTTGGGGCAGTT
>Ga0315298_1005025_pt1 | contig 19211 bp, 18 predicted proteins | sample WHS_1_MG_FD_203077 | JGI IMG/M metagenome (GOLD analysis project Ga0315298, IMG submission 203077) | Extremophilic microbial mat communities from Washburn Hot Springs, YNP, Wyoming, USA - WHS_1_MG | ecosystem: Environmental > Aquatic > Thermal springs > Hot (42-90C) | place: USA: Wyoming...
AGAACTCGATGAGATCGAGGGAAGGCTGAGGTCCCGACTTCCTATCATACTCGGCCATCAGATCGTTGGAAGGGTGGAAGGAATGGGATCGGGGACCAGTAGGTTTCAGCCTGGGGATCGACTCGGCATCGCCTGGATTCATTCAGCCTGCGGAAGGTGCGACTTCTGCCGCGAAGGCAGGGAGAACCTCTGTCCCGAGTTCAGGGGCACCGGATGTGATGCTCATGGAGGCTATGCCCAGTACACCGTAGTCTCGGAGGAATTCGCCTTTCCCATTCCTGAGCGATTCTCCGATGTGGAGGCGACTCCCCTTCTCTGCGCAGGTGCGATCGGATACCGGGATCTCCGGCTTTCAGGGATTAAGGCAGGTCAGAATTTGGGGCTTTTCGGTTTTGGAGCCTCGGCCCACATCGTGATCCAAGTGGCCACCTATTGGGGCGTCAACGTCTTTGTTTTCACCCGAAGCGAGGCCCATCGGAAACTCGCGACCTCCCTCGGCGCCCGATGGACGGGCGGTCCTGATGAGAATCCCCCTGAGAGACTTCACTGCGCCATCGATTTCACACCCGTGGGCGAGACGGTTCTCCGGGCCCTTAAGGTATTGGAAAAGGGTGGCCGGTTGGTCATGGCCGTCATTCGGAAGAGAAATCCCATTCCACCTCTTGACTACGCCGAGCACCTCTGGGATGAAAAAGAGGTCCGAAGCGTGGCGAACATCACGAGACAGGATCTCAGAGAGTTTCTTCCCCTGGCCGCGGAGATTCCCATCCTTCCCGAGGTGGAGGTGTTCGAGCTCGGAGAGGCCAACCAAGCCCTTTGCCTCCTTAAAGCGGGAAAGATCAAGGGAGCCGGGGTCCTCCGGATTCCCGAATGATCCCCTCTCCGCGCAAAGGGCGAAATTGCCGTTTTAACCCTTTTCCGCTGCCCCCGTTCTTAAAGCATCTTGTCCCAATCGATGTCGCTTTCCTCGGGCGGAAGGGGTATGATGAAGACGGGTTTTCGGGTTCGATCGAGGACCGAGCGCGATACGCTGCCGAGAAAGGTCTGAAGAAGAAATCCTTTGCCGTGGCTTCCAAGGACGATCAGATCGCATCCCTTTTCGTCAGCGGCCTTTAAGATCTCTTCGACGGGATAGCCGAGACGGACGATGATCTCATCCACAAAGTCTTGGCACGGTACCCCAAGCCTTCCCTCCACTTTTTCGCAGAAAGCATGAAGGCGCTTCTTGATCTCCTCGGTAGCCTCCTCGATGTTCTTTTGCTGGATCTTGGAGAGGGTCTCCTCGTAGGCCATCAGATAGGGAGGAACGGGTTCGATCGCATGGAGGATGACGATCCGGGCATCCCGCTTTCTTGCGATGTCCATCGCGTAATAGAAGGCGTAGGCCGAGTTCTTGCTGAGATCCGTCGCATAAAGAATCTTTTTGATTTGGGGTATCATGCGAGCTCCCTCCTTTAGGGGTTGTTTATCATAGGATACTCAATTCCACTCCCTTCGTCAACCCCCCAAAAGGGGCCACAAAAAGATCGAGATGGGAAGTTGGGAAAAAATGCACATGCTCACTTTTTTGAAAAGACCCTCTTGACAAGGGAAACGGGATTTTCTATAATGGGTTCGAATGAGAAACTTTGTTTCTTATTCAGAAACATCCTGCCGATGCGACGCTAAACGGACATGAAACCTCAAAACGGCATTCTCGTTTTGGAAAAGGCGTTGCGCCTGCTCAGTCGCTTCGATAGCGAACACGCGGAGTGGGGGGTGACCGAGCTAAGCCGTAACTTAAAAATCAACAAGTCCACCGTCTCCAAAATCCTTTCCACCTTTGAAAGTCACCACGTCCTTTCAAAAAATCCTGAAAACCGCAAATATAGATTGGGGCTTCGCCTCTTCGAGCTGGGCTCCTTGGTGGCCGAGCAGATGGATCTTCAAAAGGTCGCCTATCCTTATATGGAGGACCTCAATCGAAAGGTGAAGGAAACGGTTCACCTCGTGGTGATGGACGGTTTCGAGATCGTTTACATCAACAAGGTTGAGAGCTCTCAAAGCCTTCGAATCGTCACGCGGGTGGGCGGAAGGCTTCCGGCCTACTGCACGGGGGTGGGGAAGGTGCTTCTCTCCGCTCTGTCTCCGGAGGAACTCGAGGTTTTTTTCAAGAAGAACCGTCTCAAGCCGTTAACGCCCAACACGATTACGGATCGTGAAAAGCTTAAGAAGGAGCTGGCCCAAATCCGGACTCAGGGCTATGCCCTCGATAATGAAGAGTTCAGCAAGGGGTTGATGTGCATCGCTGCGCCGATCTTCAACTACTCTCAAAAGGAGATCGGAGCGATTAGCATCTCGGGACCAACCCATCGTATCGTCGAAAAGAATCTGAAAGAGTTGATCCCCCTGGTCAAGGACACAGCTCAACGGATTTCCCGGCAACTGGGCTACAACGGCCAGGGAGAAGAGAGGAGACGTGTATGAAGATCGTCAGCGTTCATGCCCAGGTGAACATGGAGCTCTGTAAGGGGTGTAGGACCTGTGAAAGGGTCTGTCCCGTCTATGCGGTCAGCGTGGGAAAGAAAGAGGGGAAACTCTACGTCGAGATGGATCACCGCCGGTGCGTGGGGTGCTGGAATTGCGAACAGCGCTGTCCGGAACACGCGATTCAGATGATCCCCTGCGAGCCCTATGTCTTGAAAACCGATGTCGGGCGGTTCGACTATCGGGAGATCGAAACCCTATGCCGTAAGGCCCGTTTCCATCCGAAACAGGTCGTCTGTTATTGTTCTGCGAGCAGGGCTGAGGAGCTTGCTGCAGCCATCCTCGCCGGAGCCCATACGCCCGATGCGATTGTTCTCGCAACCGGCATCGGAGCCGGATGTGGGATCGAATGCAACCAGCCCGTTCAACGTTTTCTTGAGGCGGCAGGGTTGCGGCCTGAAAGACGAAAGGAGAGCTACCAGTGGTATGGTCGAACTGTTACGGTGTGGGAGGTCTCTGAAGAGGTCAAGGTGAAACACCCGGTCTTTCGATTCGGTGAAGACCGCGAGCTGATGGATCGTATTGTTAAAGCTCCCGTGAAACCGTGAAACCAAGAAGCTATCCACCCTAACCAATGGAGGTAACCGCTATGTACCGAGAGCCAATTCCGCCTGCAAGCCCACGCCTCTCCCAATATGGGGTTGACCCTAAGTACGTCACCAAGCGGGGCGCTCAGTTGGAGGGGATGACGAGTGTTCTGCTTAAAGAGCTGATCCCTGACCTGCCTAAAGTGATCTATCCCGATAGCCAGGGAGAGAAGGTGATCCGTGAAAAAACCGAGGCCGCCCTATCGAAGGTCGACTTCTCAAAGATCAAACCCGGCCATACGGTAAACATCCTTGCCTCGCACCACGGGTTCACCTTCTTGGGGGGCAAGCCCTACGCCGAAATGCTTCGGACGATCAAGGATGTGGTAGAGCGAGAGACAAAGGCCAAGGAGATTCGGTTGCGGGCCGGTCTGGGGATGCGGTTCCGCGAGACAGAGGAGTATATCAAGGCGCATGGCCTCGATGAATACTTCAAAGGCAAAGCCCTAGGAATGGCCCCCATTGATGCAGGGATCCCCATTGATACCAGTCTTGGGACCCTTTATGGGTTGCGGCACGCTTACGATGCCGACGTCATCATCCATGCCCACAACAGTGATGTGCGGGAGGTCCACTTTCATCGCCAGGTGGACCGAGCGGTCAAGCCTTTCGGCATGAGCTATGCGCGTGCCGAGACCCGATCGACCTATCATATGAACATGGGGCCCCGGGCGGCCAACTTCGTAGCTAGGGCCATTTTCGACTCTGATTTTGTACAACAGAAATACGGGTTCTCGATTTTCATGATCATGTCCCCGGCGGGGGTGGTAACGATCGACGCCGACAACGATCTCTACGCCCTCAACGAGCGGATCACCGTGAGCGGCATGAAGTACTATGGAAAAATTATAAACCTTTTTCGGGAGATCGATGAATGTATCGTTATTCTCGATTTCCCATGTCCTGTGCCCTACGTATTCGCTGCAGGGGTCATCTATGCCAACATGGTGGGAGCGAACATCGACCTTTTTGACCTCGATAACCCACTTCCTCCCTATACCTGGTATACGGAAACGTTCTACGATGACCGTGGGAAGCCACTGATTCCGGATATCCCGCCAGTGAATCCGGCGATCAAGATGGTCGTGCACAATTATGCCTGGATTGGATACCCGGCCACCTTCTTTGCCGAACATACCCCAACCATCATGGTGGGCCGCGAGCAGGCCGAACTCTTTAACCGCGATCCCATGAACCTCAATTATATGAAACATGCTCTCTTGGCAGAAAATCTGGAGACCGCCATGGAGTTCGCCTACCGAACGACCAAAACCGATCGGGTGATCGTCTTTGACGGAGCGACGGGAGGGATCAATGTGAGCCGTTCATTGGCTGACCATCTCCTTAAGGTCGCGCCCGAGGCGAACGCACGGGTAGACAAGACGCTGCTTCCCAAGTGGCTTGCCCAGAGGAATATTGATTTAGAACTTCTCAATCAGCTCGCGTGAGGATTCTTATGGAACGTGACATCCGAATGGCGAAGGCTGTGAACAGCAGATGGACCCTATCAGATGCCGATGATGTCACCTTCAGAAAGGACGCCCATGGATGAGAAACGTTTACAGACGATCGCGGAGGCTCTCTTTGCAGCCGAACAAGATCGGAAACCGATTCCGCCTCTCACCGAGACGGACCCAGGGATTACCGTAGAAGAGGCTTACCGTATCCAGATTCAGGTGATGGAGAGGAAGAGAGCCGCGGGACAGGTAGTGGTCGGGAAAAAGATCGGCCTCACGAGTCGGGCCATGCAGGCTATGCTTGGTGTGGACGAACCCGATTACGGACATATCCTCGACAACATGGTTGTGATGGAGGGCGAATCCATTCCCTCGAAGGAACTGATTCAACCCAAGGTGGAAGGAGAGATCGCTTTCATTCTGAAGGAGGATCTGAAGGGTCCGGGTGTGACCCTCACGGAGGTGATACGGGCAAGCGAAGGCGTGATCCCGGCCCTCGAGATCATCGACAGCCGAATTGTGAATTGGAAGATCAAGCTTCCCGACACCGTGGCCGACAACGCCTCGAGCGCTCGCATCGTCTTGGGCGGAAAGCTCACTTCCCTTTCAGGCCTCGATCTTCGTACCGTGGGGATGGTTCTGGAAAAGAACGGCGAGGTGGTGGCCACCGCAGCGGGTGCTGCTGTTTTGGGTCATCCTGCCCAGGCTGTGGCTTGGCTGGCCAACAAGCTCTCCATGTACGGAATCTCCTTGCGCAAAGGAGAGGTGATCCTTTCCGGTTCGTTGACGGGTGCCATTCCTGTGGGTTCAGGAGACTTCATCCGAGCGGATTTTGGGATCTTGGGGGATGTCAAAGTCAAGTTTGCTTGACGAGAGAGCCCCAGAAAATGCTGGCTTGTGAAGGGGGAGAGGGGAGAGCGAGAGAGGGGGAGCCTCGAAATCTTGCGACCCGAGCACTGGAGGTCCTGAGACTCCAGGGGATGGAGGAGGTGGTGCGAACGTCGAAGTAGGCTTGACAAGGCCCGCGAAGGGGGAATCGCCATGGGAGCGCCCTCGTGTGGAGTATCGTGATGATTGGCGGGTGAGAAGATTGGTTCAAGGGAATCCTACCAGGAGGTGAAAAATGGAAGAATCTCGTTCATTACGGAAGTCAGGAATCGTCCACATTGTGATGATGAGTGTTGTGATAGGAATGATGGTCGGCCTTTCCACATCGGCCTTAGCAGCAGCCAAGCCTGCGGAGCTAAAGATCGCAGTCGTCCAAAGCCTTTCCGGTGCCGGAGTGCCTCACGATCTTTCCGCCGTCAACGCTGCCAAGCTTCTCTTTGAGCAGATCAATGCGGCTGGAGGGATCTCGGGCGTCAAGATCAAGGCGATCTATGTGGACGAAGCGGGATCGACGGACGACAAGGTGGCTGAATTTCGGCGGTTGGTTCAGGATGAGAAAGTGGATGTCGTCATGGGTTACACGTCGAGCGCGAAATCGTTGGCGGTGGCCCCTGTGGCGGATGAGCTCAAAACATTGACCATCTTTCAGGTGACCGCCAGTTACCGTTTTTTTGAAGAAAGAAGATACAAGTACTGTTTCAGGACATCAGCCCACTGTGCCTCGGAAAATGTCGCCGCCGCGCTCTATGTGCTCGACATGAACCCGAACCTCAAGACCATCGCCGGGATGAATTATGATTACGCCTATGGCCGTGATTCTTGGGACATCTTTAAAAAGGCCGTCCTCAAGTTGAAACCCGACGTGAAGGTGGTCGGCGAGCTCTGGACAAAATTTCTGGCTACCGAGTACTCGGCGGAGGTTTCAAAGCTTCTCGCCCTCAAGCCCGATGTCATCCACTCGGTCAACTGGGGCGCCGGCCTGACCGCCTTCATCAAGGTGGCTCAGATCAGGGGCTTGTTCAAGCAGAGCCTGTTTGCAGCGACAACGGGTCTCCTTGATCAGGCTGAGATGCTTCCTCCGGGTGTAGCTTTCTCTGGTCGAGGCTATCACCTCCAGTATCCCGATCCGGACCAATACAAACCGAACCGGGATTTCATCGAGAGCTACAAGGCGAAGTTTGGAGTATGTCCTGATTATCAAGGCCATTTCATGGCCCAGGCCGTATACGCTTTGAAGGCTGGGATTGAAAGAGCAATGAAGAGCAAGGGGGGCGAGTGGCCCAGCACAGAAGAAGTCATCAAGGCCATGGAAAACCTAACCTATGACACGCCTCGGGGACCTGTCCATATCCGGGAAGATCACCAGGCCGTTCACGAGGCCATGTGGGGCCTCACGTCAGGGAAGAAGCATCCGAAGCTTGGTTTCCCGGTATTGGATCATTTCAAGGTTTACCCTACCGACAAAGTGAACAATCCAGTGGGCACGAAGGCGGTTGAATGGATTGATAGCTGGAAGAGGTAGGAATCCCCATAGGGGGCGAAGAAAGACAGCATCAGGGGACTATCCGGGCTCAAGACAGTTCTTCTCGGCCCGGATAGTCCTTCTTATCAATGCCTTTTGAGAGGTTTGCCAAAAGGGTCCATATGGAAACTGCTGCGATTATCCTGTTTGACGGGATTGGGTTTGCCTCTTGGTTGTTCTTGATTTCGGCAGGCATCACCTTTATTTTTGGTGTGCTCCGGATCTTGAACATAGCCCATGGAAGCATCTTTGCCTTGGGCGCGTATATGGGAGCCTGGATTGGAGGGCGGTTTTTGGGTGGCCAGTATCCGACTTGGTTGAGCTTTCCGATCCTTATCGCTTCGGCGGCTATTGTGGCCTTTACCATCGGGCCGTTCATTGAGCGGGTTTTTTTGAAGCGTATCTATCAGGAAGAAGAAGTCATCCCCTTGCTCACCACCTTTGCCCTTTTTCTCATGTTGGAGGACGCGATTAAGCTGACGTGGGGGATTGAACCTCGCTTCATCGATAAGCCCTTCCAGATGATGGGGCAGGTGAGGCTGGGAGGGATTTCTTTTGCGGGATACCCGTTTCTCCTCACAGGGATCGCCGTGCTTTGTGCGGCCTTTCTATGGCTGATTGTGAACAAGACGTGGTTCGGGAGGCAGGTGAGGTCCGTCATTGGCGATAGGGAGATCAGCTCTGCCATGGGCATCAATGTGGCGAGAATCGACACCTTTGCTTTTATTTTGGGCTCCTTCCTCGCGGCCCTCGGAGGTGCTTTTATCGCACCGATGATCTCCGTTGAACCAGGAATAGGGATAGAGGTTATCGTGCTGGCCTTCGCCGTTGTGGGCATAGGGGGGTTGGGCAGCGTGGGAGGAGCGGCCTTAGGCTGTGTTCTCGTGGGCACGGCAAGGGCTGCTGCGGTCCATCTCTATCCCGAGCTCGAACTGTTCGTCATTTACGCCTTGATGATGTTCGTGTTGATCCTTCGCCCTAAAGGCTTCTTTGGAGGCATTGAGGTTCGCCGCATATGAAACGTTTAGAGAAAGTCAAGGTAGGTTATCGGGTTGCCATCGTTGTGGGTCTTCTCCTGCTTGTGACCGCGCCGCTCTTCGTCTCGAATTGGATTGTTTTCGTTGTGACCTTGGGTTGCGCCAAGGGAATGGTCGTGTTGGGCGTGGTCCTCCTTCTCCGGGGAGGGTTGATCTCTCTGGGACATGGCCTTTACTACGCGGCAGGGGCCTATGCTGCCGCGTTTGCCCTCAACCGATGGAATATCAGGGAAATCTATCTGTTAATTCCCCTCAGTCTCCTGGCGGGCGGTGGTATGGCCGCTCTTACGGGACTTCTCCTGAGGCGATATCGTGGAATCTTTTTTGCCATGCTCAGCCTGGCCTTTTCGATGATCCTCTATACGGTTCTTTTCAAGTTCTATGATGTGACCGGAGGCACCGACGGGATGCGCATTCATTTAGCGAAGGAAGGGGTTCCCCTTTTTTTCTACTACCTCACCTTAGTTCTGACGATGGGGGTAATTTACCTGGGGCGGCGGATCATCGCGTCCCCTCTCGGTTATATGATGCAGGCCGTTCGTTATAACGAGATCCGTGTGGAGTATATGGGAGCCTCCGTAGGGATGGTCATCTACTTCACGTATGTGATCTCCGGAATGCTGGGTGGATTGGGAGGAGGGTTGGTCGCTCTGAATGTGGGGCATGTCGCGCCGGAGCTGGCCTATTGGACGGCCTGTGCCGATTTTGTATTCGTTGCTATCTTGGGAGGGGCCAACCACGTTCTGGCGCCCTTTCTTGGATCGATTGTCTTTGAGTTCGTGAAGAATTACGCCTTCAAGTTTTCGCCGAATACGTGGCAGATGACCTTGGGTGGAATACTCCTGTTGATCATTTTCTTCTTGCCCCAAGGTCTTTGGAGCCTTACCGAGACCATCGAGCGAAAGGTGATCCAATGGCAGTTATCCTCAAAACAGTGAATCTTCACAAGCATTTTGGCATGGTCAAGGCCGCTGATAATGTCAACCTCACCATCCAGGAGGGCGAGGTGGTAGGGATTGTCGGTTCCAACGGGTCGGGTAAGACAACATTGCTCAATCTTGTGACCGGTTATCTACAACCCACGAGTGGGGAGATCTGGTTCAGGGATAGGAACATAACCGGCCTTTCTCCAAGGGAGGTGGTTGCCTTGGGAATTGCAAGATCCTTTCAGATCCCCCAACTTTACACAGGGTTGAGCGTTCTTGAAAACATGCTCATTGCGGTTTCGACCCGGTCAGGGAAGAGCTGCGATTCGTGGACGCCTCTTCATATGAATGGCTGGAAGGAAGAGGCCTTTAACATCCTCAGACGCTTCGGGTTCGAAAACGACGCAAGACAGGTCGTTGCCAACCTCCCCGAAGGGGGAAGAAAGCTTCTCGATGTGGCCCTCTCTTTTGTTCTGAAGCCCCAGATCCTGTTGATGGATGAGCCGACGAGCGGCGTAAGCGGAAAAGAAAAATCTTGGGTGATGGACGCCCTGCTCAGCGCCCTGAAGGAGGCTGGAGTGACGGCTGTCTTTGTGGAGCACGACATGGAGATCGTGGAGAAATACGCCGAAAGGGTTATCGCTTTCGACAACGGCAGGGTCATTGCCGATGGTACGGTCCATGAGGTCTTAGCCAATCCTTCTGTCCGCCAAGTTGTCTTAGGAGTGGAATAGCGATGCTCAAAGTGGAAGACGTAACGGTCAAGATCAGCGCCTACACGATTCTTCGCGGCCTAACGATAGAGGTTCCTACGGGCAGCATCGTTGCCCTTGTCGGCCGCAATGGGGCTGGAAAGACGACAACCCTACGGACCATCATGGGGTTGGTGTCCCTGACCAAGGGAAAGATTCAACTCGATGGGGACGATCTCGGTCCGATCCCCCCTCATGAAAGGGCAAAGCTCGGCATCGGGTACCTTCCTGAGGATCGGAGACTGATCAGTGGCCTCACGGTTGAGGAGAACCTGATGATACCTTCTCAAGCCATTGGCTTGGCGGACAACGAGTCTCGAATAGAGACCATCTATCGCTTGCTTCCGGAGGTGAAGGCCGTGGCAAACCGGAAAGCGGTGGACTTAAGCGGCGGCCAACAAAAGATGGTTGCACTCGGCCGGAGCTTTGTGAACGCCAAAAAACTGCTGTTGCTTGATGAGCCCTTCGAAGGCCTTTCGATGGCCCTCTGTCGAAAGCTCGCCGAGGTGATTCATCAATTCCAAAAGGCGGAACCGAGCCTGTCGGTGCTCGTGGCGGAATCCGATTTGAAGCGGGCAGCCATGCTTACACAGAAGAGCTACGTCATAGAGCGGGGGGAGGTGGTTGAAGGCGCTTAAATAGAAAATCCCCCTTTGCCAAGGTTTAGGCAGCGTTGGCAGAGGATAGTGCTTCTTCGTAGAACGGAGGGATAGCCTAAAGGCGTTAAAGGTTAGAGGTTGAAGGCTAGAGGCCAAAAGATTAATGAAAAAGGATCCTCGGAGGGCAAGGGTCTGACTCCAGACGTTTGAGTCTCCCGCCGCTTCCGGCTTTAACGGAAAAGATCCGAAGGAGGTGTCGCCATGGCGAAGATTGAGATTCCTTTTGAGACGGCTGAAGAAAGCGGAGTCCATCTTGATCTCGATCTGCCGGAGCGTAATCTCGTCGCTTCGTTCATTCCAAAAGAACCCCCACCGATCCCTGATGTCGGTGGAGCTGCGGTCTACGCTATCGAGCACCCCCTCCAGGGAAAACCGCTCTCCGCCCTCGTTCGAAGGGGGGATAAGGTAGTTATCGTTACAGAGAACCAATTCCGAGCCGCGCCTGCCAAGGAGATTCTTCCACCGGTGGTTGACCTTATCCAGGAGGCGGGAGGGGAGGTGAGCATCGTCATCGGCAACGGGAAAGTACCGCCTCTGACTCCCCAGGAGATCGAACATAAACTGGGACCGGAGATCCTGGCCAAAGGGATTGCGGTGGAATGTAATGATGTGAGTCAGCCGGATCGTTACACCTTCTTGGGTACGACAACGCGGGGCGTGCCCTTATTCGTCCACAAGTCCGTCGTCCAGGCCGATGTGAAGATCACCCTCTCCACCACCCAGGCAACCCTTTGGGGCTATGGAGGCTCGGGGATGATCATTCCCGCTGTCTCCGGAAACGAGACGATTGAGATCAACCACCTCTTTTCCCTTCCGAGGGATTGCCGTCCGGGCAACAACGGATGCCATATGCAGGAAGACAAATACGAAGCAGCCCGAAGGGCCGGGATCGACCTGGGGATTCACGTGATCGTGAACAACCGATTCGAGGTGAGCTATATTGGCGCAGGTGATTTTGTCGAAGCCCACAAAGCCGCCATCAAAGCCTATGATCAGGCTTACCGCTTCAAGGCCTTCGAGTTTGCTGGGGCTCCTGCGGACATCGTGATCACGGGTTCGAGTGCACCCACGGATCACCTCTTCTTCCACACGGGATGGGCTGTGGTGAACTGCGACCCCCTCTGCAAGGATGGAGGGACCATCATCCAGGCCACACCCTGTCCGGGATACGGTTCCTGGCCGGGTTTTGCCCTGATGGATCTGATGAAGGAGTACATGCCTCCCTCATTCGATAATGCAGCAAAGGCCCTTCGAGCCTTCTACGCGAGGGAAAGAGAACTCTGGGCGGGGTGTATTTGGTGGAAGATTTATGAGGTCATGACCCGAAAGCAGGTGATCATCGTTACTCGAAAGGAAAACCTGGCGATGTGCAAAGATGCCGGCCTGGATGCAACGGATTCGATGGGGGAAGCTTTCGAGAAGGGCCTGCAGAGACAGGGGAAGGATGCTCGGGTAGCTTTTGTGCCCTACGGTCGATATAGCGTTTTCGATGTGTGAAAAGGGAGGACGGACCGTCGGACTAAACGAAAAAATGGGGCAAGTGCCGGGGTATCCTCGAACCACGGAAATCCTTGCAGTTCAATTCAGGCCTCTCCGGGCACTCCCGCAGGGTTGGCTCTTTGCGGCGCAACCCTGGGCGGTTGTCCTGGGTTCGCTCGGGAACATTTTCCATCTGAAAGAATGGTTGTCTTAAAGTCTCGTTCTCTCCAACCGTAAGAAAGGGCAGGAGGAAGATGGACTTGCTGGAGAAAACAGCTATCGTTACGGGTGCTGGTAAGGGATTGGGTTGGTCCATCGCTGAGCGGCTGGCCCGAGACGGCGCACATGTCGTTATCACGGATATCGACGGAAAAAGCGCAAGAGAGAAGGCTCACCTGATCGAACAGATGAATCGACAGGCGATGGCGATCGAGATGGATGTGAGCCGATGGTCCGATGTGAAGGCCATGGTCGAAAAGGTGGTTGAAAGATTCAAACGAATCGATATCCTCATCAACAATGCGGGGATCCTCGGTCCCTATCTTCCGGTGACCGATTACCCGGAGGAAGATTGGGACCGGGTGATCGAGGTCAACCTCAAGGGGACATTCCTTTGCTGTAAGGCCGTCCTTCCGGTGATGAAGGCTCAATCCTACGGGAAGGTGGTCAACTTGGCTTCGGTGGCAGGCAAGGATGGAAATGCCAACATGTCGGCCTATGCGGCGACGAAGGCTGCCATCATCTGTCTCACCAAGACTCTGGGGAAAGAGATGGCCCCTTACAACGTCTTTGTGAACTGTGTGGCTCCGGCTCTGATCGAAACGGAGATGGCCCGTGAGATGACGCCTGAACAAAGGGCCCTCTTGACATCGAAGATTCCATTAGGCCGCCTCGGCAAACCCGAGGAGGTGGCTTCCGTCGTGAAATTCCTCGTCTCTGAGGAAGCTTCCTTTGTCACGGGCCAATGTTACGACATCAGCGGCGGCCGCTCCGTGTATTGATTCTCGTCGGAAGAGCGATTCCACATCTGTTTGAAAAAGAAAGGAGATAGGTCATGAAAGTGAAGGCCATAGTCATCCTATTAGCCTCTTCTCTAACTGTCGGGACTTGTTGGGCACTTGAGGCGCAGAAGCTTCGGATCGCGACGCTCGGGGTGGGGAGCTCCTGGTATGTCTACGGAGGATTGATGGCCGATGTTCTGCGGAAGGAGCTTCCAGCGGGCTCCATGATCGACGTCTTGCCTCACGCCGGTGGGGTGGGAAACATGAACCTCGTCTCAGAGGGGAAGGCGGAACTGGGGCTGGGGTTTCCCGTGACAGCCCGGTGGGCCATAGAAGGGATTATGGCCTACGACAAGAAGATGACCAATCTTCGAGGACTGATCGGTGGGTTCGACGAGTATTTCGTGGGGATCGTCGCCACCCGTAAATCGAAGATCACGGCTCTGGAGGAAATCGCGAAAAAGAAAATTCCGGTTCGCCTGGTGACGGTCACCAAAGGAAGCCTGGGAGAGTTTGCCAACCGTCAGATCATGGAAGCGGTCGGCGCACCCTACAAGACCATCGAATCTTTTGGCGGGAAGGTCACGCATACCTCCTTTGGTGTGATTACCAAGATGATCGTCGAGGGCCAGGCCGATGTCTTTATGCAGGTGGTCACCGAAGGGCATCCTGCCATGACCGAGATTGCGATCACAGCGGACGTTATCTTTCTCGGCCTGAGCGAGGAGGTCGTGAAGAAGTTGAGTGCCTATGGTTGGAACGCGGCTACCCTTCCTCCCAATACCTTCAAAGGACAGACGAGCCCGGTGCCGACCATTGGAACCACCACGAATCTGCTCACGACAGAAAAGCTTCCGCTTGAAGTGGCTTATGCGATCACGAAAGCCATCTGTGAGAACCGGGAGATCCTCGCAAAGGGACACGCGGGCTTGAAGCCCTTCAACCCTCAACTGGGCTGGAAGCCTGAGAATCTCGGTTTACCCCTTCACCCCGGAGCGGAGAAATACTACAGAGAGAAGGGATGGATGCGGTAATGGCCTTCGGGAAGGGAAGGCCTGACTCTCAGGACGTTCCGCCAGCAGTCGAACAAAAGGGGTCAAGGGTTTACTGCAAACCCGTTTCGATTGTCGCGATCCTCTGGTCCTGTTTCCAGATCTACGTGGTGCTGACGGGGTTCCTCGACCCCATGCTCCTTTATCCGATCCACACGGTCTTCGCCATCGCACTGGGCATCCTGACCAAACCCCTTTCGCTACGAAACCCCATCCTCAAAGGGTTTGATGGCTGTTTGGTGGTGTTGATCGGTCTTGTAGGGCTTTACGGGATCCTCTGTTTTGATCGCATCTCAACTCGAATTCCTTTTGTCCACTCCCTTGAACCTTTCGATTACGTTGCGGGGGTGGTCCTCTGCTTGCTCCTGCTCGAGGTGTGCCGTAGAACGGTGGGCTATAGCCTCACCATCCTGGCCATAATCTTTGTCCTTTACGCCTTCGCCGGGAGCTATCTTCCAGGCTTGCTCGGCCACCGGGGGCTTGATTTCGAAGGTTTCATCGACCTTCAGGCCTTCTCGAACAACGGGATTTACGGAATCCCTGTAGGCGTCTCTGCTGAGCTCGTTTTTTACTTCATCCTTTTTGGGACTTTTCTCGAAAAGGGCGGGGGTGGCGCCCTCTTTTCTGATCTGGGGATCTTTCTGACGGGCCGATTTCGTGGAGGCTCGGCGAAGATGAGTGTCGTCTCGAGCGCCCTCTATGGGACCATCTCTGGAAGCGCCGTCGCCAATGTCGTTGTCACGGGGATGTTCACGATCCCCATGATGAAACGAAGCGGGTTTCGTGCCTCCTTTGCCGCAGCCGTTGAAGCGGTCGCCTCCACGGGTGGCCAGATCATGCCCCCAATTATGGGCGCAGCAGCCTTTATCCTGGCTCAAATCGTCGGGATCTCCTACTGGAAGGTGGCCGCTGCCGCTGTGATTCCAGCCCTTCTCTACTATATCGCCCTCTATGCGGCTATCGATTTCAAGGCGATGCAGGACGGTCTGAAAGGGTTGTCCCCTGAAGAGATGCCGGATGTCCGAACCGACATCTGGAAGCGCATCCACCTCCTGATCCCCCTCGGTCTGATTATCTACTACATCGTGAGCATGACGGCAACACCCGTTACGGCGGCCGCCCGAGCAACGGGAATGGTGGTCCTTGTCAGTTTTCTCCGGAGAGAGACGTGGATGGGCCCTGAAAAAATCCTTGGGGCGATGGAAAAGACCGCGCGAGAAGCGGTCACGGTCGCTGTTCCTTGTGCCGTTGCAGGTCTCATCATTGGCGTGGTGATTTACTCTGGATTGGGATTGAAGCTGACAGAGATCTTACTCGCTCTCTCTGGTGGGAAGCTCTATCTCGCCTTGTTCCTTGTGATGATCGCTGTCATCATCCTGGGGATGGGCATGCCGACAAGCGCAGCTTATCTGATCGGAGCCATCCTCTTGGCCCCTTTCTTGATCAAGTTGGGAGTTCATCACCTTGCAGCTCACATGTTCATCTTCTATTTTGCCGTCATCTCTATGATTACGCCACCCGTGGCCTTGGCCTCCTATGCCGCGGCATCGATCAGCGAGTCGGCCATCTGGGAAACGGGATGGCTCGCCTTCAAGATGGCCATTCCTGGTTTTCTCATTCCCTATGTCATAATATATAATCCAGGGCTGATCCTTGAAGGGCCTCTGTGGGACACCGTTTGGGGGACCTTTACCACCCTCGTTGGCATTCTGGGCCTGGTGGGGACGGTCGTCGGATTTTTCTTCGGACAACTGAGTTTGCTGAAACGGTTTATCCTTCTCGTTGGCGCAGTTTTCTTGATTGTACCGGAGCTTGTGACCGACCTTTTTGGAATGGCTATTGTGGGAGGAATGGTGGTCACCCAGGTTCGCCAACGATCAGCCCCGAGAGGGAATGGCCGCGATAAGCGATAGCAGAGAGGGATCAAGTCTTGGGCCCATCCGACATCGAATTGAACCTTCTTCGCAAGACGGAGCTCTGGATCGAGGGGGTGCACCTCGAAAATGCAAGCCTTGAAGAGATTGCCAGGGTGATCGCCGAGGCACTCGAACTGGAAAAAGAGGAGGTTCTTGTCGTCGACGTCCGGGAGGAGCATTTGGTTCTTGACATCCTTCGTTCGGTGGTTCGGGCCAGCCAGATCATGGGCAAGGCCTCCGAAATCCTGAGTCGCCTGGCGGCGATACCCGGGGTTTTCGTCTCGGAACGGACAACGATTCATTCCGAGGGTGCCTTGGGCTGGGTTGTCCTGGATCCGGAGGAGTCGAAGCGGACGATTGAAAAGTCGGCCCTTATGATCGCGGAGATTCGTCAAAAGGTTGCGAAGCGAGCCATTGTTTTTTCAACTGGAACCGAGGTTGCGACGGGAATGATTACCGATACGAACTTTCCTCTCATCGAGGCGAGGCTCAAAGAGCGAGGCTACAGCGTGAAGTATGGAGGCATCTTGCCCGACGAGATGACGACGATCGCTTATCGGCTTGAACGGGCCGTCGATGAGGGATATGGCCTGATTATCACAACTGGAGGGGTGGGGGCGGAGGATAAGGATTGCACGGTGGAGGCCCTGCTTCGAGTCGATCCGCAGGCGCAAACACCCTATATCTTGAAGTTCGAGGTGGGGACGGGAAGACATGTGAAAGACGGCGTCCGCATCGGGATGGGAAAGGCGGGACTATCGAGACTTGTTGCCCTTCCAGGACCGACCCGCGAGGTATCGATCGCGATCGAAAGACTTCTCGAGGCCCTCGATAATGGTTGGGATGAAGGGCAAACGGCCGAACATATTGCTTCGGGGTTGAGGGGGCGGTGGAAAGATCACGGACACCGATCACAAACGCCGACCGATAGGACGGGATAGGGAATGACGAAGGATTTCGACCTTCTCCTCCAGGATTGGATCGGTGAGGATCGTTTCTACGCCGAGATCTTCGGAGAAAAAAATCAGCGTCACGTAGTGGCCTGCCTTCGCTCAAGATCTTCCGGGTGGGTTGCAGGCATTCCTTTTGCCCAAAGGGCCGCCCAGGCCTTTCAGCTCGAGGCGCGCTGGAAGGTCCAAAGTGGAGAGGCCGTGAAGGAAGGGGAGGCGATCGCCTTCGTTCACGGAACTGCGGAACAGATTGTGCGATTCGAAAACATCGTTATCGGGCTGATCGCCAAACCTTCGGGCATCGCCTCAGCGGCTCGAAAGGCAAGGGAGCTTGCGGGAGGCAAAATCCGTCTGGTTGCAGGAGGATGGAAGAAACATCCCTTTCTCATGAAAGGACAGGTTCTCGAAGCTGTTTCGGCGGGAGGGATCGCCCAAAGGATTTTGGATGAGCCGTTCCTCTATCTCGACAAGAACTACGTTCGGATCCTTGGAGGCATTGGCCCAACGCTACGGGCTGTAGCGTCTTTACCGAAGGCGAAGGTCATCCAATTGCGGGGAGAGTTTTCTTCGATCGCCGAAGAGGCCCGGGAAGCCCTTTCCATGGGTGCGGATGTTCTGATGGTGGACACGGGGTCGTGGCAAGATCTCGAAGAGGTGCTGGCTGTCTTAAGGGAGACCAAGGTGCTTCATCGGAAGCCTCTTGCCTTTGCAGGGGGGATCCAGTTGAACGATATCCCCGGCCTCGCTGAGAAAGGGGTGGACATCCTCGATATCGGCAAAGCGATCCTGGATGCTCCGTGGCTTGAATTGACCTACGATGTGGTTGGATCCGGGAAGGAGGTTTTCGAGTGAAGGGAAGGATCGAGCGCTTCAAGGAATGGATGGAGGGGCAGGGGATTGATGTGTCCATCGTCCTGAAGCCACAGGACGTAGCCTATCTTTCAGGCTGGGCACCCGTCTGTTCGGGACTGCTTGTTTTCCGCGAGGCGCCTCCTGTAGAAGTCTGCATCTGGTTGGATGCTCCCGCTGGGAAGAGGAATCGTTTGCCCCTTCGAATGGTAGGGTATCGCTTTCCGGAATCGTCCATGGCAGAGAAGATGGCTGAGCTTATCAGAGAACGTCTCGCTTCTCCTCGGGTCATCGGGATCGAGAAAGATTTCATGACCCTGCGGTTCTGGGAGACCATCCAAAAGGCCTTTCCAAAGGCTTCATTTGTTCCAATAACTCGCACCCTTGATGAGATGCGAGCCATCAAAACGCCTGAAGAGCTTCGCTGTTTGAAGAAGGCAACGCTCATGGCGGAGGTAGGGATGAAGGCCGCCCTGGCTTCGGTCCGACCGGGCGCGACGGAGATCGACATCGCTTCGGAGGCTGAATATGCCATGAGAAAGGCTGGAAGCGAAGGCGTAGCGTTTGGAACCTTGGTGGCCTCTGGGCCCAGGGCCCTTCTTGCCCATCCCTATGCCTCATCGAGGAGGATCGGACGAAAGGATGTGGTCGTAATCGATCTGGGAGCCAAGTATCGGGGTTACTCTTCTGACCTTTGCCGGACAGCCTTCACAGGCGAACCCTCCAGGAAACAGAAAGAATTTCTGAAGATCCTCCTTCAGGCCCAGGAGGCAGCCTTTCGGGCTGCCCGTCCAGGTGTGAAAACAGAGGTCCTTTACGAAGAGGCCCGAAAAGTTCTTGCTGGCCGTGGCTACGATCGGTATCTTCCGGATGATATCGGATATGGAAGTGGGCTTCGTCAGTCTGAATTCTTCCCGGTTGTTCTCAAAGGCGGTCAGGATGTTTTGCAGCCCGGAATGGTGATCGCTCTTTTCCAGACCACGGCTTACCTTCGCGAGCTGGGCGGGATTCGTGTGGAAGACCAGATCGTCGTGGGAGAGCGTGGCTACAGGCGGCTATCGACACTCCCTCAACCCGTGTACGATTAAACGGAGAATCCGGCGCGAAGGCTTAGGCAGGGTTGGGAGAGATTAGAGCTTTTTGTAGGGCTAATGGATAGCCTACGGACATTAAAGGTTAGCGGTTGAAGGTTGGAGGCTAAAGGATCAAGGATAACCCTGATGTTGCAAAGATCTCTGGATAAAGGGCCCCGGTGAGGGCGCCAAAGAGGCCTTGGAGCGGCACCCAAAGGAAGCGAAATACCCACTTCCGCAAACTCTGTCCAGCTTCCTCTTGGTGGAGCCCATGTCACCGTACTGATGTCAAAAAGATCTGCTTGACAAGGCCTCCAGCGCGTCCTCTCCGGGGCTCCCTAATGCAACTGGGGGGATAAAAGAAAAAGGGTGAACCCCTTGTCGTCCCCGGCTCCCTACGAGAGGCTAAAAAGATTTATTCTTGCACCAAGCCTTCATACAGCCAGGGATTTTTGTGGTTCGAAAGTGCCACCCCGGGCATGGGACATGAGTTCAAGAAATTGGAAAGGCTAAAATCATGGCGGAGAGCTTTCGGTC
>Ga0315298_1005026_pt1 | contig 19209 bp, 12 predicted proteins | sample WHS_1_MG_FD_203077 | JGI IMG/M metagenome (GOLD analysis project Ga0315298, IMG submission 203077) | Extremophilic microbial mat communities from Washburn Hot Springs, YNP, Wyoming, USA - WHS_1_MG | ecosystem: Environmental > Aquatic > Thermal springs > Hot (42-90C) | place: USA: Wyoming...
TTATATAGCCTGTTGTTCCATCTTGCCCGCTTATTTTGAAGGTTATTATTTTGCTTGATGAGTTAAAGTATAGCTCTGTGATTATTGAGTTTGAGATTATTGAGAAGGGCATTGACCAAATGGTTATCGTTTTAGCTCCTGCAGCGTCGTTGATTGTTGTTAGGTTTTGAGAACTATCCAAAACTGCTGAAATTTTGAATGTTACTGTTCCGACGGTGTCTGTGGTATATGTGTATTCCCATCGAGCATTTGTTGAGGACCATGTCATCCGAGTTCCATTTAGGTAAAGGGTTCCATTATTGCCAGTAAATGGGGTTCCATCGTACTCGTAAATAGCCCTAAACCAAACTGTTACAGTCTCGTCTAAAGTGAGGGTTTCCTTTGTGACGCCTCCATCAGTTATTTTAATTTGATCCCAAATAACTGTAATCGTCTTGCTTGAAATGCTCGGATTTAATGCTGTTATTCCATAGGAGTTTCCTGTCACTTCGGCCAAATATAATGTTAGTTTCTGAACGGAGTTCTTAGTTGCTTTATATTCCCATCGGGAGTTAGCATATGACCATGTGAGTGGAAGTGAGCCGTTAAAATAGGCAATTCCATCGGTGACAGGTGTGCCATCATACTCGTATTCTAATGTTAAATAAAACGTTGCCTCTGTATTTGTGTCGCGTCGTGCGTCATCGCTTCCATACGAAACGACATTTATTCTGTCAAAGACAACATAGGCATCTGGAGTCGTTTGCTGGAAAACGGTTAAGCCATAATTCGAATCGGTTACTTTAACAATTTTATACCAATACTTACCCACAATTGTTTTTGTTGCGGTATCGTTTAGTTCGTAGGAGCCAATCCACCGCGTTGAGTCATATTCGTAAACGCCTTCAACTCTAAAGCTGGCAGTATCCCCCACGTTTATTCGGTTGTCAAGGGCTTCGAATTTAGTTATGTTAATTCTATCGAATATACAGTATACTTCGTTTGTTGTGAAGGCAGTTAGCCCATATACTGGATCAAATATCGACGAGACTTTATAACCATATTTGCCGACAGTATTTTTAGTGGTGGTATCGTTTAGTGTTATAGTTCCGGTAAATGGCGTAGAATCAAATTCATAGATTCCCGTAAATGTTACGTCCGCTGTTGCATCTACATCTATTCGTTCGTCGCTGATTAATAATATTATAAGTACCCTATCCCAAATTACGGTGGTTGATTGTTCATGCATGTTAATTACGGTTATGCCATAGTCTTCATCAGCGCCTTCAACTTTATTATAAGTGAAGGTCGTGGCGGAGTTTTTAATATCTATTGTGATCCATACTCCATTTTGATACGTGAGGAGTAAACCGTTTAACGTGAAGTGTCCGGACGATACCAGTGCGTTATCATATTCGTAAACCAGTTGAACGGTTAATGTTACATTACTACCTACATCTGTTCTATCATTGCTTGCCATTAGGCTTGCAACTTTGATTCTATCCCAGATAACTGTAACCGATTTTCCATTTTGATCTACTGTAGTTATTCCATAGATATTTCCTGAAACCTCAACTGTGTCATAGGTGACTGCTTGGACTGCTGATTTTACCTGAGTTATGCGCCAAAATCCACCACCTTGATGAACAGCGGGGTACCCGTTTATAGTTACAAAACCATCGACGACCGGTGCATTATCATATTCATATTTTAAAAGAACATCGATGTTGACATTATCGTTTACGTTTACTCTGGTATCGTCGACATTGTAGCTTTGAACTTTTATTTTGTCCACAATCACGTTTACTGTTTTATTCTGAACCGTGTTTTCGTCCGTTGTGGCGTAGACAGTATACAAATATTGCCCCACATCTTGTTCTCCTGTAAAGCTGATGGTAAATGTTCCATCCGTGCCTATTACGGCTGTTGAACTCACTAACGTGCTTCCCAAGTTGACTTTTGCGGTTATTCCAGTCACGTCCTCAGGTGGAATTATTGTTCCTTCATAATAGAGAGTGCCAGTAATTGTTATTGTCTGCGCTGGATTAATTCTATAATCATCGATTGAGGCTGAATAAACAACCAGATCGTCTTCAAAGGTGAACAAATCAACATAATTTCCGCTGCTGCTTGCCCCGTGAATATCGAAGACTTTGGTATTCATTGGAAGAATGGATACTGGTCCTTCAGGGTAAGCCCAATTGAGCTTAATTTTCCAACTTAGTTTATATGCTGTAGCGTTTAACTGTATCTTGATGCTTCCAGCTGGATCCAAAATACAGTAATTATTTGGATCGCTTAACTTGGAAAACGTGTTTGATTCTGCTTCCCATTTTAATATTATGCCTTGAAGCTCTATTGTAGCGTTTGATAAGTCTATAGTACCATCTAGATCGTTTATTGTTGCATTAATGAGGAAATACTTGTTTGCGTAGACCGTATTTGGGGCTTCAAAAGCGCCAATGGTGGGGACGTTATTTAATTCTATTGTTTCTTCGTTTCCCCATGCACCATGCGCTGGTTCTGGATCTACATATTTCGCGACTGCTATCCAATCATAGGTGCCAATTATAGTTCCATGAGAGCCCCACTCTTCTATGAAGAGCCCAATATATGTTGAACCATCATTAACATTGCTTGCTACTTGTCCTTTGTACTCTTCATTTAACAACCCTTTAAAATAGGTAGAGCCCCATCTTTCAATCTGAAAGGTATAATAGGTGTCGGTGACAGCGTTCGACAACAAACGGATGTATGAAGAACGCCCACCTATGTCCCTGCGATCGCATTCGAGGTAAACTCCTTTATCTGAACCTTCAAACATCGCTTTGTTTGTTCGGCCTCTGCTATAATAGTCTGCATCTATCCTAACATTACAAGAGTCGCTGAAAGCGTTGGTTTTTGCTTTAACAATTATACGTTTCTCGTCAGCCGTGAACGTTTTGCTCCTTAAACCGTGAACACTCCAGCTACCAGAATAAGAATTTCTTTGAATTTTTAGTTCACCGTTGCTTATTGTGATCGTCGGCGAACCTAAAAGCTGCCATTTATTTTGGTCATAAGTATTGCCTAGAAAATCGTCAAAGAATAGAAAAGTTTCTTCTCCATTGCTTGTTGTTGTGGCACCCGAATTACCATAATAAATGTAAATTGTAGCTGAATTACTGCTTAAGTCGTCTGCAACCTCGACCCAGAATATTGCATAGTTGCCATCAACCTTCTCTTCCATCCAATAATTAAGCTCTGTAACTCCATCGCTTTTAGTAAAACGCACATCACCAAAGTCGGTCCTGCAATGTTGATTTAAGAAAACAAGTTCAGAAGATTGTTGGTAGAGATGGGGTGGACCATAAGGTTGTGCTAATAGAAAAGTATAGAGTCCATCAATAAACCCAACATGAGCAAAACCGACATAATTGTCGTATATATCGTCTGGTTTAATATCAGTTGAGGATAATGTCATACTATTGGCTGCAATATCACCTTTAACATACCTTAGCTTATAGCCTTGTGAGCTTCCATAATGAACAATGAGCGTATTCTCATTAACAAAAGTGCATGGTACAATATCATTTGTTTTTCCCGAAGGAGCATAAATAACGTTACCTTGAGTATCTCTTAATTGTCCTGCCTTTGTCCAAGGTAAGCTTTCAATGTCGTTTGTATAAGCTCTTCCGATTGAGAATATGCCGCTCGAACTTTCCGCTTCATACGTTAGCCAGTATGTTGAGCCAATTTTAACTACACATGGCGAAGCGGCCATCTCAGCATCATAAGATTCGGAAGCCCCTCTGTCAACAACTATGCCAACATGAACATAATTATTTGGATTAGTAAAATCTGCGGTTTTAGCTATTTTATACAGTCTAATTGGACGGTACAGTCCATCTTCAAAGCATTGACAGAAAAGGTAAATGTAGTTACCTTCGATAAATATTGTTGGGTCTCTTATGCCATTTCCTGATGGTCGATCAATAACTTTGATTGGAGTAGCCCAGCTTGTGAACGGGCTAGAACTCCTTGTATAGTATATGTTATCTGTTGCAGAATCCCCTGGTGATGTTTGAGCACCATACCAAACGTGGAGGTAAGTGCCATCCCAGTAAGCAGCAGCTTGACCAGACTCGATCGATGTTCCGCTCGGAAGAGGTAATGTTGAAATTATTTTAGAGTAAGAAATGAGCCTTTCTTCAGTCACATTTGAATAAAAAGCTTTAATTTTAACTTGATAGTTTGTTCCAGCCCCAGAAGCAGAGCTAATTACATGGCTTTTCCGGTATTGCCAACCATTATTTAACCACCCGTTTGAAATTGGCGGTTCTGCTTTAACTTCTAGTTTAAAAAGAAGACAACAATTACTTAATACGTACAATACTAATAAAAATAGACCAATTCTAATGAATATTTGTGATGCTTTTTTCGTTGACACCTCAATCCCCTATAGAATATTAGCAATCGCTTTCATAAGTTTTAGTGAATTTGCAGTATAGAAAATTATAGATATGTTCTAGGTTAAAATCCTAATCTCGTTTGAGTGCTTTGTTTCCAAAAATCCTTTAAAGTGTAATCAAAAATTGAAAGCTACAACCTAATAAAATGTGCTTGCGCGCACAATATTTTATTAACATATGCGCTTTTGGGCATGTCTCTAAATTAAGAAATTATTAAGAGGAACTGAACCATTCGATGACCTTAAAGTAAGCTTCCTTTTCAGCTTTTACCACATTTTTCCAATCGAATTTCTTTGCATATTCTTTTGCATTTTTGGACAATTTATCTCTTAAATCTTCGTTTTCTAAAAGAAAAATAATTTTCTTTGCCATCATTGTTCTATCTCCTGTTGTACACGGCAAAACTGCTTTACAATCCGAAAAGTTATACTTGATTGCTGGAATATTATATGCAACTACCGGAGTCCCACCTGCCAAGGATTCAAGAACCACTAACGAAAATACATCAAGGAAACTTGGATATATGGTTATTTTAGATCTTGAAATCAATTCAATTATTGAATCCTTATCTTGAAAGCCCAGATATACCACGTTTCTGGACAAATAATGTTCACTAATCATTTTTTTAAAAATATTCACATAAGTTTGATTTTCAACAGGTCCTGCAACTGCCAGTTTTGCTTGTGGAAATTTCTTAACGACCTTTTTCCATATAAAGGGGAGTTCAAATAGACCTTTTTCAGGAACTAACCTTGAGAAATATAGACAGTCAAACGATGTGGTAGTGTCCCTTACTCTTTTATTAAACCTTTTTAAGTCCACCCCGTTACCGGGTGAAATTATGTGAAAGGAAATTCTAGGGTTCAAATATGTTATTGCATCACTTAATGTACGCCCAACCGTGAGTATCAGGGATTTTTCACAAATTTTTAATAATCCTTGCAGCTCTATAGAAAACCCGAGTTTTGACATAAGTGAAGCGTTTTTCATGGATCTCTTGCCATTGATGTGCTTTAATACGTTAAATGGATTTATAGGACTGAGACCATTTGTTGGTTGAAAAATATCCTTTTCCCCTTGAAAAAGTGCGGTCCATGGTTTTCGAGATAAATTTCCTGAAAAATAGCTCGTCCAGACAATCTGAGTGCCCTCACTAGGACCTATAATTAAATCTGTTTTTTCATTCTTTGCAATTTTAGAAATGGAAATCGCATACGAGAAACAATCTTTATAATCCATTATGACCTTTAATCCAGGCATTTGAGTATGATTTTTTTCTCCAGACGAAATACAATACGTTTTGTACTGTCTTAATATGTCAATAAAATCTGGAAACATGTAAACGAAATTTCGATAGCTTGTATGGTCCGTCACGACAATGTAATTAATTTTTTCTTCTTTGCCAATCTTTAGCAGTTCGTATAACCTGTAGTAACCACCAGAATGAACTGCACGACGCGCTTTTAGTATGATCAATGGGCTAACATTCATTGTAAGCACTTCTCTTAAAAATGTTTATATGACATGAAAACATTCCCAGTTATTAATATTGAGAATTCATTTAATCGTGGGGCAAACCATCGTTCAAAGTCCAAAAACATTTTAATTCTTTTCATTAACATATTGTATGAAATACCTCATGAAATTTTTAGAGAACTCTTCCTCTTTAAATTTCTCAGCAATTTTAGCAATTTTTATGCTTTCATCAAAGGACCAATCATTTATATTTTTTGATATTTTCGCGGCGGCTTCGTCTATGTTCCTATACCGAAAATTTTGAGGTACAAATTCCCGCGGTCCACCCGAATCATGAACTATCGGTATGCAACCTGATGCCATAGCTCCAGCTATAGAAATCCCAAAATGCTCGCCAACTTTTGGATGCAGATAAATTTTTGCATTTCGTAAAATTTGCTTCATTTTTAGCATTGAAACATCCGGTAATAAAATTACTCTCTTCTCTAAATCGAGTTTCTTAATAATTTTTTGCAAAGAAAAAAATGTCTCTTTATGGTGCATGCGACCCATTACAATATATTTAATGTGTTTGTCTGTTAACGAAGCTATATAAGGAATTTTTTCTAATCCTTTATCAGGCCCAAAACGAGAAACTGTAACCACTAAATCCTTACGGCGGGTTTTATTTAAAGTTTCTAGGCTACTAAAAAAAATGGATGGTACAGGAGGATATAACACAAATGCCTTTCTTCCAGAGAATTTTCTTATTTCTTCTGCCGTGTAATAGCTATTTGCGAGTAACAATTTTTTATCATATTTAGGAAAATTTTTCTCGAACAATACGTATGGTAAGCCACAAATTGGCAAAATATGGTAGTCTTTAATGTATGGAAAATGTCGTCTATAGAAGAAGTGATTAAGAAATGGAAAATGGATATAACTGATCTGCGTCCATGGGAAAACCCGACAAGAGTATACATCTATCCAGAGGTCACATTTGAATTTAAAAAAGTATGAACGGAAGATAGTTTGATAAAAATCCAGCACCCCTCTGGTTTTTACAATAGATGGTTTAACAATGATATTTATTGATGAATCCAGATTTTTTCCAAAAAATTTTATGATTTCTTGTTGATGGACTTTATTGTATGTAAATAGGATAACATCATAGCCATACAGAGCTAATGTATTTGCAATAGATAATCCCACCAACTCTCCTCCCCCAAAAACATTCAATGTAGGACAGAAAACACCAACACGCAAATTTGTTCCCCCCAAATGCTTTACTTGTCATTGTCTATTTCTATTTGCCATTTTTTGTATATCTTTAAATATTCCTCCCCTTGGTTCTCCCAACTATATTTTTCTGCAAGTTTTCGACAATTAAGCGAGATTGTCTGATAAAGCACGCGATCATCCAAAAGGCTTTTTATAGCTCTGGTGTAGGACTTAGGATCGTCATCATTAATAATATACCCTTCAACTCCATTTCTTATGATCTCTACAGTGGGACATTTATCAGAAATAATTATTGGCAAACCACATGACATAGCCTCTAATGGCACAAGTGGAAATCCCTCATAAATTGATGGAAATAGTAATATATCTGCAGCGTTATACAAAAAAAGGAGTCGTCTACAATCCTGCACTTCTCCACAAAAAATTACATTTTTAAAGTTAGATCCAGAAACTCCTACAATTAAAAGATAGACATTTTCTAATTCATCAACAGCTTGTATTGCTAGAGATAGTCTTTTGATTACTGGATTATTACCCACCCAAATAACATATTTTTTCTTTTGTGGCAACCCTAATATCTTTCTTGCAAATTTTTTGTTTATAGGTCTAAACCTTTTAGTGTTAACTCCATTATAAATTACCTTAATCTTTTTAGAATCTATATCGTAAAGGTTAATCAGCTCCTCCTTTACTGCCATTGAAGGGGCTATCGCAACATCGCAATTTTTTGCTGCAATTTTTTCTGAATAAAAAAGAGTAAAATTCCTAGGGTTTTTTAAGGTTAATGCATTTGGACCATATGCCTTATAATGAAAAGCTTTTTTTAAACCGTGAAAAGTCATGACGAAAGGGATATCTTTCCTGAGCAAAGCAGGAAAGAAGCAATGCCCATTATGTCCATGAATTAGATTAAAATGATCTGAATGTTTAATTCGCCTCCACACTTTAAGACTATAGGCGTATGCCTCATAGTATGAAAACTTCAGTATGTCGGGAAGAATGTTATAAGGTCGTATTCCTTCGATTTTATAATTTTGAAATTCCTTTGTAAAATCTCTATGATACATATTAAAGATTGTTACCTTAACATTATTTTTAGCCAAAAAATTACTTAACTCATTTACGACATTATTAAGCCCACTGGCGTGGGTGTAAAATCCAGAAATCATACAAACATGCAAAGTTAAAAACTCCTCCTTGAAACATTTAACGGTTTGCCATATGATAAATTTGGCAGTCACCATTTGAATATATTTTATTCGAAAATTTAAAGTTAGATTCTAAAATATCAGTTGTGTTCCATGCACCGTTGTATATTACTAGTTCGAAGATTGTATTTAGCGTGCCCAGGTAAATGAGCGAGTCTTTTTCTGGTTGAGTAATATTCGTCAATGTATCTATCTCATTTATCATTCCATATCCTACAATAACTGAAAAAATATGATAATCTGCAAATAACCTATGATTTTCAATATCATGCTGGGACAACCAGCGTGCACCAAAAACTTCATGTTCTGTGACAAATGCAAAACTTGTGTACAGCCTTATGCCTAGTCTATATTTACTTAATGGAAGTGACCAACTTTGGCTTCTTACGGCTTCGTATATGAAACTTGTTTGAAATAGGAAATAGGGGATGAGAACCAAAACTATTAATATCGAAGTCCCAACGAGCTTTTTTTGTTTATTTATAGCCCCAACAATAACTTCAGCGCCTAAAGGACAAAATGGTGCCAAAAAGAATAGTAGTAAGTGATAGAATCTTGTCATATTCATCGTTTTCGCAAGTCCCGGAACCAGAATAAGGGCGCCCAGAAAACAGATGGCAATTAATGTAAATATATAAAAGTCACGATCAAATTTAGGTTTCACCCGTTTTGTGATTAACCCAATAAATCCAATTATGATTAAAGTCTCCGTGGCGTACGCAAAAGCCCTACTTATGGCATTCCATACAGTTGGCGGTGACTCTAGACCTAATCCTTGTAATACTGTTTGTCCTCTTGACGCTGGATTGAAAAAGTTGCCAAGTTGATTATAGACGTATTCTCCATACGTAAGAGTTGAGTCAAAAACCGACTTATTTGAAGTATAAATGTACCACGTAAACATCGTTGTGAAAAAGAAAGCGACCATCAACAAGTTAACATTTTTGCTTATGCGCTTTAAAGCAAATGATGAAATTGGAATAAAAACTATGAAAAACAAAAAAAGCTCAGCTAAACCATAATGCGATGTAACTAGTGCAAAACTAAAAACTGCAAAGCACAGAAACTTTTCTTTATTCTTTATCTTCTTAATCAAAATAAATAAAAGCAGTACAAAAAACAATTCTGCAATCATTTGTCTGTTTAATCCTAACATCTCCGTATAAAAAGTCTCTTGCGCTATAAAAAGAAATGTTGAGGCCAAAGCGTATTTTTTACCGACGTATTCTTGCCATATTTGGTACAGACATAACGGAACAAAGGAGAAAATGAATGGGAATATGATTTTGAAAACCCATGTAGAGTCAATGTTTAAAAGGTTTGAATAAAATGTTGGAAGAACGGTTATACTCAACATGGAATGAAGTCTACCTAATCCAACTTCGTTATATGGATTATTTGCACTCCAATGTGCATCATTTTTTACTCGCTGGAAAATAAAATGTTCAACATGAGCATCTGATCCGAAACCCACTAAGTATTTAGATATGAGAGAAGAGTGAAAGAGGATGGAAAGCGAAATAACAATAACTATCAGCGGATAAAGGTTTTCTGAAATTTTCTGTGTAAGCATCGCAATTGCCATAATTGCTGAAATAATTAAAATCATGAGGAGCAAAATGAAATTATTTTCATAAAGATTAACAAGCATAGCACCAAAAACGCTTAAAAATAATGGAAACAAAAGCAATATAAGTTTCAAATTGTACCGGGGATTTTTAAAAGATACGAGATGACCCTTAAAATGTAATACTATGACAAATACTAAGATAAGTAAATTTAAAGTTATAAGCATTGGGAAAGTTGATAAAGGTTGAAGAAAGCCAAGCGAACGACAAAACTCGCCTAACATTAGCCCGCACAACATGAGAAAGGCGAGGCTAAATCCAACAGATAATAAAAGTGTCTCCGAACAGCTAAGGTCATTCAATCTTAATAATTTTAGAATTATAAAACCAGGAATGAAAGTCAAATAAAAAAATCCGACAATTTGTCTAGCAACTTGAACATTAGCTATTACCACAACATTCAGCATAAGCTGCAAATAAAGTATTACGAATGGCAAGAAATATTTTGATTCCACTAACCGGAATTTTATTGACAAGTTTTAAAGCACCTTCATGTATCATCCTATACAATTTATTTGTTCATGTTTAATCTTGCCAATTCATAAGCTGTTACAAATTCTGCGCCTTTTCCTTTAGCATATTTAACTATTTCATTAAGCATATCCATGCAATTATTAGTGTTCCTATAATAATACCATTTTCTACCATAGCTTCGTGGAACAACATCTTTCGGATGTATATAAAATACCACCGGGTTTTGGTACAAAAAATTAAATTTTATTCCCATCTTAACCCATTTTAAACCAAAAATTCTCATCCAAGCGCCCCCTAGTGGAAATGGTAAAACGGGGTTCGTTGAAACCGGTATTTCTAGCAAATTATTTTTGTTAGCGTAAAAAAGTTTAAGATGAAATGGTTTTTGGAGGAAAAGCTTTTTATTATTTCCATAAAATGGCGAACATACAATTGAAGAATCATAAAAATACCCATTTTTTTGTAGAGCTACCCAACAATTTTTATTGACCCTAAAAAGGGGTGCCCTGTAGCCAACAGGTTTCAAACCGGTAATGGACTGAATTATCTCTGTGGCAATTTTTATCATATGTACCTGTCTGTTGATGTCCATAGTCGCCTCCCATGAGTCGTGTTTTAATCCATGACAAGCTACCTCATGCTTTTGTTCTATGATGTTACTTAAAAGGTATTTGAAATTTTTAGCGACTATAGAAGGTATAAAAAATGTCGCTTTAACCGAACATTTGTCGAAAAAATTTAACAGTTGCATAATTCCTTTCTCAAGTATAAAGGGGGGAATTGTTGATATTGGAGGATCCACATCAACTGTCATAACAAAATAGCGTTTCACATTCCTCCACCTCGGATTTATTAATCGTAGAATAGTCGTAAGACATAATACTTATTATACACTTCTTTGTATTTATGTACTAGGAACGGTGAAAAACTTGAAATACTTCGGTAACTTTTTATTTGAGACAACTGAAATAAAACAAAAGGGATTAAATATTAAAAGATTTTATTACACGTTATTAATTTTTGCTGTTCTTGTGGGATTGTTAATACTTCCGACAACATTTTCCTCTTTAACAACTCAAATTGTAATAAAAAGCAGTGGTCAAATATCGGTTAATGTGGTAATAGCAAAGAGCGGTCTAGCTAAGGACATTCAAGACGCAGTGAACACAGTAAATGCAGCCGGAGGTGGAACTGTCAAAATACCAGAAGGGACATTTTACTGGAACGGTGAAACCGTTAATATTCCAGGCGGTGTTAACATCATAGGCGCTGGACCCGCAGGCTGCGATGGTTATCCAAACTTTAAGGTTTACACGGCAAAAACAATCCTTAAAGATAATGTGTATCCGTCTTCGGGTGATCATCCAATGTTTTACATAGATGGAAGTAATGGTAAACCGGTTAGAATTTCAGGAATAAGGTTTGAAGCTAAGGCTCCGCCAAACGTAAATGCTGAGGGTAGAACAGTTGCTATAATGGCCCATAAAGTTAAAAATTTACGAGTTGACCACTGTACTTTTATAGACTTTTCTGGTACTGCTGTAGATGTTAGCAACACAGTTGATGGAACTGCCAGTGCTGTTATAGACCACTGTGTTATAGATAATCCATACAAGCTCACAGGCCAAAACTGGGTGTGGGCTTATGGATGTTATGTTACCGGAAGGTCTTACTGGTGGAATGACCAAACAGCTCCAATAACAAGTTTCCTAGGTAAATACGAAGATATTCCGTCAGGATTTCCTGTTATGTTTGTAGAGGACTGTAAGATTTCACGTTGTCGTCATGCCGTTGACGCTATTCAAGGTGGATGGATAGTAGCCAGATATAACTATATAGACCATCCATATCCGACGGACTATGGACAGCTCGAAGTTCATGGTGCAGGCAGTGGTAGTTGGCCCAGTGCTAGGGGATTTGAATTTTATAATAATATTGTTGTGGGCGAATCAGGAGAGTATGCAGAGTTAACCTGGCTACGCGGCGGAGGAGGAGTAGTGTTTAACAATACTTTCATAATGAGCGAAGGATATGCCATCGGTTTGTATAGGGAAAATTGTCCACAGCAACCAGATGAAGTATTACACAATGTTTGGATTTGGGATAATACTGTGTCAGGAGGAACATTAATACATAATGCTGGTAATTTCCAACTAAATGTTGACTATTTCTTACGAACTCCTAACCAGCAACAAGATGGCTTCACCTACAAACCGTATCCATACCCCCATCCTTTAACATCAGAATAGAAGTGATACATATGACATGTAAGAATCTTATCTTTTGATGATATCGGCTAAAACTGGTCGTTGCTCGAGTAAGGATTTTTCAATGGATTCTAAGAGACATATTGTATTTCGTCCCTCTTCAGGGGAAATGGGTGGTGGCAAATCTTTCTTAATAGCTTCAACATAACTGCTAATCAAGTTGAATATCGGAAGAAGCCTCTTCTTCCGAAAGAAACAAACACCAAATCTAAACCACTTCTGCAGAACCCTTTTTTCTTCTACAAAAAAGTTCTTAAGAACATTTTTGATGGTCAACGGCGGATATTCCGATTTCTCGACCATGTAATCAAAGTCCCTGTAGATTTCTAAGCGTTTTCCGTCAAAATCCCTAAGTTCATAAATAATTTCAGTTTCCTTTGAAACCCATGAGAGTTCAATTATACCAAAATGTTGTCGCGTTGTACGTAAAAGAACGGCGAAATCATCAAAAACCGGATATTTAACCTTCCCACCAACAGCGTAAACTTCTTTTATATCTGGCAAAAAGTACAGCTGTAAATATGCTAGGTGACAGCATACTTCCCATATTATGCCTTTTTGCTCAGGGGAAACATTCCAAGCAGGCGCCAAATTGTGCTTATTTAATATCTCAAAACTTTCCTTCTGTGTTGTTTTAAAACAATACAAATTAAATTTACCGGATTCAATTAGTTCTTTAGCCTTCTTAATTTTTGGAGAAAAAATTTGAGTATGACCCACACAAAGTTTAGTTTTATATTTTCCTACTTTTTTGATTATCTCATCACACTCAGAAGTATTAAGTGCCATAGGTTTCTCAACAAGTATTGCTGGAACTGCGTGAGCAATATCACAGATAATTTTGGCATGTGTTGAAACTGGAGTACATACGTCAACCAAATCTAAATTCACTTTATCAAGCATATCCCAATAATTTCCAAAAACATTTTTTATATTGTAACGATTGGCCAGATATTTTGCTCTTTCAATATTTAAATCGCACACAGCCACAACTTTAACATCTTTTAAGATTTTGTAAGCCTTAAGATGAGAAGGTGCTATTCCACCACAACCAATTAGTCCAACGTTCATAACCTAAACTCTCCTGCTAATATCTGCAGCCTAGTATGAACCCTAGAAACCAGGCGCATCTCTTAAAAATATAGTGAAGTGGAATAAAAAGGACGGCTTTTCTGCGAGTAAGCTTATAAGCGAGCGGAATTTGGAAAATTTTTGTAAAGATAACGGTTAAAGGGAACGCCTTATACAAATTAGTCGCTAGTTTGTTTTTACTGAAAAGATGACGTGCCCCTCTTCCATGCCACACATATTCATTCCAAAGTGCTCTCCAGCTTTTTCTGCGTATTTCTTGGAAAATAGCTGAAGTAATATAAAGTTTCCATCCAGCGGCTTTGACTCTACCTTCTGCATCAATGTCTTCTCCTACTCCTTTGATAGACGGATCGAAACCGCCAACTCCCCTTATTGCTTTTGTTCGGTAAATGCAACCAGAAGTTGCAAGAACCTTATCCTTTACTTCACCTACGCGCCGTGTGCTCAATATAAACTCTAAATCCTCTAAAAAGGCGACTATACTTTTGTTTTCAGAATATTTTACAATTCCGTACTTTCCCTTTGCAATCCCCACCGCTGGGTTATTATCCATAAATTCGACTTGCTTTTTAACAAAATCTTTTGACAAAATCATATCGCCATCAATCCAAAGAATATATTCCCCGTGGGCGTTTTCAACCACGATTTGCCTGGCTCTTCCAAGTCCTTCTCGTTCACGAAAAATCTTGACGTGAACGTCTTTATTTTTCAAAATTTCCTTTACAATCTTTAAGGTGTTATCTTGGCTGTAACCATCTACAATTAGAATCTCCATCAATTCATGAGGAAAATCTTGATTGAGAACACTCTCCATAGCTTGCTTTATAGTGGATTCTGAATTTTTAACACATATACCTATGGTGACTTTAACAACATGGTTCATTTTTCCGACCAAAAGATAATTTCAAAAGTCTGAGCTCAAACCTTAAAGTTTTGGTTGATAATGATTAAAATGGCTTCTTATAAAACCAAAATACCACGCCGTCATTTTAAATAAATATTGAAAGGGTAGCAGAAAAACACTCTTCTTATACGTTAGTCTGAAAAGCACACAAGCATGAAAAAAACCTGTTAAAAAGGCAGCTAAAGGGAACATTCTGTAATGTTTGATTAATTTTCTGTTTTTATTTTTATGGATGAAGTAATGGGTATCATAGCCTCGCCTCCAATATCTATTCCAAAGGCTTTTTAGGGTTATTCCACATCTTTCATAGTCTAGGTATTCAGCAGCATTAGTCAATTTCAACGACCAACCCGCATCTCTAACTTTTAATTCAACATCCCAATCTTCACAGTATCCTTTAATATCTTTATCAAATCCACCAACTGCGTTGATGACTTTGGTTCGATATATTGCCCCGCTTGTTCCCAAGACCCCTGAGCGCTTTGCTCTCTCAGAACTAAAATGTACAATTTTGCTTATTGCACGTGAGTATGCTTCCAAAGTCCCAAGCAAGTTGCTGACAAAATTGAGAGACGGTTTTCCTTTTGCAATACCAACATTAGGATGCTGATCCATATACTTCACTAGTTCGTTAACATAATTTTTCGATAGAACCATATCGCCATCAACCCAGACTATGTATTCCCCCTCAGCATTATCCACCACAATCTGCCTAGCATTTCCTAGTCCCTCCATTTCGCGGAAAACTTTAAAGCGAATTTTAGAATTTTGAAGCTGATTTTCAATAATGGACAATGTTCCATCCTTACTGTAGCCATCAACAATTATTAGTTCCATAAGCTCACGCGGAAAATCCTGCTTAATTATACTTTTAATTGTCTCACCAATAGTTTGGGCATTGTTTTTCACACAAATTCCTATAGTTACCTTTGGTTTTATCAAAATCATCACAACTCGAATAATTCTCTATGGTTCAAGCAGGTTACGTTACCTATTTTTGCAGATAAGTTTTCGGAAAACGGATTTGATTTGTGTAGCACATAGAGAACTTAATAACCAGCAATCTAACATTCTACGCCTATTAAATCTGATTTGATCTAATTTTGTATGCTTCGGCAATTATTTCCAAGTCCCTTAATGCATCTTCGCCTGAAAGTCGATTCTCACCATTATTATCATTTCGTATATAGTTAACGAAATGCAAAACTTCTTTTAAATAGGGAATGAAGAATTTTGGAGTTCTACCCAAAATTAACTTGACCGCCGTAACTACCTTGCTTGACGGAGAATGATAAGCCCAAGCATGTGTCACTGTTCCATGAAGTTCTACGCCCATCGTAGCGCTTTGCGAAAACCATCCAACATTTACGACCGCTGATGCCCCACATTCAAAATCCATAATGCAAGTCGCATAATCTTCAAAATCAAAATTAAACCGATAGCCTAAACGGGCTTTAATGGCTGAAACTTCTCCAAGATACCACCTTAACAAGTTTATCATGTGACAACCCAAATCCATAAGTGCACCACCTCCAGTCAACTCTTTGTTTAGCCACCATTCAGGCACTGGACGAGGCGTAGTGTTTTCCGCCCTATGGAAAAAGGGCCCCGCGGCAATATTAACTCCATAAGCCATCTGTATGTCGCCTAAAGCACCACTTTCCACCTGACTTTTCAGATCCACAAATTTGGGGACAAACCTCAAAGGATAACTTACCATAAATATGACGCCGTTTTTCCTAGCAGCCGAAACGATTTCTCTGCCTTCCTCTACATTTCGCGCCAGCGGCTTTTCCAGAAAAACATGCTTCCCCTCTTCCATGGCACTTATAGCGGATTCTGCATGAAGATGTGTTGGAAGTGAAATTATCACAGCATCCAAATCTTTAAGCTTCAAAAGTTCACGATAATCGGTAAAAAGTTTTTTAACCCCAAAACCCCTAGTATAGTTTAAAGCCTTCTTCGAAGTGTCAGCGGCAGCCACAACCCTTACAGACTTTAAATTTAAACAGTTCCTTAAGTGAACCTTACCGATGAATCCGAGGCCAATTACTCCCAAGTTAATTTTTTCCATTTCCACCACAGACGCTAGACTAGGCGTTTGTCTAAACCCAACTTACAGGCAACTCTATAACCTAACGCTATTACCTTTTCAGAAAAACTTCGCCTTGGAAATCTTCTCCTAAAATAGTTAATATCAGCCCCTTTAGCAATAAACGATGTTTTTCCTAAGCCTTCTTTCTCCGCCAACCTTAAATGCGCCACTGATTTTGGGTTAACGCCCATGATTTTTGCAGCTACGGCATCAATTGCCACAGGGTCTTGGCTCGCCATCACAAGCCCCAACCTTAATGTTTTGGAACCACAAACAGTCAAGCCGTCCAACACATGAAGATTAAAGGGCATAACCTTATTCAATGCAACAATAACCTTATCCAGCTTAGAGTGATACTCAAACTTCCTCGGATAGGGATTACACCCATAAATATTTTTCAAAGCAGCGGAAATCTTCGTGGAACGCATATACTTCATCTTCGGAACATTCACACAAAAATCAGCATCCCTGATAATTTTTGGAACCATAAACTCGAAAACCCCATCCGCAACTTTCACCGCAACCTTTTCCGCCTCAACCGTGGAAAGATTAACCAAATCCACATCACAGTCTCTTGCAAGCTTCTCATAACCCAAATATTTGAAAGCATACTTACACTTCATGGCAGAAGCATCAGATTCCACAACAGAAATTTCAACATCCGAGGAAATCTCTTCACGAAGCAAGCCTATCAAAGCAGCAACAAAAAGTGGATCCGTAGTCTGGCCAGTAGACCAATCCCAATAATAACACATGTTTGGCTTAATAACAATCTTTTCCGCTTTAGGAAGCTTATAATCAATCAGCCTAAAAGCTTCCTTAATCGCCATTTTAATTGAATCAACATTCCGAGTTTTACATTCAACCAATCCAACCAAACTCATCCAAAACCACCAAAATTTGTCAATTCACTTTCCCCAAGCAATGTAACGCCGCCCGAAAAGAAAAGTCAACAAGCCACAAGCCAAAATAACATTATTAATAAAGAGTTCAACAAACATGCGCCTCGCAAAAATCAGCAAACCCAAAACTGAAAAAATAATCGCCAAACTAAGCGGAGAAAACGGACTCGTAACTATTAGGGCTATACCACTAGCCATCAATATCAAAAAAACTATGGGGTTAAAAATGAAAAAGGCTATTTCAGCTACGGCTATCCTTTTCGGAAGAGAAAGCCTCCCCTCAAAAAGAAGCTTTAAACATTTAACCCACAAGCCAATCAGCTGATTAGCCCGCCTCATCTTAACTTTAAACTTCGCAAGCAAAATCGTCGGAAAACTTGTATAAAATACTACTTCAGGAGCTAAAATGGTTCTAAAGCCCCGAGAAACAACGTTTAAGGCCGTTCCAGAATCGTCAGAACCCGTCTCACAGTCAAAATGGTCGAAGGCGTCCCGCTTATAGGCGCAGAAGCCCCCTTCAAATCTAATAGTTGAATGAATCTTTGATTCGCCAAGCCTAACAAAATTGGCAAGTTGCAAATAGGATTCCTCAGCCCTAGTCACCCAAGACTCCCTAACATTCAAGTTTACGCTTCTCCCAGTGACCGCGCCTACGCTGGGATCAGCCAAATAAGGCATAGCCTTCCGCAAAATATCCGGAGGCCACCGCGTATCCGCATCAGAAACAATCACAATAGGCTTAGTCGACACCTTTAAAGCCCTATTTAAGGCAGCAGACTTCCCAGCCCTCGGATTCTGCCTCACCAATCTAATGTTTAAACTAGGACGCTTCTCCATAAAACCCTCAATCTTGCTCACAGAACCATCATCAGAAGCATCATCAACAACAATTATCTCCATCTTATCCTTAGGATACAAAACACTCTCAACATTCTCCAACTTAGATTCAATATTCGCCTCCTCATTATGGACAGGAATCAAAATCGAAACTTCAGGCTCAAACCTCTCATCTATTTGGATATTCCAAGGCTTATAGGCGAATTTCCTTAAGTAGAGAAAGTACACCAAATAAGTTACCAGGAAAATAGATAAAGAACACAAAAACACGATTTGCAACATTTAAATCGCTCTCTAATATTTAGATTGATTCTAAACCTTACACTGAGCTTAATCTAAGTTTGCGTTAACTTTGGCAACTACTTAACTTTTCTCCTTCTTTTCCGTCATGTAATCTCTTAAATCAGATACTTTGACTGATACCACCTCTTTAATGTCTCCAAAGTGTTTTTCCTCGTCTAGAATGATTACGGGAACTTTCTCCCCATCTGAAAGGCGTAGCGCCAAGGCAGCGGATGATAAATCTCCCCAAGGCTTATCTTCATACCTCAGTTTTAAGGCTCCCAGCTTCAAGGCAGTTTTATCGTCATACACCACATTGAGGGTTGCATAGGCTGAACGTATCACAGTGCTAGGTTCAACCTTCCTCGCCAACAGTTTGGGGTTTTCTTTGCT
>Ga0315298_1005027_pt1 | contig 19209 bp, 16 predicted proteins | sample WHS_1_MG_FD_203077 | JGI IMG/M metagenome (GOLD analysis project Ga0315298, IMG submission 203077) | Extremophilic microbial mat communities from Washburn Hot Springs, YNP, Wyoming, USA - WHS_1_MG | ecosystem: Environmental > Aquatic > Thermal springs > Hot (42-90C) | place: USA: Wyoming...
TGACATTGCATTCGTGTCATTCTCGCATTATTTCCTTCACTGCCAATCCGCGCGAGCCACCAATCTTTGGATACTTTTTGTCGACTACTTTGAATAGAAACGTCTTTCGGATACATAGTACGATCGAATGAGCTCCGACGCCTCCGAGAATGTCAACTCCGCCCAGCCCACATGGGTCGCTCACTTTTTTAGCCGCAATCCATGAAATTGCAGGCAAAGTTCCGACTTGTCGCGGCGAACAACGAGTGAATCCGGAAGATTCACTCATTCGTGGGTGCAATAGCGAGCGAAGCGAAGCGTCCGTACCTGGCCAGGTGCTTCTCTCAATTCCCATTGCAACGGCACGCACCAGGAAAGCGTTCGCCGTCGGCGGCTCCCTTTTTCTTCCTTTCTTTCTCGCATCTTGCCACAGTTCCGAGAGACTGACAACAAATACAACAGCATGTCGCCTCGCAACTCTACAGAGTCCACTAACTTGCTGGGGAAAAACAATGACGAGTCGTCGTCGTCGTCTCCTGTGTCATATTCCTCGTCCAAGTTCCGATACGAACCCAGGTATGCAGGTCAAATTTGCAAGCCGAATTCCAAGAACTTTGGCCTCGTTCAGGCGCTGAACATTGCCATGTTTGTATGTTCGGTAGTTCTCTTGGGCGTGGCTCGTCATCAAGCTACCTGGAACCACAACCACAACCACGCTGGCGAGGATCCAACACTTCCAAACGAGAACAAGAAGCTATCCACCAACTCCAAGTACACTCGAGTTCAGGGCATCGGCTATCAAATTTACACGGGTGGCGCACCTGCCTTTTACAATGCCACTACCGAGGATGGAGAAATCATTCGGGAGGCAAATCCCGAGTGTCTCGGATTGTACAGCTACGGCACCATGTGGACTGAAGAAGGCGAGGAATTGCAATGCTACCTTGGCAATTTCGACGCTGAGCAGGATGTGCAAACTCGATTGAAAATCATGGAAGATGCGGTTGAGCAAGCGTACCGCATGTCCGATACCAAGTATGACCCGACGACTCTCAAGATCTTTATTGCCCCCGAATTCTTTTGGCGGGGTGTCAATGGTGCGTATGTCTTTGAAGACGAAGCACCTGGCGACTCGACGGTTTGTGGACCTGTATGCCAGATTCTTGCTGGCTTGGAAGAACTTGTAGCCCAAAAGAGATTTGAAGATTGGCTCTTTTTGTTCGGAAGCATTACCGCCTCGGAGCCAATAAGGGATCGTCACAATTCGTACGATTCGCTCTTTTACAACTTCGCTCCCGTCTACAAGGGATTCGATCCAGAGAAGACGACCTATGAAGGCAAGCGTTTCATTGCCCCAAAACGCTACTTGTCCACCTCGGACTTTATGACTCCACAAAGGCATTTGAACGTATCCGGCTTCAAAGAGCTGATTGATCATGAGCAGACTTCCACTCATCAAGCGACCACTGTCATCAACCCCATTTATACTCGTGGCAAGTACGACTACGACCTCTGGATTGACTACAAGGGCGAGTTGGATGGCCTTGGCTACACTATCTTGGAATATGGCTGGCTCATGGTCAATGGCTTGGCCGTTTCGTTGGAGATTTGTTTGGACCACCAAGTCAAGACATCTTTGAATGCCTACAACGCCGACATGACCACTGGCCGCAACACTTTGATCCCCAGTATCGTCGAACACGGCTTGGAGTACGCGCACATCCCTTATTTTCAAGCCCAAATTGGAGTCGTCTCCAGTGCAGGCATGACCATTGTTCAAGAGGCGTTGGCGCTCACGCAGCATGGTATCATCTTTTTGCAAGATGGTCTCAGCAATGCTACCAACCGCATGTACTGGAGCAGTACTGGATGCGAGCTGGGATTGCAATTCGAGGGTGGTACCGAAGCCGTCCAACGCCGTGCCTTTTTGTCCAGTACGGATGTCTTTTTTGAGCACGCGGCCCTGGAAGATTTCAAACGCTACGATGTCTATGGTGACGACTGGAAAGTGTACGTCAACGGTACATTTACCACCAAATCGTATCCTCCACAACTCAATATTTTCAAGAAGATGGATATTGCAGAAGTATATGCGTAAAATATGTTGACAAAGAAGCCGCTAGATGCTATACTACTATATCATAGATAACTGCTGACCCCACCCCGCCTCCGGCGCGGTACTACAGAGCTACGTAAAATAGACATTTATTTGCATACTATATAATAGATAACTGGAACAATAGAAAAAAAGGTGTATTGACCAAAATACATTTCATTCTAGATTTTCACAACTCTTCAGGGATGCCGGCGGGATAAGTCTTCACCTTGCGCTCAAACGTGGATTTGCAGATTGGGCACTTTTGGCCAAGGTAGTTTAAGTGTTGATCGGAACAGACTGCACAGAGGCAGATGTGACCGCAGGGAATCAAAGCGCAATTGGCGGTAGCACCCCAACATAGGACGCACAGGCCAGTGGAGGATGCGGCCTGCTGCTCTTCCGGCGACATGTTGGAGGAGTGGTGGACGCTTTCCTCAGGCGGGAATACACGTTCGACTTTTACGAACGGAATGTCAGTTTGCTCGACTTGGGGGTTTTGCTGGAACTGATCGGGCGGAGTGTGGTTTTGCTCGACTGGGGTTGCTTGCTGGGGCCGTTCGGCGGTGGGTTCTTGCTGGAACCGTTCGAACGGAGTGTGGGTTTGCACGGCCGGGGTGTCTTGCTGGGACTGTTCGGGCCGAGCCAAGGGATATAGTATTCCTCGAAGCCTCCAGCGGTAAAGGACTTTCCGAATTCCCTTACTCTTCTTTACCACCAGATCCCATGGGAAACGACCCGACTTATCTTTAATGAATATGGTCTCTGGATCCTCCATCACCAGTTGTTTAATGACGCGAACGGGTTGCATCGCCTCACAAGCTATGTGCAATGGGGTTTTCCCGGTCGCCGATTGAGTTTTCAACGCCTGTGGGTACATTTCGAGGATCAGTTCGAACACCTCAGCTCGTGGGGCACGGCTCGGATGCAAAAGGGCAAAGTGGAGCGGAAGCTCTTTCGTAGGCTCGGACAGCGCTCTTAGTTGTTGCCGATCAAAAGCTAAAACGTCTGATACCACATCTAGCGGCACTGGTTGCTGAAGTAGTAAGTGTAGACATTTCACTTGTTCCTGTGCTCCTTTCTTGAAGTTGGATCCGATGTATCGGTGAGTCGTGTAGGTTTTGTTTCGCACTCGCTCCTTGACGCCTGGACGCTTCATCAACGATCGAACTTCATCCCAATTTTCCTCATCGATAGCTTTACGGAGTCCATTCCCCATTGTGATGAGAAGTGTATGTATGTACAATCCAACAAAATAATGTGGAGAGGGTGGAGCTATCTCATTCGGAATCCTCTTGTGTCTTGAACCTTGAACATTTTCATTTTGCCTCCCATACCAAAGTCGTGTGTCGTGGCTAACACTTAAAGTCGAATGAATCGTACTTGGAATGGATTGTTCTTCCCCACAGTCAAGTCAAGTGTCAAGCCACACGAGATGCTATGTACCAAGGAACTGAAGGCTAGAATTTAGGTCTGCAAATGCTTCCTTGGCCAGTGACGCCTCCATCCGACGGAACCCATGAGGGGCGTTCACCTTCACCTTCACGGCAGGAAATCATTTCTTGAACTAAATGCATCCATTGGCGTACGGCTCCTTGAAATTTCGCAGGTGAAACCAAGCATTGGCACCATATTTGATACCCTTTTCTACCGGCAAGGCAGCATGCATCGTCCGATCGTCCTTTTTCATGGGCCAGTGATCCAAAACGCTGGGCCACAGAATCGCACGGCCAACACGAGGGGTCACCACCAAGCCGAGCTTGTCGAATTCAGTACCACCTCCGGCCTCCACATTATTCAAATACAAGTAAAACGTCAAAATCCTTGGTCCTTGTTGCCTGGCGACGTGATGTCCGATGTAATCATGGTGGCTCTGTGTAAGGGTTAACAAACGAACATGGATTGTAAAGGCGCGTGTGAGCTTGGAACAAAATTTTGCAGGCAGAACGTATTGCCGCTCTGACGCTCTGATGCTTACATGATAATATTGACCCGGTTCATAACGAAGCATTTGCAAATACTCTTGGTTTCTCTCGGGGACGCCAGTCAAGTTCGACAATCGGTGAATCACGGTCTGCGCGGTGTCATTCCGATAGCACGTTCCCTTGCACCACGCATTCGTCGAGGTCCGGCCCTGACTGATTTTGTTATCATGTGATCCATCGGCCGAAAGTTTTCCAACATCTGCCGATCGCTGATATCCCTCAATGGCTGACAGCAAGGAAACGATATAGTGAGTTGGCGGGTTGGTCACAAAACGATCCCTGTTGTGGTCATGGCGGCACTCCTTACCTCCCAGTTCAATCAGCTGCTCCGCTTCTTTGGGGCTCAGAACGTCATCCAACTGAATGACCCACGGACCTCCCGTGGCGGGCGACGATAGGGTTTGTACGGAATATTCGCTCAAGTACGGTTCGCTGGTCAATTTCTCAAACATGGCATTCAATTCACCGGCTCCCCAAACGTCGGGCATTTTTGCCATCTCCATAGGACAACGTTCCACAACGATCAAATACTCGCAAGAAAGACAAGCAGGGGCGCATTCTTGTTTCATCCCTATACAGTATAGCATAGCATAGCATTTCAGACGCAGTCCATTGATTGACATGGGTGCCCTTGTCCTTGTCAGTGTACCGTAGTTTCGCCAGTCGCACTCGCACTCGCATTCATGGAACTTGTGTGTCAACTTACAGATTGGATTCCCATCGCATTCTCCCCCGACTGCCCAGTTGGTGCATTCGGCGTGTAAATTACGGCATTTGGCCTTGATTGCAGGTGGCACCGCTGTATTCTTCATGTACCGGTTGACGCGTCCCAGACGCTCCTTGGTCTTTTCTTCCGCCGAGAAAAACTGTTTATTTCCCAAGGTTTGCGGAACACCGTACGCCGATCCATCGCCCAAAGGGGTTCCCTCCTCGTCGTCCCCACACACAAAGCACGACTTTCGGCACTGCGCCAACATGAAACGAGGATTCGCCTCACATTCACCCTGACTGGCCCAAACTTCACATTCGGCATTGTCGTCCCGACACGTTGTCGAGGTGCAGACACCGTTAGCGTCACAAGTCACTTCTTCGGCCGCTTGGCCGAACAAGCAAGCGACCAGCAAGAAACAAAGCAGAGAGAATTGCATTCGACAAACTGCCATGGTGAAACAGGTCTCGGAGGATTTGTGGTGTTGCCTTGCCTTACCTTGCCTTGCCGCAGTGATGAAACCCGGAAGGACGGACTGCTGCCATGGTCATGGGTCATTTTCCGCCGCAGTGAATGGCGATGGAATCCGGCGATTTGACTCCGTCGACTCTGCAGTCATCCAAGTCGTGCACGTGGAGTTTCCAGTCTTGTAAAGACACCGAACCCATCCGAACGGAAGAAGTGGATGTCACACAAGCAAGGTATCGAAACACGAGCCACGAGTTGGGAATCCGGGATTAACTGTAAGATTTAAAAAAAAAGGTAGGCGCATCCAGGCATGAACCACGCGAAAAACATCATCGTAGAATCCCTCCATTATTGACACCCCGAACGAACCTTTACTTCCACTACCGTACAACCATCATATCACCATGTGCAATACAATTGGCAATGTCTTTCGGCTATGCATGGTTGCTCTAGTTTGTTTGGCGGTAGGTGGCGATGATGATGATGATGACGATGATGATGAAGCAGTCGAGCGGATACGGTCGAAGGTTACCGGGCAAGCGATTGGCACATCGTACTCACATCCCTGCGTTCAATTACCTTGTTGTTCACATAGCTGGCCATGCAGTTTTTTGTAACGTCTGGGTGCAGTTTTCTCAGTACACCGAAAGGCTATGTTGGGATCTGGTACGTCGACGATGGGAAAGGGAACTGCGTCGCCTGGGGGAGCTCGCAAAGTCAGGTTGTGGGCGGGGCACAATCAGCCTTGACGATCAGTACCATAGCAGGATTCGCAGCGGGAGTTATGGTGCTCTTTGAGTGGTTGATTTGCGAAGTTTGCTGTGCGGGATGTTTGGAAGGACTGGCCTTTTGTACCTCGTGGTTGATTGGAGGTGCCGTCTTTATGATTTATGGTATGTTCGACGAGGAAGTATCATATCATACGAACATGAGAACACGATTTGGCATTCGGTCTGACGGTGACCGCGACTCCGTTATTTCTTTCCAGGTATCTCGGCGTGCGGCAATATTCAGAGTGCAGTAAGCAGTGGACAGGTTCCACAAAATAACGGCAGTTGCCAATGGGGCACGGATGCGACCTACATGATCGTCGCTTGCGCAAGCTACTTCATTGCTGGATTTCTACTATGTTGGTAAGTTCATTGTTTTGAAAAACTATGCCGTCAAGGATGCCTTGTTATATCTCATGAGATCCAAAATTTGTTGGTTTTCTTTCGCTGTAGCACGCCGCAACCGGAACCCATTTGCAAGCAGTGAGACGTTGGGTACAGTCGGCCCCGTGTGGGATGTGTTCATTTTTCAGTCCGTCCTACATTTCGAACGAGGGTGGTATTAATTGCTAGTTTCTTGTGAAGCACTTTGTTGACAATGTACCAGTACTAGTAGTTTGAAGGGCGCGTTACCTCTCGTGATCCTTTAGCAATTACAGGCGCCTGCGCCGCCTCAACTCAACGCGTGCTCAAAGGCATTGCCTCGTCCCATCTGGGTGTGCAGAAGTTGGTAACCTTATTGGTGGAAACCTACCATAGTGTAAAGTCATTGATATCATCCGCAAGCTTCAATTCCGCCAGCGTGCTACGGTCGGTACCGGACTCTCCTCCTGTACCAATTGTGGCTTCAAGTTTCGGAATCGGTGCGATATTCGTTCTCCTCCGTCGGCACACTGGTTTGTAGAACGGTGAGAAAACGAACCAAACAACGTGCCATATATTCTTGTATTTGTCCTCTGGACAATAATGCTCTTGGTACGCGGTGCACTTTCTTCTTGTCTCCATTCTCTGGGTGCCACCGAAGAAACCACCCTCATCCATCCACCTTATACCGAAAGGCAAGTCCAATAAATGACAAGTGAAATGCCTCTATATTACATTAGAGACGGACTAATAGATGACGAAGAAGCAGCCAAGAATCGCCTGGACAGCTGCAGCGACGACCGCTGAAGTAGTAGTATCTGCTACCACTCGGCTGTATTGCCCAGCTGAACAATGCCTTGGTCCCGATCTTTATCATGATATGCGTACTATTGTATACATCCCTTAATGACATCCTTCCCGATTGGGAGTTTTGAAATCTCGCATATGAAACCAGGCATTGGCACCATACTTGATACCCGACGTGACCGGAAGCGCTTGGTGCGTGGTTCGGTCATCCTTGCGATTCGGGTCCGCATCCAAGACACTGGGCCACAACAAGGCTCTCCCACGCTTCGGGGATACGGTAATACCGAGTTGATCAAAGTTGGTACCCCCACCGGCTTCCACATCATTCAAATACAGATACAGGGTCAAGATTCGAACTCCTTGTTGGCTATACATAGAACAAGGAATGTTGTTCCTGCCATGAGAACGAGGATTCGATTCGATTCGAGTTTCGCGCGGCCATGCCGTCAAAGTCCTACTTACCGATCGATATGGTGGGGAATATAGTCATGATGAATCTGGAGAAAGGGTCCCAATGGGTAGAGAGAGAGAGAGAGGAGAGGTGAGTCAGGCCATTTGCTTTCTCGTTTCCCACAATTTTGTTGGTTCGTTGGCACGCACGTTATAGAATTGTCCCACATCGTATCGCAACAATTGAAGAAATTCGGAATTGACTTCCGGAATTCCAGTAATATTGGACAATCGATAGGCCACCTTTAACGCTTGTTCATCTTGATAACAGGAGTATTGACACCAAGCATTGGTTGAGGTTCGTCCATTATTGACATCGGACTCGTGCGTTCCATCGGGTCGCATTCGTCCGACATCAGCCGATCGTTCATAGCCTTCTTCGGCGCCTGAGGATAATGGTGATGATGGTGATGATGATGATGGATCAGCCGACAACAAGATGCCCAAGGAGTCAAATAATGTCGCTTTCCAAAACAGCCAGTTTTGACCAACAAACAAAACAAGAATAGATACGTACCCAGTTGGATCAATCGCTCCGATTCGGCTTCCGATAACACATTGTCCATGGTAATGAGCCAGGGCCCTCCCGTCGTTGTGGGCGATGATAAGATTTGTACGGAATAATTGGAGAGATACGGTTCCGACGTGAGTTTGGTAAACATGGCATTCAAATCGCCCGGTCCCCAGGCTTGCGGGGCATTGGGATCGATGGGACACCGGCCTTCAATACTCAAATAGTCGCAGGATAGGCAGGCCGGAGCACAGGACTTTTTCATATATTTTGGATTGGTCTCACATTCCCCCGCCACAGCCCACAAGGTGCACTTATCATGTTCATTGCGACACAGTTCGACTATTTCTGGTTTCAAATGGCCCGTTTGCGTTTTCATGTAGTGGCGGGATTGTTGAATACGTTCCATCGTTTGCGATTCTTCGACGAGGAATCCAAACGAGTCCGAAAAGAGGGATTGCGCCACACCCAAGTCGACGCCAAGTGTCACGTCGCGTTCCGTCAGTTGGCGCTTTTCGATACTACCAGGAGAAGAAAGAAAACGAGCACACATGACGGGGCATTGAGGGAGAAGGAACAAAGAGTGGCCGTTCATTCTAGCGATACAACAAACTCGACTGCCACTCACGTTTGGTCGGGACAAAGCTTGCAGCTTCTTCGACAATAGGAATGCATGTCTATACATCACACAAGAACGAGAAATTGAGATGCACATCCAAAACACAGCACAACACAGCACAGCACAGCACAACACAATAGTACACAAACAACAGCAATGACATTCGTACATCTTGGATTGTTATCACATTCTCCCAGATCGGCCCAATGACCACATGCCTTCTCTTGATCAACACACGATAACGCGTCGTCGATTTTGTTGTCATTAGTATTTGTATCTGTATCTGTATCTGTATCTGTATCTGTATTCGAAAGTGAAAGTTCCCGTTCCGTCACGGTACAAGTTCCATCGGCCTCGCACGTTTGTTCGGCTACGTCAACACTGGGAACCACCGTTGCAATCACCCAGACCCACACAAGAAGCCACCAACGCACTCGCCGCAGCCGCAACATGATGGGATGATGCACGAGGCAAAAAGCAAGTATCATAGGAATCACGAGACTAGCTCTAGGTACACTGTGCCACGTATTCGGGGTCTTCGCTGTGTGGAGTGTGGATCCACTACCGACTTTTTGATTTTCTCAGATTGCAGTCCTTGAGGGGTCTGGTGATTCTTGCGACGCGACATGTATCCATTTCAATGATGACTTTAGTGGTTCTGCTGCTAGTTCTGCTAGCCAGGTAAGCTGGCTCGGTGTCAACGGAACGACGTATTTCCTACGCGTGTATGGATATGGATCAGCTGCCTCCCTACGTGGAACGGACACATTCGACTCTCAGCCAGATCAGTCTCTACTACGGTAGGTACATAGGAATCGTCGTGCCTCCATTCGAGTGACTGGATTCGGTTTGGGTCGATGGGTACTGGTCCGTTCGAGCTCGCCGTCTCCAGCCTTGGTGGTGGAGGACTCCCAATCGAGAGCGGCTGGCGACGCTTGCCTTTCATTTGCTTGTTTGGCTCTAAGGGTCACTTTTCTTTTTTCTACCTACTAGATGATAGATAAAGGTAAATATATGAGGCTGATATACGATTGCCAACAACGGAATGATACTATATTCGGCTGTGAACCAAACACCGATTGATACTAGGTAGTACGCATGATGTGACAGTAGCTACATGTTCGGTTCCCGTTCTTCACGCAACGCAACGCAATGCAATGCAATGCAACACAACCACTAGCGTCCTTCAAACCCGTCTTCTTGAGCATTCTCTATAGCCTGTTCGACGTTCCAATCGTTCAGCTCGAGATAACATTTGGCTTCCGTGGTGGCCAGTCGGGGAAAGGCGTGTCGAAGCCGTTGCATCTTTTGGGCGGGCGTCAAGGATGCGGACGGAGTCGATCGTTCCTCTTGTTGTTGCAAGTATTTCTTATTCATCGGAATGCGCAATGGATTCGGCATCAAGTTTAAATTGTTGCTTCCGCTCATAATTCTGTTGGCCCGTCGCAATTCGGTCGGAGTCACTTTGTATTGGAGACAAATTCCTTGGAATGTGTCCGTGGGCAGAATGGCGTGCTCAATAAAATCTGGAGACGTATCTTCTTCCACAGTCGCCTCTTGGATCGTCTCATCATTGATAAGCCCCCTTTCGTCTGGCACAATTTTAACCAAGTGCCACTCTCGGGTTTCCAAATCTTGAATCCAGTGCATGTCCTTGGGTGGATCCGGCAAGGGACGTGACAAATGGCGATAATCGGCCACGGGCCCACGAGATCGAACCGATTGCAATTTCCACGAAAAGAGTCCTCCTTCTGCCATGTTAGTAGAAACTGGTATTGATATTGATATTGATGTTGATATTGATATTGATGTAGTATTGTATTGTGGAAGATGCAATGCTGGACGCAATGGAAGAGCGATGGGAAGAGGAGTAGCGAGTTATTTGATGACCTAACGCATCGTGATACGATTGGCATGAGGAGTCGTGCAGGATCGTATCATGCTTGGTATGATACTTGGTACTGCCAAATAATTCGTGGGCAGTCCATGGAGTCAGAGAAAAGCGAGCTCGCAATGACGACGACGAGTTCCATAGGTGGCAGCCACACACACATCATCATCCTCCTCCACATCCAATGGCTTCACATTATCGGTATTTTGTTCCACCCTCACTTCCATCCATAAACCACGAACTCTCCAATCGACGATGGCCACGACGAGACGCCGGTCCATCGCGCAAAGGAGACTTGCGGCGATGATGGCAGGCGGAGTCTTCCTCGTTGTCGTGCTACTGTGTAGTTCCCCGCAGTACGTCACGAGCTTTGGTGTGGTGCCTCCTCCTCGCACCTCGACACCATGGCGTCGAGTCTCGTCCTCATTGCGGCAAGTCGTTCCCAGTTCCTTTTACGATGCTGGCAGCTCGCCCCAGAAAAATGCCACGGACTTCCAATCCGCCTTGGCCATTGTGCCGCCCTTGGCCGACTGGGATCGATTGCAACGAGCCCGACATTATGCTCGCGACAAACGATTTCACCAATGGCCACCGGCCATTCGATTGTTTCACCCCTTTCGAGTCATAGGCGACGTGTTGGAAGTCGCGCAAGTTGTGGAAGAACTGGAACTGGAGCCCTTCCGGATTACTTTGAGTGAATGGGTGATTGTGCCTCATTTGGAAGCGATTGAAGAAGCATCGGTCGCGTCTCGATCCATGCCCGAAGATGTGTCCATCGATTATGAATATCGAGATGCACAAAAAGAAGAAGATGAGGCTGTCCGAAAACTGATTGAGAAAGAAGAACAGTTGGGACAGGAAAAGGCCTTGGCTCGAGCAAATAGAGCACACCAGAGTAAACAACAAGCTCGTAATGCCAATGCCACTGCCACTGCCACTGCCACTGCCACTGCCACTGCGAAACAGCACGAGGATCCATCGAGTACCCTTCAAGAACAACAACAACTTTTTGAAGATTTCGGTGGACCTTGTATCTTGTGTTTGGAACCCGACGCGGAATCCAAACAAGTCTTGCAAGATTTGAGACAAGAATTGGCTCTCTTGTTGCTCCACAACTACCAGGACGGTGATGATGACGACGGGTCGAATGCTTGCTATTCATCGCCCTCTTCGATTTATAGTCCCAGGTACATTTTGGATCCGGCATTGCGACCCGACGGTTATCGTCCATTGATTCCGATTGCGTCCTTTGAAAGCTGGCAAGCCGCATTGGAGGTGGCTCGACGTCTCAAGGGTTTGTGGGGAGACGAACCATTGACCTTTCCCGTCAATGAATTGCACGCCATTTCATGCCGGGATGACTTTGATGATGACAACTATCTTTCAATGCCGTCTTCCATGATCGGTAGTAGTGATTGGGTAGATCAACCTTGGGGATGCAACGCCAAGATTATGCTCATGGGAAAAGAAAAATATCCAAACGACGACGACGCAGACCATGATCTCATGGCCGGAACAATCCAACGACTTTTGGACGAAGGACAAGCCGGTGGAAATGATATTTCCAATGATTATACTATTTTGGACGATGAAGAAGAAATCGACAGTACTGATATTGAACTTTGGTTGAACAATGATGAAGATTGGGATGAGGGTATGGAAGTAGTGATTGGTCGAACGCACTTTTATACGGGAGATCAGAGGTTTTACAAGGGCATGCCTGCCTCGAGTGCGGTGGACGCCAAGGATCGGAGCATGGGAGATGTGGGAGGAGCGTCGGTGAGTGGGTTGGCCCGGCGACGACGCACCACGACCCGAATGAAGGGAGGTTACAGGCAGTGGGACGAGGGGGAATATGGTCGAAGGGATAGCGATTATTTGCCTTGGAATTTACGAGACAAGCCGAAACGGAACATGAACCGATTGACGGACTTGGAAGGAAGTGGCGCTGGGGCAGACGATTCCGATGAAAGCGACGACAACGAAGATGATTTTTAGTATTTGCTCTACTCTTGGCTCGTTTTGCCCAAATTGTCAAAAAATTTCATCATCCCACCAATGGGATCGAAACCAACATCTTGCGGGTTGTCAGCATTCGTGCCATTCCCCAGTAATTGTGTCGTTTCGTTGGCGGCCATGGCTTGCTCGACGACGGTGCCCATGCTCAAATTATTGGCGGCCTCTCTCGGCGAGTCCCGCTCTCGTTTCCGTCGACGCACATAATTTTTCCATTTGAGACTCACCCATTTGGCAATCCGATTGGCATCGCGTTGGTATTTGTCCGACTCGTCATAGATCTGTTCTTGTAACAAGGATTCCAAGACATCTTCCAGAGTAATAATACTTACAGTTAGTAGCCCAAGCAATAACAAGTTGAACAGGTCAGAAACGGGAAAAAAAATAATTTTAAAACAAATGTGTCCTGTATCATGGTTTTCACTTACCCCATGAAACCTGCTGCTTCTGGCAAAGGCTTTCCTTGGTCCAATGCTTCTTGTCCTTTTCGCGGACGAGCGCAGACAAATGCCAAATGGCCTGCTCTGCCGGTCTGAAAAAGGTTGAGCAAGTCCACCAAATTCATCTTGGGTGAGACGCACTGAGGAATCGCCAGTGGCAAGGTCGATAGCAAACGACTGTCGTTGGGATTGACCACTATTAATTGTTTCGTCAAGAGCACTCCACAAACGGCTGCCGCAGATTTGGGCTTCTTAGGATTGGGCATAAATACCGGAATCCGAGAATAACCCCGGCTATAAATCATCACCACATTGTGTTCGTTCAAGACCATATCGTATGGGATCGACACTGTACGATGCACGGGTGTGTAGACATCCAACGCCATTTTGGTTTTCATTGACAACGCCCCCTCCACCATACTGACCTCGTCCAAATGAATCGAATCGGACCTCGTGGCTTCCTGAGAAGTCAAGACAGGATCATTCTCTTCTCGTGCCTGGCCATTTCCAGTTTGATTGGATTGACGAACATCATCGGATAAACTATTGACTCGGTCAACAGTCTTCTTGGAAGCCTTGATGACTTGTGTTGAGGCAAAGTCCAACGCTCCCACATTATCCACCATCCCCGAAGTGTCTTGCGCTTGTTGGGGAACCGCGTTTCGCCAATATTCCCGCTCTGCCTTGTGCCGTTTCTTGTGGGCCGTGCGTTCTTCATATTGAATCCGCACCAACGCGGACAATTCTCCCCGGCCAAAGGCGTCACCGCTCTCTTGGTCTTCGTCATGCAGGACACGATCCAACAATTTGGCAATCGGAAAGGCCAACGGCCAGAGTAGTATCATGACCAGCTTCACAATCGGCACCATTCTCGAGGCGATTTCCACTTTCTTGGGTCCCGTAAAAATAGCCGATGGAATAATCTCTCCAAAGAACAATACCAGTGTGACGGACAAAATCACCGCCATCACAGGAGAAACCAATACTTCCAAGAATAATGGCAAGGCTTCATTGGCCATACTGTTCAAAAGCAAAAGTGTGACCAGGAGCAAGTGGTGCTGTTTGACAATCGGCAGCAACGCAGCTGCTTGCTGTTGTTCCTTTTCCGTAGCACCTGCCCTAACTTTAATCAACAGCAACAATGGGTCCAAGGATAAGAGACCCATGGTCAAGCCGGCCGCCAACGCAGCGGTGGTCACACACGCCAAGGCACAAATGGCGTGCGTCACATAAAACCAACGATCATGAACTTTCTCCTTGCCAGCGTCCTGTGATGAGAGATATCGTGCACGTCTCGAGCGGATCCAGCGCCGCGTGGGAGACGCCTCCTCCTGGTTTTTCTGCTGGCCTCTCGCACCGGAAATGAGGTTCGTGGGAACATTGCAAAGTGGCAACCCGTTTGATGGAGCGGGGCGACTCGTTGGACTTGTGGAACGATTCAAGAATTCCTGCGACGGACTGGCGGCGGTACAAAGATGGTCCTTGGGAACTCCCAATGACACGAGAAGATCCACGGCATCCTTGACACGCATCTCCGAGTCGATCGCGTTGCGGACTGGTCGGGCGGCATCGGTTACGGAGAGGGCGGATGATGCAGGAGCACCCGATTGATGTGCTGAAACGCTCGCCAAGCAACATGCGGCGATCACAGCCACGAAACGGTCACGTCCACTCATCCTGATACACCAGCCAGCAGCCAGCAGCCTGTATCAATGATTAGGCAGTACCGCGTTCCAAAGAGTATGCCGACGAATGTGGATTGGAACTGGAAACTGATGAAGGAGGGAAAGATACACTTGTTGGGATTACGGCGAACCGGAATCTGGAATCATCACTATTCACTGTCAGGAAGAGTGCCTGGGACTGGGACATACGGTGATAACTGCGCAGCCATGCGCGCATGAGAGCTTACCCCGCACAGCCGCAAACCCAAACGGCAACATGCACCCACCCCTCCTGCACATGCCTGTGGTACCGGGATCCAAACCGCCCATAGTTGACCATCATCACCTACCGGTACCTATCATACCTCCTCTCTGGTAGTGGTGTTGGCGCACGAGATTGAGAGGACACTGCGGTCCGAACCGTCCCCATCATCTCTGCTGTGATAGTAGTAAAAGGATGCCAGTGGACGAGTTTGGACGAGAGATCCTCCCTGGCCGTGGACGCCGGGGTGATGATTATGGCGGTGGACCAGTCGACGATCCTTCGTATTTGAACGAAGCTCTTCCGACGTCTCGTTACCCTGGAGAAGGTGGGATTCCACCCGTTGGAGCAGGTCACCCTCCTCCTCCAGCACCGTACCACCGCAGCCATCATGCACCGCAGCATGGGCGGCATTCGCACCACACGTGGTCCGATCAGAGATCGTCTCGAAAGCGCAAACATCGCGACGATTCCCCAGGCGGTGGTCGCCGTGGCGGCAAGCCGTCGTCGTCGCACCACCAGCCTCATCCTTGCACTTTATATGCCGAAGAGCCCATGCTGTGCCAGTTTCTATGGAAGGAAAGCAAAAAGTCCACGTCCAATGGCAAGGATGGCGATGGCGATGGCGGCCACAACGAAGATGCTGCTGTGGCATCCGACGACGACAATGCTTCAGATTCCGCTTACGACGAATATCGCAAGGGATACTGTTTGAACTATATTCGAACGTTCTTCAATCAACACATGGACGATTCTTGGTTTCGTTCCTTGTACAGTCCTCTGGAAGAACAGCGTGTGACGATTCAAGAACGGCAACGAGCTCTTCAAGAAGCCCAGGCCTTTGGTGCGGAACTCGAAGCCTCCTTGGCCAAGAATGCGTCCGACAAGAGTCCATGCTTCTTTGTTCTCAAGGCACGCCTGGGAGGAGGTATTAAGCAATCGTCCGCCATGTCCTTACCCGAGTACAATAATGGCACTGGAGGCAGCCCGAATCGATCCTCTTCCATGCATTCCGCATTGAGTAATCCCGTTCCAGGAACGCATGTGCTGGCCATGTCTCAAAAGGTATTGCCCATTCAAGAGGTTCCACCTCATGTGACCGATGAACAACTACTGTTGGCCTTGTTGGCACATGTCAAGGACTTGAAGAGCTCCGACGTGAAACTCTTTTCCAGTTCCATCGCTGGCAATGGCAATTTGTTTCGTACTGCCTACATTTATTGCCACCAAGACGAGATTCGCAAGGAAATCATTCAACAACTCAATCATATGGATCGGGCGGCTCCCCCGGCCGCCGATGGCTCGGGTGGACCTGCAGGGCACCACGTACCACGCAAAGAAGAAACGTTCATCCCCAAGACACTTCCACTCGAAGTGGAATGCAGCGACGCCTATGGTCGGACCGAAATTGACGCCGATGGCAAGGGAGGTGGCAAAGGAGAAGAAGGAAGTGTACCACCTCGTAAGGCGACGGTTTGGGTATCAACATTGGTGACACCAGCCTCGCAATTGACTCCGAATGTTGCTGTTTTATCGGCAGCTGTATCCAGCAAGGTGCACATTCCCAAGGACATGAAAGCAGCTCGTATATTGGCCAAAGCCTATGATATTCGACGCAATATTCCTCCGGAATCGCGTCTTGAAACACTCTTGATCAAGGCTATTCCTCTCTTGGAAAACCCGGAAACTGCCACAGAACAAGATGTGGAGGATGCGTTGGATCTGGCCATTGCGTATTTGCGACGAATCCATTTGTTCTCCTTTTACAATGGCTGTGCCTGTGCCAATCGTGTCGCAGATGTCTTGAGTGGAAATCATGCCGCTTCGACGATTCATTTGCGGTTGGGCATTGCCGATGAAATTTTGAAACAAAATGATGCGGATAAAGCGGCAGCAGGAGAGGCCGCCGACGCTGCAGCGCACACAACGACGACGTCTACCCCAGCAGCCACCGATGAACCACCCAAAGTGGACTTGTTGGTCCAACGCCACGATCTTTCGATTGAAAAGGCCCTGGAACAGGCTCAAGTTTGGTTGGACGATCCGGACAAATGGAGTAAAGTGATTGTGGATCCCACCAAAGATCAACAGGTCGAATCGATTTCACAACAAGAACGCCAAGTTGAACCTGTGTGGATTCAGGATCACGCCTTGGTGGATGAAGATGGTCGAGCTCGTTGTTCCTTTCATTTTTGTCGCAAACTCTTCAAGGACTCTACCTTTTTAAAGAAACATCTCTTGAAGAAACATGCAGAATTCCTCAAGGCGGAACGTGCCAAATGTCATGATGAAAGTATGATGGAAGCATGGGATGCACAAGAACAACGACCAGTTCCACCCGTTTTGGTTGATTGTGGACGTTCCTTTTCGTTGGTGCCGTCGCCTGTATTGGGCGCTGCCGTACCATTAGCTGAAGACCCGGAACCCGAGTTGTGGAGACGGGAAGAAGAACGACGGGAGCAAGAAGAACGAATCCGAGAAGAAAGACAAGAACGATTTCATCCACCACCTCACGCACAACCCGATTTGGATGGGCCCTTGTCGGGAGGTCGATCCAGCAGTCATCATGGTGCTACGACGACACCTCGCAATGCTAACTTTGTCGATGTTGATGACATGAAAGAAGAAAAGATCGAGCTGGCCTTTGACAATATTGAGATTCCAATGGAACCTCCCAAGAAGAAGAAAAAGAAAAAGAAGCTCCTGTGATGGGTGAACGAAGAAAGGACGGAGCGCAGAAGGATCGAAACCGGCTAGGAATCCACTACAATCCGAGTTATATACGTGTTGAACATTCCTATGGATAGACTAAAAACAGTATTGTCTGTGAACTCGCGCGCAAGAGCATTAAAAAATGAAAATTAGTGTTATTGTTACAATGGGGTTCCGAAGCCCAGGTATAATTTGGCAAGGAAAGTAGGTAGTTGTTGTGGATGTCTCGAGCCCGGCGTGTTCGATGATTCCTTCGAGGCAATAGGACCGCCGCAAAAGTCAAGAGCAGATGAAGCATATCTAAGAGAAGCAATTGCTGCTGTTGTTGCCATGCAGGAGTGCGGCGACAGAGCAGCCCATCAGTCTAGCTTCGGTTTGGACGGCTGAATCGTCACCGGGGTATTTCTCTACCCGAATTCGTCTCCCATGGAATCCGCCGATCCCACCATTCGTCGACAGAACCGTTTCATAATATCTCTGGCAAACGGAATATAGGAAAGACAATACCATGTGATTGCCACATACTGAGCAATCAAGAGCATAAATAGCCAAAATCCCCGCGTTCGAAAATGTGGCAGGAGCAAGAAGAAGATTGTGGCACCCATGCCACCCAAATACATGATACTCGCCACTTTTCGCGACTCATGAAACATGCGTCGCGCCTGCTGTTGTGGTCCCGTCAAGAAGCACGTGCCACACAAGGTCAAAATGTTTCCGACAGTCACACTGACGACCAGTGGAACCGGATTTCCCGTCAAAAGATACTTCATTCTCATAAAGCTTCCTAATCCTAGCAGATAGCCACACACCATGCAAGTCGCACATCCCAATAGCCGTTCTTTCAGGCTCAACTGCGGAAGGTAATTTTCACACCAAGGCGGGCATGTAAAATTGCATTCTCCCAGATAAAAGTGATTCCGAGCGGCGCGGCTTTCTTCATCTTCGTACACGCCAAAATCCGCCGAGGTGTCCATCGACGACGGCGACGCCAGTGATTCCTCGCCACCACCGCCGCCGCCCGGCAGCAACCGACGATAGTCCACTTTGAGATAGGTATCAAACATGGACATGGCGATCAGATATATCAATGTCGTCGATTGATGGATGCAATTCCTACTAGAGCGTTGGGGACCGCGACAAAAACTCGTCGTCAAACGGAGCACGAACGAGCGATGAGACATTCGTTACGTGCACCTCGTTCGAGAGACAGACAGAGACTATGACACGAACTGACCAATCAATGGCGGGGTTGTGACTTCGCGTGATTGTCGGGACACTCCTACCGTAGCTCTTGGCTTGGTCCTTGTGGAATAACGAGGCGACGGCAAGACTCCAAGCAAGGCAATGGGGTGACGTGTAGCTCCATTCCTCGCTCGGACTTGCTCGACCGGTCCGCTCGACGGGTGGCGTGACGGACAGACTGCGTCGGAGGTAAGTCGAGGACGAGAGAGTTGGAGAGGCGGTCATC
>Ga0315298_1005028_pt1 | contig 19208 bp, 14 predicted proteins | sample WHS_1_MG_FD_203077 | JGI IMG/M metagenome (GOLD analysis project Ga0315298, IMG submission 203077) | Extremophilic microbial mat communities from Washburn Hot Springs, YNP, Wyoming, USA - WHS_1_MG | ecosystem: Environmental > Aquatic > Thermal springs > Hot (42-90C) | place: USA: Wyoming...
TGCGCCACTTCGCCGCCCTGCTGGAGCAGATGGCGCAGACGGTCCTGCCTTTTTTTCTGCTGCTGGTCGTGGCGGCGCTGTTGGCGGGGTTGGCCATTGGCGGGTGGGCCTTCAGTTTCGCGGCCCTGGCGCCGGATTGGACGCGGCTCGATCCCGTTTCCGGCGTCCAGCGGATCATTTCCAAACATGGCCTGCTGGAACTCGTCAAGGCCGTGCTCAAGACCCTGGTGGTGGGGGGCATCGGCGTGACCCTGCTGTGGTCCCAGCGCGGCGCCCTGCTGGGGCTGATCATGGAGTCCCCCGACCGCTCCCTGATCCACCTCATGCACATTGCCGGCTTCATTTTTCTCTGGCTTTCGGCCGCCACTCTGGTCATCGTGCTTTTCGATGTGCCTTTTCAGATCTGGACCTTGAACGAAAAACTGAAGATGTCTCGTCAGGAAGTGCAGGACGAAGTGAAAGAGACGGACGGCAACCCCCAAATCAAGGCGCGGGTGCGCTCGGTGCAGCGCGAGCAGGCCCGCAAACGGATGATGGAGGCGGTACCCAAGGCCGATGTCATTGTTGCCAATCCAACCCATTATGCCGTAGCCCTGCGCTACGCCGAAGGAGAAACGCGCGCCCCCGTAGTGCTGGCCAAGGGCGCCGATCTGGTGGCGCAGCGCATCCGCGAATTGGGCGGGCAATACCATATTCCGGTGGTGGAGGCGCCACCCCTGGCGCGCGCCCTCTACTACCATGTGGAGCTGGAGCAGGAGATCCCGGTGCCGCTCTATCGCGCCGTGGCCGAGCTGCTCGCCTACCTGTATCAGTTACGCACTGCGCCGCCGCAGAATATCCCTCCCCTGCCTGCGCAGTGGTCGGTCCCCCCTGAACTGGATCCGGAGGACAAGCGCTCATGAGCACCATGAATACGCTCTGGAAACGCCTCGACTGGCACACTTTGGCGGCGCCGCTGCTGGTGATCATGGTCCTGATCATGCTCATCATTCCCCTGCCCACCTTCATGCTGGACATCTTTTTCACCTTCAACATCAGTATTGCCCTGGTGATCTTGCTGGTCAGCCTGTACATGGTAAAGCCCCTGGAGTTCGCCGCCTTCCCCACGGCGCTGCTGCTCACCACGTTGCTGCGCCTGTCCCTCAACGTGGCGGCCGCGCGGGTCATCCTGCTGCATGGACAGAATGGCGCCGGAGCGGCCGGGCAGGTGATCGAGGCCTTCGGGGAATTCGTGGTGGGCGGCGATTATGCGGTGGGCATCATCGTCTTCGCCATTCTGGTCATCATCAATTTCGTGGTGGTCACCAAGGGCGCCGGACGCATTGCGGAGGTCAGCGCCCGCTTTACCCTGGACGCCATGCCCGGCAAGCAAATGGCCATTGATGCCGATCTCAATGCCGGCATCATCAATCAGGAGGAGGCCAGGCATCGGCGCAGCGAGATTGCCCAGGAGGCGGATTTCTTCGGCGCCATGGACGGCGCCAGCAAGTTTGTGCGCGGCGATGCCGTCGCCGCCATTCTCATCCTCTTCATCAACCTGATCGGCGGCTTGGTGATCGGTATCTGGCAGCACGGCCTGAGCCTTTCCGACGCCGCCCATGATTATACCCTGCTCAGCATCGGTGATGCGCTGGTGGCGCAGATCCCGGCCCTGGTCATCTCCATCGCCGCCGGCCTGGTGGTGAGCAGCGTGCCCACCGGACAGGATCTGGGCCGCCAGCTCATCGGCCAGATTTTCAACCGCCAGGAGGTGCTGATGATTGTCGCCGGCATCATCGGCCTGCTGGGCCTGATCCCCGGCATGCCGCATTTCTCCTTCCTGGGCGCGGCGCTGGTCCTGGCGGGCATCGTCTGGTACCGGTCGAGGCGCCGCGTACCCCAGGAGGTGGAGCAAGGGGCGCCGCCGGCAGCGGAAGTGGAGGAAGTCACCTGGAACAGCGTCGAGCCGGTAGATCCTTTGGGTCTGGAGGTGGGCTACCGGCTCATTCCCCTGGTGGACAAAGGCCAGGGCGGCGAGTTGCTGGCACGGATCCGCGGCGTGCGCAAGAAGTTCGCCCAGGAAATGGGCTTTCTCGTGCCCTCCGTGCATGTGCGGGACAATCTGGAACTGCGGCCTACGGGGTATCGCATTACCGTCAAGGGCGTGGAGATTGCCGCCGGCGAGGTCTTTCCCGATCTGCTGATGGCCATCAACCCAGGCAACGTCCTGGGGGCATTGCCGGGCACCGCCACCACGGATCCGGCCTTTGGCCTGCCTGCAGTCTGGATCAACAAGGACCAACGGGAAAAGGCGCTGGCCCTGGCCTATACCGTGGTGGACCCCGCCACGGTGGTCGCCACCCATTTGCACCAGATCCTGCAGGGGCATGCGGCCGAACTCCTCGGGCGGGAGGAAGTGGAGGGACTGCTGTCCCATCTGGCGACGCGATCCCCCAAGCTGGTGGAAGACGTCATCCCCAAGCTACTGTCCGCCGACAAGCTGAAAAAGGTCCTGCAAAATCTCCTCAGCGAAGGTGTGCCCATCCGCGACATGCGGACGATTGTCGAAATTTTGGCGGAACATGCCCCGCAGAGCCAGGATGTTGACGAACTGACCGCCGTGGTGCGCGCCACCCTCGGGCCGTTCATCGTCCAATCCCTCTTTCCCGGCCAGGCGGAACTCCCCGTGGCCGTTCTCGATGGGCAACTGGAACAGTTGTTGCAAGAGAGCTTGCGCAACAGCGGCGGCGAGACTCTGGAGCCCGGCTTGGCACAGAGGGTTCTGGAACGGGCAGGGGAGTTGATGCAGCAGATGGAAGCGGGAGGGATGCAGCCGGTCCTGTTGGCCATGGCTCCCATGCGCGCCTTCCTGGCGCGATTCCTGGCCCGCACTGCGCCGCGCATGCGGGTGCTGTCTTACGCAGAGGTACCGGACAACAAGAGGATCAGGGTCGTGGCCACGCTGGGTGCGTAGGGCGCTGCCGGTCCAGCAGAGGATAGGGAGATCTACCCATGAAAATCAGGCGTTTCAGTGGCGCGAACACCCGTGAGGTCTTGCAGAACATCCGCAACACGCTCGGACCGGATGCGGTCATTCTCTCCAATCGCGAGGTGGATGGCGGCGTGGAGATCGTAACGGCCATCGACTTTGACGAAAAACAGTGGGGAGCGAGCAGTCAGCCCGCGCTGGCTTGGCCCGAATCCCTGCTGGCTGAGGCGGAACCCCAGCCGCGTGCCGCAGAAGGCACGGGCAGAGGCCTTGGCGTCGCCGGGGATAAGGAGCGGCCGCCAGCCATGAACGGGCGCAGCAAGCCCCAGGGCAGTGCCAGCGCGGCACCTGCCGAACTTGCCCATCTGCATAGCGAACTCAATGCCTTGCGTCGTCTGGTGGAAGCGCGCTGGGGGGGGACGATGGAGCAGCCCTCCCGCGAGCGCTTTATGGATCTGGGCTTTTCGCCCGAGTGGGCGGCACAGTTGGCGGAACTGGGCAGCGGCGAACTGGAAAGCGCCTTGCAGGAGGGCTTGGCGGGGCGCTTGTCCATTGCCGCCGACCCCCTGGGCAAGGGCGGCGTCTTTGCCGTCCTCGGCCCCACCGGTTCGGGAAAAACCACCAGCATTGCCAAGCTGGCCGCGCGCCAAGTGCTGCGCCATGGCCCCCGTTCCGTGGCCTTGATGACCACCGATACCTACCGGATTGCCGGCGTGGAGCAGCTCGGGATCTACGGGCGCATCCTGGGGGTGCCGGTGGACGTGATCCGCAGCCCCGAGGATCTCCTTTGCGCCCTGGAGCGGCATCGGGACCGGACCTGGGTATTTATCGACACCATCGGCATGAGCCCCCGCGACCCGCGCCTGGAGGAGCAACTCCACTGGTTGGGGGATCTGGGGTCCAAGGTCCGTAAATTGCTGCTGGTCAACGCCGGCCTGAGCGGCAAAAGTCTGCCGGCGGTGTTGTCGCCGTACCTGCGCTTGCCGCTGGATGGGGCTATCCTGTCCAAGGTGGACGAGTCACCGGCCTTTGGTGCCGCCCTGGAATGGCTGGCCGAGCAGTCGCTCCCCCTGTGCTTTTTCAGCGATGGACAGCGGGTCCCCGAAGACCTGCACAGCGCCCGGTGGGAAGCGCTCATCGCGCACATGCTGGCGGCGGAGCATGGCGCGGCCATGGCGGCACCGGCACAATACCGGTATCATGCCGCTAAACAAGAGGAATGCATCGCCTGAGGAGCGCGTGATGGATCAGGCGGAAGGCTTACGCAGGATGCGGGCAAGAAAACCGGTAAAGGTCATTGCAGTGGCCAGCGGCAAGGGGGGAGTGGGCAAGACCAACGTCGTGGTCAACCTGGCCATTGCCCTGGCGCAACTGGGGGCCAGACCCCTGGTCTTCGATGCGGATCTGGGCTTGGGCAACATCGATATCCTCCTGGGCCTGTCGCCGCGCTACAACCTGTCCCATGTGCTCAGCGGGGAACGGCGCATCGACGAGGTGCTCGTCCGCGGCCCCCAGGATATCCTCATCCTGCCTGCCGCCAGCGGTATTGCCAATATGGCCATTCTGGATGCCCAGGCCCGGGCGGCCTTGGTGCATGCCGTCAGCAGCCTCGACTTGGCGGTGGATTTTCTGCTCATCGATACGGCCGCCGGCATCGCGGGCGATGTCCTGACCTTTAGTTGCGCTGCCCAGGACCTGATGGTGGTGGTTTCCAATGAGCCCGCTTCCATCACCGATGCCTACGCACTGATCAAGGTCCTTAGCCGCGATTACGGTCAACGCCGCTTCCGCATCCTGCCCAACATGGTTCGGGATGCCCGCGAAGGGCAGCTCCTCTTCCAGCGGGTGGCCGCCGTTGCCGACCGTTACCTGGACGTAACCCTCGACCTGGTGGGCAGCATTCCCCTGGACCCGGCGCTGCGCGGCGCGGTGCGGGCGCAGCGGGCCGTGGTCGAACTGTACCCCTCCAGTCCCGCCGCCGGGGCCTTTCGGGCCTTGGCCCATACCGTGCGCAACTGGCCCATGCCCCAGGGGCCCAGCGGGCATCTGGAGTTTTTCGTCGAGCAACTGGTTGGTGGCTCGCCCGTCGTGCAAGGCGCATGAATACCGCCCTCTCCCTGGATCAGCGGGTGGCGCGGGATGCCCAGGTGGCCCGGTATGCGCCTCTGGTGCAACGGGTGGCGCAGCGCATCATCGCCCGCCTGCCCGCCAATATCGAGCTGGGCGATCTCCTCCAGGCCGGCATGATGGGCCTGATGGATGCGCTCAACAACCAGCCAGAAGGAGAGGGAGCGGGCTTCGCGGCCTATGCCGGCGCGCGCATTCGCGGTGCGATCCTGGACGAATTGCGCGCGCAGGACTGGCTGCCCCGCCGTGCCCGCGCCAAGGAGCAGAGCATTGCCAAGGCCATTGCCCGGCTGGAGCAAAAAAAGGCTCGTCCCCCCAGCGATGAAGAAATAGCCCAGGAGTTGGGCTGGTCCTTGTCCGCCTACCACGCCGCCGTCGCCAGCGGGGGCAATCAACTCCTCTATCTGGAAGACCTGGCCGAGGGCCATGACGCCTATGCCGGACGCTATTTGCGTGACGAGCAGGCCAGCGCCGAGGCGATCCTCAGCTCCGCCGAATTCGCCCGGGATCTGGAGGCGGGGATTACGCAATTGCCGGAGAAGGAGCAATTGGTGCTCGCCCTCTATTATCAGGAAGACCTAACCCTCAAGGAAGTGGGCGAGGTGCTCGATATCAGCGAATCCCGCGTCAGCCAGCTTCTCCGCCAGGCCACCCTGCGTCTGCGCAGCATGCTGTTGGAATGGTCCGATGCTTCGTGAGGGCGATGGGGGAACGGCGCACCGCTCCGCCGGGGGCCTTCTCGTTGCCGCGGCGGACTTGCCGTTTTTTCGCGGATCGCAGGCATTGCTCGCGGCTCGGGAGCTGGCATGGATATCCTGACCATCGCCGGCCTGCTCCTGGGTTTGGGCGGGATCCTGCTGGGGCAGATGCTGGAGGGCGGGAAAGTCGCTTCCATCCTGCAGTTGACGGCCTTCATCATCGTTATCGGCGGCACCACCGGCGCCGTCATGATCCAGTACACCATGCCGATTTTCATCAAGGCATTGAAGATGCTTCCGTGGATGATCTTCCCGCCCAGGACCGCGCCCCAACCCATCGTGGGAAAGATCCTGGAATGGAGCAACACCGCCCGTAAGAATGGCCTGCTGGCCCTGGAGGGTCTGGTGGATTCCATTGCCGACCCGTTCCTGCAAAAAGGCCTGCAGATGCTGGTGGACGGGACCGAGCCGGAAAAGATTCGCGCCACCCTGGAAGTGGAGCTTCTGGCCCGCGAGGAACTTGATCGCCAGGCGGCCAAGGTCTTTGAATCCGCCGGGGGGTATGCCCCGACCATCGGCATCCTCGGCGCCGTATTGGGGCTGATCCATGTGATGGAAAACCTCGCCGATCCCGCCAAGCTGGGCGCCGGCATCGCTACCGCCTTTGTCGCCACGATTTATGGCGTGGGTTCGGCCAACCTCCTGTTTCTGCCCATCTCCAACAAGTTGAAAGGGGTGGTGCATGAGCAAAGCTACCTGCGGGAGATGATCATCGAGGGACTGGTGGCCATCGCCGAGGGCGAAAACCCCAAGATCATCGAGAGCCGGCTGCAGAGTTTCTACGCCCGCTGAAAAAGACTATGCTTCAAATTCGTGAACCTGAAAACGGCATTGGCCCAATGCGCGGCAGAACACTGCGCCAACTGTCCAATCTAGGTTGCATGATCCTGGAGGCACTGCGAAAGATGGCGCTGGGCTTCGCCGCCGCGCTAGCATGGCATCTTGCAAAGGCCCCGGAAGGCTTCCCAAGGAGCGCGCCATGGCCGATGCAACGATTCCCCCGGTGGGTACCACACCGCCCGTGCTTCCCGTAAGGCCCGGCGCGGAAAAGCCGGAGAAAAGGCCGCCGCGGCAAAAGGACCGGCCTCCCGAAAAGGACACGGATCCGGATCATCGCATCGATGACTACGCCTGATCATCCCGCCGTACGCGGCGGCTGTGGAAGTGGCGATAGATGACTTCCCCAGGTCCCCCGCCGGGGCGGCGTTGGAGGTGGCGGGCTTCGGTCCAGTCCACTTCGGCGCTCATGGCCCGGCACTGGCTCTGCTGCAGGGCGACGCGGGCGGCACCATGGATGACGGACTCCGGGACGGCGGCGCTGCGCTGCGGCCGGCGCAGCAGCACGTGGCTGCCGGGCAAATCCTGCACGTGGAACCAGAGATCCCAGGGGTTGGCGACGCGAAAGGTGAGGCGGTCATTTTCCCTGGCATTGCGTCCCCACAACAATTCAAAGCCGTCGAGCCACATCCGGCCGAAAGGCGTGGAAGCGGAAGCCGCTGCGGCTGAAGATTCCGGCGCTTTTCCGGGCCCCGGCAATGGTCTGTCACCGCGCCGCCCGAGGGTCCTGTTGCCGTTGCCTTGTTCCCAGGCGCTCCTGACCGCCTGCAGCCGTTCCCATTCTGCGTCTTGCGCCGCCAGACGCGCCTGGGCCTGCCGACGGCCGCGCTCGCTGCGCCGCGCCTGCGCCATCAACCATTGGGCCTGTTGGTGGAGCCGTTTGCCGGCGGGCACGGGGATGAGGATGCTTCGCACCGGATCGACCGTATAGTCCCGGGCATGGAGCGGGCCGCCGGGATGGATGGCGTCGGGCAGGGCGAAGAGGGCGTGGGCCAAGCGCCGGTATTGCTCCGGATCTTCCCAGCGCGCCAGGTCGGCACGGATATTGTCCAGTTTCTTGCGCTGCTGCGCCTCCCGCTGGGTTAAGGCGGCTGCGTAGGCAAGGTCTTTGGGGGGCACGCCGGCGGGCAGGGCGATGGCGCTTTCCCAGGGGATCTCCGCCAGCACGTCCCAGCCGGGAATGACGATGGGGTAGAGGGTTTCCGTGCCGTCGCGGCGCAAACGCCACCACGGCTGGCAGCCCTGGGGGCGTTGTGCCAGCGCCTCGGCCAGGGCGGTCTGCCCGGCCTCGTCCCTCGGGCGATAGCTGGGCGCCACGCGCTGGAGGGGGTCGTCGCTGGCGCCGCTCCGATCGTTTGCCGGGGTATACACTGCGCCGGGGAGAAAGCGCGGCCGGGCCTGTTCCAGGCTATCCCAGCGCCAAGCCAGCCGGATGCGGGCCTCGGCATCGAGCAGGACGATATTCCCCCTGCCGCCGAAGCATTCGGCGATGAGGCTGAGGCGATCTTCGCGCTTGCTCAATTGCGTGCGGGAAAAATCAAGGCGAACGATCCGGTCGGCCCAGGGCAGGGACAGCTCTTCCAGGCGAAAGCCGCGCAGCCGTTGGGCGAGCTGTTTGACGAAGGCGCTCCGGGGCGGCTGCTCCTCTTTTCGGGTGGCCCGCCATAGGCCCAGCGGCGCGCGATGGGCGAGGAGGGCCACGGCCTCATCGCGGAAGTGCAGCACCATCCCGCCCGGCCATTCGTCCAGCCGCTGGAGCATCTTGCCCCGGCAAAGAGGCTTGAGGCATTGTACGGCCGATTCGAGTTGCAGGGTATCCATGAAATCTAGCATAACATAGCCATCAATCGGACGGCCGCCGGCTCCGCCGCGGAATATTTGCGCAAAAATAATTTGACAGCCGAGGGGCAAATCCTTATATTACGTCGCATCGGGGCCATAGCTCAGCTGGGAGAGCGCTTGAATGGCATTCAAGAGGTCGGCGGTTCGATCCCGCCTGGCTCCACCAAATTTATCATGATTTTTTTGGTATCGGTGCCCGCGCAATGCGGGTTTTTTCTTTTGGGCAGGCGCGCTCCCCGATGGCGGCCCTTGGGCGCCAAGATGTTCCGGAACGTCTTCCGGATCCGGGAGGTCGGCGCTGTTTTGAAGTTCTTCCGGTGGAGACTCTCCGGTTGTTCCTCCTCCCTGGCCTTGAGCATGGCCGCGTTCTTAAGCCAAAGCCACCGGGTTTTCCTGATGTCGGGCCGGGAAGGCACATCTGCGCGCCGCAGATCGCCCGGATTCGGAAGAAGATGGGGCATGAGCAATGCGCTTGGCTCGTCAAAACACCCTTGAGTGATTCAGCGATGCAGACCATCCCCGCCTCTTTTTTTCTGATCCAGTTGTTGAATGGGTCCGGCCTCCTGGCCTTCGCCATCAGCGGCGCCATGCTGGGCGTGCGCAAGGAGTTCGACTTGTTCGGCGTGATCGTCCTCGCTGTGGTGACCGCCGTATCCGGGGGCATCCTCCGGGACGTTCTCATCGGCGCCGTTCCTCCCGAATCCATAAAAGACTGGCACGGGGTGGCCTTGGCCCTCATGGCCGGCCTGCTGAGCTTCCGCTTTCACCATTTCCTGGAGCGCCTGCGCCATCCGGTGCTGTTGTTCGACGCCGCGGGGCTCGGGGTGTTCGCGGCGGCCGGCGCGCAAAAAGCGCTGGAGTTTGGACTGGATCCTTTCATGGCCGCCATACTGGGCGTGATCAGCGGCATCGGCGGCGGCATGGTGCGGGACATCCTTTGCGCCCAGGTGCCCGTCGTGCTTCGGGCGGAGATATACGCCTCGGCGGCCTTCGTAGGCGCACTGGTTGTGGTGGCGGGGGAACGCCTGGGGGTTCCTGCGCTGGAGGCGCTGCTCCTGGGGGCCGGGCTGACTTTCTTCCTGCGCATGATGGCGCTCTACCGCAACTGGGCCCTGCCCAAAGCCCGCCGGAGTGCCCAGGAATAAGCGCTCTCCCTGACGACGCCGATCCTTTGGCGATCGATGCGCTGGCGAAGCGGCTCGATCGCCATTATCGCCATGTTCACAAAGGCGTGAGCGGCCTAAAGCCGATCACGCCCAAACAAAAGCCCCGGACTCCGGGGCTTTTTTGCCGCTGGGGATCTGTGGGCTACCGCGGGGCCGATCCAAAGCCGCCGGAGATGGGCGATGCGCCGTAATCGATGGTATCGCTCTGGGGCCGGGCCAGCGCCGAGGACTGGCTGTGGTGAGGCTGAATGCGGATTTTCCTTCCACAGCGGGGCTTGCCATTATCCGAATACTGTATAAAATTACAGTATTCGGCGGGGCGAATTTTCCATTCCATCGGCAGCACCCATGGAGTGGTACCGGGAGAACGCGCAGTGGATCAGATACTCACCAAACGCCAGGCGGAGATTCTGGCCTGGCTGCAAGAGCGGATGGCCGGGGATGGCTTGCCGCCTACCCGTATGGAGTTGGTGCATGCCTTTGGCTTTCGCTCTCCCAATGCGGCGGAGAGTCATTTGCGGGCACTGGCCCGCAAGGGTTTTATCGAGATCCGGGAGGGGACGGCCCGGGGTATCCGCCTGCGGGAGCGGCCGGGGCTAGCGGTGGTGGGGCGGGTGGCGGCGGGTCAGCCGATCCTCGCCGAGGCGCATCTGGAGGGGCGTTACAGCCTCGATGCCCACCTGTTTCAGCCTAACGCCGATTATCTCTTGCGGGTGCAGGGGATGAGCATGCGCGATGCCGGCATCCTCGATGGCGATCTGCTGGCCGTGCATCGTACCCAGGAAGTGCGCGACGGGCAGGTGGTGGTGGCGCGGGTGGATGGCGAGGTCACCGTCAAACGCTGGCGGCGGGAGGGCGATCGTGTGCTGCTCTTGCCGGAGAATCCGGATTTTTCTTCCATCGTGGTGGATTTGCGCCGGGAAACCCTGGTCATTGAGGGAGTGGTGGTCGGTCTGATCCGTTTAGGGAGGGGTATATGAGTCGGGAAGCGTTGCAACGACTGTTACAGGAACATCCGCAGCGACTGTGGCGTGGCCAGGCCGCCGCCCCCCAGGGAGTGGCCACGGCCTGGCCGGTACTGGATACGGTGCTGGGGGAGTGGCCGCGGGGGGCCTTGACGGAGATCTACAGCAGTGTGGACGGCATTGGCGAGTTGCGCTTGGTCTTGCCGGCCGTGGCGGAGCTCAGTCGCCGCGAAAAGCGCTGGGTCTTGTGGCTGACGCCGCCTTATCTCCCTTATGCGCCGGCCCTGGCGGCCGCCGGCATGGATCTGTCGCGCATGCTGCTGGTACACCCCCGCAAGCGTCTGGATAGCCTGTGGGTGCTGGAACAGGCCTTGCGTGGAGGGACCTGCAGCGCCGTGCTGGCCTGGCCGCCTTTTCTGGCGCCGGCCCAGTTGCGGCGCCTGCAACTGGCCGCGGAGGAAGGGCAGAGCGTGGCCTTTTTCTTCCATAAGGCCGAGGAGGAGGGCAGCCATAGCCTGGCGGCCTTGCGTTTGCGTCTCGCACCGACGCCGTCGGGCTTGCGCGTGCAAGTCCGTAAACGCCGTGCCGGTTTGCCGGGCGAGGGCGAGGTGAGCTTTCCCGAACAAATGGCCTGGTCCTTTGCGCCCGGCGGCCATTAGAGGTTTATTGGCATGCTGTGGTTGGCGCTGCATTTCCCGCGTCTGGGTGTGGATCTGCTGGATCGGCTCCTGCCCGAGCCAGCGCCGGTGGCCCTGGTGGATGGCGCAGGCAGCCGGCAGCGGGTGATGCAGACGAACGCTCTGGCCCATGAAGCAGGGATCCGGCCGGGGATGGGGACGGCGGCGGCCTTGGCGCTGCTGCCCACCCTGCGCCTTTGCGCACGTGATCGGGCCGGGGAAGTGGCCAACTTGCGCCGCTGGGCGGTCTTGGCCTATGCCTATGGCCCACAAGTGGTGCTCCTGCCCGAATGTTTCCCTGCCATCGCCCTGGAAGTGGGGGGGAGTGCGCATCTTTTTTCCGGGGTGGAGGGCGTGGCGCGACGTTTGCGCCGGATCTTCCAGGACTTGGGGGTGGTGGTGCGGATCGGGATTGCGCCGACTCCCCTGGGGGCGGCGCTGCTGGCGCAGCAGCAAGACCATGGCCGCTGCATTACCCTTAAACAGTGGCAGCGCGATTGCCTGGAGTTGCCCATCGCCCTCTTGCCCCTTCCCGAGGCAACCCATCGTGACCTGGCGGCCTTGGGCCTGGGCCAGATCAAGGCGCTCTGGGCGATACCACGGAAACAACTGGCGCGCAGGTTTGGTCCATCCCTGGGCCAATTGCTGGATCGCTTCGCGGGAATGGCGCCAGACCCGCGTCCTTCCCTGGCCTTCGCCCCCAAAGTGGCAATGACGGTACAGCTCCCGGCCGAGGCGGAATCCTGGTCGGGGCTGCGCTTTGCCTTGCGGCGGGTCCTGCAGGATCTCTGCGAGCAATTGCGGGTGCGCGCCCAGGCCGCACAAGCCTGGCGTTTGCATCTGATCCTGCGCGAGGGACAGGCAGCGTTCTCCCTGTCCCTGCGCCGTCCCAGCCGCGATGCCGAGGCCCTCCTTGCCCTGTGGCAGAGCCACCTGGAAGGCAAGCCCTCGACGGCGCCCATACGCGCCTTGCGCCTTGCCGCCGCGGATCTCTGCGCCTATGGCGAACAGCAGCAAGGCTGGTGGGAAGAGGGACAGGAGGAGCTCCTCTGGTCCTTCGTGGAACGCCTGCGCGCGCGCCTGGGCGATGGCGCGGTGGTGGGCGTCGCAGCCGTTGCGGAGTATCGCCCGGAGCGGGCCTGGCGCCGCGTTGCGCCGGGAGGAGCCTCCGCCGGCGGCGGAACTGCGCGCCGTCCCCTGTGGCTCTTGCCGGTACCTCTGCCCCTGCCGGTTGCGCTGTCTGCGCCGTCGGCGGATCAGGTGGAACGCATCGAAGGGGGGTGGTGGGACGGTCAGGACGTGGCGCGGGATTATTTCGTCCTGCGCCGTCCGGATGGTTCCCGCTGCTGGGTCTACCGCGACTTGCGCAGCGGCGGATATTTCCTTCATGGCTATTTTGCCTGATTATGCCGAGCTCCATTGCCTGAGCAATTACAGCTTTCTGCGCGGGGCATCCCATGTGGAGGAACTGGTGGAGCGGGCCAGGGATCTGGGCTATGGTGCCTTGGCCATTACCGAGGAATGTTCCCTGGCCAGCGCCCCCCGCGCCCACCTGGCGGGCAAGGCTGCGGGGCTGCCCATCATTCATGGTACGGAACTGCAGTTGGAGGATGGCCCAAAAATCGTCCTGCTGGTCGCCGATGGCAAGGGTTATGCGGCCCTGTCCCGACTCATCAGCCGCGCCCGCCAGCGCGCTGCCAAAGGACAATATCGCGCCTGCCTGGCCGATCTGGAGGGCGTGGACGGCTGTCTGGCCATCCTCCTGCCGAGGCCCGGCCTCGACGACGGCTGGCTGCCGGGGGCCAGGGGCTGCGTGGCGGCCCTGGGAAGCGTTGCGGTCTGGCTGGGGGTGGAACTCCTGCGGGAGGGGGACGATGGGGAGCGCCTGCGCCGTCTGCAGGCCTGGGGTGAGGCACTGGGATTGCCTCTGGTCGCCTGCGGTGACGTGCATATGCATCGGCGCAGCCGGCGTGCCTTGCAGGATGTGCTGACGGCCGTACACCAGCGATGCACCCTGGCGGAGGCGGGTTTCCATCTGGCCGCCAACGGCGAGCGCCACTTGCGCGCGCGGGCCGTGCTGGCCGGCCTGTATCCCGCCTTGCTCCTGCAGGAGAGCCATGTCCTGGCCCAGCGCTGCCGTTTCACCCTCGACAGCCTCCGTTATCGCTACCCAGACGGCGATTGCCCCGCCGGCATGGCGCGGGATGATCATCTGGCCCAACTGGCCCGGGAGGGCCTGCAACGGCGTTACCCGGAAATGCCACCCGTCCCGGTGCAGGAACAGTTGCGCCGGGAGCTGGAACTGGTGCGGGAGCTGGATTATGCCGGCTATTTCCTGACCGTCCATGACATCGTGGCCTTTGCCAAGGCGCGCGGCATTCTCTGCCAGGGACGGGGATCGGCGGCCAACTCGGTGCTCTGCTATGCCCTGGGCATCACCGAGGTGGACCCGGCGCGCATGAATCTGCTCTTTGCACGCTTCATCTCCCGGGAGCGCCATGAACCGCCGGATATCGACGTGGACTTCGAGCATGATCGTCGTGAGGAGGTGATCCAGTATGTCTTCCAACGCTATGGCCGCGAGCATGCTGCCCTTACCGCCACGGTCATCCACTACCGCCCGCGCAGCGCCATGCGCGATGCCGCCCGCGCCCTGGGCTTCACGGCCGCGGAGGTGGCGCGACTGTGCAAAGGGCTGGCCTGGTGGGATGGCCGGGAGGTGCGCCCCGAACGCTTGCAGGAGGCCGGCTTCGATCCGGAGGCGCCGGCGCTGCAGCGACTGATGGGAGTGGTGAATGCCCTGGTGGGTTTCCCCCGCCATCTCTCCCAGCATGTGGGGGGCATGGTCCTGTCCGCCACCCCACTGCCGGATCTGGTGCCGGTGGAGCCCGCCGCCATGGCCGGACGCACGGTATTGCAATGGGACAAGGACGACCTGGATGCCCTGGGCATCCTGAAGGTGGACATCCTCGCTCTGGGCATGCTTTCCGTCCTGCGCCGGGCTCTGGGCGAAATCCGGATGTCCCTGGGCGATATCCCGGCCGAAGACCCCCAGGTCTATGCCATGCTGCAGCGGGGCGACAGCCTGGGGGTTTTCCAGGTGGAGTCGCGGGCACAGATGGCCATGCTGCCGCGCCTCCAGCCCCGCACCTTTTATGATCTGGTCATCGAAGTGGCCATCGTCCGTCCCGGCCCCATTCAGGGCGACATGGTCCATCCCTACCTGCGCCGCCGCCAGGGCCTGGAGCCGATTTCCTATCCGGGGCCGGAGGTGGAAAAGGTCCTGCAGCGCACTCTGGGGGTGCCCATTTTCCAGGAGCAGGTCATGCAGATTGCCATGCAGGCGGCAGGATTCAACGGCGATGAGGCCGACGGCCTGCGCCGGGCCATGGCGGCCTGGCGCCGTCAGGGCAATCTGGGTCCCTACGCCGACAAGCTGGTTGCCGGACTCCTGGCGCGGGGCTACGCGGGCGCCTTTGCCGAGCGTCTCTGCCAGCAGATCCAGGGTTTTGCCGAATACGGCTTTCCCGAGTCCCATGCAGCCAGTTTCGCCCTGCTGGTCTACGCCTCCGCCTGGGTCAAGTGCCATCATCCGGCGGTCTTTGCCGCCGCGCTCCTCAACAGCCAGCCCATGGGCTTTTATGCCCCCGCGCAGATCGTCCAGGACGCCCGCCGCCATGGGGTGTCCGTCCTGCCCGTCGATGCGCGCCATAGCCATGCCGAGAGCCGGGTGGAGAACGGCGCCCTGCGGCTGGGTTTACGCATGATCAAAGGCCTTCCTGCGGCGGGCATGCAGCGTCTGCTGCAATGGCGCGAGCAGCATCCGGACTTTTCCATCCGGGAACTGCTCCAGGAAGCGGGGTTGGAGAGGGATCTGCTGCAGATCCTGGCGCGGGCGGGGGCCCTCAATGGGATGGCCGGTGATCGCCATGGCGCCTTGTGGGCCATTCAGGGAAGGATTCCCGCCACGCCCCTGCCCCTGGATTATCGCGAGTCGGCGCAGGCGGAAGTGTCTCTGCCTGCGGAAAGCCCGGCCCAGGCCTGTGTCGCGGACTATACACAACTGGGTCTCAGCCTCGGTCCCCACCCCCTGGCGTTTCTCCGTCCTCGTCTGGAGGAGGATGGCTATCGCTCCGTATCCCGTCTGCGTCAGGCGCGAACGCGCAGCCGCCAGGCCCTGGCAGGGCTGGTCATCAATCGGCAACGGCCAGGCACCGCCAAGGGCACGATCTTCCTGACCCTGGAAGACGAGACCGGCATGCTCAATGTCATTGTCCGGGGCGATCTGGTGGAAGCCCATCGTCGCGTGCTCCTGCAGGCGCAATTGCTGGGTGTGGGCGGCATCCTGGAGCGGGAAGGGGAGGTCGTTCACCTCATCGCCAGCCAGTTGCGCGACCTGAGTCCCTGGCTGGGACGACTGACCCTGTCTTCCCGGGGTTTTCATTGAGGGAAAGGGACGGGGCTGCGCTGGCCTTTCGCCCTACGCACGGTTTAGAATCAAAAAATCCGCTCCGGCACCTGCAAATGCTCATAAGGAAAAGCTTATGCAAAAAAAATCCATCGCTATGGCCATCGCCCTTTTCGTGGTAGGCAGTCTCAGCGGCGTCGTTGCCGACCGCTTCCTGCCCATTGGCAATGCCCAGGCCGGCGTGAAACTGGATGCCGCCGAGCGCCTCATCGATGCGGTCACCCATGGCCAGGCCCGGGCGAAAAAGGTATTCCCCGGTCCCGGAGGGCTGACGGGAGTGGTCGTCGAGGCCAATCAACACCCCCTGGTGGCCTGGATCACCCCGGGCGGGAAATATCTCGCCGTAGGGCCTCTCCTGAATGCCCAGGGGCAGGATGAAACGCGGCTGGCCATGGAAAAGCTCCATCTCCTGCCGACGGTCATGGCCCCTGCGGATTTTGCCCAATTGGCGAGCAAAGAGGCCAATGGTTTTGTCCTGGGCAAGACCGGGCCCGAGATTACCGCCTTTGTGGACCCCAACTGCATCTTTTGCCATAAATTTTATGAAGAAGCCCAACCCTTGATCAACGCCGGCAAATTGCGCGTGCGCTTCGTGATTGTGGGTTTCCTCAAGCCCAATAGTGCCTCCAAGGCCGCAGCCATTCTCGGCGCAAAGGATCCCCAGGCCGCCATGGCCGAAAATGAGAAGGGCTTTGACGCCGCCACGGAAGAGGGCGGCATCAAGCCCATGGACAATCCCCCGGCGGCGCTGCGTGCGGCCGTGGAAAACAACACCAGGCTACTGGCCAAGGGTGGCGAACTGGCTACCCCCACCCTGATTTACTGCAACAAAAAAACCGGTCTGGAGGTCATCCATGGCCTGCCCCAAGAGGGCTTGACGGGGCTCCTGGGGCAACTGGGTAATCTGCAGGGCGGGGCCTGCAAGGAATGATCGCGCCCGCGCATAGCCCCGCACCGCCGGTCATCCGCCGCGAGGATTATCGTCCGCCCCGCTTCGCTATCGATTCCGTAGATCTCGACATCCAGCTCGACCCCGAGCTTACCCTGGTACGCGCCCGCCTCCATCTGCACCGCCAGTCCGAGGCCGATGATCAGCCCTTGCGCCTCTGCGGGGAAGGTCTGACCCTGCTGGAGATCCGGCAGGATGGGCAGACCCTGCCCAAGGACCACTATCGCCTGGAAGAAGGTGCCTTGCTGCTGCTGCATCCGCCCGTGGACTTTGTCCTCGAAACCCTGGTCCAGATCCGGCCCATAGCCAATACCGCCTTGTCCGGACTGTACTTCGCCAACGGCCATTTCATCACCCAATGTGAGGCCGAAGGCTTTCGCCGCATCACCTATTATCTGGATCGGCCGGACGTGCTGGCCCGCTTTGGAGTCACCCTCCATGCCGAGCGGGGTCCGTATCCGGTCCTGCTTGCCAACGGCAATCGCGCCGCCGCCGGAGAGGAGCCCAATGGCAGGCACTGGGTGCGCTGGGAGGATCCTTTCCCCAAACCCTGTTATCTCTTTGCCCTGGTGGCCGGGAACCTGGGCTGCGTGCGCGACCACTTCCGCACCGCTTCCGGGCGCGATGTCGCCCTGGAGATCTATGTCGAGGCGCACCATCTGGACGCCTGCGCCCAGGCCATGGATGCCCTCCGGCGCGCCATGGCCTGGGATGAGCGGGTCTACGGTCGCGAGTACGACCTCGATCGCTACATGATCGTCGCCACCGACACCTTCAATATGGGGGCCATGGAAAACAAGGGCCTCAATATCTTTAATTCCAAATACGTCCTGGCCCGCCCCGAAACCGCCACCGACACCGATTACCAAGGGATTGAATCCGTCATTGCCCACGAATACTTCCACAACTGGACGGGCAACCGCGTGACCCTGCGCGACTGGTTCCAGTTGAGCCTCAAGGAAGGTCTCACGGTATTCCGGGACCAGGAGTTCAGCGCCGACGAAAACTCCCGCGGCGTGCAGCGCATCGGCGACGTGCGCCGTCTGCGGGCCGCCCAGTTCCCCGAGGACGCCGGTCCCTTGGCCCACCCGGTCCGTCCCGATGCCTACATCGAGATCAACAACTTTTACACGGCGACGGTCTACGAAAAGGGTGCCGAAGTGGTGCGCATGATCCACACCGTCCTGGGTGCCGCGGCATTCCGCCAAGGGATGGACCTCTATTTCGCCCGTCATGACGGGCAGGCCGTTACCATTGAAGATTTCCTGGCCGCCATGGAAGGGGCCACGGGCAGGAATCTGGCCGCTTTCCGCCTCTGGTACAGTCAGGCCGGTACGCCGGTAGTGCATGCCGCAGGGCGGTATGATCCCGTACAAAAGCGCTACTCCCTGACCCTGCGTCAGGAGACAGCCCCCACCCCGGGGCAGCCCGAAAAGCGGCCCCTGCCCATCCCGGTGCGGATGACCCTGTTCAGCCCGGCGGGGCAGGCCATGCCCCTGCGCGGGCAGGAGGAAGATGGGGGAGGGGAGCGGGAACGCATCCTCATGCTGGATACGGCCGAGCAGACCTGGATATTCACCGATCTGAGCGAGGTCCCCGTGCCCTCCCTGCTCCGGGGCTTTTCCGCGCCGGTGCGTCTGGAGATGGGGCTTGACGACGCCCAGCGGGCCTTCCTCGCCAGCCATGACGACGATCCCTTCAATCGCTGGGAGGCCATGCAAGGGCTGGCGCTCCAGGCCTTGTTGGCGGCCATCGGCCAACCCGACAGGGCGGGACTTTTGCCGGAAATCCTGCATGGGGCCCTGGCGGCGGTACTCCGCGACGCGCGGATGGACCCGGCCTACCGCGCCGAACTGCTTACCCTGCCCAGCGAAGATTATGTGGGCGAACAGATGGCCGTCATCGATGTGGATGGCATCCACTGCGCCCGGGAGGCGTTGCGGCGGGCCATGGGGTCGGCCTTTGGCGAACAATGGGCGGCCGATTATGAAAGCCTCGCCTTTCCCTATCGCCGGGATGGCATCAGCAGCGGGCGCCGTCGCTTGCGTAACCTAGCCCTGGCCTATCTGCTGGCCAGCGATGCCTCGTATCTGGACAGGACACGGCAACAATACCGGCAGGCCGACAACATGACGGACCATCTGGCGGCCTTCAGTCTTTTGGCGCATCAGCCCGAGGCCGACGTCAGCGATATTCTGGCCGACTTCTACCGGCGCTGGCAGCAGCATCCCCTGGTCATCGACAAATGGTTTGCCATTCAGGCGAGCGCGCCACGTCCCGATACCCTGGCCAAGGTCCGGGCGCTGTTGCAGCATCCGGCCTTTGACTGGCGCACGCCGAACCGGGTGCGCGCCCTGCTGGGGAGTTTTGGCGCCAATGCTACGGTCTTTCACGCCGCTGACGGCTCGGGATATGCTTTTCTGGCTGCGCAGATCCGCCATCTTGACGAGC
>Ga0315298_1005031_pt1 | contig 19201 bp, 11 predicted proteins | sample WHS_1_MG_FD_203077 | JGI IMG/M metagenome (GOLD analysis project Ga0315298, IMG submission 203077) | Extremophilic microbial mat communities from Washburn Hot Springs, YNP, Wyoming, USA - WHS_1_MG | ecosystem: Environmental > Aquatic > Thermal springs > Hot (42-90C) | place: USA: Wyoming...
TGCGCAAATTATCCCCGGCGATGGCCCTCTTGGCCTCGGCGCCGATCTCCGCCTGGGCCAACATCAGCCGCGGGCCGCCCATGGCGAAGCGCGGGAAGCCGCTGCCGTAGAGGAGCCTCTCCGGGCCATACGTGGCCACCAGCTCGCGCAGCCCGCAATCCAGCTCGTAGCGCGAGATCTCCAGGTAAAAGCGCGGGTAGCGCTCCAGGAGGGGGCGAAAGTAACGATCCTCCCCCCAGGGGCCATGCCCGGTGAGGATGAGGGTCAACTGGGGATATTGCCCCAGCAGGCGATAGACCAGGTTCCAGGTATCGGGCGGGCGCGGGCCGCCGGCCTCGCGCGGCAAGAGCAGGGGGATGCGCCGCTCGCTGACTTCGTCCAGGAAGGAGCCGAAGGTGAGCCGATCCAGGATGTAGCGGTGCTCCTCGGGGAAGGCCCACAGCGCGCGAATGTTGGCCCGGGCCATGGCCTTGAAGAACTCCCCCGCCGGGGGCAGCTCGCCCGTCTGCGGGGGCAGGATGGCCCAGGTGCCGGCCAGGCGGGGCTGGCCAGCGATGCTCTCCGCGAGGACGGCGTTGCCCACCACCGGCGATTGCTCGCGCATCAGGGCGTGGTACACCAAGGCCCGCTCCACGCCCACCCAATCCATCTCCGCCAAAAGCTCCTCCACCGAGAGGCAAGGCCGGAACACCCCGGCGCCGTTGGCCCCGAAGCTGACGTTACAATCGTAATACGCTGGCGATGTGTCCATAAGCCCTCCCAAAATGCGTGTGTATCCGTCTGCGGACGGCCGAATCCCCGCTGGCCCCTCTCGGGGCGTTACGAACGGCTGCGGCGCTCCAGGTGCACGAGGAGCACGGCGATATCCGCCGGGTTGACCCCTTGGATGCGCGCCGCCTGGCCCACCGTCGCCGGGCGATGGTGCGCCAGCCGCTCGCGGGCCTCGTTGCGCAGGCCGATCACCTGGGCGTAATCCAGATCCTCGGGGATGCGCCGGCCCTCCAGGCGCCGGGCCTGCTCCACCTGGCGCTGCTGCTTGGCGATATAGCCCTCGTATTGTACGTCGATGGTCACCCCCTCGGCCACCTCCGGGGGCAGCTCGGCCTCGGCCGGGGCGAGCGCCCGGATGAGCGCGTAGGAGGCCCCCGGCCGCTTGAGGAGCTGGTAGGCCGAGAGGGGGGCCTCCAGGGGGGCAAGGCCGTATTGGGCTAAAAGGGCGTTGACCTCGGGGCCGGGGCGCAGGATCGTGGCGGCGAGGCGGGCCTTCTCCGCGGCGATGGCCTGCCGCTTGGCCTCGGTGGCCCGATAACGCTCCTCGGAGACCAGCCCCAGGCGGTAGCCTATGGCCGTCAGGCGCAGGTCGGCGTTATCGTGGCGCAGGAGGAGGCGATACTCCGCCCGCGAGGTCATCATGCGATAGGGCTCGCTGATCTCCTTGGTGACCAGGTCGTCCACCAGCACGCCGAGGTAAGCCTGATCGCGCCCCAGCACCAGGGGCTGCTCATCCTTGACATAAAGCGCGGCGTTGATCCCCGCCAGCAGGCCCTGGGCGGCGGCCTCCTCGTAGCCGCTCGTGCCGTTGATCTGCCCGGCGAGGAAGAGGCCGTGGATGCGCCGCGTCTCCAGGGTGGGCTGGATCTGGAACGAGGGCACATAATCGTACTCCACGGCGTAGCCCGGGCGCATAATGCGCGCCTCGGCCAGGGCGGGGATGCTATGCAAGATCTCCAACTGCACCTCGGCGGGCAGGCCGGTGAAGCAGCCCTGCACATAGACCTCCCCCGTGGCCCAGCCCTCCGGCTCCAGGAAGAGCTGATGGGCCTCCTTATCGGGGAAGCGGACGACCTTTTCCTCAATGGAGGGGCAATAGCGCGGGCCGGCGGCCTCCAGCTTCCCCGGGGCGATGGGCGAACGGTGCAGGTTCTCGCGGATGATGCGGTGGGTCTGGGCGTTGGTGTAGACCAGGTAGCAGGGAAGCTGCCGGCGCCAGGCGGTTTGATGGCCGAGGGGATAGACCGGGTTGATGGGCAGGGCGAGGACCTCCTCCGGCGCGCCGGCGAAGGAGAAGTAGAGGGGGGTGTCGCTGCCGTATTGGGGGGTGGTCAGCTCAAAGCGGATGGTGCGCGCATCCACGCGGGGCGGGGTGTTGGTCTGCAGGCGCCCCAGGGTAAAGCCCAGCTCGCGCAGGGAGCGCGCCAAGCCCGTGGCGGGGAACTCGCCCGCCCGGCCCGCGGGGGCGGTATAATCCCCGCGCAGGATGCGCCCGTTGAGGAACGTGCCGCTGGCGAGGACCACCGCCCGGGCGCTGAAGGTCTCTCCGTCGGCCAGGCGCACGCCGCCGACCCGGTCCCCTTGGACGAGGAGCGCCTCGGCGTGTCCCTGGACGAGGGTGAGGTTGGGGGTGCGCTCCAGGACGTGCTTCATGGCCAGGGAGTAGAGGCGCTTATCGGCCTGGGCGCGCAGGGCCTGCACGGCGGGGCCTTTGGAGGCGTTCAGCAGGCGGATCTGGATGAAGGTGCGGTCGGTGTGGCGGCCCATCTCCCCGCCGAGGGCGTCTATCTCGCGCACCAGGTGGCCCTTGGCCGGGCCGCCGATGGAGGGGTTACAGGGCATCTGGGCGATGAGGTCCAGGTTCATGGTCACGAGCAGGGTGCGCCGGCCCATGCGCGCCGCGGCCAGGGCCGCCTCGCAGCCGGCGTGTCCGCCGCCGATGACGATGACCTCGTAATCGTTCCAGGAGGGCTTACTGCCGGGGAGAGTCGTCATGGCTTGGGCTCAGGATCTCCAGGATCACGCGATGGGCGATGGCCCGGAAGCGGCCCCAATCGCTCCATTCGGGGGGCAGGGCCTCCAACTGCGCGGCCAGGGCGCCGAGCTCCGCCAGATCCACCTCGCGGTAGCCGCTGATGGCCTCGCCGGGGTCGTTCAGCGCCAGGGTGCCGCCGAGCTCGGCGACGGCGAAGAGGTAGGAGGTGAAAGGCAGGCTCTCCTCCCTGTAGCAGAAGCGATAGCGCAGGATCGCCAGGAAGCGCTCCACGCGCACGGCCAGGCCGGTCTCCTCGTGGATCTCGCGCTCCAGGCCCGCCAGCAGGTCCTCGCCGGGCTTGAGGGCCCCGGAGATCAGGCGGTAGACGCCCGGCGGGTAGAACCCCTTGGTGTGCACCAGGTAGCGGCCATTTAGGCGCCGCAGGAGGATGACCACCTCGGCGCGTTTGCGGCGCATCCTCCAATAGCGCAGCGTCTCCTCGCGCACCTCCAGGGTGAAGGAGCGCTCCAGGGGCTGGCCGTAGCGGGCGATGGCCTCGGCGAGGCCGGCGATGGGTTGGATCTCGGTGGGTATCTCGCTCATGCTCCCTCCAGGGACTCGGCTCACGCGGGGGGCCGGCTTTATTGTATGGGGGAGGGGGGCAACCGTCAAGGGCACCTCCGCGTTTGGCCCCTTCCTCGCGGGCGTGCTATAATAGGGGGGCGATAAGCCCCGCGCCCCAGTAGCTCAGCGGATAGAGCAACTGCCTTCTAAGTAGTGGGCCGCAGGTTCGAGTCCTGCCTGGGGCGCTTTCAGGGCCGAACTGTATTCCCTTCCATGAAGACGACGCGTTACTTTGAAGAGCAGGTCCTGCGCAAGCGTCCTTATCTGCGCCGTGAGTGGTGCGAAAGGACCTTGCGCAATCCGTTGCGACGGGAAGTACAGCCGGACGGGCGCGTCCGTTTCTGGGCCTTTATCCCTGAGATGGGCAGATACCTGCGGGTGGTCACGTTGGAAGATGGAGAGACCGTGCACAATGCCTTTCCCGACCGGGGTTTTACGGAGGGATGAAATGAAGTTTCACTATTACCCCGAGACCGATTCGCTCTACATCGACTTGAGCGAGAGGCCCAGCGCCGAATCTCAGGAGGTGGCCCCTGGGGTTGTGTTGGATTTCGACGCCGAGGGCAACCTGGTCGGCATTGACATAGACCATGCCAGCAAGATCGTCGATCTCTCGCGCCTGGAGGCTCAGGCACTGCCCACGAACTCGGTGCTTTTGGCGCGAAGCTGAGCCGCCGCTCCCCCCGACGAGCGCTACGCTGAAGACTTGGCCAACCAGCGCGGATCGGCGATGGCCGCATCCAGCTCGCTGAAGGCGAGGCGCGCCGTGCGCTCTGTGGGCGTGAGCCGGGCATAGAACGCCTCGGCATCCTCGGCGACCTCTGCAGGCCATTGAGGATAGCCTCCCAGGAGCTGAAGGGCGCGATGCCAGCGCCCATCCAGGCGCGATTCCTGCTCCACGTAGCGGCGGAACGTGGCGTTCAGGTCGCGAGAGCCGAGGCAGCGCAAGGTGCGGGCCAGCTCGCGCAGCAAGCGCCAGCGTGCCGCCTCCCGTTGGGCCTGTAGGGCTGCTTCCTCCACTTCCTGGGCGCGCCTGGCCAGCTCTTGGGCCCGGCTCCGCGCGGCCTCTCGTGCCTCTTCCTCCGCCTGGCGAAGCAGCCTGGGCGGGGGAAGCTGGCCATCCCAGGCTCCCAGCCGCTGCCTTAATTCGGCCACGCTGCCCAGGGGCGAGATCTGCTCCCCCTGCACCCAGCGCGCCTCCACGCAGCGGTAGGCGTCCGCAGCGAACTCGCCCAGGACCAGGGGCGTGCCGTTGCCCGCCGGGAGCCTCTCGGCGATCTGGGCGACGAGCGGCGATAGGGCGCTAAGCGGCAGGACCTCTGCGTCCTGCTCCAAAACCTCCCGCTCCATGGTGACGCGGACGGCGCTTTTCCCCAGGCCGCTCAATTGCCAGGTCTTGGCCCCCTTCAACCGCCTGGCACGAACCTTGCCGGGGAATCGCTCAAGCCGCTCCAGGGCGGCAACGAGCTCCTCGCGCGTCAGCGGCGCGGACGGTTCGGCGGGGCGCCGGGCCTCGGAGGAGATAAAGATCTCTTTCGCCATGGCCTCGGCCTCCAGCTTGGCCGCCAGCTCGTCCAGTTGTCGGAGCAGGCCCTCCACCTGGCCCGGCTTCACGCCGCTCCGCAGGGCCTTCCAGGCGGAGGACAGGACCGGCTGCATGTGGCCCACAAAGCGGCGAAACAGCCCGCAGCGTTTCTGTAAGATCTCGTACACCCTCAAGTCCACGCTGCGATCCAAGAACAGGTTGCGGATGAGCAGTTGCCCCTGGCGCTGCCCGATGCGGTCGATGCGCCCGATGCGCTGTTCCACCTTGCTGGGGTTCCACGGCAGGTCGTAGTTGATCAGGGCGCTCGCCGCTTGCAAGTTCAGGCCCTCGCTGGCCGCGTCGGTGCACACCAGGACCTTGAGCTTGCCCTGTTCCAGTTGCTCGCTGATCGTGGCCTTGCTCACCTTGACCCACGAACGCCCATCCCAGAGCTGCCCGCCCTCGCCGCTATAGCAGCCCAGCGAGGCAAGGTACATCGGGCGCAACCGGTCGCGCAGGTACTCCATCGTATCGGCATACTCGCTAAAGACCAGCGCCGCCCGCCCATCGGCGGTCACCTCGCGCAGGACCTCCCAGAACTTGGCCAGCTTGCTATCCGTGTTGCCCAGGGCGTCCAGCCGGCCGAGCAGCTTACGCACCTCCTCGGCCTCTTGGGCGGCCACCTCCGGCTCGGCAGGCACGCCGAGGTCGATCCGCTCCTCCTGATCGGCGTCCGCCAGGTCGCCGGGATCTATTTGCTCCTCGTTGGGGCGCAGCCAGAGATCGGCCCATTGCCTGCGGATGACGCGCTCCAGCCTCTCCAGGCGCCGCTCCAAGCTACGCCTCAGGGCCAGCGGAGAGCTGGCCGCCCGTCGGCGGTAGATGGTCATGATGAACCCTTTGCCGGGCCTTTCCCTCTCCAACTGGTCAAAGCGGCGATCGATATAATCCGCAACGGCCTCATAACAGGCGCGCTCCTCCGGATGGGCAAAGTCGAAAACGATGTCTCGCACCTCGCGCACGGGTGGGGGCAGGGGCAGCAGGCCCTGGCGATGATAGGCGCGCAGGGTCTCGCGGGTGTTGCGGTGCATGCGCCGGCCGAGGGGGGCGCCCCGCCGCAGCCATTCGGCATAGGCCGCCCTCTCCCCGGGCATGCAGAAGAGCAGCGCATCGGCCACCGCCCGCGCCTCCCGAAGGTTGATGCCTCCATCGCGGGGCGGAAAGTCGGGGTCGCCGGCCACCAGCAGCCCCACCTTCTGCGCCATAGTCGCGTCCAGGCTGCCGACCCGCAGGGCGGCGATGGCCTCGTAATAGGCGCGAATGTCGGCGAAATCCGCCATCCAGCGCCCGCCCACCCCCAGGACGGCGAGCAGGTCCCAGGGCTCCCAAGGCTGGGTCTGCATCGGGGTGGCGCTCAAAAGCAGGATGCCCCGCGCCCGCCGCCGCAACTGCAACTCGCGCAGGAGCTGCAGGAGCAGGTTGGCGGAGTTGAACTCGCCCTCCTCGGGCGCCCGGCGCCGCGCGGCATGGGCCTCGTCCACCAACACCAGGTCCCAGACGGGGGCGCTGAGGACCAGGGCGCGGTTGGCCTCCAGCCGGGCCCATTCGCGGCTGAGCAGGAGCAGGTCGTTCTCGGCCAGGGCCTGCGCGGCCTCCACCCGCTCGCGGTTGCCGTCGGGGGCGTGGAGGTAGCCGTCCTCCCAGCGCTTTACCCACAGGGCGCCCTTCTCGCGCAGCTCTTCCTGCCATTGCTTGAGCAGCCCGGCGGGCACCAGGAGGAGCGCCCGCCGGACGCCGCGCCCGGCCAATAACCGGCGCAGGATGGCGATGGCCTCGACGGTCTTGCCCAGCCCCACCTCGTCGCAGAGGAGCCGCCCGGCGGGAAAGGCCCGCGCCGTATCCTCCACCACGCGCCGCTGATGGGGCCAGAGGGTCACCGGGGCGGTGGCATCGCCGGCGTATTCGCCCTGGGGCAGGTAGGGCGCGGCGGCGATCATCCGCCAGAGCATCGCCGTCGCCAGCGCCTCCCGGTCGGCGGCCGGCTCGCCCTGGGGAGCGCGCGCCGGGGCCAGCTTGATCAGCTTGAGGCGCACCGCCTCCGGCAAGGGCAAGGTCCTCACCTGCTCGTCTTCGTCCGCCCAGAGGGCCTCAAAGCGCCTCCGATAGTGGTCTACGAATTCCGCGTCCTCCCACGAGGCGCGCAGTATCAGCTCCTCATAGTTCTCCAGCAGGGCCTCGCCGGTCTCGTTGTCGCTGCCCATGAAGGCCAAACAATCGCCCCGGCGGTCGGCGATCAGCCCGAACTTGGCGTGCAGCACCCCTTGCGTCCGGCGCATCAGCCCCACGCGCACCTCTAGCCAGCCGCTGGCGGCGAGCCAGGCGAGCATCTCCAGGCGGTGGCGTTCCAGGGCCTCTTGGGGGGTATAGAGGCGCTTGAGGAGCTTTTCCGCCAGGGGGCTCTCGTCGCCGCGCGCCAGCAGGGCTTGCAGGTCGTCCGGGTCCAGTTGCTCGTTGACCAGCAGGCGCACCGCCGGCTTGGGCAGGGCCTCGCCCAGCTCCAAGAGGTTGCGGATCAGCCCGCCAAAGCCCCGCGCGGCCACGGCCAACACATGGCTGGAGAAGTAGGCGCAGCAGCGGTCGTAGCGCACAGCGCAGCTCAGGGCCGGGCCGTAGAGCGTCTCCAGCAAGCCGGCATCCGGCGCGCGCAGGAAGCGCGGCCAGCGCAGCTCCCTGAGCGCCCCGCCCGCCTCTTCGCCGATAACGGTCGTTCGCCTTCGGCTCATGGTGCCCTTATGCCTCCTCTTCCTCTTCCTCCTCCTCTTCTTCCTCTTCCGCCCAGAAGGAGGGCTGTCGCTCCACCGGCTCCTCCCAGGGGGGCGGCTCCAGGCCGAAGAGGGGCTTGAACATCTCCCGCCAGGCGCGAAACTCGGGAAAGGCCTCCGCCGCCGAGGCCTTCTTCCCCCGCCCCTTGGCCGGGAAGCGCACCGCCGGGGGCGCGGCCCGCAAGAGGGCCTCCATCAGCCGCGCGCAGGGGCTGGACGCGTCCCAGCCCTGCTGCAGGGCCAGCGAGCGCGCCGCGCCGATCCCCGCCTGGCCGCCGCCCGCCTCGGCGTAGCGCAGGGCCAGGGCGTGGCAGGCGTCTATGGCGCTGGCGAAGGAGGGGTCGGCGGGGTGGATCTGGCGCGCCCAGCCGCGCGGCTTCTTCTCCCCCAAAAGCACCAACTGCTCCCGCTCTCCCGCCAGGGGGCGCTCGCGCCGCCGCTCGGCGGCCGCAAGCAGGCGCACGTTCTCCCCCGACTTTTCCACCAGCCCGGCGGCCAGCAGGCTGTTCACGTCCATGCCCACCGAGCGCCCCAGGAGCATGGCCTCGTTGAAGCGAAACGCCGCCGCCCCCAGGACGTCCCAACAGAGGAGCACGAAGCGGCTCTCCGCATCCACCCCCTCCAGCCCCCGCGGGGCCAATTGGGCCACGCGCCAATCGGCCACGGCGTCGGCGGCCACCTGGATGGCCTCCTCCACCCCCACCGGCCGCCCCGTGTCGGTGCGCACCTCGGCGTAGCGCGAATAGACCTCCATCGCCGGCCCAAAGGCCCCCACCAGTTGGTCCACCGCGTTCAGCCCCTCGGCCTTCAGCCGCGCCGCCGTGGCCTGGGCCTTGGCGCGGATCTCGGCGACCATCTCCGGGCCGAAGTAGGCCCGCCCGGCGTCGGGCGGGCGCTTGCGCGCCACCAGGAGCACCGTGCTCTGGGCGGCGTTCTTGCGCGCCTGGTGCAGGGAATGCTGGCTCTCCGTCTGCACCGGCCAGGTGGCGGTGACGGTAAAGCCCGCCTCGCTGAGCGACTCAAAGAGCGCCGCCCAGGCCGATTGTTCCTTGTGGGTGAACATCACCGTCAGCGCCCCGTCGTCGCGCAGGACGCGGTGGGCCTCGCGCAAGACCTCGCCCATCAGCCGGCGGTAGGTGGCCTGGGCCGCGGCCTTGGAGCCCGCCCGGCTCGCGTTGGCCACCGCCTCCTGCTCCCGCTCGCAGAGGGTGGTGGAGAACCACTCCGGGCGGCGGTGACCCTGGGTGCGCTTCAGCCAGACGTAAAAGAAATCGGCCAGCTCGCTGTATTGCACGTTATCGGCGTAGGGCGGGTCCACCACGACGGCGGTGACGCTGCCGTCCTCCAGGTGGAGCAGGTTGGTGGCGCTCCCCTGGGTGATGGCCACCGGCCGCGCCCCGGCCGCGCGGGGCAGGAGGGCGATCTTCTCATAGGCCTCCACGACGTTCTCTATGGCCCAGGCCAACCCCGCCCCCGCCGCGCAGGCGGCCAACTCGGCATACGTGGGACGAAAGGCATAGTCGTGGCGGTCAAACTTGGGAGCCATCGTTCCTCGTGGTGCATGCCAACGGCTGCCTATACAATTGTAGTGCAGGAACTTGTCCACGGCGAAGGCCAGCAGGTGCACCACGGCCTCGCCCAGCTCCTCCCCCTCGGCGGCGAGGATCTCCGGGCGCAGCCGCCGGAGCTCCTCCACCAGCACCCCCAGGGCCAAAAGCTGCCGCGGGGAGAACATATCCGCCCAGCGGCGCATACCGTAGAGGCGCGGCCGAGGGTCACTCGCGACCTGGGGGTACTCTTCCGTGGGGAGGATGCCCTCGCGCTCCCAGGCCGGGCGCAACCGGGCCAGCTCGGCCTCGGCGGCGGCGAGCGCCTCCAGGTCGCGCGGCTCGGCGGGGCGGAAGGCGAGCTTGCTGGTGGCCTTGGTGACCACGGCGTAGAGGGCGCTCCCCATCTGGCCCTGCTGGGCCATGGCCTTGATGTAATCCGAGGGGATGACCTCCCCCGTGTAGAGGGAGATGCCCTTGCCCTTGACGTAGGTGGGCGGCGGGGGCTGGCGCAATTGCCCCGCGCCGCGGCCCACCTCGCGCACGCGGATCGTCCAGGCCCCCCGCGAGGCGTCCAGCACCAGCGGCTCGGCGACGAGGTGCACCCCGCCCTTGGGCCGCAAGAGGCTCCAATCGGGCACCAGGGGCGTGGGCGGGTGGCCGGGGGTGTGGGCACACACGTTCTGGTTCTCGGTATTATCCCGATGAGGCGAACCAGAACGTGTGTGCGGGCAGGGCACCGTGCGGGCGAAGATGTAGGCGTGAACAAGGGCTGTCGTTTCCTTGGGGTAAAAAGGCGACAGGCGCCTGGCTACCGCCTCTTCCCAGGCTCTGGCCCAACGCCGGGCCTTTTCGGCCAACTCCTTGCCGAAGCGGAAGGGGTAATCCACGGTGGCCTCCAGGACGGAGCAGGCCACGGGGTTGTACTCGTTGGCCAGGACGTTGAGCCCCAGCCGGGCGGCCTCCAGGGGGATGGAGCCCCCGCCGGCCATCGGATCCAAGACGATGATGTCCTTGCCCCAGAGCCGTTTAGCGGCCTGGTGCGCCTCCTCAAGGTCCGGCTCACGCAGGACGCCGGCAAAGGCGCGGTCGCAGGCAAAACCGCCTTTAACCCGTTCTCCTCTATCCATGCGCGCGCGAATGGCAACCAGCTCTTCGCCCGGCCTGCCGAACCCCAGCAGGCGCTCGAAGGTCTCGCGGGGGAAGTCGGCGGGGAGGAGCGAGCCCAACACCGCCGCCCGCGAGGCGACCAGCGGCCGCCGCGCCCACCAGACGTGCAGGAAGGTGGTGGGCTCCAGGGCGCTGGCGCTCCTACGGGCGCGCATGCACTCCACGCCCAGAGCCTGGGCGGGGAGCCACTCTTCAATGAGCAGCCGTGGCCGGGGGCCTCCCCCCTCTCCCAACGTTGGGAGAGGGCCGGGGTGAGGGCCATTCCTCCCTCGCCCGGCATCGGGAGAGGGCTGGGGTGAGGGCCCTCCCCCTCGTCTTCCTTCCTCCTTCATCCTTCCTCCTTCATCCTTTTTATTTCACCGCCTCGGTGAGGATGCGCAGGGCCCTGAGGGCGCGCCCGCCGTCCTCCTGGGTCAGCAGCCCCAGCCACCAGGCGGCCTGGGCGCCGGAGGCCGCGCGCAGGTGGTCGGCGGCGCGGGAGAGGCGCGCGCCGTCGCGCAGGCCCGCCGCGAGCAGCGCGAAGCAGGCCAGCCGCGCGCCGCCATCGGCATCCAGGGGGATAAAGGCGCCGGGCCGCCCCGACGTTTGGAGGCCGGACCCCTCTAGCGCCTGTCGCAGCAGGCCGCCGGCGGCGGTGAAGGCCAACGGCGAGAGGGCGGCGATGCGTTGCAGGCGGTCGCGGCCCTTGGCGTCGGCCTGGCGGCGGTAGATGATCGCCGCCCGCCCGCTGCGGCGCTGCACGATCCGCAGGGCGAAGGGCGCCTGGCGCAGGGCCGGGGCCGCGTGGCGGACCTCAGGGCACATCGGCATCCTCCTCGGGGCCAAAGTGAGCCTCCAATTGCACCGCCCGGCCCCCTTGGGCCTGGGCCTGGGCGAAGGCGCCCTCCGTGCCGCGCCGGCCCCCCTCTCCCGCGGGCGGGTGAGGGCCTCCCCCCAGCTCCAGCTCGAGCCGGGCTTCGTAGGATGCACCCTCCTCCTTACAGGCGCGGGCCATGGTCTTGGCCAGCTCCAGGGGGCGCAGGGGGGCGTTGTGGGGCACGCCCTGCGCGGAGAAGTGCACCTGGCCGCCCTCCTTGAGCTCCCCGCTGAACCAGAGCGAGAGGGTGAGCCTGGGGGCGCCGAAGGGCTGGGCGCAGGCCAGGAGCTTGTCGGCCGCGGCCGGGCTCCGGGCTTTGAACGTGAGCGCCTTGAGCGCCCGCCGGGGGGCGTAGGCGAGGGCCTTCTCCCACGTGTCGGCGACGACCTCCTGGCGGCGCAGGTCGGGCGGGGCCCAGGCGCGCCAAGCCTCGTCATCCACCACCTGGAGCCGGCCCTCGCGCTCCAGGACGTGCACCTGGCCCAAATCGGCGGCCTCGCGCACCTGCTCCACGGTGGCCCCCTTCTGGGCGGCGGCCTCCTCAAGGGCCAACAAGGCCCCCTCGGGCGTGGGGCGCTCGTCCACGCGCAGCCACTCGGCGAGGCAGGGCGCCCCCGGCGGGGCGAGGAGCACGTCGCCGGTGAGCCTGAGGGTGGTCAAGCGCTCGCCGGGGAAGCGCTGACGGCTGCCCGGCGCCCCGCGCACCGCGCCCTCGCGGTCGTAGACGTCGCCGTTGGCCAGGCGCACCACCAGCCGCCCCGCGGCGACGGCCTTGAGCACCGCGTTGCGCACGGGGCTTTCGTCGGCCATGAGCTTGAGGCTACGGTGTGCCAGGGCGCGCTCGTGGAGGGCGCTGGCGGAGTAGGCCCCGGGGTGCTCCAGCGAGGGCGTGGCCCCTGGCAAAAGCTCCTCCACGAGCAAGTCCACGTCTAGGGCATCGTCCCGCTGGTAGATGAGGCGGTTGTCGTTGAGGAAATCCATCAGCCGCTCCTGGCCGTTGGCCTGGCCCAGGGGCCTCTCTTTATCCACCTGGTAGCGCTCGGCCAGGGTGAGCGAGGGGCGGCCCTGGAGACAGACGCGGTTAAAGGCGCGGATGGCTGCGCGGGCGGCCTCTTCCTGATAGATGGGCGAAAGCTCCTCCACTTGCTGGCGCACGGGGGTGCCCTTCTTGTGTTCCTTGGCCACCTCCTCCGCGGCCTTAAGGCGGCACGTGGCCCGCACGGCCTCCTCCAGGGCCTGCGGCGTGGGGGCCACGGCCAGGATGGCGTTGCGGAAGCGCCGGGGCATCTTGGCCGCCGGGTCGGAGTCGTCCTCGTAATCGCAGATCGCCTGGGCCAGCGGCTCGGAATCGGCCAGGACGAGCTGGAGCCTGGCGGAATCGGCCACGGCGCGCGGGCTGGAAGGATAGGCGACGAGGGAGAAGAGATGTCCGCTGAAATAGCTTTGGGCCCAGGACAAGACGGTCCGGCGCGCGTCCTCGGCCAGGTGCGGGTCGCGGGCGCGCTCCTCGATGATCTTGAGGGCGTTGGGCTCGTAGCGGAACTGGGCTTTCAGCCCGCCCTCGGTCTTGTAGGTGTGCCAGCAGACGTGCAACAGCCGATCCAAGGCCTCGGCCGGCTCGTGGCCCACATCGGAGGGGCGCAACACGGCCAGGGTCAGCTCGCGCTTGTCCATCGCCGCGCTGTCGGTGAGGGGCAAGCTCTCCAAGAGCAGCGCCGAGGCCACGCGGCGATGGATATCGGTGGCATGTTGCCGATCCAGCTCGCGGGCGTGGCCCTCTATGTCGGCTTCTACCGCGGCCTTGAAGGGATCGCGCTTCAGCCGCTCCAGGAGGTCGGCCTGGATGCGTCGGCTAGACCAATCCAGGTCGCCGGCGGTGATCAAGGGCACGTCCGAGCCGCTCTCCCAGATATCGCGCAGCATGCGCGCAAAGAGGCGCAGCACGCCGCGGCTTTGGTTGAAATCCTGTAGCGCCCCCAGACGGTTCTGGGCGGTCTCCAGGAGGCGGGGATGGAAGGGATAACACTGGACGATGCGCTGGGCGTAATCGCGCGTGGCGGCCTCCTGGGGGAGGAACTCGGCATACTCCTGCGAGACGCGCTGATAGGCGCGATAGTATTCCGCCGAGGCCTCCTCGGCGGCAGCGCCGTCTATCCGCTCAAAGAGCCGCCGCAGGATGACCTGGGGGCCCTCCCTGCCGATGACCTCGTAGTTGCTCATGGTGCGTCCGAGCACGTCTCCGAGGCGCTCGTCGGCCTCGCGCAGCCGATGGGGGGAGGGCTCGGCAGGGGCCTCCGCCGGCGCCCGGCCCAGGCTCTCGGCCAGGCGGCGGGATTCCCGGCTATAGGCCGGCTGGCCGGCGGGGTCGGTGATCACCAGCACCGCCTGGCGGCGCGCGGTGATCTCGGAGATGAGCATGTTCAGGAAGGCGAGCAACTGCCCCTGGGCCTGGTCGTCCAACACGGCCATGTAGATGACCAGTTCGTCCAGGAGGATCAGCAGCGGCTCATCGGGGAGGATGGCGCGCAGGGTGGCCCGATCGGGCATGGAGGTGGGGGAGTCCAACTCTTGGATGCGCCGATAGCCCTCCACGCCGCCGAGCTGATAGGCCAGCTCGCCCCAGAGGCTGTGCGTCTGCAGGGTGCCGTGGGTGGCGCATACCTTGGCCCCGAAGCCGTCGGCATCTATCCCCGCCACGACGACCCGCTGTGGCCGGCCGGCGGCGGGGAGCAGCTCGGTGCCCAGGGTGGTCTGGTCGATGTGCCGTGCCAGGTGCCAGAGGGCGATGAGGGTATGGGTCTTGCCGCCGCCGAAGCCGGTGCTCAGGCGGATCGGCGCCCCCGCCTCATGGGGATCGGCCAGGCGCTGGAAGATGGTGCCCACCAGCTTCCGCAACAGCTCGGTGGGATAGGTGTTGCGGAAAAAGGTCTCTGCATCCTGATAGACCTTCGGGGCGATCCCCGCCAACACGTGGCCGAAGTTGGCCGCAAAGAGGGCATCCTCCAGGTCCCCCTTGAGCACCTCGGGGCGAGGGACACAGGTTTGGCGAATGGGCTTCATCGGTAAACCCCTCCTTTCAACGAGTTCCCAGCTTCTCCCGGCAGAGCGCCACCATGTCTTGCAGGGCCGGCACCAGCCCCTGGAGCATCTCCACGATGGGCAGCCCGTAGGGGCAGCGCGGCTCGCACGCGCGGCAGCTCGCGCAGCCGGGGATCTTGGCCAGGAGCTCCTCCTTCGTCCGCAGCTCGCGCTCCAGGCGCTCGCGCGTCCAGGGCATGGCGGCGAAGCGCTCCCGGCCCAGGTTGCGGTAGTGGTCGTACATCAGGTCGGTGCCCAGGACGATGCCGATGGAGATCCCCTGGGGGCAGGGCTCACAGGCCGCGCAGATGCGGCAGCGGGCATGTTCCCAGCGGGCCCGCAGCGCCTCCACCTCGGCCTCCTCCTCCGCGCTGAGGGTGTAATCCTCCAGGTTGCCCACGGCCGCGTCCAGCTCCAGCTCCTCCAGGGTCACCGCCCCGGGGACGATGGTGGCGATGGGCTGGTTGAGCAGCCACTTCAGGGCCAACCGCGCGGGCAATAGCCCCGTGGCCACGGGCTTCATGATCGTCACCCCCACGCCCCGCTCGTGACACAAGGGGATCAGCCGCTCCAGCGGCTCGCGCTCCACGAGGTTCATGGGCACGAGGATGGTCTCAAAGTCAAAGCGCTCCAGGGCCATGAGCAGCGTGCGGCTGGTGTGCGCCGTGCAGCCGATGTGCCGCACCAGGCCCCGCTCGCGGGCCTCTATCAGGGCCTCCAGCGCCCCGCCCGGCCCCAGGCGCGCCTCTATATCCTCCTCTCCGCGCAGGCCGTGGAGGTGGCAGTTATCCACATAGTCGGTGCGCAGCCGCTCCAGCGATTCCCGGATGCTCGTCCAGGCCTCCTCGCGCGTCTTGGCGCCGGTCTTGGTGGAGAGGACCACCTCCTCGCGGCGGCCCTCCAGGGCCCGGCCGATCATCACCTCCGTCTCGCCGTAGCTGCGCGCCGTATCCAAGTAGGTGATCCCCAGCTCCAGCGCCCGGCGAATCAGGGGCACGCCGGCCTCCACCTCCAGGCACATCATCGGCGCCAAGCCCAAGCCGATGACCGATACTTCCAAGCCCGTCTTGCCTAACGGACGATACTGCATGGTTCCCTCCCACGTACTGCGTTCTGTACACCGCGGAGACGCTGAGGACGCCGAGGGTGTTACCCGTTTTCCTCCCGCCTTGCTCCGCGCCCTCTGCGCCTCGGCGGTGAATGGCCCCTCGCGCTCCAGCGCCCCTCGTGGGCGATAGGACGGGCACAAGGCCCTAGACTACAAACATTTGAAACCGTAGCCCGGCCCCTCGTGGGCGGTGAAACGGGGATCGTAGAGACGTCCTGACAGGACGTCTCTACCCCTACGAGCAACATGGCGGCTTCGTGGTAGTCATGCCGTTTTCCGGCATTCAGGCCCCGAAGAGCCGGCGTAACATGTCGTCCCACAGCGATTCGCTGGCGAAATCCAGGCGCTTGTAAAAGGGCGAGAGGACCCGCGTCGGGAAGTAGATGGAGACCCCATGCGACCTCGCCAGGCGCAAGCCCCGATGGGCCTCGGCGTAGACCAAGCGCCCCTCGCCGGGCGGCGCGAGCAGCTCCATCACCGCCAGGGCGCGGCGCTTGAGCTCCTCCTGGCCGGCGCGCTCGGAGAGCAGGCGGCAGAAATCGTAGAGGTCCTTATAGTCCGGGTCGCTATAGCTCTGGGCGCGGCGGCCGGCCCGGCCCACGGCCAGCTCGCAGCCGTCCTGGTTATCCAGGACGTACTTGCAGAGCTCGTTGAGGGCCAACACCACCTCGCGCGCCCGGCTCAGGTCCAGGGCCGATTGGGTGACCTCGTCGTAGGGGCCGTAGGAGCGCAGGTAGTGCTCCACGATGACCCCGGCCAGCTCCGGCCCGGCCATCTGGGGCCGCTTGCTCAGCTCGCCCAGGACGGCGTCGTAGGGCCACCCGGCGACCGGCTCCGTGTCCTGCGAGCCGACGACGTGCGCGGCCACGTCCTTGAGCTGATAGGCCACCTCCAGCATGTTCATCAGGCAGGCGTCAAAGCCCAACAGGTCCAGCTTCTCCACGCCCACGTCCCGCAGGGCGCCGCGGATGGCCTGCTTCAGCTCGGCGTTATCCAGGAAGTCGCAATCGGTGTCGTCGTAGGCGATGCCCCGGGCCAGGATGGCGTTGATCGTGGGGGCAAAGAGCACCGGGCGCGCGCTGCGCCCCACCAGGCCCTTGACCAAAGGGTCCAGCTCCGGCGCGCGGCGCGAGGGGTAAAGCCCCGAGCTCTGGGCGATCTTGTAGACCTCGTCCTCCTTCCAGCCCGTGCCGTGGTTCCAGAGGACCAGGGCGTAGCGCTTTGCCGGGTAGGTGCTCATGGCCCAGGTGATGAAACGCTCCAGCTCGTGGGGGTCGCCGGTGTTCGTCTCGCCGAGCTCCGGCCCGACGGCGTCCTCCTCCAGCTTGCTCCCCCGGCGCAGGAAGTAGCGCCGCGTGGAGCCTGCGCTCATGCGGTCGAATTGGGCCACCACGGCCACCTGCGGGCTGGAACCGACCTGCTTCATCTCGGCGAGGTCGGCGCGCCCGTTTTGTTCCAGGTTGTTGTCCCCGGCAAGGTAGACCATGAAGGTCCACTCGCGTTCGCCGGGCGGAGGGGTCGTGCCGCCTCCTCCGGCGCCAGTGCCCGGATCGTATCTCTTACGTTTCTTGAACATACTGCCTCCGTGAACGGCCGTCTAGGCCCTATTTACCAAGCGGTAGCCTAGCCCCTTGTGGGCGTGTAAACGGGGATCGTAGAGACGTCCTGTCAGGACGTCTCTACTACGAGCGTTTGCCGACGCGCTCTAGGCTAGCCCGTGTCGCTGCGTTCTAACCCATATGGGGTTGCTATAGATCCAGCCGCGCGGCCTGAGGGCGTAGGGGCGGTAGGCCTCCAGGCGGTAGACGCCCGGCGTGCGCCCCTGGAAGCGCATCTCGCGCCCGCGGGCCTGGGCCACGCAAAAGCCGTTGAGCATCAGCCGCAGGTGGGCCGGCGCCGGGGCCTCGGCCCGAAACCACACCGGCCCCCGGGCGGGGATCTCGTCGCCCATCAGGTAGCTGGTCTCCCCCTGTTCTGCCCAGAAGCGAAAGCCCCGCGCGGGGGCCAGGGCATCGTAGGCCACGAAGGAGCGGCCCCGGGCCAAGGCCGCGTAGATGAGCTGCGCATCCCGCGCGGCATCCCCGCTCCACGGCTCGTCGAGGAGCACGTGGGTGTTGACCGCGCGAAAGAGGTGCACGTAGCTGAACACCCGCCGGGCGAGCGGCCCCAGGCGGTAGAGGTTGGCGTGGGCGTCGGAGCCGCCCACGGCCACCACCCGGCCGGCATAGGCCAGCTCGTCCCACTTGGCCAACGTCTCGGGGAAGGGCCCCCGGATGGCCAGCTTGGGCCAAAAGGCGTAGAGCAGCGTGCGGGGGAGATCCACCAGATAGCTCTTGAACTCGGACATATAGTTCCAGATCTCCAGGCCGTCGTACCCCCGGACCTCCCAATTCAGCCAGTTGATCGCCGGCTCGCCGGCGAAGGGGCTCGCGCGCTCGTAAGGGTGGGCGATGAAGCCGATCCCGCCCCGCTCGCGCACGGCCTGGATGAGCCGCTGGGGGTCGGCGGCGTAGGGGGCCAGCTCCTCGTGCACCCCCAGGACCAGGTAGTGGTTCACCTGGCTGCGGGCCGGGTTGTGCACCTCCTCGCCCACCAAGAGCAGGACCCGGCCATACCAACCCTGGGGTCCCTGCGGATCGCGGGCGGGGCGCGGCGCGTTATCGGCCCGCGAGGGGGGCACGAAGCGCGCCAGGAGATTGTGGTCGGTGACGATGAGAAAGTCCAGCCCCGCTTGGGCGGCGAATCGGGCCAGCTCCTCGTGGCTGCCGGTGCCGTCCGAGTAGATGCTGTGGATGTGCAGGTTGCCGACGCGTTCGTATAGGGGCATGGGGAAGCTCCAGGCTGTGCTGGGGACATTATAGCCGCCCCCGGCGCGGCGTGCAACGTCCGCCGGGCGTTAATCTGCCTCCTCGCACGGCGCGCCCGCCTCCTTGGCCACGACGAAGCGCAGCTCCAGCGGGCGCCCGGCGACCTCCTCCACGGCCTCCTGGATCTGCCGCCAGTAGCGCTTTTGCACCCAATCCGCACCCAACGGCGAGCGCAGGGCGATGATCAGCCGGCCCTCGGCGAGCCCCAGGGGCGCCGAGCCGCCCAGCCAGACCCGCACCGGCTCCTCGCCCAGGCGCTGGCGTAGGAGGGCGAGCACGCGCTCCCAGGGGAGCCGGTCCTGGGGAAAGGATGAAGGGGGGCTCTCGTCCTCCTCCGCCTCGCCCTCTTCATCCGGCGCCTCGGGGGGAGGGCCCTCGTCCTCCTCGCGCCCGGCATGGGCAGGGGGAGGCGAAGGGGCTGAGGGCGCGGGCAGGCAGGTCTCCGGCTTGCGCAGGATCGCCGCCAGGAGCCCGCCGAGCTGGCGCACGTGGGGCCGCTGGCGCAAGGCGCCGATCCAGGCCTCCACCAGCTCCAGGCTCACCCAGGGCTCGCCGGCCAGGCGTGCGGCCACCACGGGGTAAACCCCCGCGCTCCTCAAGCGGTTAGAGATAGCTAGAAGCTCCTCTTTCCCTTTAGCCGGGTAAAGCTTATCCTTCTCGGCGCCATCGTCGGGTCCTGCAGGGGGTGAGGCCGGGGGCGTCGCGGCGCGCGGGCGCCCGTGCAAGGGTCCCGGATGCTCGGCGGGCCGGGGCCCCTCGTGGGGGCTGCAAGGGCTTGCAGGGGATGGGGCGGAAGGGGGGAGCGCGGCGGGGGAACGCTCCGGCGCGGGGACGTCCGCCGCCTCTAGCGCGGTGGGG
>Ga0315298_1005032_pt1 | contig 19191 bp, 12 predicted proteins | sample WHS_1_MG_FD_203077 | JGI IMG/M metagenome (GOLD analysis project Ga0315298, IMG submission 203077) | Extremophilic microbial mat communities from Washburn Hot Springs, YNP, Wyoming, USA - WHS_1_MG | ecosystem: Environmental > Aquatic > Thermal springs > Hot (42-90C) | place: USA: Wyoming...
CTTGGCCACGGCATTTGTGGATTCCACAGCCGTACTCGCGCTTAGCGGCGATACGCACATGCACATGCTTGGCCGCGGTGTGCTGCAAGAGATCGAGCGGCGTCACGACTCCGACTTTGCCTCGATTGTCCGTCCTGTGACGAAGCGCTCATGGTTAGGAGACGATGCTTCCCGCTTGCCTGGCATCATGCGACGTGCCTTCAGGACCATGCTTTCAGGCCGCCGCGGCCCTGTGCATGTCGCTTTGCCCATGGATGTTCAGGCCCAAATGGTCAAAGTCCCTGTACCACGGCGAGAGGACTTTCTCCCGCCAGCCGCTCCCGAGCCTGACGCTCGGGCTGTGGGCCGCGCTTGGGACCTGCTGCGCCATGCAGAGCGTCCCCTCATTCTGGCGGGTGGCGGCGTCGCCGCTTCGAACGCGTATGCCGAACTGCGCCAGTTGGCGGAGACCGTTGGTGCCGCGGTGGTCACTACGTTGCAGGCAAAGGACGTGTTCCCGAACGATCACCCGCTTTATGGTTGGCTCACCGGCTCGAAAGGCACTAGCTGCGGCATTACCCTCTGCTGCCAGGCCGACGTGATTCTCGCCGTGGGCTGCCGCTTTGCAGACGAGACCTCATCGTCGTACGTACCGGGCCAAGCGTTCAACATCCCGCCGACGGAACTGATTCACGTTGACATTGACGAGAATGAGATTGGCAAGAATTATCCCGCAAGGGTCGGCATCGTCGCCGACGCCAAGGCGGCGTTGTCAGCCTTGCTTAAACTGGCTGAGTCGGAGCCCAAGCGCGAGTGGCAGGACAAAACGTGGCAGCGCACCATTGAGCGGGAACGGCCAAGGTGGCTGGAACACGTAGAAAGCTGGGCTGACGACAGCCGTCAGCCAGTAATGATCTCGTCGCTTCTGCGCCACCTGCGCGCAGCGTTGCCGCGACAGGCAATTGTCACATCATCCTCAGGCAATACTCAGGCCCAGTTGCTGCAGGAATTCCCTTTCTACGAGCCGCGCACGAACCTGACCACCGGTGGCTTCTCGACCATGGGCTTCGCCTACCCCGCCGGCTTGGGCGCGAAGCTTGCGCAACCTGACTGTCAGGTCGTTGCGCTCATGGGCGATGGCGACTTCCTGATGGCAATCCAGGAACTAGCCACTGCTGTGCAATATGGCATCGCCGTGGTTGCGGTTGTTGCCAACAACGCTGGCTGGCTGTCGATCAGAGACCTGCAGCACGAGGTCTACGGCGCCGAACGAGAGATGGCTGTCGAATTCGGGACCACGCCGGATTTCGCCGCCGTTGCTCGCGATTTCGGTGCCTGGGGAGAACGTGTGTCCCGGGCCGACGAGATCGAGCCGGCCTTGGCGCGTGCCTTTGCCAGCGGCGGGCCAGCCGTGCTCGAGGTGATGGTCAACCGCGAATATCCCTACAGCGGCGGTTCAGCCCAGGGCTGGTGGGATGTGCCTGTGCCAGAGTACCTGGCCGACCGGCGCGCCAGATACGAGGACATCCGTGCGCTCGAGAGGCTGTAGCCGTGGCACCGCGATAACCGACTGGGGAAACGGGGCGGTGTGGTCCACTTTGCCAGCGCTCCCTGATGGTGAGCGCGTATTGCGCTTGAGGTGCAGCTATGCGAAACCACATTGACGAAGTCAGGCGGGCGATCGAATTCGGCTCGCCTTCATACGTGCCCATGGAGCTAGTGGACGTTCCACACATTTACAACGCTTACGGCACGCTGGACGCTGAGACGGTTAGAGTTCCCGAGGGCGCCGAGGACTTCGATAGCGCCTGGGTCACCTATCACTGGACCTTCCAGGATCTGGGGCGCAACGAGCGCGGCGAGCCCGTGCGCAAGGACGAATGGGGCTGCACCCAGATCGTGCCCAATGACACATCTGTTGCCTACCAGGTGATCGAGCGGCCCACCTTCAACACTCTGGCTGACGTGGAGGCCTATCCCTGGCCCGACCCTGAGGGCACCAACTGGTTTTTCGAGAGCCGCAAGCAGCTAATCGAGAAGTACTATCCCGACCGCTTCATCTGTGGCCTGCTTGACCCTGCGCCTTTCGTCGTCGCTTTTGAACTGTTCGGTTACGACGGCCTGCTGCTCAATCTCTATGACCGGCTGGACGTAGTCTTAGCCGTATTCGACAAGATACTGCAGTATCAATTGGCGCTGATCCCGAAGTTTAGGGCTATGGGCGCGCATATGGTGAACGTCATAGATGAAGTAGCAGGCACCTCTGGGATGATGTTCTCGCCACGGCTATTTCGCACTCACTTCAAGCCCCTGTACGATCGTCTTTTCTCCGAAATCCATCGTCAGGGCATGTACGCTTCATTGCTGTTGGACGGCAACCTCACAGAGATCATGGATGATCTGGCAGCGATGGACCTGGATCAGCACCTGTTCGTGCAGGCCAATAGCACCGGCCTCGATACGATCGCTGACTACTTCCGCGGCAAGCGCTGCTTGAAGGTGTCGGTGGACATGATGCGCAACCTGGCTACCGGAACGCCAGCCGAGATCGAAGCCGAAGTAGACAGCATCGTACGCCACTTCCGCACCGACAGGGGCGGCCTCGTGTTCGAGGCCATGCGTTGGCACCGACCCGAGTTCGCTGCCGAGCGGGTTAGGGCCCAGATCCAGGCGATGAACAGGTACCGCTAGCATGCTACGACGGAGAACTTTTGGGGCGCAATCATGGCTGGCTCGCTAGTGGGCTCTTTGCTTGGGGCACAGATGTCATGAGCGCCGGACGGGCCCCATCCGTTGATTGTCGCCTAGCCAAGGACGGTGGCGACCCCCAGCAGTTGACGCACGCATGATGAGGAGGCCGAACGTATATGCAGGGCTCGCCTGCAACGAAGGCAGCATGTTGCGGGCATTAGCGCATTCCGTCGCGCATTCTCGGTCGTCAGCATGGTGGGGCGGTCGCGCTTACCACCAGAATGGGGCACAGTGCCCGGGAGAGGGACGCATGTACTGGGATGACTGCCGGCGCGCTCATCGCGCTCGGAAGGTGGCCCTTTTGGCACAGTCGGTAGCGCTGGCGCTGGTTTGCCTGGTACTCCTGGCGGCATGCGGCGTCGCGCCGGCCGCCAACTCGCCCAAGGAGGGACGGTCCGTGACTCAGCAGTGGAGTAAGCCGCCAGAGGTGACGATTGACCCTAACAAGACCTACACAGCTGTCTTCAGGACAGATAAGGGCGAGTTCAGAGTGCTGCTGTACGCCAATCGTGCTCCCAAGACGGTGAACAACTTCGTCTTTCTGGCGCGCCAGGGCTTCTACAACGGCACGAGCTTCCACCGCGTGATCAAGGATTTCATGGCCCAGGGCGGCGACCCCACCGGCACAGGCATGGGCGGCCCGGGCTACACGTTCGAAGACGAGTTCGACCCAACGCTCAAGTTCGATGGGCCCGGCTATTTGGCGATGGCCAACTCCGGCCCCAACACGAACGGCAGCCAATTCTTCATCACCTTTGCTGCTACACCCTGGCTGAATGGAGAGCACACCATCTTTGGCAAGGTGACTGAGGGAATGGATGTGGTGCGCTCGCTGACGCTGCGCGACCCACAGCAGAACGCAAGCACCAAGGGCAGTACCCTCGAGTCGGTCACGATCGAGGAGAAGTAGCCCCGGCTGTAGGCACCAGCATGGCGCTCTCACGGCAAGGGCAGCCCGGGCAGCGCCAGAAAGCGGCTAGCCGCTGCGGACCAGGGTGACTCCTAGGAGCAGCACACGGCAGTCGGTCGGCTCCGCCGGTGCTGCTAGGCGCAGGGCGCGCAGTTCGCGGTCTGGATGCGGGTTGAGCCACTCGAAGCCATAGAGCGTGACATCCTTGCCGCTTGCTGACTTTCCCTGCCACAGCGGAAACGCCGGATAGGTGCCCACGTATCCAGAGTGGCGATGCGCCATATGCGGCAAAGGCGCGCCGTAACGGCGGTCCCATTCAGCTAGCTGCCAGCCCCAAGCGAGCTCGAGCTTCTCGCTTGAGCCATCCGCATAGATCAGCTCATAGCGACCCATCGGCGTGCCCGGGGCACCCAGGCCAATCACTCCGATGGACGAGGCGGCATGCAGCAGGACCAGGCTCTTGGCCTTGCCGGCGAGAGGAATCTGCACCTCACTTGGGAGCAAGCGGCCGCGGACGCCTTCTGCCTCGGTCGAGAGCATGCCGTGCGGAAGCTGGAAGGGGATGCGGGCCAGATCTACTCGGCCCTTTGGTGCCTGCTCCAGATCCCACGTGCCGCCTTCGTCGCGACGAGGCACGTCAGCGAGTGCAGCTAAGTCTATTGGCGAGAAAACCGCATCGGGCAGACTGGCGGGAAGGGGCTCCTCGCCCAGGCGCGAGCTCAGACGCGCCAAGATGCGCGCCGCAGCCCGATCCATCGTCCAGCGCATCTCCTCGCGGTAGCCAGTCCACCACATGCTGTTACCGCAATACACGAAATCGTACAGCTTGCCGAAGCGGCCCAGGTCGGCCTCGTTGTTGCCTACCCAGGTGGAGACCTCGCCTCCTACCACGCCCGGTTTCCTGGCGCGGCTCTCGTAACGAGGGAAATGGGAGGAGTAGTAATTGCCAATGGCCACCTCGAAACCGTGTTCCAGGAGAATGTCCTCGGTGTCTGCCGAGGGTTGATCGTACCAGACGAAATCCAGGATCAGGACGTCCCTGGGTATTTTGTCCAGCGCTCCGACACAAGCGAACGGTCGAGTGGTGTTGATCATGTCATCCCAGATGATCATGCCCAGCCCTCGCTGCTTCAGGTGTTCATAGATCTTGTTGACATCGCCCGCAAAGAGTTCCGCTTTGTCCTGACCCTGGCAGCGCGGGCAGACACACATGCTATAGACCTCGTCGTGGCCCATATGGACATAACGCTCGGGCTGGAAGACTTCGATCACCTCATCCAACACGTCGAACAGAATCGGGTAAGTGTCGGGATGGAGAGGGCAGTAGGAGTCAGGGTACAGGTCAGTCGGACGTTCGGCTATCTCGGGGTGAGCGAGGAGAATGTACTGGCTGTGGCTGAGCGACTGCACTTCAGGAATCACCTCGAGGCCGAAGGCGCGTGTATAGTCCACCAAGTCACGCATCTCGGCCTTGGTGAGATACGAACCGCCGCCCAACTCGTGGTGCGGTGGTGCTTCCGCCACGTCTCCTCGGGCCGCTCTCTGGCAGGCCTGCTCCCAGGCTTCGGCGATCTCGGGGTGACGGTCATAGAGCATGCCGCCGCCAACCTCGATGAAGACAGTGTTGTAGCGCATAGGCAGCAGCAGCTCACTCACCAATCGCTTGTAAAACGGGATGTCGCGGCGAGCGGGAACGTAGAGGTGCACACCTCGCATCGCCAGGAAAGGCCAGTCTTCGATCTGGCAGGGCCCAGCGACGCCAGGCTTGGGCCAGGCGAGCAACTGCAACAGCGCCTCAACGGCATACACCAGGCCCAGGCGGCTTGCTGCCTCGAGCGCCGCACCCGAACTGTCGAGGCGCAGGCTGTATCTCTCGTCGTGAAGGCTGCGGTGGCCATTGCCAGCAGGCCGACTCTCCCGGGGGCTCAGACGCAGAGAGATGACGCAACTGCGCACCTGGCCCGCCGGCAGCAGTGGCAGCGCCTTGCCCAGGCGCTGCAGTTTCTCCTGCAGCAGCCGGGCCGCGAACGCCAGGTCATCGCCATTCCCCTCGCCCAGTTCGATCCCAGAACAGCGCTCCAGGTGGAAGGGCTCGCCCGGCAAGACCTGCATCCTCTGAGGGAGAGGAAAGAGCCGCGGCTGGCCCAGCCCGGCGCCCCAGAGTTCCAGGGATGAGAACAAGACGTCGCGGCGGAAGGACGTGAAGCGCAGCACCAATTGGCTGGCCAGCGCACCGACGCTTACTTCGACCCTGGCCGGAAGCGCCCGATCGGCGTTGTCTTGGCCGATCCGGCCCAGCAGACGCAAGGCTCCGTTTTCCCCGCCAGCGGCATATACCGCCAGGTGGCTGATGCCACCGGAGCCGCCGCTGACGGCGGGCGCAGCCACTCCGAAGGCATCCATTGAGAGAGATGAGGAGGGCATCTCTTTCTGGCTTTCGTGTAACACCTGCACGAGCACGACGCGGTCTATGAAATAGGTGCCTCCAAGTTCGATTACGATGTCGGCCCCCAGCTCCGTCAGCGTGCTACCCCGCCATCCGACCGGATTGCCCTTGCCGTCGGTAAGGCGACCTGTTGCGAAAGAGATCGGCCCATGTTGAGACACATCAGAGGCCAGGTCAGGTGGCAAGTCTTGCTCAAGGCCGCGCCGACAGAAGCGGTAAGTGCCAGCGACAGGGGGTTCGATGCCATTGCCGGTCAACCGGCCAGGCAGGCGCAGGGAGTCGTCCACCGCGGAATCCACGGCCACCTCCTCAGATACTGGGACAAACCCGGGCCCAATTGGACCCGAGGCGTTATCGGTTGTCAGTTCGCCACCGTCAGTCACCGACGTAGATGCAGAGGCCAACAAGCCGATCCGGCCCGTTGGCCGTTCGTCCATGTCTCCTAACGGTGTCGCGGGCCAGGCGCTTCGCTTTCTAGCTCGACCTTGATGCCCAGTGATTGGTAGAAGCCAACATCCAGGCTCTCCGGCCCCAGCAGGGCAATGGGTTCGGTCCAGCCGCTGATCGCCGGGAAATGCCTGGGGTCATGCTGGTCCGTGCCGGCCACAAGGCGGGCGCCGTTGTCGCACATCAGGCGGTAGGCGGCGATGTATGCTGGGTAAAGCTCTGGCAAGATGCGCAGGATGCGGCCGCGCGTCTCGCCGTTCACTTCCAGTGCCACATTCAGTTCCCCCGCCGCCTGACCAATGGCGGCCAGGTCGCACTCAAAGAGCGCGTTCAGGTCGGCGCAGTCCAGGGTGGCGCTGGCACGCCGAGCCAGTTCGATCACGGCCGGATCAAGTTCGGGCGGGTCGTAGATGCGCCGGTTCATGGAATCGCGCAGAGGATGGGCGAAGTAGGTCGGCTTGCCGCTGCGTTCGCGGAGGCGAGCGACGTCGCCGAGGTAGCTGATAGCGATATCAGTACGCTCGCCCGGGCCGGCCTCGGGCCGTTCGTCGAACGTTAGCTCACAGATGCAATAGTCGGCGGGAGCAAGCCACTCCTCCGCCAGTCTACCCAGCGGCGTAGTGTGCGGGTACTCCGGCGCGAAGAACACGGCCAACTCGGGGTAGAGCGGCCGCAGGGCTTCCATCTCGCCGCGGTACTGCAGTAGACCCGCCAGGTCAGGCGAATAGATGCCTGGATGGTGATGCTGGGGCATGCCATCCATGTAGCGGCCCACGTGATCGGTCAGGCCAATGAAGTGCCGCCCCGTGGCCACGGCGTGATCGAGATAGTCGGCCAGACTGGCACCTCCCTGGCGCTCCATGCCAGCGTGGTAATGCAGGTCAATCTCACTGAGCAGCAAGTCTTCTCCTCAGGCCTCTAGTGGGCGCATCCGGCGCCCCACGAGGCCAAAAAGCGGTGGCCCTGACGACGCTTCAGACAACGACGCTTGAGGAATGCGGAGGGCCGGCAAGCCGCATTCTGGCTGCATGGGGTTCAGGCATATGTGGCGCGGTAGAACACATCACTGATCGAATCGCCGGTGTAGCTCACGGTGAAAGCGTCCAGGCGCACCCCGCCAGGACCAACCCTATCCGGGCCCGGCTTGCGCCGGCGGATCTCCAGGGTCACTGGCGGCTGCGCCACCAGCGGCTTGATGTTCGCGGCCTGTTGTACCGCCAGACGCACGCGCTCGCGAATGAGTTGGCGGGCCTGCGCCGGCGGAAGATGCACGGCGCAAAGCTCAGAGAGCCCTTCCTTCACCGCCGCTGTGACGATTCCGGGCACCCACGACTCGGCCTCTCGGCAGGCGTGCAGGTCGCCCGAAGTGAACAGCCAGGGCACACCATGGTCGCCCGCCAGATAAGCCGCCAGTTCCATCTCGCCAACATTGTGGCCGTTGACCTGGTAGTGCTCGATGTCGGTGCTCATGGTGTGGGCAAGGTTGCCGTGGGGTGTGTTGCTCATCGAGTGCATTCCCACCTGCACCAGGCCGCCGAAATGGGAATCCAGTTTGGGCAACCACTCACTGCGCTTGATGCCTCTCACTATCCTGGCGCCCGGGACTAGTTCGTCCATGACCAGGTTGCGCCCAGAGCCATGGCCATCGCAGACGACGATGTCCTCGACGCCGGCATCCTGCAGCCCGAGAATGGCGGCATTCACCTCGGCGGTGAGCAGATGCAGCATGTCCCGGCTTTCATAGATCGCTGGCAGGCTACCAGCCGCCACTTCGAACCGCGGATCCCAGGCGTCAATGCCAGCGACGCCTTCCATGTCGGTCATGACGTAAACCGCTTTGACAGAAGCCATATTGCCTCCTATTGCGCCCGAATGATCAGTGGACTGTATGGCAAAGGAAAGCAACATGTCAAAGAGAGAAGAGGCGGCATCTAGGTCGGGTGTGGAGACTTGCTGTGGGGCAGGCCGAAGGGGTATCTCGGCTTTGGTTTTCAAACCTAGACGCTAAGTACGACGCAGCCCAGGCTCGCCATACCGGCTGAGGAAGTCGGTCATGGTCATCCAGATCTGCAGTCGCCGCAGCCGCAGCAGTTGGCGCCCACGCCGGGCTTGGGGGTTGACGCCACCCATGATCCACCACATGTAGAGTTTCACCCAGAACTCACCGAAGGACCCAAGTCGCGATCGCGCCGGCAGGACGGTGAAGCCCAGGCGCTCTAGGACGTTCACATTGAGTGGCCCGGCATCGCCACTCCCCAGTATGGTGTAACCGCCGATGAGCTCGGCGCTTCCTATTTCAGCGTCGGTCGCAATGTCATTCGCCAGAAGCCGGAAGGAGAGCAGCAGGGCGCGCATGAAGCGCGTGCCCCAGGCGAGATCTGGACCCCGTTCCGGCAGGCGCGGGATATGCTCGTTCCAGAAGTGGAGCTCGATGGCAGCAGTCCCTGGCGGAAATCGGCCGGTGGGTAGCTCCAGCGGTTGACTGGTATGGACAAAGCGTATACGTAGCAGACACTGCGGATCGTTGGAGAATTCGCGGATACCCTCCGCATGCCGCAGGAGCGAATCGAGCATGCGCAGACCGATGTTCACGCTGTTTCTCCGCGGTTACGGCGCACTCCCGAGGCTGCCACCGGCAGGGTGCACATGTCAGGGCCGGCCTCCAGCACCGTGTTTCGCCGGCTCCGCGAGAGTATCGGCGACAGGTCTTAGCTTCCCGCCCGGCAGGACAGCATAGGTTTCGCCCCGCCACACAACGTGCTGACCGATAAGCCCATTGAACCAGACGAGGGCGCTCAGCATATCGCGCACAGGCAGCCAGATAAGCAACCTTGGCAGTTCGCGGTCAGCCGTATACATGGCGATACCCCAACCGACGAGCCAGCGCAGCAGCAGTGACGCAGCAAGGACGACGAACCAGGTGTGATCCAAGCCGGCGGCAATAGCATAGAGGACTGCGAGTGGCGTGCTGAAGGTCAGCCAAAGGCCAGGGTACTCTATCGGGCGGCTGACACGGGTGCAACGAGCCCAGCGCACCTCGCGATCCCATTGCTCTTTGAAGCTGGTGGAGCCCAGAACACAGGACACAATGTAATTCGAGAGATGCACGCGCAGGCCCAAGGCCGCGATCCTGGCGCCAATCTGGTAATCGTCCGCCAGGTAGTCGGTAAGCGCGGCATAGCCGCCGATGCGCTCCAGGTCCCGCCGGCGCAGAGCTACACTGGCGCCCAGAGCGAAGCCCATGCCGGGGACGTGCAGCCCGACCACCGCCGAGGGCATGAACGTCGCACTCATGTACAGAGCCTCCAGCTTGGCCGTGAGAGTGAGGGGCGATTGGCCGCGGTAGGGGCTTGTCACCAAGCCGACTGAGAGATCGGCTAATGGCGCGATAGTCCGCCGCAGATAGTCTGGGCCGACGCGCATGTCGCTGTCGCTTGCCACCAAGTAGTCATAACGCGCCTGCTCGCTCAGGTGGTGAAGCAGGCTGGCTTTGCGGTTGGCTCCTTCCGCCGGGACGACGGTGAGGCGAATCTCACGCCCGGGATAGTCGTGCTGCAGGCGGCGGATGATGGGAATGACGGGGTCGTCAGGATCAGCTACTCCGAACAACAGTTCGTATTCCGGGTAATCCTGCTCGCAGAAGCTGGCGAAGTTGACATAAGCCTCAAAATCAACGCCTTTCACCGGCTTCAGCACCGACACAGGTGGAGTGAACGCCTTTGCCGGATCGGCGGACGGTTCCATGAAGTCATGCATAAGGCGTAGAGCAACCAGCCAGTACACCCAGCTCGCGAAGGTCAGGAGGAGGAGCAGCCTTAGGATCATAGTCGCCTCGCCGTCATGGCCGGATAGGTGGTCAGGCGAAAGCCACGTGTTTCGACAATACGGCGGACTGCCGGGCTCAGCAATGTGGCCAGATCGCCGGAGTTTGGGCCTAGGGGAACGGCAGTCTTGTCGGTGGTCGGGTGCAGATACAGTTCAGCGGTGCGCTCCCTGAATGAAGCGAGAAGGCGAAGCACGTAAGCCTCAGCCATACGGCCGGTCTGAAACAGGCCATATACGCGGTCGGTGATCACGAAACCAGCCTGCAAGACGCGCTGCCGCCAGGCGAGGCAAGCAGCGTCGAAGACAACGGCCCAGAGCAGCTTCGTGGGCAAGTGGCTGCGGTCGTAGCTCAGGGCCAGCCGCAATTCGTCACGAGGTAGGCGCAGCCCATGCGCACCGAATTCCTTGCCCAGGGCGATCACTCTGGGCAGTACGGCCGGATGCAGGTGAAGGTGTTCATGGCCATCAACGTGGGCGAGCGGCAGGCCGGTGCGAGCGAAAGCTTCGAACTGGGATGCGATCTCCCAGGCCAGTTCGCGGCGTACCTGGCGGCTGAAGCCGTACTGGATGCTCGCAGCGGGCCCGCGTCTGGCAATGCGGCCTTGCGCATCCACTAGGTGCGGCGCCTGCTTATGGGATAGCACTGCAGGGCCATCAGAGAGGACCAGGTGCAGGCCAACCGCTAGCGATGGTAGCGACCTGGCCATGGCCACGGCTTCCTCTGCCGCATCGCCAGCGACCATCAAACTAGCACTTGTGAGCACTCCATGCCGATGCGCCAGAGCGACAGCTTGGTTTACTGCCTCCGAGGCGCCGAAATCATCGGCGTTGACAATCAGCTCTGGCGTCTCCTGAGTGCCAGCGAGTGTCATCGCGCGCCGGCCACGCGCCTGTGGATGCAACGATGCAAAGCCCGAAGTCATTGCCTATACCTGGCACAAGCAGGCGTTTCGGCCCGCCTTCAGACGAACGGCGCTAAACGCACCTTCTGGGCGGTCGGTACTGGCCACCGAACCCGTGCAACCAGCCGGACCACAGCGGACGGAGAGCACTTAAGCTAATGCAAATTAGCTTCAATACAGTGCAACCCCGTACAGCGCGGCTCAAACCAGGTATCAGTGCCCATCCAGCCCGAACCCCGCCCGCTTCTCATATTGCTATTATAGCAAATGAGCCAAAACGCCGGCATGGCCAATAAGCCGGCATCGCCCTCGCAGCGATTTCGGTGGAAACGCCGCTGCAAGCACTCGTGTTCAGCGGCTCTCGTACTGTTCTCGCGTCACAGCGCCCCACGTGCCCACGCAGACGACCGCGGACCGGGTACCCCTAGTCCGCCGCGAACCGGCGGATGAACCATGTCTTCACTATGTGAGTCAGCACCATGTAGCACAGCAACATCAGTGCCAGAAGCGGCCAATACAGGGCCGGGAGCGGCACGAAGCCCAACGCCGGCGCCAGCGGAGACACAGTCAGCCAAGCAGCCAAGCTCACAATCAGCAACGAGGTGAGCGTCAGAGGCCAACTGGCCCGGCTCTGAACGAAGGCAATCTTGTTAGTGCGTATGACGTGTATGATAAGCGTCTGCGTGAAGATGGATTCCACGAACCAGCCAGTGTGGAACAAAGCTGGGTTGTTCCAGCAGTTGAACACATACAGCATTATGAAATACGTGGCGTAGTCGAAGATCGAGCTGATGGGTCCGATGTACATGATGAAACGCCTGATCTCCCCCACCGCCCACTTCCGTGGCTTGCGCAACCAATCTTCATCAACCGTATCGGTCGGAATAGCTGTCTGCGAGAAATCGTAAAGCAGATTGTTCGTCAACACCTGAAGCGGCAGCATCGGCAAGAATGGGAGAAAGATGCTTGCCCCGACAACGCTGAACATGTTGCCGAAGTTCGAGCTCGCGGCCATCTTGATGTACTTGACGATGTTGCCGAACACTTTGCGCCCCTCAATGACTCCATCGGCAAGCACCAGGAGACTGTTCTCCAGCAAGATGATGTCCGACGATTCCTTGGCGATGTCCACGGCGCTATCAACTGAGATGCCGACATCGGCGGCGCGCAGGGCTGGGGCATCGTTGATGCCGTCGCCCAGGAATCCAACAACATGCTTGCCACGCTGAAGGGCTCGAATGATGCGCTCCTTGTGCGCTGGAGAAAGCTTGGCGAACACAGTTGCCGTCTCCGCCCGGCGAGCCAATTCATCGTCAGGCATGTTTTCAATCTCGCCACCCAAGAGCATGTCGTCAGCCTTGAGGCCGACCTGCTTGCAGATGCGGCGCGTAACGACCTCATTATCGCCAGTGAGGATCTTCACGCGCACGCCAAGCCCATGCAGTTCTTCCAAGGCGGCAGCCGCCGTCTCTTTGGGCGGGTCAAGGAAAGCCAGAAGACCCAGCAGCACCATGTCGCTCTCGTCAGCGACGCTGTATGTGGTCTTGTCCTTCCCCACGTAGCGATAGGCCAATGCAAGCACGCGGAAACCGTCCTCATTCAGATCCCGCGCCAGCTTGAGCGCCTCCTGACGCTCTGCATCCTCCATTGGCTCTGGGCCGTCATCGCCCTCCAGTTGGTTGCAGAGGCTGAGCACCTCCTCAACCGCTCCTTTGCAGATGAGAACGCGCCGGTCTAGCTTGTCCTCTACTACTACGGACATACGCCGCCGCACGAAGTCGAACGGGATCTCATCAACCTTACTGTATTCACTCGTGACGTTCAGATCCTGCCCAACCTCCTCGTGCTCAAGCACGGCCACGTCTAGCATGTTCTTGAGCCCGGTCTGGTAATAGGAATTGAGGTAAGCGTAGTCGAGCACGTCTTCGCTCTCATCGCCGTGGACGTCGAGGTGCCGCTCTAGCACTACCCTGCCCTCGGTTAGCGTGCCAGTCTTGTCTGTGCAGAGAGTCTCCATTGCCCCGAAGTTTTGGATGGCATTGAGGCGCTTCACGATGACCTTCTTCTTGGACATGGAAATAGCGCCCTTGGAGAGGTTGACCGACACGATCATGGGCAGCATCTCTGGGGTTAAGCCGACAGCGACCGCAAGGGCGAACATGAAGGCTTCCAGCCAGTTATGCTTGCTCAGGCCGTTGATGATGAAAACGGCCGGCACCATCACGAACATGAAGCGAATCATGAGCCAGGTGAAGCTGTTGATGCCACGGTCGAAACTTGTAACCACCTGGACCGCGGTGACTCGCTTGGCCAGAGAGCCGAAATAGGTGTCGGCGCCCGTGAGGACAACCACCGCTGTCGCCGAACCACTCTCTATGTTCGTGCCCATGAAAGCGATGTTTGTCGCCTCCAGAGGGCTTGCCAGGCCAGTTGGCTGGGGCGCAGGCACTTTCTCTACGGGCATCGCCTCGCCCGTCAGCGAAGCCTGGTTTGCGAACAGGTCCTTGGCACTGAGAATGCGCACGTCGGCCGGGACCATGTCCCCTGCCGAGAGCAGGACAATATCACCCGGGACTATCTCCCGGATGGGGATCTCGCGTCGAGCGCCCTCGCGCAGTACTGTGGCCGTGGTAGTCACCATAGCCTTGAGTTCGGCGGCTGCCTTGTCGGCTCGCGCCTCCTGGAAGTAGCGCAGGGCAACACCAATAACCACCATCGCGCACATCACCGTGCCACCGCGCAGATCACCAGTGACGAAGGAGACGGCGGCTAATACCAGCAGCAACACCACCAGAGGGTTGCGCACGTTGTCCCAGAGCCGGCTGAACCAGGACTGCTTCTGCTCTTGGACCGCCTCGTTGTAGCCGTAGCGTTCGAGGCGCTCGTTCGCTTCATCGAGCGACAGGCCGGATGGGGATGCGCCAAGGCTCTCGAGCACAACCTCAGGCTGTGCGATCGCAGCATCGAGAAGCGCCCTGGTGGCACGGCTGATATGAGCCGGAGTAATGCCATTGCGGCGGCGAACGGTGGCGATGGCCGTATCGAGCAGGGTCATGGCTCGGCCTCCCAGCTTCAGTTATGTCAACATCAACACGAGGGCGTACTGGGCCCTCATTGGGCAGCGGGAAGCGAGCTCACAAATGGGGCTCACCCAGGAACGGCGGTGCCGCCCCTGGGGAGTTCACCTCAGCGGAGGGAGGGCACTAGCGCGTTCCAGGCGAGACCTCGGCTGTGGGCCGCAGGCCGCCGTTTGTTTTCGCTATTACTTCCAGGTTGCGAATCTGTACTCATACACTCAAAGGCGGCCCCTCCAAGGGCCGCAGCGATAGGCGACGACACCAAGATAAACTCTTGCCTAACCTATCTGGAGCTATTGTAGGCCAAAAGCCCATATTGTCAAAGGCATCGCGTTCAGTCACCAGCCGCAGGGGCACAGTTCAGAACCACTGAAGGACGGCACCCGAGGCGCCACGCCGCTACCAGCCGGCTCGGCGCGCGCCCGTGCGGCGAAGGGCCCGCAGCCCGGCTCGCCTATGTTTGGGACGCTGCTCTTGAGACAGCCGCCAAGAACGGAGCAGCCACGAACTCAGTCGGATCAGTCGGCCCCAAGCCGAGGCGAACGACTACCAGATCGAGCGAGGGCACGATGCAACAAAGGTTAGTCTTGAAGCCCATTGCCGCAAAAGCATCGCCGGGCACGCCTGGCCAGAATGTGCCGCCATGGTTCGTCCACCAGGTAAGACCATAGACAGGGTAGTGCGGTTGCGAGCTACGCGTTGCCACATCTAGCCAACTGGCAGGCACTATCTGCTCTTCCTGCCAGCGACCACGGCGGAGCATCAGATATCCGAAGCGAGCGAAGTCACGAGCCGAAAGGTAGATGCTGCCGGACGGGTTGCAGTGCCGCCCGATGCCATCGCCCTCCAGCCCGAAAAGCGACCACCAGGCGTTTTCGATGCCGATCCTTCGGAAGACCCGCTCTTGCATGAACTGCCCCAACTCCTGCCCGGTAAGATGGTAGAAGGCCAGGCTCAGATGGGCGAAGGCGGGGTCGCTGTAGTCCCAGCGGCTGCCAGGCTCGGCCACCAGGTTCGCCACTGAGATGCGTTCGCCAGTATCCCGGGCGAGAAACGGGGCATGCCCGAGAGCGGCGCGAAAAGCGCTTACGCCAGGCTCAGTACGGAAGCCGTAAAGACCATGGCTTTCCCCGGCGATCCCAGAACACATCGAGAGCAGATGGCGGAGGGTGATCCGCTCTTTCCGGGGGTCGGTTAGCGGCTGGCCCTCGGGGAGGAAGGCGTAAGCGGCGCTGTCGAGGCCCACGCGCCCTCCAGCAGAATCGCACCCGGCTCGCTCCCCTAAAAGAATGCCGTAGGCCGTGCCGGTGAATGACTTGGTGCAGGAGTAGATGTTGAAGCTAGTTTCGGGCGCGGCGCCGCCCTCATGCCACTCGGCCACTAAGTGACCACGGCGAATGACGACTACGGAGGAGGCGAAACCGAGGCTGGCGTTCCAGCGGCGCGCCTCGTCCAGCACGCTGGCATCCATACCGGCAAAGTCGGCCGCCGATCGCCTATCCTCCGCCCGGCGCCAACCGCCGGAGCTCTCACACGGTGGGAAGTAGCTCTCCTGTTCCATGGCTAAACTCCTCAGCCCACGATTGGCTCTACCGTTCGCCAGCGATAACCTGTCCATCAGGCTTGATCCGTTCAACTGCTGTGATCCCCGTATACACAGTTGCCGTCACACTCGCTTCGAGAGACTGCCCGGGCTGCAGGTAAGCACACTTTCCATGCTCGCGGGCAACAGCCAGGTCGTTGGGATAACCGGTGGAAGCTTCCACGATCAGGGTGTAGAGGCCACGCCAGCCGCCCAGGGCGCGGAACAACCATAGGTGCGGGAAAACGCTGGTCGGGAAGGCCAAGCCAAAGCCAACCTGTTTGCCGATATCGGTCACGGCATACCAGCCTTCCGCCACGTCGGGCAGGTAAACGAAATCGGCGTAGTCGCTCGGCTCCGGCACAGTGCGTAAGTCCAAGGGCTTGCCGGAACGATCGCGTGGACGCGGCCACTCCTGCCTGGACCAGGCCTCCAGTCGGCCGTTGCCCCATGGGTCGGGGATGACTGTACGCGCCGGAATGTCCAAGCGCGTCATCGGAGAGATGTTCAGCGCCGGGTGGATATTCCAGAGAAAGCTGAAGGGCACATGGCCGCAGTTCTCGAGGTGGTAGTCCACTACAAAATGTGATGCCCCAGCCGAAAGGGAGATCGTCTTCTGGAACAAGGCTGGTAGAACTCGCATCTGCACGCCGAATCGCACGGAGAGGCGCTCTTCGGTGTTCTCCAGTATCTCCACCGTCGCCGGCTGCGACCAGACCTCGCCATGGTCGGGGAGCAGATCGCCGTATGCCCCACTGACAGGGACATCATTTGGGATCAGCTCGTCCCAGCCGCCGCTCCAACAGTCATCGAACCGGGCACCATATGTCTGACGGGCCGGTGCCACTCTGGGGTTGTGCCAGAGAAGGTTGTGCCCGGTCGGCCTGTGGACCAGGTTCCAGATCTTGCCGCCCAACTCGGGCAGGGCATCCACGCACAGCAGCTCGTTCTCGAGCCGCACCACCTCCAGCCCGCGGAACTGCCAGTCCATGTCCAGCCTCGCGACCATTTCCTGATCCTCCCTGATACCCTGCGTGCGCATGCACTGCCCGTGACGTTAACACAACGGTGCGGGCGTGACAACCCGCCTCCGGAGCCGAAGCTACCTGTGTGGCAGCCTGCCAGAGTCCGGCCCCAGCACCCTTGATGCATGAACAGCGGCTGCGGGATGATCAACTCACCTACTTTAGACGACAGGACACCGGATCAACACCCCACTATAGTTGGCATTGCGCCGCTCGGGAGGGGCGTCGCCCGGGCCATTCGGGCGCAGCCTTCGACAGGGCGCTCTGCTCCGGGTAATATGCTCCTGAAACTCCGCCCCAGCATAGCTCGCGCATGGGGTGACACCCAGACGGGAGGATCGCCATGTCATTTCAGACCGAGATAGACCTCTACCGGCATCACTTTTCTGAGCGCGAGGCCACCCTTGTGGTGCATGGTCCCCTCCGGGCCTCAACCTTCCTCTACGATAGCGGCGTGGCGGCGCTGCGCTTGGCTAACGAACTGGGCGAGCTGGTTATGTTGCCCTTCCAGGGTCAGCAGGTATGGTCAGCCCATTTCCTTGGCCGAGAGCTGACGATGCGTTCCATGTTCGCCACGCCGCGACAGACACGCGAGTACCTGGAGAACTACGGCGGCTTTGCCTTACATTGCGGCATGACGGCGATGGGCGTCCCAGGGCCGGAAGATCACCATCCACTGCATGGCGAACTGCCCAATGCCGCCTACCAGAAAGCCTACCTGGTCGTGGGAGAGGACGAAGAGGGCCCATACATGGGCCTGGGCGGGCAGTACGAGCACGTTGTCGCTTTCAATCACCACTATCTCGCTGAACCCTTGCTGAAGCTTTACGCGGGTTCCAGCATGATGAGGCTGTCGCTCACCGTCACCAACCTGAAGCGCACGGACATGGAGTATATGTACCTGGCGCATATCAACTTTCGTCCAGTGGATGACGCCCGCCTGGTCTACTCAGCGAGATGTACGCCGGAAACATGCAAGGTTCGCAAGAGCATCCCCGCCCATGTGCGAACCAAGCCAGGTTATCGCGAGCTTCTCGATGAACTCGAGCATCACCCGGAAAGGGCCGATGTCTTGCGACCAGAACTCGTCTTCGATCCCGAAGTCGTATTCACTATCACCTATCTTGCCGACGCCGAGGGTTGGGCGCACAGCCTGCAACTACACCCCGATGGCAACGCCGATTACGTGCGCCACAGGCCTGATCAGTTGAACAAGGGTGTGCGCTGGATATGCCGCACTCCTGATCAGGATGCTTTGGGGCTCGTACTGCCGGCCACGGCTGAGCCTGAAGGCTATGCGGCCGAGAAGGCGAAAGGGAACGTTCGCCTCTTGCCGCCCGGTGGGCAGTTCCATTGCGACATTGAGATGGGAGCCCTGACGCCGTCTCAAGCACTGCCGGTCGAGAGGCACATCAGCGGCTTACTGGGCGGCTGACGGGAGTAGACGATGACCAGAGGCGCCGGGACCGATGCGCCAATTCGATCCGATTGCCGTCCGCGGCTATCAGGTCCGGCATGGCGGAGCCCGGTGCCCTCGGCCCGCAGGAGAAGTGCCCATGGAAACGTCTGACGCCGTCGGCCCCACCTGGAAGGGCCGCTTCTTTGCCATCTGGGGTGGGCAGGCGTTCTCGCTCGTCGGCAGCTCCGTTGCCGGCTTCGCCCTCGTATGGTGGCTGACCAAAACGACTGGCTCAGCCACCGTCCTGGCGGGTGCCACCCTGGCCACCGTCTTGCCGCAGATTCTCTTGGGTCCTCTCGCTGGCGCGGTCGTGGATCGCTGGAGTCGCCGCCTGATTATGATCGTCGCCGACGGCGGCATCGCAATGGTATCCCTCTGGTTGGCTTATCTCTTCTGGTCTGGAGCGATGCGGCCATGGCATGTGTACGCGATCATGCTTGCTCGAGCGGTCGGGGGTGCCTTCCATTGGCCGGCAATGCAATCCTCGACGTCGCTCATGGTCCCCAAGCGGCATCTATCGCGCGTGGCCGGTGTGAACCAGGCCCTGCAAGGAGGCGCAGGCATTCTCTCGCCGCCGATTGGGGCGCTCCTCATCTCGATCCTACCGCTCTATGCCGTGATGCTGATTGACGTGGGCACCGCGGCATTTGCCGTCCTGCCTCTGGCGCTCGTGCGCATACCGCAGCCGCGTCGCTCCAGCGCCGGCGCAGAAGGGGCTGCGGCGTCCTCGTTCTTGGGAGACGTGAAGGCAGGGTGGCACTATGTCATCGGCTGGCCAGGGCTGATGC
>Ga0315298_1005035_pt1 | contig 19186 bp, 18 predicted proteins | sample WHS_1_MG_FD_203077 | JGI IMG/M metagenome (GOLD analysis project Ga0315298, IMG submission 203077) | Extremophilic microbial mat communities from Washburn Hot Springs, YNP, Wyoming, USA - WHS_1_MG | ecosystem: Environmental > Aquatic > Thermal springs > Hot (42-90C) | place: USA: Wyoming...
AAACCTCTTAAGAAAAAGGAATATGAGGAATTGAAAGAGAGTATCAGGAAGTTTGGAATTGTTGAACCCTTGATAGTGACCCCAATTGATCCTGGACGATATATGATATTGGCCGGCAATAATCGGTATGATATTGCTCAGGAGTTGGGGTTTTCAATTCTTCGATGTATAATAATTGACCGGGCTGAGGTGGAATGTGCTTTTGACACAGAAATATTCAGGAGGCATCTGACAGGGGAGGAGAAGGATAAGTACATATCCGTTAAAGAAAAGAAGAGTAAAGAGTTAATTGATAAGGTATTGAAGGAAAGGCTTTTGTCTGAGATTTATGAACATTATAAGAAGGGGACGATGACATTGCATTTGGCTGTTCTTTTGTCGAGAATACCTCCGGAGGAGCAGGCTATTATATTTCAGAGGGATGACGAAGAAGAACCTGGGAATATTTCCTTTTATAAACGCCTCTTGGAGAAGAAGGAAGAAGAACTAGAGAAGAAAGAGAAGGAATTAGATGAACTAAAGAAGTGGAAGGAAGAAAAAAAGGAGGAACTGGAAGAGAAAATAGAAAAGTATAAGGGGATGGAAGAAAAGGTTACAGAAAGGGTTAGAAAGGAATTTGAGAAGAATATTAAAAATCTAGAGGAAGTCAATGAAAAACTCCGATCACAGATAAATAAAAAGGAGCAGGAGATAGCAGGGTTAAAAGAGAGTATTGAAGGCATCAAAAACCAAAAGCTTGTAGAGGAGTTACAGAAAAAAGCGGAGGTCGTTGAAGAGCTGGATGCTCTGAGAAAGTATATGGTCAATGTGGTTGTGATAAATCTCCGCAACGCACTCGAGTACATTAAGAAATCAAAGAATCTATTAAAAGATCCTTTAAACCGGAGGGATTTTGAAGAGGCTCGAAAGTTATTGAATGAGATTACGGAACTTTCAAGGGAAATGATTTTGACCTTGAAGGTTAGAGAAAGAAAGAATGAAGAAACTTCATAAAAGAGCTTCTCTCTCCCACACTTCTCTCCTTTCCGCGGGAGGTTCTACCCTTACCTTGGGCAAAGAATCTCCCGTCCCTCCTTTCTTTCAATAAGTTTAAGTTGATTTACAGTAATACTTTTAATGTGAGGTTATTAAAACCCTCTTGAGGGAATAGGGTTTGATTAAAGTGGGATACCTTGTAAATGTGATGGTAGTGAAGGCTCTTCCTGACTTTGATTCTTATCTGACGTTGATCCCGAAGACGGGGTTTATGCCCCTTCTTCCCAGAAAGTTTGCCACCAGGAAATACAGGATCGGGGATAGCCTTATTGCTTCGGTCTATTCCATTGATGGTGTGAGGATTGTTCTTACTCAGAGGTCAGCTCAGTTTTACAGAAAGCTTACAGAGCTTCTACTTACTCCTCTGATTCGTGAGGGAAGGATTAAGGTGCGGAGGGCGGCTACTCTGCCCAATGCCCATTTTGTTAAGGTTTCGGTTCAGAGTCTAAATGATGAGGATCCAATAAAGGCTTCCCTCCCTTACCTGAGAGATTTGAAGAAGTATATTGATGAGACCATCACCCTGGTCGAGTATTCTCCAGATTTAAGGGAGTATATAGTTAATTCTCTTGCTCCGGCTCCAAGGGAAGGGGTTAAAAAAGTAATACTTTTTCAGGAGCTGAGGGAGGCACTTGTTCTGGTTGAGCCAGGTTATCTGGGGCTCTTTTTAGGGAAGGGAGGGCTCAATGTGGCCCTCGCTTCTAAGCTTTTAAAAATAAAAATTAAGATCGAAAAGGAGGAATAAAACTATGCCAGAAGAAGTAAGGGCAGAAGAAGAGGAGAGAAGGGAACGTATCCAGCAAAGGATTTCCCGAAAGCTTTCCCTGATTGAGGACCCTAACAGCATTATTGTTTCTCCAATGACCCGGGAAGGGCAGATCCTTCTCAGGATGACCTACGGGTTTGACCGGGTACTTGGGCAGTTGAGGCGAAATTTTGGGACTCAGTTTGACCTTTTAGAGACAGTTGGGAGGATGAAGAAGGTTGAGGAGTTTATGAATGAGTTCAGGGAGTTTGTTAATTCTTCGGGAGCCAGTGGGGGAATCTTTTTGGGGTTTTATGAAACCCCGGAGATGAAAAAGGCAATGGCACAAAGGAGAAATTCAAGGGTAATTCATCCCAGGAATAACGAGGGCAAAGAGATTGCCCTTCTCATCAAGAGGTTTGATCCCATGCTTTATCAATTTCGGTCAACCTGTAACGATTTCCCCAAGCTTGAAGAGGTAGTAAACAGGGTAGTGAAAATAATTTTGAAATTTGATTCCCTAATTTCAGAACTCTCCTCTTTTGTGGGAATAGATTATGATTCCCCCCCAGAAATCTCTTCTCTTAAGCAAAGGTTTATAAAAAAGGAAGAAGAATCGGGAGACCAGAAGCAAGAAGAGAAGAAGGGGAGAAGAAGTGCCTAAACTCAGGACATTATTGGTTTTACCCCTAATATTTTTTATTCTCCCTACTCCTTCTCTCTCTGGGTTTTGTTTTGAGGAGGCAGGGGAGCTTTATGGGATTTCTCCGCTTCTTCTTCAGGCAATTGCAGAAGTGGAGTCGGGTTTTAATCCAGAGGCCATTAACTGGAATTTGGGAAGTTATGACTATGGGCTTATGCAGATTAATTCTTCCTGGGCAAGGGTAATTGGTCTCAGTAACTGGCTCAGGCTCGGGGATCCCTGTGTGAATGTAAAGACAGGGGCATGGGTGTTGAGGCAGTGTATGGAGCGTTATGGATATAGTTGGGAGGCTGTGGGTTGTTACAACGCAAGGTCCCCTGAGAAAAGGTTTGATTATATAAAGAAGGTTTATCGAAAGCTTCTGGAGTTGGGGTGGAGGTAGATGTTTAAAAACCTTTCTGTAAAGCAGAGGCAGAGGATTATTATTGGGGTGGTGTTGGGGCTGGTTGCCCTATTGCTTCTTGTGGGTTCTTATTTTTCTGAGAAGAAGAAGGAGGGGAGGGCCATGGAGAGGGTGAAGGGTACAAAAAGGATGTCTCTTCTCACGGATAAGGTGGAAAAGGATCTCTGGATTGCGGCTGAGGGTCAGAATATCAAGGCCCTTGAAAAAAGCAACGAAGAACTCACCTTCAAGCTTGAGAAAGTCATGAAGGAGCTTGAGGAGACAAAGAAGGAGCTAAAGAAGAGGGAAGCGGTTCTAAAGGTTCCTCCGATTCCACTTCCAAAGCCGACTCCAAAAACCTCAGAGGTAAAGAAAGAAGAGAAAAAGGGAGAGGTTGAGTTTTCTTTTTCTGAACAGCCTTCCCTTAAGGTAGAGCGTCCAAAGGAGAAGCCGAAGGGAGAGAGGAAGGTTGAACCTTCTGGTTCAACCATAAGGGTTTTTAAGGAAGAAGCTCCAAAGGAGAAGAAGGAGTCTGAAAGGAAGGCGGATAAGAAGGAGGAGACTAGTTTTCTTCCTTCGGGTAGTTTTATGAAGGCTATTTTGCTTACCGGTATAGACGCACCTGCTTATGGGAGTGCCCAATCTGAGCCCTATCCGGTTCTGCTTAGTGTGATGGATCTTTCTGTTCTTCCCAATCGGTTCAGGATGAATCTCAAGGATTGTTTCATTATAGGGGCAGGTTACGGGAATCTTTCTGATGAGAGGGCTTACATAAGGACTGAAACCCTTTCTTGTGTAAGAAACGATGGGACAGTGATTGACCTAGGGCTTAAGGGTCATGTGATTGGGGAGGATGGGAAGTTGGGGATGAGGGGGAGGCTTGTCTCCAAGCAGGGCCAGAAGATTGCGATGGCCATGCTTACGGGGATGCTTGGGAGTTTTGCCCATGCCTTCAGACCTCAGACAGCCACAGTCCTTCAGCTTGGGACTGAGGGTTCAGGGGTTTTTCACTACCCGGTAAGTGATGTCCTTGAGGCAGGGGTGCTTGGTGGGGTTGGGAATGCCCTGAATAAGATTGCCGAGTACTATCTCAAGATGGCAGATAGAATCTTTCCGATTATAGAAGTTGATGCTGGGAGAGAGGTTGAAGTTTTTGTTCTCAAGGGACAGGAACTTAAACTACAAGGGGGAAAGAAATGAAATTCAAGATTCTCCGACAGAGTCGGATCCCTGCCTGTGCAGGCAGGCCTGCCTGGGCAGGTAGGCGCCTCTGGCGGAAAGATTCAAAATTCAAAATAATCCTAATTCTTATTCTTATCGTGTTTTCTAATGTTTTTTCTTATGGGGAGACCCAGAGGGAGAGGCTTGAGAAGGTTCTTCCGGGTTCCCCGAGAATTGATAGTTTTAAATTCATTGAGGAGATTGGGTTTTATGAAGTGGTTGCAGATGGAAGGCTCTTCTACCTATCTCGTGACCTGAGGTTTCTTTTTATAGGGAATGTGATTGATCTGAGGACCCTAAAAAACCTTACTTCCGATAGGATAAAGGAGATGAGAAGGGTTGATTTTTCTTCTCTTCCCAGGGCTGATGCGATTAAGATTTCTGATGGGAAAAGAGCTATTGCAGTCTTTACAGACCCTGAGTGTCCTTACTGTAAGAAGCTTCATGCTGAATTGGGAAAGCTCAAGGATGTTTCGGTTTATATTTATCTTTTCCCAATAAGCAGTGGAGGAAGAAACAAAGCCATTCAGGTCTGGTGTTCTGAGGATAGGGTAAGGGCCCTTGATTCAGCCTTTAATGGAGGGAGGCTTAAGGCATCTCTTTGTGAGGGTCATCCGATTGATCGAAATCTTTCTCTCGGGCAAAGGCTTTTTATAACTGGAACCCCAATGATAATAACTGACCGTGGGGAATTCATAAATGGTTATGTAAGGGCGGAAGTGATTGAGAAAGCACTGGCGAGGTAGACTGAGATGAGAATCTTAACTATTCTTTTTTCTTTCTGTTTTCTAATATCTTGCTCTGCGAAGTATGCCTGCAAGGATAAGGTAAATCTTGAGGGTGAGAAGTGCGATCCTATTACTGAGGTTTATGAAAAGAAGGTTATTGGTTCTGAACCTCACAAGAGAGAGAAGGTAAAAAAAGAGAAGAAGGAGGAGGTTATTTCTGAGGATGTTGAGGTGGTAAGGGGTCTTTCCTATGAAGAAGGGAAACCCCTGAGACTTCCACCGAGGGTGATAAGAATATGGATTGCTCCCTGGGAGGATTCGGATGGGGATCTTCATCAGCCTTCCTATATTTACAGTGAGATATCTCCCAAAAGAGGGAGGTGGCTTTTTGGGGAGAAGGAGACCATTACAACACAGCCTGCCCTTCGGCCTATGGAGAAACCAGCAAGTGAATTCAAGGTAGAAAGTGAGAAGGGAGAGTCCATAAAGAAAGAAGAACCCAAAAGAAAAGAGGAGAAGAAAGAAGAATCCAAGAGAAAAGAGGAACAGAAGAAGAAAGAGAATGAACCCTGGAGTAAGAAAGGTAAGGAAGGGGAGAGGGAGCCCTTGAGGCTTCCCTTTAAGTCTCTTGAATAGCAATGTCTGAAAGGAGGTGAAAAAACGATGAGGAGGTCTTTGATACTATTCTTTGTCTGTGTGGTTGGGCTACTGGTTGTGCGGTCTGTCTTTGCTGGTACGGGTGGTTCTGAGTTTCAAGAAATCTATTCTACCCTTACCGACTGGACCCAGGGCTATCTTGGAAAGGCCATGGCCGCAGGTCTATTCCTAACCGGGATGGCGATAGGAATCGTAAGGCAATCCCTCATGGCTATTGTTTTGGGAATTGGGGGTGGAATGGCAGTAAACTACACTCCAAGCATCATTGATTCGGTTGTAACTGCCCTTATCTAATTGTTTAGGTAAGAAATATGGAGGCATTGAAGGCGCAGAGGCTGATGCTTGAGCGTCAGCCTCTATCTGAACTGCTCCCCTATCTTTCTTTTGACCCTGATTCCGGGATCTATGGACTTGATCAGGGTGTGGGGTTTTTGTTTCGCTGTATCCCGGTTGGATTTGCAGATGCTGAGATTGCAAAGATCATCAGGGGTCTTTTTGAGTCTCAGTTTCCTCCTGGAAGTTCCATCCAGTTTCTTCTTTTTGCCTCTCGAAGGATCCGTCCTCTTCTTGATGCCTATGTATATGTGAGGGAGTCAGTTCACGGGGATTCTATCTATTCTGAAATGGCACGTAAGAAGAGGGAATTCATTTTGGGTGGAAGAGAGAGTTCTCTGTTTAGAGGTTTTGGTCTGAGGGTGAGGGATTTTACCCTCTATGTTTCCTTTATTCTTCCTTCTGGTAAGACTCCAGCAGATTATCGAGAGGCCCTTGATCGGGCAAGGATAATAAAGGAGACGGTAGAAAGAACCCTCTCAACAGCCCATCTTGCCCCTTTGGAGGTCACTCCCCATGAACTTATTGGTCTGATGTTTGAACTTTTAAACCCTTCCCATTCAATTGATGAACTTATTCAGTATAACCCTGAGATTCCGATTAAGGATCAGATCATTTATTCGGATTCGGGGCTCAGAGTTGAAAAAAGCCATCTTCTGATTGATGGGAAGGTCTGTAAGAGTCTTACCGTCCGTCAGTATCCTGAGCAGTGGGATATCTCAAGGGGGGTGGATTTTACAGGGGATCTCTTTCAAAACGTGAAGCAGATCAATGCTCCCTTTCTGGTCTGTCTTAACTGTGAGTGGCCTGATGTCGTAAAGCAGACCAATATCATTCGTCGTAAGGCAATGGCCGCAAGTTATCAGGCCTTTGGTCCGCTTGGTAAGTTTTTTCCGAAGCTTGCTCTCAAGAAGGAACATTTTGACTCCTTTCTTCTAAGTCTTGAGGAGAAGGAGACTCCCTTCTTTGGTTACTTTAATCTTTTCTTCTATGCCGATGATATGGAGCATGCCTCTGAGGTTTCCTCTTCGATTCAGTCCCTTTATCGTTCCATGGGGTTTATTCTTCAGGAGGACACCTATATTATGCTTCCCCTTTTTCTTCAGATGCTACCGATGGGTTACATTTCTGAAGCCCAGAGGGACCTCCGTAGGAGAAAAACCTTTACCACATCGAGCCTTTCAGAGCTTGTTCCTGTTCAATCCGAATGGAAGGGGCTTGGCCCCCCTGTTTTACTATTTATTGGTCGAAGGGGGCAGCTTCAGAGGTTTGACCTGTTCTCGAATCCTACGGGTGGCTATTCAGGGATCATCTCTGCTGCAACAGGTGCAGGGAAGTCTGTGTTTGCCAATGAGCTTACGCTTTCCTACCTTGGGGTTGGGGCAAGGGTATGGACCATAGATGTGGGAAGAAGCTATGAGAAGCTCTGCCGGTTTCTTGGGGGTGACTTCATAGTCTTTGGGAAGGAGAGTGGAATCTGTCTAAATCCCTTTTCTAATGTCATTGACCTCAACGATGAGATGCCCCAGCTTAAGGCCATCATTGCCCAAATGGCCTCCTCTCAGACCCTGGATGAGCTTTCCCGCTCCTATATAGAAGAGGCCATCCAGAGTCAGTTTGCCAAAAAGGAAAGATCAATGACAGTAACCGATGTGGCGGATTTCCTTTCCGGTGGTTCCGACCCCTTACAGAAGGAGCTTGCCAAAAGGCTTTATCCCTATACGGCAAAGGGTGCCTATGCAAGCTATTTTGAGGGGGAATCTTCCCTTAATCCCCGACAGAGGTATGTGGTTCTTGAACTTGAAGACCTTAAAGCCAAAAAAGACCTCCAGGAGGTTGTCCTTCTTACCTTAATTTATCAGATAAACCAGAATGTTATAAAGGATAGAACAGAGAAGAAGATAGTCATCATTGATGAGGCATGGGATCTTCTTACGGGGGGTAATACGACGGAGTTTATGGAGGCAGCCTACAGGCGTTTCCGTAAATATCAGGGTTCCTGTATCTCCATCACCCAAAGTATTAACGACTTTTTTAGAATTCCAGCAGGTCAGGCCATTATTGAGAATGCGGATTTTATGTTTCTTTTCCGTCAGAGGGTGGAATCCATTGAGGCCTTAAAGAAGTCACAAAGGGTTTCTCTTACTGAGGGGGCCTATGAGATTCTGAAGTCTGTCCATACGGATTCAGGTAACTACGCAGAGGCCTTTATCTATACTCCTGTGGGTTTTACGGTTGGAAGGCTTGTTCTTGAAAGGTTTTCTCAGCTTCTTTTTACAACAAGGCCTGATGAGTTTGGTAAACTCAATGAATATATTCAAAGTGGTCTTTCAGTTTATGATGCAATTTTAAAAGTAATGGAGGATGAGGGAAGAATGATATGAGGAAAAAAGTAATACTATAATAGGAGCGCTCTATGTTTTCCTTACTTCTTTTCTTCATGCTTTTTTTGGGGCAGGAGTCAAATTATCGCTATAATTCAGAGAACATAATCTTTACGGAAAGTCCTGCCTTTGTAGCAACTCTTGAAAGGCCTGTCCCTACCCAGAAGACTCAGGTTCCAGAAAAAACCGTAAAGATAGAGAAAAAAGCTGAAGCGAAACCTTTTAGAATAAATGTGCCCCCTTATGTTCAGGGAGATTCGAGTATATTTGGGAAAAAGGTCGAATCCGATTTTCTGTCAATTAAGGAAAAAATAACTCCTCCGGTAAAAATTGAGGGGAGGAAATCCGAAAGAGTCGGATCCCTGCCTGGTGGGCAGGCAGGCCTGCCTGCCCAGGCAGCCGCCTCTGGCAGAAAGGTTACTGAAACAGTTTATTTTGATTTTGACTCCTTTGTGCTTAAGCCTGAGGAGAAGGCAAAGCTTGACAGTCTTTCAAAAGATACACAGTACAGGGTAACGGGTTATACCTGTGATATTGGGGGAAGGGGCTACAATGACAGGCTTGCTTTAAACAGGGCAAGGGCTGTTCAAAATTATCTTGGGAGTATTGTAAGGGAGGTGGATGGAAAGGGGAAGTGCTGCTATGTAGATCTTAAGGAGCGTTGGAGAAACAGACGTGTTGAAATAAAACCACTTAATAATTTAGGGAGGTGAAGTCAGATGAGGAAGGTTTTTGGGATTCTGGTTTTAACATTATTTTTAATTACTTCAGTGGCTTATGCAAAGGTTGAGGAGCTTGAGCTATCGGTAGCCTCTTCAAACAGTGCAGCTGCTTTTAAAAGTTCTCCCGATGGATGGGAGCTTGCAAGGGCTGGATGGGTTCAGGTGGTTGAGAGTTCTTCTGATCTTGCATCAGGGACATTTGACGGGACAAGGCTTAATTCTGATGGGAAGGTTGTTATTGACCTGGGGGGTGGGACCTGTTCGGGGTCCTATATCTCAAGGGTTATTGATCTTAGTCAAACTGCTGGGGATGAAACGATAAGCTTTAATCTTTATATCCCTTCAGGTGGTGCGGATGCGGAGATTGATCTCAGGAGTGGGCCAACACCCTCTCAGCTGGGAGATTGGATGGTGTTTTACCCTTGGAGCTTGATTTTTCAGGCAAGACCCTACATTGGCAGTAACAATTATATTCAGTATAGGGTTTTATTACGTTCAAATGCCTCCTGTGTTTCCACCCCCATTTTTTCAGGGATGAATATCTCCTGGCTCAGGTTTACCACAGGTATTGGGAGGGTTACAACCGCAAAGGTTGAACAGATGTATGCCCCTCTTGTAAAGGGGGTCTCTGTTGAGAAAAATGAACCTTCGGGCACAGAGATAAGGTGGGCAGTTTCTGATGACAATGGGGCAACCTATAAGAAGTTTCTTAATGGCTCATGGGTAAGGATTTCCAGTATCTCTTCAGAAGGAAATACAACTTCTGAGCTTGAGGCCATTCCTGAAGGGGCCTGGAGCCTTCTCTCCCTGAACTTTTTTGGGTTGACCTTCAGTCTTAAATCAGAAGTCAACTATCTTTCCCCCTCTGTCTCTAAGATTGAGGTTAACTATGATCCCCCAGGGGTGGTAATAAATTCTATCTCCTGTCCGCAAAAACTCTACATCAAGGAGAGGGGAATCTGTCAAGTTTCCTCTCAGGCAAATATCGGGTCACTTTCTTATCAGTGGTCAGGGCCATCTGAGATGGAGGTTACACCCAATGGGGCTTCGGCTCAGGTTTCCTTTAACTCTACGGGTAGGAAGACTATTAAGGTAAAGGCTTTTATTTCTCAGATCCCCTCAACCTTCATGGAGAGGACGGCAAGTATTGATGTTCCACAACCTCCAAAGCCAAGGATACTCCTTTCTGGTCCTAAAGGGGTGATGTTTGGTGAGAGTGCAACCTATCAGGCGGAGGTAACCTGTCCTGAGAGGATGACCTGTTCTTTCAAGTTTATTATTGACGACAAGGAGTTTACGGATAATCCCCTTACAGTGCTCTTTATAGACAAGGGGAAGCACAGTGTTGTTGCACAATCCTGGGATCCTGAGATTCCTGGTTCTCTAACAGAAACCTCACTTTCTCCCTTTGTTTCTGAGGTTCCGAAGCCAGTCGTATCACTCTCAGTTCCAAAGAAGGTTGAGCTTGGTGTTCCGTTTACTTCGAGTGCAAGGATTTCTGCAAGCTATGGGACCCCTTCGGGTTACTGGATACTCCCCGATGGTTCTCGGGTGAATGGAGATACCCTTACCTATACAGCTACCCGTAAGATGGATGATCTTAAATTCAAGTATGTAGCCTTCATCCAGGGTTTTCCCTATACTGAGACAATGGTGGAAAGCAGTCCCATAAAGGTAGATGTCTATGAGATGCCCCAGTTTAGGATCAAGAGTTTTCAGAAGCTTGATAAACCTCTTTATGCTCCTTATGGGGCCTTCTTTGGGGTTGGGGGGGATATTGGGGTTGTCAAGGACTTTGGGGTAACTCTCCATCATCAATGGGATTTTGGGGATGGAATGGTTGTAGAGGGTGGAGATCCTGGAAGGGTAAGTCATATTTACAGTGAAGGGGGAACCTATACGGTTAAGCTCTCTGTGTTTGATGATCGGGGAGAGAGCTCTGTAGATTCCCTTGAAATTACGATTCTTGATCCCCCTCCTCTTGTGGTTGGACCCTTTAAGCTTGTTGCCTCCAATAAGTATAATAGGGCTCCGCTCAGTCTCTATTTAAAGCCTGTGGTTTCAGGGGGTAATCCTGCCCTGGATAAAGTGAGCTCCTATCGGTGGTCCATAAATGGGGAAGGGGTTTCGGATGGGAGGATGCTTAAGGTGACCTTAAATGATCCTGGTGATTATCTAATAGGGCTTAGGGTTGAGACAAAGACAGGTAAGGTTGCAGAGGGGGAGGAGCTGATAAGGGTGAATCCCAATCAGGTGCCTGTCTGTGAGATTTCCTATCAGGATTATCCAAAATATAAGTATACAAAGATCTTTTCTTCCTGTTATGACCCTGATGGGAAGGTTAAAAGTTACTTCTGGGATCTTGGCGATGGAACAACTTCTGAACGAACGAAGGTATTTGCAAAGTATGAGCAGTCAGGAACCTATGAGGTAACCCTTACGGTCACGGATGATTCCGGGGCTCAGGCAACATTCTCAATGCCTGTAACGGTTGAGAGGTAAAAGAAATATCGGGGCGGGATATACCTTCAGGGTGATATCCTTGCCCCGATATTTTTTAACAGAGGAGGATAAATGACGAGGATAGTACGTTATCTGGATGATCCAGTGAGTTTCTTCTTCTGGGATTTAGATGAGGTGGTAGTCTTTTCTACATTTATGGTTGCGGGGATTCTTACTGATACCCTGACCTACCTCCTTCTGCTGGGGGTAGGACTCTCTTTTGCGCTTTCGAGGGTAAAGCAGTCAAGGGCTGAGGGTTTCTTTCTTCATATCCTTTACTGGTTGGGTTTTTTCAGGCTCAAGGGTTGTCCTCCGAGCTATGTTCGGGAGTTTGTGGAGTAAGCCATGCATTTTGAAAAGTGGATTCGCGACTGGAAGACTGCACTTGCTGAGAATTTCTTCCTCCGTTCCCTCTGTCTTCTTCTTGCCCTTGGTTTGATCCTCAATGCGACATTCTTAAAGAGGAAGGAGAGGGTAATTATTTCTCCTCCTGAGGTCCAGAGGGAGTTCTGGGTCGAAAGTAATCGGGCCTCCCCTGAGTATCTTGAGCAGATGGGGGTATTTTTTGCGATCCTCGGAGGAAACCTCTCTCCTTCTAATGCTGCCTACAATGTCAAGTTTTTATCGAATTACATCCCACCCGATGTCTACAGTGATGTCAAATCAGAACTTGCCTCGCAGGCCCACTACATTACAAAAAATAACATCACTCAGGCATTCTTTCCTGTTTCGGTTAAGGTTCTAGATGGCGATGGGAGGGTCTTTGTGGAGGGGGATGTAATAAGGAATATTGGGACAACCAGAATATCCAAAGAGAAGATGGTCTTTAACCTCAAATTGAGGTTAAAGGATTTTAAGGTGATGGTTGAAGAGCTCTCCGTGGATTACCCTGAAAGGGAAAAGAAGAAGGTAGAAAAAGAAGAGAAGAAAGAGAAGAAACTCAAAAGGGAGAAGGAAGAATGAGATTCAAGATTCTTAGGCAGAGTCGGATCCCAGCCTGTGCAGGCAGGCCTGCCTGTGCAGGCTGGCGCCTCTGGCGGGAAGGTTCAAAATTCAAAATCTTTATTGCCCTGGGGGTCATAGGAGTTCTTCTTGGTCCTCAGGTTTTTGCCTTAAATGTGGTTAGTTTCTCAGAAGGGCAGTCTTCCTTTGTGGAGCTTTCACTTAAGAATCTGAATCTCATAAAGTTTCCCTCATCAGGAGTAAGGGTTTATACGAGTAGCAAACTTCTCGATATAAAGATTGATGAGGGGAATGTCTTTGTTAAGTTTCTGGAAGAGGGGATGGCGTCTCCACAGGAAGTCTTTTTTGTTATTCCCTCAGTGGGTGTTTTTTCTATGATCCTTGTTCCAAAAGAGATTCCTGCACAAACGATAATAATAAATCTACCTAAAGAGGACTTCTCAGAGGCCCTCAGATGGGAGACCTCTCATAGTTATACCTCAGGCCTTAAGGAATTGATAAAGAATATGTATGAGGAAAGGCTTCCAGGGGGGTTCGCCATTAAGGAAGTAAATGAGGATAAAACTTTTTGGAAAGAAGTTAAAATGGTTCTTAAAAAGCTATACCTTGGAGCTACTCTCCAGGGAGAGGTCTATGAGTTAACAAATACATCAAAGGAACCTGTGAGATTTATTGAGAACGAGTTTTATGAGAAGGGTATTCTGGCTGTTTCTCTGGATCGCCATGAGCTTAAGCCCGGCGAAAGGACCGAGCTTTATCTTGTGAAGAAGAGCATGACGCAAAGGGAATTCGAGAAAGTACTAAGAAAGACAAATCCCCTTGATGTGCTGAAATAAAGATGATTCGAAGTCCAGAATTCAAAAACAAAAGAAAAAGACTTCTTCTCTACGGAGCAGGAATCTTAATCCTTTTTTTCTTTCTCTTTAATTTTATCTCATCCTTTTTTTCGATTGCCTTTACCGTTAAAGGGCAAGAGTGTTTTCCTTACAAAGTGTGGCTTATTAGAAAGGGAGTAATACCGGAAAAGGGAGAATATGTTGCCTTCAAAAATCACAGGGTTGATGGACGGAGAACCTGGATTAAGGTTCTTACGGGAAGGGAGGGGGATCGGATTGAGGTTTTGAAGTTTTCTCCAAAAGAAAGGTATGGTTTCTTTGTTGATGAGATTGGAAAGGAACTTAAGGTTCAGGGTTTTGCCGTTCTTCACACCCCCCTCGATGGAGACGAGATTTTTATGGTTTTTGAAAGGGATACAAAGGGTAGGGAGCTTCCCATTATCGATGAAGGGAAGATTCCAGAAAAGAAGTATTTTGTATCTTCCCCTGCCATTCGGTCCTACGATTCTCGCTACTGGGGGTTGATAGATGAATCCGATATCGTTGGCAAGGCTTACCCGCTTATTTAATCTCTTCCTGATTACCCTTTTCTCTTTTCAATTCTTCCTTATCTCCCCATCTTTCGGACAGGAAATCCTTACCCCGAGGGATCTTCCTCAGGATTTGATAAGAAGGATAGAAGAAGTGGTTGAAAGTTTTAAAAAGCCTGTTGAGACGGATGAGTTCAGAGAGATTGTTTCAAAGACAAAGCAGGAGGGTCTTCGTGCAATAGACTATGAAGAGGAATGCCAAGAAGGGAACGGAGGTATTTATTACTTCCTTTCTTTTTCTATGCCTGAAGAGGTAATCCTTCGGGTAATGAGGGATGCTGTTTCGATAAACCGAAGGGGTGAGGAGAGGGTAAGTCTTGTTTTAAGGGGGTTTATTAAAAATGACCTGAGGGTAACGATCAATCACCTCTATAAATACCTTTTGGAAGTCGGGGAGGAGCTTCCTCTCGAAGTTGATCCTGAGCTTTTTGAAAGTTTTGAGATCAGGGCTGTTCCTCAAATCATAAAAACCGATGGGCAAAAGAAAGGGGTAATAAGGGGTGATCTTGTCAGTCTTTCTCATGCCCTTTCTCTTTTTCGGGAGGAACTCAAGGACTATGGAGTTTTCGGGAGGCTCTATTCTATTGGGGAGGAGGATATCCTTAAGGTTTTTGCCTCAAAGCAGAAACAAATAGAAGAGAACCTGAGAAGGAGGCTACCTGAGATAAGGGAGAGGATGCTTATACTTAAGAGATATGATGGAAGTTTTGAGCATGCCAGGGAAGATAGAGTTTACTACATCAACCCGAAGGTTATTTTAACCGAAGACATCGTTGACGATCAAGGAAATGTTCTTATCCCTAAAGGGACTGTCTTTGACCCCACGCAGTATCTTACTCTTGGCAGGTATGTGGTTATTGATGGGAATTCTGAGAAGCAGGTTGAGTTTGCTCTCAAGGGAGATTTTAAGAAGATCATCCTTATCAGTGGTAATCTTGAGAGGCTTGTGGAGACCTACCGAAGACCCTTCTATTTTGCAAATGATGAACTCATAGAGAGATTTCGGATAAGAAGGGTTCCTGTGGTGATTGAAGGGGATGGAGAGTATGTCAGGGTTACTGAAAAGGCTCTTTAAATTCAAGATTCAAAATTTAATAAACCCCTTTAGTTTCATTTCTGTCCTTATGGTTCTTTTAACCTTGAACACCTCGGTTTGGGCTGATGATCTCTCAGAGCCAGAGTCAAAGTGTAGAAGTGAGTTTCCTAATCTTGTCAGTGATATCTGCTGGAAGTGTCTCTTCCCGATAAGGATTGGGGGAAAAAAGATAATGGATTCAGGCAATATGCCTGATAACCTTCAGAGTCTTACCGGCAATATGGATGACCATAATCCTCAGTCCTTTACATGCACTTGTGAAGATAAGAGAGGGAACCAGGCCCTTGGAATCTATGTCTCTTTCTGGGAGCCAGCGAGGGTGGTTGAACTTGTGCAGAAACCGGGCTGTTTTCCCTTCCTCTTTGGAATCGATCTGGGGGGTAGTTTTGATCCCTATGGGGCTTATGGAACAAAGGGAAAGGGCAGGGAGAACTTCGAAGAAGGGAAGGCCTTCTTTAATGCCCATTATTATCTTTTTCCACTTCTCTGGATAATGGATATGCTGGTGGGGGCAGATTTCTGCACGGACTGGCTTTCGGAGATAGACCTTCTTTACTTTACAGAGGTCGATCCACTCTGGAATGATGATGAGCTTACGCTCTACATACACCCTGAGGCAAAAGTCTTTGGGGATGATATTGCCCAGGCGTTATGTTCTGTTGACTGTCTCACTACTTCCGTTGGGTTTCCCCTAAATACCTTTTTCTGGTGTGCGGGTTGCTGGGGTTCCCTCTATCCCTATACAGGGAATACGGGTGTTAAGGGGTCTCCCGTAAGGGTCTCTTCCCTTCTTGCCTCAAGGCTTCTTGCAAGACTCGCAAGGCTTCCTGTCCCTCCTGCCATTGAATACGATACAAGCTCTGCTTCTGCCAAGTGTGGTGGGCAGATAAGACCCTTCCTGAAGAAGAGTCAGTATAAGTTTTCAACCCTTTTCCCTATTCCTGAGACAAAAGGTAAGTGCTGTCATGGCTTAGGGGTTTCAACCTTCCTGTGGGGTGAACACAGAAACGTTCCGGCAACCGGTGAGCACCAGACCTACCTTGTATGGAGGAAAAGGAATTGCTGTCTGAAGCTTATCTCTACAAGTTCAATAAATTAATCTCCTTCATTCTTATAGGGGTTGAGCTTTTCCTCCCACCCCTTATATTTGCAGGTTCCTTTGAAGGTTCCCTTGATGAAGGTAAAAATCTTGGAAAGGAGATTGTAGGGGACTTTTCTCCAGAAAATATTGATAAGACTCTTCAGGAGCGTGGCCTAGGACCGGCAAATGAGATTACTCCGAGAGTAGATCAGGCTTCAGGACAAGAGGGGAACTATACCCGGTTTTATACAAATCCAGGTGGGATGTCCGAAGCAGGGTATGGCGAGGCAGGGGAGTTTGTAGAGGAGTCCTACCAGGGGAGGCAGAAGTTTGACCTTTCAAGGGATTCAATCTTCGGGAATCAGTGCCTCCAGAGAGACAGTGATGGAAAATGTATAATGTGGTCTTCCTCAAAGGACCTGCTTACAAATATCTATCCTGATTGTGAGAAGGTTGTTATTCCTAAATATGGGGAGGTCAGGGAAGAGACCTGCACAGGGGAGCTGACCTCACAATCCTATGATTGTGAAACCCGTATGGTTATAACAATTCTTACAGAGGAAGTTCATGGACCGTGTAATCAGATTATCATAGATGACCGCGAGGGCCAGATTTATGCGGTATGCAGGGATTATGTGGATGTTTATGAAGTTTATTCAGGGAGTTACAGTCAGTTCTGTGGTCATTATTCCTGGTGTGGAGCCTTTCTTATAAATCGATGCAATTCAGAGGGTTGCTTTTGTTGGGATATAGGAGGCCCAGAACCTAAATGTCCCTCGAATGTTTATGTTGTAAGTAGTGAATCCCAACTACCCCCGGGTGCTGAGTATATTGGCACTGGTTTTACAGACATTCAGGTTGCAGGGGGACCAGGTGATAGGGTGCTTTTCTGGAGTGAATCCAAATTTTATGGTGTGAGAAGACCTTCTGTTATTGAGAGGGTTTTGACCTCTTTTGATTCAACCTGTGGGAGTAATTTTAAGAAATGGCTGGAAGAGTGTGTTGTCCAGGATTATCAGAAATGTGACAGCATGGGTTTTAACTGCGTCTATTTGATCAGGGAGGGTGAAGCAACAGGCAATACCTTTCCCATTCAGTGTCAGAACTTTGCAAGTTCAGTAGGAGCATATCAATCACAGAATTGCTATTATTCATGTCCACCTGAATATGAGGAATGTAAAACCGATTGCTATGGTCTTGGAGGATTTTCAAGTTGTGCTGAAGTCAGAACTGCCTGTAGAGGTGGGTGTGATGATACCTATTCCTCGTGTGAAGGGGAGTGTGTAGACCAGAGAGATTCATGCCTCAATGCCTGTGGGACGAACCAATCCTGCAGGGATGGCTGTCAGGAGAATTACAATTCCTGCGTTTTAGCATGTTTCCAGGCTCAAAATCTTTGCTACGGGAATTGTGAAACAGATTACCAAACTTGCCATAGCTGCCTTTCTCAATGTGAATCCTCCTTCTCGTGTTCTCCACAGTGTCAGACTGTAACTATGGATAATTATGAAATATGCTCTCTTCCCGATAGTTCTCAGGGGATAAGGATTAATGGAACCATTGTTGGGAGAACCCCTTATAGGAGCTATTTTACTACTACGGATAATGAGGTCCCGATTACCTGGCAGGTAGTATTTGGGGGGTCAGGTGTTAAGGAGGGACTGAATGACTGGTGGAGTAAGGTTAAGTTTTTATGTGAGGGTGAATCCCTTGAGGGGTGTCAGGCTCTGATAGATGCAGGTTGTGTTCTTTACAGCCAGAGGTGCCTGGATAGCGACTGTAGAAGTTATGAATTTGTCTACCGCTGCGGGGATCCAGGAATTAAGGGGTATATTGTTGCCTATAGCTGTGCAGGTGAGCTCAAGTGCATGGGGACGGATTGTGTGGATGCCTCCTATGAAGCAAATACAGATTTTGCTTCTGCAGCAACTGCAATAGAAACTCTTAACCAGTATCGTGTCGATTCTGATGGAAACAGGATATTTCCGGGAGAGGAGAAGGAGTGCCAGTCCAGCCCTAACAATTGCTGTAGAAAGGCGGGGGGCGGGGTCTCGGTGGGCGATTATATAAATGCCGCCCGAAATGTTGCCTCTCTTTATAGTTATGCAACTGGAGGAGCTACCGCTACCTGGACTGCCTACGCAGAGGCCTTCTCCTATATTCTTACAGGGGGAGAATACGGAACCCTGAGCGGTCTTCTCGGGGAGACTGTAAGCAGTTACCTCGGAACCACCTCTGCCACCCTCTTTACTGAGATTGGTTATGTAAACAGTGATGTAGCCATGCATATAGGGGCTGATTTGATGGAGGAAGGCTCAATGAATCTGATCACCATAAACACAGAGCTTATTTCTACCCTTGCAACGGTTGCAACAGTTATTACGATTGCCCTTGTAGTTTATTCTATCCTTAAGTTTATCTATGACTGGATGTTTCAATGTAAGAAGGAGGATATTATTACCTCCTCCAGACTTCAGCTCAGGCTCTGCCATTATGTGGGGAGTAAAAAAAGTAAGAAATTAGGGGTGTTTACAAAAAAGACGAACGTTTACTGCTGTTTTAACAGCATCCTCGCCCGTATCATTCATGAACAGGGAAGACCCCAGTTAGGAATTGGCTGGGGAAGCGCGAATAGCCCGAACTGCCGGGGGTTAACTCCAGAAGAACTTGCTTCAATTGATTTCTCAAGGATCGACCTCAGAGAATATATGCAATATGTCGAACATAAAACCGAAATATCTCCGGAAGAAATGGAGGAGATTGCTAATAGAATAAAACAAAGGTACCAGCAATAAAATTCCTAATAAAAAGTAATACTTTAAAAGGAAGAAAATGGAGAACGCAAATAAAAAAGCATATACCTTTCTTCGCGAATTAAGTATTGGAAAATTGGATAATAGAAAGGGAAGTGCTCTTTTGTCTATTTTAATAGACGATTTGACCAATGAGTTTGCAGATGTCTTTACCGTGGTGAAGGGAAACTATCAGCTTTCTCAAAGGGAGGTTTGTGAGAGTCATAAATCATTGAATGAAAACCTCAATAATATTTTGAGAGGTGCCGAAAAAGGAACTCTAATTCTTAGCTAGTGTCTTGTAACTGAATTATCTTTACATGGTCTCGCCTTTGCGAGAATCGCATCCGCCGATTTGGTCCAGGCAAATGGTTTGGGGTTTTGGTTATTGGCTTCAATATATCGTTGGATAGCGT
>Ga0315298_1005036_pt1 | contig 19181 bp, 18 predicted proteins | sample WHS_1_MG_FD_203077 | JGI IMG/M metagenome (GOLD analysis project Ga0315298, IMG submission 203077) | Extremophilic microbial mat communities from Washburn Hot Springs, YNP, Wyoming, USA - WHS_1_MG | ecosystem: Environmental > Aquatic > Thermal springs > Hot (42-90C) | place: USA: Wyoming...
GGGATTGAAAGTGATGCGCACAGTTTTGCGATGTCCAGCGGCTCATATGTCCTTGAAATATGGCGCGCCGTGGTAACAGTGGATTGGACAACAAGTATGTCTGCCCCTGCCTCCTGAGCAAGTTTCCCGTATTTCTGAGCATGCTGCGGAACAGAACTAACAGCACAAAGCACATTTTCTTTCTTGATTTCCTGAATCCGTCTTACTATCAGTTCTTCAATAACGGGTTTTCTGTAAATTGACTGAATGAGCGCTGTTGCTTTTTCTGCTGGAGATGAAATGATTTCTTCAATTACCTCGTACGGATTTTCATATCTTGTATAAATGCCGAAAAGGTTAAGTACCGCCAATCCTCCGGCCTTACCGAATGCAACTGCAAATCTTGGGTCAACAACGCCATCCATGGCAGCGGCAAGAATAGGAATTTCAAGTTTCTTCCCTGCAATCTCAGTAGAAACATCCACCTCTGCAGGGTTGAATGTCACATTACCGGGGACAAGGGCAATATCGTCAAATCCATAGCACACCCTTGCTTTTCTGCCTCTTCCAATCCACATTCCCATCATGACCTCCGTTGTCTAACTGACAGGCGCGAAAATCCGCTGTCATCTTTCAAAGTGATGCAAACTCTTTTGCCTGACTCTTAAAACTCATGAGCAACTCAATGTTTGATTTTGTGGATTTGATCTTTGTCAGAAGGAGTTCCATTGCCTCAACAGGATTAAGCGCCGAAAGCCCCTTGCGCAAGAACCATATCAACTGGAGTTCCTCGGGATCCACCAGCAGTTCCTCCCTGCGGGTGCCCGAGCGGTTGATGTCTATTGCCGGGAATGTGCGCCGCTCCTGCAGTTTACGGTCAAGATACATATCAAGGTTTCCTGTCCCCTTGAACTCTTCAAAAATTACATCATCCATTTTGCTACCTGTGTCAATGAGTGCGGTTCCAAGAATGGTGAGGCTGCCCCCTTCCTCAATATTGCGGGCTGAACCAAAGAAGCGCTTTGGCTTATCCAGGGCATTTGATTCAAGGCCACCGGTCATAATCTTTCCGCTGTGAGGGACAAGCACATTATGCGCTCTCGCAAGGCGGGTAATGCTATCCAGCAGAATGACAACATCCTTCTTATGCTCAACGAGTCGCTTGGCTTTCTCAAGCGCAATCTCTGCTACCTGTACATGCCGCTCTGGCGGTTCATCAAATGTTGCACTTATAACTTCGCCCTTAACCGAACGTTTCATTTCAGTAACTTCTTCAGGCCGCTCGCCAACAAGCAGTACTATGAGAACCGCATCGGGAGTGTTGGTGGCAATCGCATTGGCAATTTTCTTGAGGATAACCGTTTTTCCTGCCCTCGGAGGAGAAACAATTAAACCCCGCTGGCCTTTTCCGATCGGGCATACCAGGTCAATAACCCTTGTCGTTGTCTCTTCAGGTACTGTCTCAAGAAGAAATCTTTGATTCGGATGGATTGGCGTGAGTTCTTCAAATGGAATCCTGTCCTGTATCTTATCTGGATCTTCGCCATTGACCATTTCCACCTTCAGCAGGGCAAAATACTTTTCATTCTCTTTCGGAGGACGAATCTGACCTGAAACGGTATCTCCTGTCCGCAGGCCAAATTTCTTAATCTGCGAAGGTGAAACATAAATATCGTCAGGACCCGGAAGATAATTATGATTTGACGAACGAAGGAATCCGAACCCATCTGGCAGAACTTCCAGTGTGCCCTCTCCAAAAAGCAGTCCGTTTTTTTCCGCCTGTGACTGCATTATCCTGTAAATAAGTTCTTCCTTTGTCAAACCACTCACACCGTTAACCCCCATGTCCCGCGCGAGTTTCTGCAGTTTGGAAATCACGACCTTCTTAAGATTCGCTACATTTAATTCATTGATTTCTTCTGGCATAATCCATACCTCCTTCTGATGTCCGCAACAATTGAGCGGACCTGTTTTTTTGTCTGGAAAACTGATGAACTATTATCCACGACATAATTGGAAAGTGCTTCTTTTTCCTTCAATGGCTTTTGAGAACGAAGACGCGCGTTAATCTCGTAGACCGAAAATTTCTTTGACAAACGCTTCCGAATAATATCCGGAGATGTGGAAACTGTAATGATTTCATCAAACTGATTTTCGCTCTTGGTTTCAAAAAGAAGAGGAATTTCTACAACAATCATTTTACATGTCCCGGAAAATCTGTCAAGCGTCTTCTGAATCCATTCAAATACACGCGGATGAATGATCTTCTCAAGTTTTTTTCTTGCACTTCTTGCCCTGAAAACCAGCGCAGCAAGTTTCTCGCGGTCTACAGCGCCTGTGCGGGTGAAAAACGCCTGTCCGAACGCCGCCCGAATTTCCGCCTTTATGGCACTTGTTGAGAGGAGCCGTTTTACAAACGCATCACAGGATATGACTGTTGCTCCCTCATCCTTCAAAATCTTTGCAACAGTGGATTTTCCCGAGCCGAACACTCCGGTCAGAGCAATCCGGATCATTCCTCAAGATTCCAGGAATTAAGATACTTTCTTTGACGTGCAGTGAGCGCGTCTATCCTGATTCCAAGGCATTCCAGTTTCAGCGACGCAACAGCATGGTCTATTTCTTCGGGAACAGGATGTAATTTCGGTGAAAGCGGCGCGCTGGCTTTAAGATATTTCAGCGCCAAGAACTGGTTTGCAAAACTCATGTCCATAACTGAAGAAGGATGTCCTTCCGCACATCCAAGATTCACCAGCCGTCCCTCAGCCAGAAGGTATATCCGCCTTCCTTCCTTAAGGATGTACTCTGTTACCATCGGTCTTACCTGAGAACGACTGCGTGCGCTCTTCTCCAGATATTCAACATCTATTTCCACATTGAAATGGCCGGCATTGGCCAGTATTACTCCATCTTTCATTCTTGATATGATTCCAGCATGGATGACACCAGCATTGCCAGTGGCAGTTACAAAAATATCGCCTGCCCTGGCTGCGTCTTCAAGCCGCATTACAACAAACCCATCCATTGCTGCCTCAAGCGCGCGAACCGGCGAAACTTCAGTCACGATAACATGAGCCCCGAGGCCCATGAAGTTTTTTGCTATGCCCCTGCCGCACCATCCGTAACCGCTCACCACAACCGTCTTTCCTGCTATCAGTACATTCGTCGCACGAAGAATCCCATCCACTGTGGACTGGCCGGTGCCGTACCGGTTATCAAAAAAATGTTTCGTCTGCGCATCATTCACTGCAATGACCGGAAAAATAAGTTTCCCGGATTTTTCCAGATTCCGTATCCTGGTGACGCCTGTGGTTGTCTCTTCAGTCGCCCCGATGACCTTCCCGGCAAACCGGGAATTGTTGTGAAGATAGGAAATAAGGTCCGCTCCATCGTCAATAACAAGGTCAGGTTTTTTTTCGGCAACCGCCTTGATACATTGTTCATATTCAACACTGTTCTCACCCTTTTTTCCGAAGACACTGATTTTTTCATGCTTCACAAGACTTGCAGAAACATCATCCTGAGTGCTCAGCGGATTGGATGCTGCAAGAAAAATGCGTGCACCGCATTCCTTAAGGGCAAGAACAAGATTTGCTGTTTCGGTTGTAATGTGCAGACAGGCACCGATTGTTATCCCTGAAAAAAGGTTTTTCGGTTCATCCCTGCGCAACTTAGCAATAACAGGCATTTCCCGGGCTGCCCACGTAATTCGCTTCCTTCCCTGGTCGGCAAGGGTAATGTCCTTTATAAAATGATCCATTGGCTACCTCTCATGGTGGTAATGCTGGTAGTTTATTTTCCACAAAAGATTTCTCTGACCGTCACTGATGTACAGAGATAATCCATTACAATAAACTTTTGAACAGGGGAACAAGGTCGGTCCGTTCCCAGGTAAAATCCTTATCATTTCTGCCGAAATGTCCATAACAGGCGGTTTTCCGATATATCGGCCTGAGAAGATTTAGTTTATCAATAATGCCTTTAGGCGAAAGGTCAAGATGCTTCCGAATAAGTTCCACAATTTTGACTTCCGGAACACTGCCAGTGCCGAATTCGTTTACCATGATTGAAATTGGTTGCACCATCCCTATGACATAGGCAAGCTGGATTTCGCACCTGTCAGCAATACCGGCAGCCACGATGTTCTTGGCAAGATAACGGGCAAAATACGATGCTGAACGGTCAACTTTCGTGGGATCCTTGCCTGAAAAACAGCCACCACCATGCTTGCCGAATCCACCGTATGTATCCACTATTATCTTGCGCCCTGTTACCCCTGTATCTGCCTGTGGGCCTCCAACCACAAACCGTCCAGTCGGATTCACATGTATATTCTTGTAAAGGTCCTTTGCCCGCAGATTCTTAGGAATTTCTGGCTCAATAACTGTCTCAATGAGTTCCTTGCGGAGTTTCTTTTGAGACACGCCCTCATCATGCTGCGTTGAAAGCACAATAGATGTAACCTCAACCGGCTTATCATTTATGTATCTCACTGTCACCTGGCTCTTCCCGTCCGGCCTTAAGCCGGATATCTTTTTTTCTTTACGCACATGTGCGAGCCGCTTTACAAGGCGGTGCGCAAGCATAATCGGCATCGGCATAAGTTGCTCTGTCTCGCGGGTTGCATATCCAAACATCATTCCCTGGTCCCCGGCGCCACCTGTATCCACTCCCTGTGCAATATCCGGGGATTGTCCCTGGATAGCAGTGATAACTGCGCTCGCATCATAGTTGAAGCCGTATGCCATATCAGTATAACCAATATCGCGCAACAAGGACCGCGCAATTGCAGGGATGTCAACATATCCTGTTGTTGTAATTTCTCCAGCGACAAAAAGCAGCCCCCGGGTTGCAAGCGTTTCGCAGGCGACCCTTCCTCGCAAATCCTGCCTTAAAACCTCATCAAGGATAGCATCGGACATCTGGTCGCATATCTTATCCGGATGGCCTTCAGTTACTGATTCTGACGTAAAAAGGAATTCTTGCGGCATAGTCCCACTCCTTTTTGCCTGGTTCAATCCTGAAATCATTACCTGAAATTGCACCCATACTGCGGTTAGAAGTCGTTATTATGATGCTGCGGTCAAACGTTCCTTCAGATCCGAAATTTCTTTGATTTCTGTGGGATCTGTGCGGTTGTAAATCGCGAGAAAAAAACTGACCCAGTCACCGAGCAGAATTAAATACATCAACCGTTCAATATTTCTGGAGCCGTTCCCGAACAGTTTGAATATAGGAATTGATTTTACCCCTAAAATTTCTGCAGTCAAATCCATCCGCCGCTTTACCCTGGCGTGATCGGTCTCATCGTACAAAAAAATCATCACCGTGTTGGCAGCAAGAAACTCAGGATGAGACCAGGCCATAATTTCATTATGGTTTAACTCAGGAAATATATTCGCCGATGCGATATGCTTGCTGTTTTCAGCAAGTTGCTGTTTCCAGCGCAGTGCTGCTGGCGAAAGAAACTGTCCTGAATATATAACAACATTCTTGTTGCGTAATTCTCCTGCAAGATTCTTTGCAGGGTTATTTGCTTCTTCAGCAACAGCGCACTGTTTTAGTACCAGGGAAACAGTGCGGCGCAGACCTTCAAAATCTACCGGTTCAATAAGATTAATACATGAGCACATTTTCAGCACCGGCAAAAGTAGGTATCCAAGCGAGCATCGCGGGGGCTGCCCTGACGGTATTTTGACATGAGCAATCCCGTCTCTATGTGCGGCTTCTTCAAGTTTACCACCGCTTGAGATTGTCCATAAGGATGCCCTGCGTCGCCTTGCCTCTTCATAGGCATCAAGCGTTTCTTCAGTATTGCCGGAGTAACTCACCGCTATCACCAAACTGTCCTTTCCAACGGAGAGGGGTAAACCGTAATCTCTATGCACAATAACGGGTATGCTTGAAACAGAAGAAGCAAGTTGCTTCACAATATCTCCGCCGATTGCAGAACCACCCATTCCTGCAAAACATACATTTCTGAATTGAACACGCTCAGGAACCGGTACATCCAGTTTCCATGCATCCTCGCACTGACGGTCAAACGTTTCCAGCAGGCCGAGCATGTTATGGCGGTCAATCCCTGCTATCGTCTTTCTGTCGCACAACTGCCGCATACTCCTCCTCAAGGCATTTTTTCAGGTAGTCAAACACCTGTCCATGTGTTGAAAATCTCATGACATGCTTGACAATTTCTCTGGCCCTCGCAGATGTGACAGAACGAACAACCTGTTTAATCTGCGGTATTGCTGAGGGCGCCATACTCAACTGGTCAAGTCCCATGCCAATAAACAAGAACGCCATCTCAGGAATTGATGCTGTTTCCCCGCACACGCTGATTTCAATACCTGCCGCCCGGGCATTCTCTGTTGTCATTTCAATGAGTTTCAGGATTGCCGGATTGCACGGCTGGTAAAGGTGTGAAATTTTCTCGTTTACCCTGTCGGCAGCAATTGTATACTGGATGAGGTCATTGGTTCCGATGCTGAAAAACTGCACTTCCTTTGCAAATATCGCAGAAAGCAGCGCTGCCGAAGGTATTTCTATCATCACTCCAAGTGGCAGATTGCGAAAGTCCTTTCTTTCCTTTCTGAGTTCTGCTGCCGCTTCTCTGAGAATTTCCTTTGTTCTCCATATTTCCTCAACCGTTGAAACCATAGGAAGAAGTATCTTCAGATTCCCGTGAGCGCCTGCACGAAGAATCGCTTTCAATTGTGCCTTGAAAAGATCCACCCTTTCAAGACAGAATCGTATTGCACGCCACCCAAGAAATGGATTAAGTTCAGTAGGCGCCTTGAACGAGGAAATGAATTTGTCGCCGCCTATATCAAGTGTTCTTATCACAACAGGCCTGTCTCCCATTGCCTGGGCAACCTTCTTGTATGAGACAAACTGCTCTTCTTCTGAAGGCACATCATCGCGGTTAATGAAAAGATACTCGGTGCGATAGAGTCCAACGCCTTCCGCGCCATACCGGAGGGCATTATGCGCCTCTTCGGGCATTTCAATGTTCGCCAGAAGATGGAGTATTTTTCCATCCCGGGTGACTGGCTTGAGTTCGCGGGTGCGCAAAAACATCCGTTTCTTCCGCAGCAATTCTTCCCGCTTCTCTTCGTATTCGGCGACAAGCGCATCAGACGGGTCAAGAATAAGCCGGCCTTCATTCCCATCAAGTATGGCTGTTTGATTCTCTTTCGCGCAACCTGTTAATTCATTTACGCCCACAACCGCAGGAATTTCAAGCGCCTTTGCCATGATAGCAGTATGGGATGTTTCACTCCCTATTTCTGTTGCAAATCCAGCGACAAATTTTCTGTCAAGCGCTGCGGTCTGGGATGGAGAAAGGTCATGCGCAACAATTATCACATTTTCAGAAAACGACACCTTTCTTCCGCTTTCCTTCTGCAGGTGAGAAAAAATTCGCTCTGCCACATCAAGCAGGTCGCGCCTACGGTCCCGCAGCAGGTCCTCGTTTGTCTTGCCAAATATTCCAAGCAGCCGGCTTATCGTGGCGTGAAAGGCATGCTCAACAGGAATCAACTCAGCGCGGATGTGGCGGACGGTTTCATCTCTTAAAAGTTTGTCCTTAAGAAACATCAGGTGCACACTGAAAATCTCACCGTATTTTTTCCCCAGCATCTCAGAAACCCTTTCGCGGGTCGCGAGAATTTCTTTTTCCACCGATTCAACGGCTTCATCAAACCGCGCGATTTCTGCCTGGACATGATTCTCAGAAATCTTTCTTAAGGGGGGTAAGAGAAACCTGCTCTCCAGAACCACGATTCTTCCTGTGGCAATTCCTGGGGAAACCGCAATCCCGTAGAAATCTCTCATTGCGTAGCCTTACCCGAGATTGTTAAGACGTTCTTCGTCCTCTTTGACGATCTGGTAGGCCTCTTCTGGTGTCTTTGCACTGCGGAGGGAATTTCTGAAAACCTTATCTTTGAGCAGTCGGGCAATCTTTGCAAGGGCTTTCAGGTGCACCCCGGTTGCACCGCTTGGAGCAAGAACAAGAAATACGATATGAACCGGCTCACCATCAAGTGAATCAAAATCAATACCCCGCGAAGAAATGCCAAGAGCGCACACAAGATTCTTAACCTGGTCTGTCTTGGCATGGGGTACCGCTATGCCCTGCCCAATTCCTGTTGAACCGAGTTTCTCCCGTTCAATAAGAGTGCTGAGCACCTTCTCACTTTCCTCCAGTAACCCCCTGCTTTTCAACACATCAAGAAGTTCCTTAAGTGAGCCGGCTTTATCTGTCGCTTTCATGCCTATAACGATTTCTTTTGCGCTAATAAACTCAGCAATTTTCATCTTGTCTCCTTTTTTCCAGTCGCACAAATATATTTTGCGCCTATTTGCGTATTCTGTCAACTTTCCGGTCGTGCATCTTTGAAAGTTGGTTCTTGAGTTTCCGTATAAGGTTATCCACCCCTGCATTGAGGTCAACCGCGGTTTCCCTGGCAAAAACCGGCGCCCCTTTCGTCTGGATTTTTGCCTCAATCGTGTACGCAAACCTCTCTTTCTTGACGATAACCGTCACATGCGGCTCACGAAAGAAAAACTTCTCAAGGCGGGAAAACTTTTCTTCAAGCGCTGATTCAAAACTTCCATCCAACTGGACATGAACTGTCTGCAGATGAAAATCCATCAATCCCTCCTGTTTTGCGTGGCTGCAGCACTCTGCTGTGTCTGGCCGCTATCAGTGGCAACCAGAGCAGGACTAAGTAACGGAAAATAATATTTCAGTATCTGCCTGTAGTCAAACCCCTCTTCTGCCATCTTCCGTGCGCCCCACTGGCACAGACCGACCCCATGCCCATATCCCGTGCCTTCAAAAACCATAGACCCGCCGGAACCATAAGTAACGAACCTGGTGCTCGGCAAAACCTTTTCTGAATTAAACGACTGAGACCCGTAAAGGTTGATAAAGGACATGCGGAGGTCTTTCCCGGTCACAATCTTTTTGCCCGTGCCGCTTTTTACCTCAAGGGTTTTCACCCTTCCTGAACTATCGTTTTGCACAATTCTTATTGAATCCACTTTCTTTATCCCGAGCACTCTTCCAATATCAGACGCAGAAAAAACCTTCCTCCACGTAAAAAACGGGGTTCCTGAACAGTACGAATCTGAAACTCCGACAAGGTATGGAAATTCTGAACCCCAGACATCTGATGCATTGCTGGTGCTGCCGCCGCAGCAGGCGTGGAAAAAACCAGGCACAATTCTGCCCTCGTATGAAAGCACCTCTCCTGCAGTAGAATCAACCGCTTCAACAACATTTTCCCTTTCTGCCTCAGTTCCTCCGTACACCTGGTGGAAAACTGAGTTGCTTACATCGTACGGAAGATTTTTTTCGCGCGCCTTTTGCATATAATAATAAACAAGAGAACGGGAGCAAACCGCCTGCGCCTTGAGTGCTTCAGTTGGCCAGTTTTTTTCCATCTCTCTTGCTATGACCCCGCAGAGATAATCTTCAACATCAACAACATTAATAACAAAATAACGACCAGATGCACGTGCAACATAAAGCGTACCGCGATATTTACCGCGGAAGGATGTGAGGTTGGGCTGGTACTTTCCCTCCCATACGGATACTCTGACTGTCTCAGCATGCGCTGCAAGGTATATTCCAGCCAGCAAGCAACTAATGAGAAAAATTTTACTCTTTCTCAAAACTCACCCTTACGTTTCCCTCAAATGTGAGCCGGTTGTCTGAAAAACTGTAATTGATTCTATCTGCCCTGTACCTGTTGGCGCCCTGCCGTATTTCGGGCTCGCCTTCAAAAACCATAATCTGCTTCTCCCGGAAATATGTCGCCTTCCTGCAGGTCGCAAGAAAATTCGTCTGGAGATTCTTCGGATTCTTCTGGACGATTGTTATGTTGCCCTCAATCACGACCTTCTCCACATTCTGCGTCTTCTCATTAAGGAATACCTCACCGGTGCCGTGTGCGTCCGTGGTAAGTTCCAGCCGGAAATTTTCAGTTGCAATATCAAGTCCTGGCTTTATCACAGATGCCTTTGAAGCGTTGCGATCTTTCTCGGCGGATTCCCCGACAAGAACCACCTTAAGCGCCTCACCGATAAACTCGGTGCGAAAATTGCGCATCTCCTGCGAACTCTGCTGTTGCAATTGCTGTCCGGATGGTTTTCTGGCACAGCCCGACACGACAAGGAAACAACAAATAAATATCAGAAGTACTCTTTCAGGAGTTTTTTCCATAGATTACGTCCTTTTAGAATTTTCTCAACCAGTTCTCGCACGGCTCCATCTCCACCAGCGCATGAAGAAACAAAATCCACTGCCTTCCGGACCTCAGGCACGGCATCAGCCGGCGCTGCTGAAAATCCTGCTTTCTTGAGAACGGGAATATCAGGTATGTCATCCCCCATATAGCAAACCTCTCTCAGGGTATATCCGTGCCTTCTGCAGAAGAAAAGAAGGGCAGAAAGTTTGTCCTTCACTCCATCAAGAAAATAATCCACCCCTAAATGGCGGCTCCTGTGTATAAGCGCCCCTGATTTCTTCCCGGAAATAATCAAACTTTTTATTCCTGCCTTCCGAAGAAGTCCAAGCGCGAAACCATCGCGAACAGAAAAAAACTTCCCTTCAATTTTCTGTTCTCCGTAGAAAACCTTTCCATTTGTTAGAACACCGTCAGCGTCAAGCGCCACGAGGCGAATATCCTCAAATGCCATCAGAATTCCTGTGCAAAGTTACGTTTCCCGAGCAAATCATGCAGATGAACAATTCCCTTCAGTTTTCCGTCCGGGGTTGAAATGACAAGACATGTAATTTCGTATTTCTCCATAACCGCAAGCGCCTGAACCGCAAGTTTATCCTCTTCTATCCTTCTTGGATTGGTAGTCATACAATCAGCAAGAGTCGCACCCGATAAATCCGTTCGCCGCGCAAGAAGCCGCCGTAAATCACCGTCCGTAATAATCCCGGCAATTCTGCGTGCCCTGTCAAGCACAATCGTAAATCCGAGATTCTTTGCGTTAATCTCCCTGATTGCATCATCAAGGGTTGCGCTGACCGGTACGCACGGAATTTTCTTTCCCGTAATCATAACATCCCGCACCCGCAGCATCAGCCGCCGGCCCAAACTGCCACCAGGATGATATACCGCATAGTCCTCTTTTTGGAATCCTTTCACGTTCAATAGTGTGAACGCAATGGCATCGCCGAGCACAAGTGCGACTGTCGCACTTGATGAAGGTATCAGGGAGAACGGGTCGGCTTCATAAATCGGACCTGTCTCAAGCACCACCGCGCTCTGGACAGCAAGAGAACTCGCAGGGTTGGATGTGAGCGCAATAATCGGCACATTCATCTTTTTAAAAAACGGCACAAGACGCAAAATTTCTTCGGTCTCGCCGCTATTGGATATGGCAAGCACAATGTCCTGGCGGCATACAACACCGAAATCCCCGTGCACCGCTTCGCCCGGATGCAGAAATATGGAAGGGGTTCCAGTGCTTGCAAGCGTCGCAGAAATTTTTCGCCCTATAATGCCGCTTTTCCCGATGCCGGTCACAATGACCTTGCCCTTTACACGGCTCATCAGTTCAATAACTCTAACAAATCTGTCATCCAGATAATGTTCAAGACACTTCAGGTTTTTAATCTCGGTCTCAATAACCCGTCTTGCCTCAGCGAGAATTTTTTTCCTGTCAATCTGTTTTATCTGGGTTCTCATCTGTTTCTCTTAATTTCTTCAATTTGCGAAGCAGTTGTTCAACATCCGTCAAGGCAATCATGTTAGGACCATCTGAAAGCGCCCTGTCAGGTTCCGGATGCACTTCAATAAAGATTCCATCGCATCCAACAGCGACAGCGGCTCGGCAGAGCGGCTCAACAAATTCCCGCTGCCCACCTGAATGAGTCCCGAGCCCGCCCGGCTGCTGGACGCTGTGGGCGCCGTCAAATACCACAGGGTATCCAAACGCCCTCATAATGGGGAGCGACCTGAAGTCAACAACAAGATTATTGTATCCAAAACTCGTTCCGCGTTCAGTAATGATGATATTATCGTTGCCTTCAGAAAGAATCTTTTCCACGATGTTTTTCGCCTCCCACGGCGCCAAAAATTGCCCCTTTTTAACATTCACCGGCTTTCCAGTTCGCGCTGCGGCAGACAACAGGTCTGTCTGCCGGCACAAGAATGCCGGGATTTGTATCACATCCACAACATCTGCGACAGCAGGAACCTGCGTGACACAATGTACATCCGTAAGAACCGGCACATCCAACTTCTCCCTTATCTTTGCGAGAATCTTGAGACCGCGCTTTAGCCCCGGACCGCGGAATGAACGAATAGATGACCGGTTTGCTTTGTCAAATGATGCCTTGAAGATATATCCGAACCCGAGTGCACCGGTCACATGAATAAGGTATTGGGCAATTTTGAAGGCAATCTCTTCAGATTCAAGAACACAGGGACCTGCTATGACGCATAGATTCCGGCCGCCTATCTCCACACTTCCTGCGTGTATAATCTTCATAGCCACTTGAATTAGCCGGGCGGCCATTCCATGGGACGGCCACCAAGCAGATGCATATGGAGATGGTCCACCGCCTGCCCGGCGTCCCTGTTTGTATTTATTACAATTCTGAAACCGCTTTCTGCAATGAGAAGTTGTCGGGCAAGTTCGGTTGCCGCCTTCAGCATAGCGCTCACAATCTCCATATCACTGTGTTCAAGGTCAAGCACAGTCCGGATATGCCTTTTTGGAATAATAAGGATATGGATGGGCGCCTGCGGATTAATATCATGAAACGCCACCACATACTCATCTTCGTATATCTTTTTTGCCTCAATCTCACCTGATGCTATCCGGCAAAAAATGCAGTTCATACCCTCTCCCCTTCGGCAACCTTCTGGAATGATTGAATAATGTCTCCTTCCTTAAAATCGGTGAACTGTGTAATGCCAATACCGCACTCTGTATTGCTCGTAACCTCTTTTACGGAATTTTTGAATCGCTTCAAACTGGAGATGGCGCCATCAAAAATTATCTTTCCATCCCTTACAACCTTCGCAACAGAATCGCGAATGACTTTGCCTTCAACAACAATGCATCCGGCCACGGCTTGATTCTTTCCGACCTTAAAAACCTTCTTCACCAGCGCCTGTCCTACAAGAACCTCAACTTCTTTCGGCTTGACCATGCCGTCAAGCGTATTCTGGACATCATCAATAAGGTCGTACACAAGTTTATATGTCTTAATCTCCACGCCCTGCTGTTTGGCAAGTTTTTCGGCAGCAGGATCAATAGCAACATTATAACCAAGAATTATTGACTTTGAGCACCCCGCAAGAAGCACATCGGATTCGTTCACAACCCCGAGACCTGCGTGCATGAGCGAAATTTTCGGCCTTTGCGGATTTGCTGACATTGCTCCAGCAGCAAGTTTTTCAATTGAACTGCACAGTGCTTCCTGAGCACCGATAGAATCGGTCTTCAGTATAATCTTCATTTCGTGCACCGCGCCTTCAATAATTTGCCGCTGAAGATCCTCAAGGGTAAGTTTTCTTGCAGGAATTGCGGACTGGCTTTTCACCGTTTCCTTTTTTGCCTCTGCCTGCCTTTTTGCATCTGCTTCGTCTATCGTCACTGTAAAGGTGTCACCAGGGTCCGGCAGGTCGCTCGCTCCAAGAAGTTCCACAGGAGTTGAAGGCCCTGCCTCTTTTAGTTTTGTGCCAAACTCGTCAAACATCGCCCTAACCTTGCCATACGCTTTTCCGCATACAAAATAGTCTCCGAGTTGGACCGTACCGTTTTGAACAAGGATATGGAGGACAACTCCTTTTTGCCTGTGCAGATATGATTCAAGAACAACACCCTCTCCAGGTCTATTGGGATTCGCTTTAACCTCCAGCATCTCCCCCATAAGAAGTATAATTTCAAGAAGTTCTTTGATATTTTCCCCGGTAAGACCGGAGACGCCGAGAAATACGGTCTGGCCACCCCATTCTTCTGGAATAAGTCCGTATTCAGCAAGTTGTTTCTTAACCATTTCAGGGTTTGCATTCGGCCTGTCTATTTTATTAATCGCAACGATTATTGGAACATTCGCTGCCTTGCAGTGATTAATTGCTTCAATTGTCTGCGCCTTAACGCCCTCGTCGGCTGCAACCACCAGCACCACGATGTCCGTAAGGTGCGCGCCCCGCGAACGCATCGCTGTAAACACTTCGTGCCCCGGCGTGTCAATAAAAACTATTGAACCTTCGGGCAGGGTCACTTTTGATGCACCGATCTTCTGTGTAATCTGGCCAAATTCTCTTGCAGCAACATTTGTCTTGCGAATCCTGTCAAGGATCGTGGTTTTGCCATGGTCAACATGCCCCATAACAGTGACAACCGGTGCGCGTTTCTTTAACTGGGCGGACTTATCCGAGTATGTGCCAAGCAGATAACTTTCCCTGGTGGCGTGCAATTCACAGGCAAATCCGAGCGCCTCGCACGCCTGTATCATTGCATCAGGGCTCACCCTGTCATTAAGCGATACTTTCAATCCCTGTGCTTCAAACTGAGAAATAACTTCAGCAGCCGGAAGCGCTGTTTTTGAAGCAAGTTCCCCAACTGTTTCTGCGCCGGTAATAACAATTTTTTTGCCGGACCGCTCGCGTTTTTTTAGTTGCTCCTTGATCTTTTTGATTTCCTGGTCTTTAAGACCGCTGACATAGGTCTTGCCTGAAATCCCTGCCTTTTCACAGATATCAAGGAGTTGCTTCGGGGTCATCTTGAGTTCCCGGGCATACTGGTATACTCTCATAGATTTGTCTCCGGTTGCACGGGCCGGTTTTTCAGGCATCGGATCGCCCTGTCTGCTGGAGGTGCTGCCTTGCCTTTTCAAGAATGCCTCGCACCTCTTCCAGAGAAAGCCCTGTCAGGTGCATCAGTTCTTCTTCTCCGGCACCTGCGAGTGTTTTGATTGTTTCATATCCGCCATTCCGCAGTTTTTCAGCCACTTCATCACCAATCCCGAGCAGAGAGATAACTGACTTTTCCTCAGCCATCTCAAGACGGTTAACAATGATATTCCACCCTGTAAGTTTGCACGCAAGACGCACATTCTGCCCCTTCTTTCCAATCGCAAGAAAGAGTTGCTCTTTCCCGACCCAGACCACTGCCTCGTTCTTTTCTGGATTATATGAAACCTTGTCGCATTTCGCAGGGGCAAGGGCGTTAGCCGTAAACTTCTCCGGGTCAGCATCCCATCGCACGACTTCAATTTTCTCACCGCCGATTTCCCGGATGATATTCCTGATTCGGTTCGCCTTATCTCCGATGCATGTCCCCACAGGGTCAATCTTCTCATCGTTGGAATGCACTGCAATTTTCGTCAAATCCCCGGGGAACCGTGCGATACTTTTAATCTCCACAATGCCAGTGCGAAGTTCGGGTATTTCTGCAAAGAGAAGTTGTTTCACGAAGTCCGAAGCAGTACGCGACATAATCAACGGGTACACCCCCTTATTGGGCTTGCGCACCTCAAGAAGAAGTCCCTTTACCAAACTTCCCACCTGATAGTGGTCGTGTGGAAGAAGATGTTTTTGCGGCAGAAGCGCCTCGGCTTTTCCGAGCGACACAACGATGTTGCCGTTCTCAAACCTTTCAACCCTGCCTGTCACAATCTCATTCTCCATTTGCTTGAATTCCTGAAACACAGCCATCTTCTCGGCTTCCCTGATTTTCTGCACAAGAATCTGCTTGGCTGTCCGGGCAGCAATTCTCTCCCATGGAAATTCAGGGGGGGCAACCTTTTTCCCTTGAGCATCTACAAAATAAATATCCCCTGTCTCAGGGTCAATCTTTACCTCCACATTTTCATCAAGAAGCGCCTTCTTCCGATAAACTGACTGCAGACCACGCTCAAGCGATGAAAGGAGAAACCCCTTGTCAATTCCCCTGTCTCTTTCCCAGTATTCAAGCAACGCAAGTAATTCCTTTTTCATAGTATCCCTGTTGGCAACATTTTTCTATTATGCGCCTTAAGTCATTGTACTTTTCAAGGCATTTTATGTCAAATTGACAGCAACAGGTAAGATACCGTATGACCGGCTGATTATTCATACGAATTTGCAGCCAAAATCAGGGTAGTACTATCAGGGCCTCTTATGAACAATATCCCCGGAAAGATGAAATGGAGAGGTGTCTTTGATAAAGACCGTAACAAAATCACCGATTTGCCGGGTACCAGCGGCTGACACGGTCCAGTCAATTAGAGGAGCATCCCATTCGGTTCTTCCTTGAATGCGGCGTTTTTTCTGCCGGTCTACAATGATTTCCACAGTTTTCCCTTTAAATGCAAATGCCTTCTCTTCGGAAATTTTCCTTTGAACTGACATGAGTTCAGATAGACGCACCTTTTTTTCTCTCTCAGAGATATGTCCCGGCATATTGTAAGCGCGTGTACCTTGTTCCGGACTATAGGCAAATGCCCCCATTCTGTCAAACTTCGTCTCTTTCACAAAATCAATAAGTTCCATAAATTGTTTTTCTGTCTCGCCTGGAAAACCGACAATGAATGTGGTGCGAATACAGAGGTCCGGTATCGCTGCGCGCAACCTTTCTATCAACGAACGGTAATCAAGTACCGGCCTTCCCATATTCTTGAGAATTAAAGGGTTTATATGCTGCAAGGGCATGTCAAGATACCTGCATATGCTGCGGTTTTCAGCGACAATTGAAATCAAACGGTCGTCTATTCGCGCAGGATGGACATAAAGAAGACGCAGACGCGGAAAGCCAACCGTGAGAAGTTTCCTGATAAGATTGACAAGGGCATTTTTATTGCCACTATCAGTACCGTATGCCGTGATATCCTGCCCGACCAGTATGAGTTCCTTTACGCCCGAATCAAACAATTGTCGCGCCTCATTGACCAATAATACCTCAGGAAAACTATGCAGATTTCCGCGCAATTGGGGTATCGTGCAGTATGAACACCGATTATCGCACCCTTCACTGATTTTAAGATATCCATACGGCAGCGTCAGGATTAATCTGGATGGATCCGGATGCAAAACCTTCAAGGTGCTGCCTGTGCGGCAGTACCTCTTGCCGCAAAGTACCAAATCGCATGCGCGGGCAACATGTTCAATATGAGGCGGGCTGATTACAGCATCAATATCAGTATCAGCGAAAAGAACGTCTCCGTGCCTGCTGCCCAGACATCCGCATACAATAATCTTTGCTCCAGTCCTGCGCCTGATTTTCTTAAAAAGACGAATCATGCGGTATGATTCTTCAACTGCCGGCCGTATAAATGCGCAGGTATTGACAGCAAGAATATCTGCTTCTTCAATGCTGTCTGTGATAACATATCCTGCCTGTCCGACGGCAGCAAGTATCCGCTCTGAATCCACCTCATTTTTGGGGCACCCGAGAGAAACAAGGGCGAATTTCTTCATGGTGAGAAAAGGCGGCTATCAACAGCAATGTCAAGAACCTGTCCCTTCCTGCCGAATGGTCCATATGTCTTGCCGTCTTTAACGATAACAAGCCCGCCGGCATTGCCTATGCGCATGGAAATACCTTTGCCGGTTACCTGGTGAACATCCCCGGGTCGTAGAAGCAATTCTGTCCTTCCTGCGCTGCTTTCTATTCGCACCCAGACATCTTCAAGCGCTTTAAGTGTAAAGGAAAACTCTCTGGTTGCATCTGATGGACTGGCTGCAGTCGGGATGGTTGTGCGGGACGCCGGCTCAACTGTGCTTTCCTCTATTGAGGTGTGCTTTCTTACCAGCAACATCACCGATGCGGCAAGAAGACAAAATGCGATAACTACGGCAAGCAAAATCAACCAGGAGAAATTCTTGCGCCCTGGTTCTAAAATCTGTTTTTCGTCTTTTTCTGCGCCTCCAACTTCTGGCTCATGAATTTCCGGCAGCCCTTCAAGAACCAATTCCTGCGGAATCCCAAGAAATTCACAGTACTTCTTCAGAAATCCGCGCAGATGAGTCCGGGATGGAAAAAGGTCCCAGTGGCCTTCCTCAAGGTTCCTGAGAAATCTTTCAGGGATATAGGTTATCTTTGCAACCTGCTCAATGGTAAGGCCTCTTGCCTCCCGCGCCTGCCTAATCTTCTTTATCAGTTCTGTCCTGTTTTCTGGTGTCGCTTCTTTCATTGCCTGGTGTTCCTTTCAGTATCAGGCGGGGCTTTCCTTCGCGATACGGGCCAACAATACCTTCTGCTTCCATCTGTTCAACAAAGCGCGCCGCGCGATTAAAACCTATCCCAAGACGCCTCTGAAGCATGGAAATAGAGGCAATCTTGGTTTCAAGCACAATACGCACTGCCTGAGCATAAAGGTCTGCATCTTCAGAGTTGTACTGTCCTGTATAGGCAGGCGCTTCCTGTTCCTGCTGGAGAATCTCGCTGCGGTACTCGGGCTCGCGCTGTTGCTTGAGATAACCTGTGACTGCCTCAAGTTCTTCGTCTGTCATGAAACAACCCTGCGCACGAATCGGGTGTGCCTTGCCAGGTGGCAAGAACAGCAAATCGCCCCTGCCAAGAAGTTTTTCAGCCCCGCGCGCATCAAGAATTGTCTGGCTGTCAAACTTTGTCGCCACCTGAAATGAAATCCTGCACGGCAGATTTGCCTTGATAAGACCGGTAATGACATCAACCGATGGCCTCTGGGTTGCAAGAATCAGATGGATGCCGGACGCACGAGCCAGTTGAGTCAGCCGTATAATGCTATTTTCAATCTCGTTTCTGGCAATCATCATAAGGTCGGCAAGTTCATCCACGACGACCACAATGTACGGCAGTTTCTCATCTGCTTCAATATTAAAACTTTCAATGTTCCGTACCTGCGCTTTTGAAAATTGCTGATAACGTTTTTCCATCTCCCAGATAAGCCATTTCAAAGCGCTCACGGCCTTCTTGCTATCTGTAATAATTGGAAGCAGAAGATGCGGAATGTCAGCATAAGGCACCAGTTCCACCCTCTTTGGATCTATCATCAGAAATTTCACTTCATCCGGCGACGCCTTGTAAAGGATGCTTGTGATGAGCGAATTAAGGCAAACGGTCTTTCCTGAACCGGTAGTTCCGGCAATAAGCAGGTGCGGCATAATCTTCAGGTCAGAGATAACAGGTTTGCCCAGGATATTCTTGCCAATAGCCATAGTAAGTTTTGACGGAGCCGACAAAAACTCCCTGCTTTCAAGCATCTC
>Ga0315298_1005040_pt1 | contig 19169 bp, 19 predicted proteins | sample WHS_1_MG_FD_203077 | JGI IMG/M metagenome (GOLD analysis project Ga0315298, IMG submission 203077) | Extremophilic microbial mat communities from Washburn Hot Springs, YNP, Wyoming, USA - WHS_1_MG | ecosystem: Environmental > Aquatic > Thermal springs > Hot (42-90C) | place: USA: Wyoming...
AAGAACCAGTCTAACCGTTCGGGGATTCGCCAGGCCCCTGACAACGGACCGCGGACAACAAACCACTGACCACTTCAAAACACAAACGCCACCTTGACCGCTTCCTCGCGCCCCTTGGCCGCTAATTCGAACGCCTGCTCGTACTGCTCGAGCGCAAAGCGGTGCGTCACCAGCCCCGCGACGTCCAACTGTGGATCGGTCACCAGCGACACCGCCTCATCCAACATGTCCCGGTCGTTGCACGCCCCGACGATCTGGAGTTCCTTCACGTGCACCCGCAACAGGTCGACCGGCGTCATACCCGGCACGGCCGAGAACACCACCAGCCGCCCGCGCGGACCGAGCAGTTCGATCCCCTGCGTCACGGCCTCGGCCGACCCGACGGCCAGGATCGCGGCGTCGTATTCACCGCCGTCGGCCGCGGCCCGCAACGCCGCCAGGACGTCGCGCTGCTTCTTGGTATTGATCTTTACCGCATTGCCGGCAAAGCCCAGCCTGAAGTCGTGTCGGCCGGCTATGACCACGCGCGACACACCCCGCAGGCGGGCCAGCCTGGCGATCAGCAGACCGAACGGGCCATCGCCCAGGATCAGCAGGCGACTGCCGGGCGCCAGGGCGGCCCGCTCGAGGGCCTCCAGGCAGACGCACACCGGCTCAGCCAGCGCGGCCACCGCAAAGTCTACGTCCCGGCCGATTCGCCGGGCCCGGTCCTGACGCACGATGTAGTACTCCGCAAACGTGCCGGGCAGGCTGACCCCGAAGTGGGCCATGTGTGGGCACAGATGCGCCAGACCCCGACGGCAGGTCTCACACCGCAGACAAGGGTGCACCGGATGCGTCGCCACGCGATCTCCGACTGCGAAATCCCGAACGGCCGCTCCCACGGCCGCCACCGTACCCGCCCCCTCGTGCCCCATCACGACGGGCAGACGGATGCCGAACGGGTTGCTGCGAAAGTCGTTCAGGTCCGACGTACAAATCACCGCCGCACCCGTTCGTATGAGCAGCTCGTCGTCCCCAAAGGCCGGCACCGGCGCATCTACCCTTTCCAGCCGGCCAATCTGTTGCAGCTGCAATGCCTTCATGGATTCCTCGCCAGCTCATAGGTCCCATACGTCCTATATGACCTATAAGGCCCATGGGACTTATACGACCGTCCTTGTGTTGCCGGGTGCCATGGCCCTGCGCCGTTGCAGGGCCATGCCCCTTGCCGCGGCGGCGGACAATATGCCCCTAAATCCCTAACAACCCAAACGCATCCCGCCCTAGAATCTCCTCAACCACCTCGCTCGAGACCCGGGGCAGCGGGGCATCGCCGATGATCTCGTTCACGCCGCGCACACCCGCCAGCGACTCGGCGCTCGTGGTGAACGGATAGTCCGTGCCGAACAGCAGCTTGTGCGTCACCCTGTACTCCTGCGCCGCGATCATCATGTTGTAGAACTGCCACGGGCGGTAGTACAGGGCCGAGATGTCCGCGTACACGTGCGGGTGCTTGCGGATGACCACCAGGCACTCCTCGTAGAACGGATGGCCCAGGTGCGCCATGACGATCCGCAGATCCGCGAAACGGATCGCCACCTCATCCAGCAGCCATGGACGGCTGACGCCGAGCGGGGCAGCCCGGTTGAACGTCGTGCCCGTATGAAACAGGATTGGCAGCCCGCGGTCCTGGCAGTAGTGGTAGATCGGCTCGCACACGCGGTCGCGCGGGTCGAAGCCGGCGTAGGTCGGGCCGAGCTTGACGCCCCTGAGCTTCAGGTTCTCGATCGCGTGGCGGAGTTCATCCATATACCCCGGCTGCGTCGGGTCGCAGGAGGCGAAGCCGAGCAGTTTTCCGGGGGCGCGGGCGACGAACTCGGCGATGTATTCGTCCGGCACCCAGTAGCCGGTGCGGCGGGCCTTCAGTCCGAAGACCGCCACGCGGTCGAACGGCTCCATGTCACGCATGAAGGCGTCGAACTGCACGGTCAGATCCAGCGGATAGCCGCGGGACAGGTCCGCCTCGCGAACGGTCGCCCGCTGCATGTGCAGATCCTGGTCCCAGGCATGTGTGTGAATATTCTGCATACCCGCGCCCTTCAGTCGTCCCCCCGGGACTCAACGACAGGAAATGGGGATGGGACTGATAGGACCCTTACGTCCCCTCCTTGAAAGGCGGGGCTAAAATCATCCTGTCCCTCCGGGACGATTCGCACGGCCGCTGCCCTTTGCCCAAGTGTCTTGAGGACCATTTCTCCGCTGCAGCTCCAGCCTTTACAGTGTCCCTGTAACCTGCCGCCTGTCCTCTCCTGTCCGCGTCCCCGTGTCGCCGCGTCTCCGCGTCTCTTTGTCTGCGCCCGTCTGCCGTTCTCCGTGGTTCCATCCCATGTTCACGGAAGTACCGCCCGCGGCTTGACCGCCCCGCGGGCCGCCATCGCCACGAACGCCTCGGCGTGTTCGCATCCGACCTGCCAGCCGCGGAATCGGCTGGTGATCTCGCACAAGTCGCCCAGCCCCTTGCCCAGGGCCTTGCGGGTCGCCTCTTCCTGCGAAACGTGGCCGGCCAGCAGGCGGGCCTTCTCCTCCCGCACCGCGCTGATGTCCACGTAGTGCGTCGGGGCAAAGGGAATCGGCCCGTGCGGCTCGATCATGAAGACGGCCGGATGCTCGGTCAGCACCGCCGAGGCCGTCGGCAGCACGGGCAGGCACGACTGCATCGCGCAGTGACGTACGAGCGAGTTCGTCGTGATGTGGTCCAGATTGTAGTCCTGCTCGTAGTGCGTGAAGACCAGCTGGGCCTTGGTGCGGCGGATCGCCTCGATCAGCCGCATGCGGACGTCGTCGGTGTCGTGCAGGAACTCGTCCGGCTCGCCCAGGTTGATGCACTCGGCGTCGACGGCCCCGGCCAGGGCCGCCATCTCGGCCGCGCGGATCTTCGCGGCCTCAGCGCGGCTGATGTCCGGCCGCTGCACGAAACCCTTGGACCCGTCGGTCAGCGTGATGAAGTACAGCCGGTCGCCTCGTGCCCGACATCTGAGCATCGTGCCCAGACAGAACATCTCGTCATCCTGATGCGCCATGATGGACACCACGTTCATCGGACGCCTCCGCGTTCAAGTGTTCGACCCGCGCGATCGATGGTGTATGGCACGGCAGTCTACACAGGCAGATCAGCGAAGGGCAAGCGGGCAGAAGGGAGTGCCGGCGGTCTGTCATTGCGAGCCCCCTCCCGCATGCCTCGCTGACGGCGACGCGGACATGGGGGCGAGGAATCTTGCTCTTGCGGTCGATCGATTCTCCCCAGGCATCAGCCTTGCACGATGCGTGTGGTCCCGACGGGCGTTGGAGCCTCCAAGAGTCGGCAGGCCGGCAAAGACCAGATTCCTCAGCCCCGCGGACGTCGTTGCCGACGGCAAGCGTTCAGGAGGGGCTTCGGAGTGACACCGGGCCAACGTCGCCCGGGACCTTCCGTGTTCATCCGCGTGAATCCGTAGCCGCCGTAGTCTTGCTTTCTCTCCTGGGGGCAAATCGCAGGATAGCAGCGCGGCGGGCTATCGGATGGCGGGGACGCTGGCCGGACGGGTCCCAACCGGCTGCGACTCACTGGCCGGCCGCTCGCGGATGTGCCATTCCGGCAGCGACACCTTTTCGGAATCGCGCCAGGCGGTCAGGTACAGGCTCGCGGCGAACCAGGCCGCCGCCTCCAGCCGATCCCGGGCGAACTCGACTACCTTGGGATTGTCCGGCAGCGGGTCCTGCCGTCCCGGAAGCAGCGACTCGAGGTCGTACGTCTTGTCCACCAGGGCGTGACTGCGGCTCAACTGCGCCAGGACGGCCGGCCAGAGGTCGTCAAAGGATTCGGGCCTGACGCGGCCGGCGACCTCGACCGGCTCGGCCTCCAACTTCTGAATCAGGGCGTCCACCTTGGCATGAATGCCGCTGCGCGGCGACTTGCCGTCCTCGAGCACTCGACCGTCATAGTCGACTGTCACGTGCAGGGGCTGGGTCGCGTCCTCGGCGTAATGGGCGAGAATGCCCGCGTAGACGATGCACTCTTGCCGCAGCCGCACGTTGTCCGGCCAGCGCCGGTATTCGGCGAACGCGACGGTCAGCCTCTGCGTCCATTCCGCCACGGCGTACGGCAGCGTCCCCACCTTGGACGGCGAAAGCCCCCCCTGAGCACACCGCTCCAGAAAGGCATACCGCAGCGGCGGCGGCGTCCGCCCCTTCAGCAGTTCCAGATCGAAGTAATGTTCGGGATACTCCGCGTTCCGCAGCTGCGGCAGTTGCTCGAGTTTGAACACGTCCGGGTCCATGGAGCCGCTCGCAATGGCAGGCGCGGCCGCCCGGAAAAACACCGGCATTTCCTCCGGCAGGGCCGCCACCGCCACGCGCGTCGCCAGGTGATGCCCCGGCCCGTCATAGCTGTACGCCACCCCGCCGGCCAGCAGCACGACTGTTGCCGTCCACACGCACACAAGCCTCAAGGTTCTTGCGCCCATCGCCCCTCGCGCAGGTTCAAGGTGCGCCATGATAGCACAAAGTCACGCGTAGGCGTCAGGGTCGGCGACCGGCTCGACCGACGGCACAACCCTGTACTGCGGCTGATCCCAGCCGCCCGCCGGACCGACCTCGTCCGGGAACTCCTGCCCGGGGTCGCACCGGGCGGCATCCATGGACCGGAGCTTCTCGAACCCGAGGATCTCCGGCCGCTGGCTGTTACCCAGATAGAGATTGCCCCACTCGATGCCGGCGTCGGCCGCCCAGCTGAAGCGGAAGGAATGCTCGCGGCCCTGCCAGTCGCGGCACCGGCCGGTAATCGTATGCGTATCCATCGCTTTGGTCCCCGTCGCAGCGCGGGACGTGTCCCGCACGCAAGCTGCACCCGCACCGCCGCACACGGGATGCGCGTGTCTGCCAACTCATTAAAGACCCCCCCAAACCGCAGATCAAGCGAAGGACACCGGTGCCGGCGCAAAGTCAGGGCGCGCCGCGGCCCAGAGCGGCTTGGCTGGACGCAACGCGGCTGCCTGGGCCGGCCATGTCGGGCGTGATATGCTTGGGCGAATGACCGAGGTCTGCGACATCATCATCGTCGGCGCGGGGGCGGCCGGCCTGACCGCCGGCATCGCCGCCGGCCAGTTCGCACGCCAGGCGCAAGTCACCCTGCGGATCGTGCTGCTCGATGCGGCGCGGCGGTTCGCCGGCAAGATCCTGGTCGCCGGCGGCGGGCGGTGCAACCTGACGCACGATCCCGTTCGTCCGGAGGACTTCAACGGTTCGCGCAACATCGTCCGCAACGTGCTGGCGGGGTTTGACGCGAGTGCGACAATGCAGTGGCTTGAGTCGCTGGGAGTGCCGCTCATTCGGGAAGAAGACGGCAAAGTGTTTCCGGCAGGCCAGAGCGGCCGGGCGGTGCTGGACGCGCTCGTGAGAGAGTGCGGACAGGTCGGCGCAACGATCCGGCCGCAGTGCCGCGTGCGGGAGATCTCGCCGGACCCGCCGTGCGGCGATTCCCCATCGGCCACGCCCTGTACGGTCCGCCATGAGTGGGGCGAGCTGAAGGGTCGCCGCATCGTCCTCTGCACCGGAGGCGCATCGATGCCGGCGACCGGCACGACCGGTCAAGGCTGGGATTTGGCCCGCCAGCTGGGCCACACAGTCACGGACGTGCATCCGGCACTGGTGCCGCTGCTATTGCAGGACGGGTTCTTCCATGCGGAGATGGCCGGGCTGACGCACGAGGCGGAGTTGTCCGCGTTTGTCGACGGCAAGCGAGTCGATCGGCGGACCGGCAGCATGCTCTGGACCCACTTCGGGATCAGCGGGCCGGTCGTCCTGGACATAAGCCGTCACTGGACCACCGCCCGCGCGGCCGGTGGAAAGGTGGAGTTACGCTGTAACTTCCTGCCCGGCGAGTCCTTCGAGCAGGTCGAACGGTGGCTGACCGACCAGGCCGCCTCGCCACACCGCCGGATCGACAGCGTACTGGCTTCCCGCCTGCCGCGGCGCCTCGCCGAGAGGATCGCCCGCACCTGCCACATCGGCGCGGACGTCCGCGCCGGCCGTCTGCGGCGGGAGGACCGCCGTCAGCTCGTGCACGCCCTGACCCAACTGCCGCTGCCGGTGGTCGGCGATCGCGGCTGGAAGCACGCCGAGGTCACCGCCGGCGGCGTTCCGCTACAGGAAATTGACTACCGCACCATGGAGTCGCGCAAGTGTCCCGGACTGCATTTGGCCGGCGAGATGCTCGACTGCGACGGCCGGGTCGGCGGGTTCAACCTCCAGTGGGCCTGGTCCACCGGCCACCTCGCCGGCCGCGCCGCGGCCAGGTCGTTACTACGGCCAGTATAGCATCGGTTATGGAGTAGGCTCTGCCGTCCCCGGTGTGATTATGATTCTGTGCGTGCCATCATCGAACACAACGACCTCGCTGGACTCGTAGGCGACCTCCCTTGCCTCGGTGGAGGCAAAGTCGGTTTCGGCCGGGAAGCGCCGCGCGAATGAGTAGACGTCCTTGCCCTGTCCCCTGCCCCCCCCGCCCGAGGATCCGTCCCGGGCGGAACGATTCAGGCAAAAGGAACAAGAACTGCCGGATGGTCATGGGGCAAAGTTCACCTCCAGTGTTGTTGGACCATTTCAATCGCCTTCGGCATCGCTTCCGCCGCCTTCACGTAATCCACCGGCTTGTTCAGCAACAGTAGCATGCCCCGCGCAGGCATGTCGTGACGGGACGGACTTCCACGGACAGGCGTGGTGATGCCAAAGCAGCCAGCCAGGCTCACCCGGCTACCGCGTACTCAACGCTCCGCGGATTGTCAATGCGCTTGGAGGCGTCGAGGACTTCCAGCCCGACGACGTTCCCCTCCTTGTCATAGTCGAGGATGACGCCCGGCTTGTCCTCGTCACTCTGCTCAATCGGGGCGTCCCTGAACAGCACCCGCAACGTGTCTGTTTCCGGGTCGTATGTAACTTTCATGAACTATCTCCAGTACTTGTCGATCTTGCTGGTTCGGTAGACCGTAATCACCACGGCCGGATCAGCCCGATCATCCACGATCGCCCGGAGCAGAAACATTCTACCACCGCCGAAGTCGAATTTCGATTGGTAGACCTTGCGGCCTGGCTGCGTGGCGTGCACCTACTGGGGACTGTCCAGCACCTGGTCCAGAAGACGCCGTGGGATGGAGCGCAATGCCAGCTCCTCCTCCGCGTGCCGAGTCAAGCGAAAACGCATCAATCCTGCCTCCCGCTTCGATCTGTGTCACTCCAGCTCCTGCCCCCCGCGACACCTCGGTGCCAGTCGCCGCTGTCCTACTTCCAAGTCTCCTGCACGATCTCGATCGCCTTCGGCATCGCCTCCGCCGCCTTCACGTAATCCACCGGCGTGTTCGGCGGCAACTCGATGTGCAGCCTGGCCCGCAGACCCGGCCGGACCGGCACGTTCCGCGAATCGCTCGCCGCCAGCATCTCCTCGACCTGCTCGCTGCACAGGAACGCGGCCAGCTGCTTGGCGAACGGGGCGTGCGGGGCGTTCTTCAACACCGCCACCGTGTTCGGCAGCAGCAGCGTACCGCCGCCGCCCATGTCCAGGTACAGCATCTCGACCTTCGCGCCGGACCGCTGCTGGGCGTACACGTCATCCGTGTCCGTGGCCCCCAGGACCGCCTGGCCCATCGACACCGCCTTGGCCACCTGCGCGTTGCCCGCGGCCAGGCGATTGGCGACCCCGCCGGCCGCCAGCCGCTCGACCCAGCTGGCAAACTCCGCTTCGCCCCAAGCCGTCAGCATCGCCGCCATGTGTCCGCGGGTCGTTCCGAACAGCGGGTTGGCGAACACCACCTTCGAGGCAAAGGCCGGCTGCGCCAGATCCGCCCAGGTCTTCGGCCGCTGATCCGGCGGCAGAGCGTTCGGGTCATACACCAGCACCCGGCCGCGCAGGGCAAAGCCGACCCAGCGATCCCTGGCATCGCGGTAAGCGATCGGGATGTTCCGCGCGGTGTCGGGCAGATACCGTTCCAGCAGGCCGTCCTCGGCCAACTGGATCATCTGGAACGGCTCGCTCGACCAGAAGACGTCCGCGCGGGGGCCGGCGGCCTCGGCACGGATCCGCCGGGCCAGGCCCGTCGTCTTGTCCGCCTCGGTATCGAACAACGGCTCCACCTTGATGTTCGTCTTCTTCGTGAATGCGTCGATGATCTGGCGGGCCAGCGGCTCGTCCGTCGACGTGTACAGCACCACCCGGTTGTCGACCGGAGGCTCAGCCGGCTGGGTCTGAGCCACGGCCGATTCCTTCTTCGGCTGTTCAGCCTCCCTGGAGCAACCGCATAGAGCGACCAGGCTCAGCAACACAGGAAGGACCAGGCCCATGACCAATGAATGTATCATCATTTCCTTTCTTGCCACATCCCTCATCATTCATCACTCATCATTCATCATTCCCCGCCTCCAGCCCCCGCCCTTGCCACCCTGTCCCCGCGTCGCCGCGTCCCCGCGTCACGGTGTCACCTTGTCCGCCGCTCCTGCCGGCTGCCCCACCTGTCGCAATTGCCGGAAGTACTCGCCGACCGGGCCGTCGTACTGCGGGGGCAACTTGTGTTCGTCGATGGTCTTGGTCGCGTCGCGCTCCGCGGCCGCAATGACATCCACCAGCTCCGCCCTGCTTTCTCCCTTGACCTGCTGGCTGTCATCGAAGTACTCCCCGATGATCTTGCCGGGGCGCCACTTGGTATCCGCCTTCGACCTGGTCAGTGCCGTGGGGGTATGTTCGATCGGCGCTACGCCGCCCCTGCCTCGCCCCAGGGCGCCCATGCCGGGCCCTGTGCTATCCAGGTTGTCCACGCCGCGGCCCTGGTCCTGCCCCATCGCATTCTGACCGGGCTGGCCCTGAAGGTCCGCCAGCAGCGCCTGCATGCTCTGCACCTCGGCCTGCATCGCCTCCATCTCGCCCAGCTGCTCGCCCGCATCGGCCAGGCCGCCCTTGCCCTGCCCTTTGCCGCCGCCGGCCGCGTTCTCCGCGCTCTGGCTGTTCTGGTCGCTCTCGCCCTTCTGGCCTTGCTGGCCGGTGCCGGTCTTGCCCTCGCCCTGCTGCTTGAGCTGGGCGGCGGCGTCGGCCATGGACTGACCGAGCTTGCAGGCCATCTGGCCGGCCTTCAGGGCGTTGCTGATCTTCTGCATCATCTCGCTGATCTGGGCGTCGCTGAGACCCTGGTCCTTCATGGCCTGCTGGAGGTCCTTCATCTGCTCGGCCGTCATCACCTTGCCTTCCTTGAGGGCCTTGGCCAGTCTGTCCATCTGCTCCTGGGTCAGGCCGGCGGCCTTGAGCTGCTTGGCCAGGGACTCCGACAGCGCCTGCTCCTGAAGGGCCTTGGCCAGCTCATCGAGCTGCCTGGCCAGTTCCGCGGCCTTGGCCGGGTCCTTGGCGGCGTCCTGGATCTTCTTCTGGAGGACCTGCAGAGCCTCCTTGGACTCCTTGAAGTTTCCGCTGGCGAGGGCCTTGGAAAACTCAGCGACCTGGCTCTTGCCGTCCATTTTGGCCAAGGCCAGCTTGCTCAAGGCCGCCTGCATGGCGTCGGTCTGCTGCTGGAGGGCCTGCTGCTGCTGACGGATCTCTTCCTTCAGGTTGGTAGTCTGTTTGACCGCCTCAACGCCCATCTTCTCGGGCTGTTTGGACAGGTCGGTCATCCGCTGCTCGAGTTCCTCGAGTTTCCTGGCCAACTGGACGTCGGGCTTCTCGGTCTTCCGCAGCTGCTCGCGGGCCTTCTGGATCTGCTGGACCTGCTTGGCGACGATCTCCTGCTGCTTCTTGATCTCCTCCTTCTTCTTTTGTGTCGCCTGTAGCTTGCCCGTCACGTCAAAGGTGGGCATCAGCCAGAACACCAGCAGGGCCGCCACCCAGCCGACCAGTGCGTGATGGACTCGGCGCGGGTACCGCACCGGCAGGATGTTGCGGACCTGGAGCGTCGCGGCGGTTCGTTCCGCGTCCGCCACCGCGGCCCGCGAAAACGCATCCTTCGATGTCCGCAAGTACAGCGCGGAGGACAGTCGTTCCTTTGCCCTGCCCGCCTGATCGAGAGTCACGGCCGCCGTCAACGGGTCTTCGGCGGTAAGGATCAGCCAGATCAGCCCCGCCAGCGCCGCCAGACCGGCCGCGCCCAGTGCGGCGTAATCCAATGGCAGGCTGTGCGCAAACGTCTTGCTAACCACGACAGCCAGTAGCCACGCCACCCCTGCCCACATCAGGCAGGTGCCAAGGGCCTCCAGATAGCGGTTGATCCACAGCCGCAGGCGAGCCGATGCAACGCGTTGGTCTATCAGTGACATGGCCTTGCCCACCTTCGCAGCAGCAGCCCGTTGCCGGCGGCCGGCAGTGCCCGGCAGCCGCCTCCCGGTTCCACAGGCCGAACCGCGCGGCCCAAACCGCCTATTCCACCCCAGGCAGCCGCATGCATTCTAAAGCAACCTTGCACCGTCGACAACGCTTAGGGCAACTCGACCGCCAAACCCAAAGCCCACCTAAAGGCCCGCTCTGTCTGCACCGATGTTGGTGGTAGGATCCATCGCGGCCGGGTCGACCCTATGGCCGCGACGGCCCGGAGCGGGGACGCTGGGTGAGCCCTGTAATCAACATCAGCCTGGATCGGACGCGCAAACGGCAGGAGGAACTGCTGCGGCGCCGGCACGAACTGGCGAGCAGCACGGGCCTTCTGGCGATTCGCCAGGCGGACCCCGTTGACGTCACCGATGCCGACTTGGACCTGGCCGGCCAGATCCAGCGGCAATTCCAGCCTCGATCTTTTCAGCGATTCGGCGATTTCGAGATCGGCTCGGCCGTCCTGCCCTGCGGCACGGTCTGCGGGGACATCGTCGATGTCACAACCTTCGGGCGCCATTACCTGTCCTTTTGGCTGGCCGATGCAACGGGCCACGGAGTCGCCGCGGCGATGCTCGCGGCCCACCTCCAGCCCCAGCTGCGCCGCGTGGCCTGGGACGGCAAGCGCCATCGACCGCGCCGCCCCGACCGGACCCTCGCGCTGCTCAACAAGGTATTGCTCGCCCATCAGCCCGGCGAGCCGGTGTTCGTCGCGGCCATCTACTGCCTGGTGGACCTGCGGTCCGGCCGGGTGACCCTCGCACGCGGCGGGACGCCGGCCCCGATGCTTGTGCGGGGCGACGCGGCGGTCGAACCGGTTCTCAGTGCCGGCCGGCTTGTCGGCATCGAGCCGGCCAGCCGCTTCGAGTCGGTGGATCTGGATCTGCTGCCCGGCGAGTCGCTGGTCTTCTGGAGCGACGGACTGGAGCGACTGATCGATCGCGAGCAGGCCGTGCGGCCCGGCGAGTCCGCGGAGTCGGCGTTCGACTTTGAGGCGATCCGCGACGGCCGGATGGCTCAGGCTCTGGATCAGCTGCGGCATCGTTGGTGGGACGCGCGTACGACCGGGGTCTGCGAGGACGACATATCGGTGATCGTGCTGCGCCGGCGGTAGCAGCCGTGCCCTGGGCCAGCTTCCCTGCGTTCCTGATCTGGTGGGTGCCACGGCCGGCTTGCCCAGCCGTGTTCCTGATTAGCCGTGCCCTCGCATCAACCGCCGATCAACCGCCTCACCCCCGCCAGGAACGCCTCCGTCTTGCCGACCAGTCCCACCGGCGACTCGTACTGCAAGTGCGGCTCGAGCGTCAGGCATCCCTCGTAGCCATCCGCCCGGAGTGCCGCGATCTGCCGCCGCCAGTCCACCTGGCCCTCGCCCAGCATCACCCACTGCCCCTTGCCGGCCCGGCAGACCGCGTCCTTGACGTGCACGTTGCCGACGTACGGCCGCACCAGCGGATACCCCTCGCCGACCGGATCCTCCGCGAAGCCGCCGTGCACGACGTTCGCCGGGTCCCACGTCAGACGCAGGGCCGGCGAGCCGACGGCCTCGACGATCGCGCGGCTGGCGGCCCCCGTGTCCGCCCAGGACCCCTGCCCGTTCTCCAGCAGTAGAACGACTGACGCCTTGGCCGCCTTCTCGGCCGCCTCGCCCAGGGAATCCATCACCACCGCTGGAATCGCCCCGGCCGCCTGGGCGGGCTTCGGAAGCGCAAATACGATCATCCTCCGCGTGCCCAGGCGCGCGCCGAAATCCAGGAACCGCGGCAGGAGTTCATCGATGTGCCGGCGGATCTCCGCGGGCTCCTCCGTCGAGATCGGCACCTTCGAGCCGTCCACCCGCATGACCGGCTTGAACAGCCCCGGCGAGATCGCCGAGACCTTCACCCCGTACGCCTTGACGGCCGCCACCACCAGGTCGCTCGCCCACCCGGGCCCCTCCGGCACACGCCACCGATACGCGTAGCGGATCTCGTAGTCCTCGATCCCCCACTTGCGGCCCAGCTCGAACGCCGTGAACGGATCGTGCGTGCACTCGTCGGTAATCAGCGAAAGTTTCATCCGTCGGCCTCCGCTTAGACGATCAGAGATGACAGGTCGTCCACGATCTCGAACAGCCTGTCCAGCCGCGTGATCGCAATCGTCTCGCGCACGCCCGGCTGGAGGCCGGCCAGGATCAGCCGCTGCTGCCGCGCCTTGAACGCCTGCGTCAACTGCACCAGGCCGCCCAGCGACATGCTGGCCATGAACGCGACCTTCGCCATGTCCAGCACCACGGGCACGCCCGGCGCCGATGCCCCGGCCGCCGCCTCACAGTACCACCCGCCACCCGCCAAGACAACCGCCTCACCGCATGCCAGGGGGGTGCCGGGGAGTGCGTGACAAGATCGCCGGACCGTCGTTACAGGCCCCCTGCGGCAGCACGGCACGCCACGGCGCAGCCGCCGTTTGGCGAAGCCAGGGGTCGCCTGTGGCCGCGGCACGCCCGCACCCTTCGACTCCGCTCAGGGCAGGAACAGCGCGGGCGTGGCACCCGATGGTCGCGCAAACTGTCACGTACCCGCCAAGGGGCTCGGTCCCGGCAACCCGGCATGTCCTCATCTGAAGTATTGATCGGGGCCTGTTCCACGCTTACACTCACGTGGCCTCCGAAGGATGCCTTGGGACCATCGGGAGTGGAAAGGTCACGATGAAGATCGATATCCGGGACCGCTCGGGCGTTCACGTGGTGCAGGTAGTCGCCGAGAAGATCACCGGTGAAGACCACGCTCTCCTGCAGACGGTCACGCCGCTGCTCGATGCCCCCGGCGCTCGGATCGTCATCGACCTTTCGCAGGTGAAACTCATCAGCTCCAGCGGGCTGGGCGACTTGGTCACACTGACCGCCCGCGCCAACCAGTACGAATCCCACGTGGTGCTGGCCGGCCCCTCCCCCTTCGTCGCCGGCGTCCTTGCGACGACGCAACTCGACCGTTTCTTCCAGGTTCAACCGACCGTCGAGGCGGCCATCGAAAGCCTGCCGTGAAGCGTCCGCCGGCGCACCTCCGGCCGGATGACCGGCCCTGCCGCCGTGCGTCGCCAACGGACGCCAAGCCTCCCTGCCCGTCTGACGCCTGACCCAAACCGACGGCGCCGCGGTTGCAGGGCCGACCGATTGCCCTTACAATCAACATGTTTACCTTGACAGCGCCCCGATGGCAGGGCCTGTGCGGACGGGAGTGGCGTGCCCCCCGCCAGTCGGCGCGTTACGATGATGGTGCGTACCGGTGGTTGTCCGGAACATGTTGGGCCTGAGCGTGTCGGACTCGCCAAGGACAGCAGACTCGGGGCCGCAAAATGGTCCCCATGATGACAGGGCCTGCGGGCATGCCTGCAGGAACTGCATGGCGCTCCTAGAGTTGATGCGCGACCCCGACTTGACGCCCCGCGGCTACATCCTGGGCACGGTCTGGGTGTTTGTCCTGCCCATTGTCGGGTTGACGGCTGGGGTCGTCCTGGCCGGCGTGTGGGAAGGCCACCCCTGGCTGGGGGCCGGGTTCATCGCCGGCGGTCTGGCGGCCGGTGTGGCGGGCGGCGTTTTCGGTCGGCGGCTTACGATCCGCAGGGGCTCTGCCACCTGCGACGAAGGAAAGATATGACTGCCATGGCAATGACGGAACTCCACACGGCAGACCCCCGCAAGCGGCGACTTCACGGAGGCGTGCATCCCCCGGAGTGCAAACACCTCGCGGCGGATTGTCCCATCGAACCCATGCCCGCCCCGACGGAGCTGCTCGTGCCGCTGGGTCAGCACATCGGCGCGCCGGCCAAAGCGATCGTCAAGCCGCGGGCGGACGTGCGGATGGGCGAGAAGATCGCGGAGGCGGCCGGTATGGTCTCGGCCTCGGTCCATGCGCCCCTGCCCGGCAAGGTCGGGTCGCCGACCGTCGCCACGCTCGCCACCGGGCGGCGCAGCGATGCACTGCCCATCACGGTGGCGGCCGATGCGGCCGCCGGCATTCGTGTGTTTGATGTCGTCTTCGGCGGCCCGTGGGACTTGGCTGCGGTCGACGCCCTGGATGGCAAGCAGATCCTTGCGGCCGTACAGGAGGCAGGCATCGTGGGCGGAGGCGGGGCGGCGTTCCCGACGCACGTAAAGCTCATGCCCATCGAGAAAAGGCCGGTCGACATCCTCATCATCAACGGCTGTGAATGCGAGCCCTACCTGACGGCGGACTACCGGTTGATGCTCGAAGCGCCGCAGGCGATCGTGGCCGGCCTGCTGCTGGCAAAGAAGGCATCCGGAGCACAACGGGCGATCATCGCCATTGAGGACAACAAGCCGCAGGCCATCCGCGTGATGAGCAAGGCGATCGCCAACCTGCCGAACGTGGAGCTGGCGGTCTGCCAGACCCGTTACCCGATGGGCGGCGAGCGGCAGCTGATCCCGGCCGTCACAAAGCGGAAGGTGCCGGTGGGCGCCCTCCCGCTGGACGTGGGCGTCGTGGTGCTCAACGTGGGTACCGCCGCGGCCGTCGCCGGCGCCTGCCTGCGCGGCCAGCCCGTGACGCACCGTATCGTGACCGTCACCGGGCAAGGCATTGCCCGCCCGGCGAATCTGCTGGCCCCCATCGGCGCCCGGTTCTGCGACCTGATCCGCCACTGCGGAGGCTTAAGGCCGGACGCCCGCAGGATCCTGGCCGGCGGGCCCATGATGGGCTATGCGGTGTCCGACCTGAACACCCCGGTCACCAAGGGCACCAGCGGAATCACCGTGCTGGCCCAAAGCGAATTGGACTACACGCGGCAGACCAATTGCCTGAAGTGTGGGCGGTGCGTGGACGTCTGTCCGCTCAACCTGGTGCCGACGAAGATCGCCTTGGCGGTCAAGGCGGGCAACCTGGACCTGGCGAAGAAGAGCCACTTGGCGGCCTGCTGTGAATGCGGCTGCTGTGCTTACGCCTGCCCGGCTCGTATCCCGCTGGTCCAGTACATGCGGGCGGGCAAGGTGGCGCTGGCGCGATTCGAGGCCCCCGCGAGGTCAAAGTGAGAACGCATCCGCAATTGCAGGAGGAAATCGAGTGAGCCGATCCGCGGCTCTGACAGCACACGATCCGGCCGGACAGGCGGTATTGCCGCCGCTCGAGCTGGCGACCTCGCCGCACTTTGCCGACCGCAAGCAGACCAGCCGGCGAATGATGGTCGATGTTTTGCTGGCCCTGGGCCCGGCGATCGCGGTGTCGGCCTTCGTGTTCCGGTGGGCGGCGGCATGGCAGATCGGAACGGCCCTGGCATTCAGTCTGGCGACCGAAGCCCTGTTCTGCGTCGTTCGCAAGAAGCCCCTGTCGCTGTGGGACGGCAGCGCGGTCGTCACGGCCGTCATCCTGGCCATGTCGCTGCCGCCGTCGCTGCCGCTGTACGCCACGGCCATCGGCTCGGTGGTCGCGATCGGCCTGGGCAAGATGGTCTTCGGCGGGCTGGGCTGCAATCTGTTCAACCCGGCGATGGTCGGCCGGGCGTTCCTGATGGCGTGTTTCTCGCAGGCGATGGTCACCTGGCAGGTCCCGGCGGTTCCGGGCGTCTCGCACATCCACGCCGTCACGCAGGCCACGCCGCTGGGCATCGCCAAGCTCGGCGTGCGCGACCGTGCCAAGGCCGAGGCGGCCGGCCAGCTCGACCAGTACGCCCTGCGGCAGGCCTTTCTGGCCGCCAAGAAGCAGGTGTTCCTGGATCTGCTGCTCGGCATCCGGGGCGGATCCCTGGGTGAGACCAGCGCCCTTGCCCTGCTGCTGGGGGGGCTCTACCTGCTGGCCCGCAGGACGGCCGCCTGGCAGATCCCGGTCGGGATGCTGGGTGCGATGGCCGTGATCTCGGTCATCGCGCGGCTGTTTCGGCCGGACTTGGTGATGTATCCGCACATGCAGATCGTGGCGGGAGGCGCGATGCTCGGGGCCTTCTTCATCGCGACGGATCCGGTATCAAGCCCGGTCACGATCCGCGGCCGATGGGTCTTCGGCATGGGGGTGGGGACGTTCACGATGGTGATTCGCCTGCTGGGGAACTACCCGGAGGGCGTGATGTACTCGGTGCTGCTGATGAACGCCCTGACGCCTGGCATCAACCGCCTGACGATGCCCAGGCCGCTGGGAGGAATCAGGAATGAGTAATTTCGTCAAAGAATCATGGCTGATGATCCTCGTCAGCGTCCTTTCGGGCCTGGCGGTGGCCGGCGTGTATCGCGCCGAAAAGCCGCGTATCGACCGGAATGCGATGGAGTACCTGAACCGGGCGGTGCTGGCGGTGGTGCCCGGCGGCACGACGGTCGAACCCGTGGACCTTGGAGATCTGGGCAAAGTGTACAGGGTGCGGGATGCATCCGGCCGGTTCGTCGGCTGGGGCGTGCCCGCTCAGGGACCCGGCTTTCAAGGGATGATCCGTCTGGTCATCGGGCTGGATCCGACGGCCAAGACCATCACGGGCATCACCGTGGTCGAGCAGTCGGAAACGCCCGGCCTGGGCTCGAACATCACGCGGGACGAGTGGCGCAGCCAGTTCGCCGGCAAGGCAGCCGTCGGCGAACCTCTGGAGGTGGTCAAGGGAGCTCCGAGCAAACCGTATCACATCCATGCGATCACGGCGGCGACCATCTCCAGCAAGGCGGTCGTCTCGATCGCCAACAAGGAGCTGGCCCGGATCCGGGAGCGGCTGGCCAAGGAGGCAGGCCTGTGAACGACATGAATCTGCCTGGCGCGGGTGGACGTTTCATCCGCGGCATTCTGGACGATAACCCCATTTTCCGTCAGATGCTGGGGATGTGCCCCACGCTGGCGGTCACGGCCGGCGTGGACACGGCCCTGGCCATGTCCGGTGCCGTCCTGTTCGTGCTGGTCGGCAGCAACCTGGCGGTCTCCCTCCTGCGAAAGCAACTCGTACCGCACCTCCGCATCCTCATCTACACGCTGCTGATCGCCGTGTTCGTGACCATCGCCGATATCCTCCTTAAGGCCCACCTGCCCGACCTGTCGCGGGCGCTCGGGCCGTATGTCCCCCTGATCATCGTCAACTGCATCATCATCGGCCGGGCCGAGGTCGTGGCCGCCAGGCAGGGCCTGTGGCCCTCGTTCACCGACGCCGTCGGCCAGAGCCTCGGTTTCGCCCTGGCCCTGCTGGTGCTGGCCAGCGTGCGGGAGATCCTCGGTGCCGGCAAGTGGCTGGGCATCCAGGTCCTGCCGAGTGCGTTCCCCACATGGGGCATCATGCTCCTGCCGCCGGGCGCCTTCATCTCCCTGGGCATCCTGGTCAGCATCGTCGTCTGGTTTGACCTGCGCCAGGCTGCCAGGGCTCGCCAGGCCAGACACGCCGCCGTCGGCGCCGAGCCGGCCTCACAGGAGGTGCCGTGATGGACACCCTGGTGGAACTGCTGATGCTGGCGGTCGCCGCGGCGGTCGTGAACAATTTCGTGTTCACGTACTTTCTGGGGATCTGCTCGTATCTGGGCGTGAGCAAGCGAGTGGACATGGCCGTGGGCATGGGCATGGCGGTGACCTTCGTGATGGCCATTGCGGGCATGCTCACGTGGGCGTTGAACAACCTCGTGCTGCTGCCCAGCAGCCCCCTGGGGTTGGACCTGAGCTTCGTCCGGTACATCGTCTTCATCTTCGTGATCGCCGGGGCGGTCCAGCTCGTTGAGATGTACATCCGCAAGTTTCACCCGCCGCTGTACAAGGCCTTCGGCATCTTTCTGCCGCTGATTACGACCAACTGCGCGATCCTCGGCGCGTGCCTGCTGGTGGACCTCCAGAGCGACCGGTTCTCCTGGGCCGCGGTCGGGATGATGGGCATGACCAAGGCGGTCGTGTACAACGTGGCGGCGGGCCTCGGTTACACGATCGCGATCGTATTGATGGCGACCATCCGAGAGGAATTGGAGTTCGCCGATGTTCCCAAGCCCCTCCAGGGGGCCGGCATTACCCTGCTGATCGCGGCGATCCTGGCCATGGCGTTCCAGGGATTCGCCGGAATGGCGGGATAGAATGTCGGGTACCGCGCGTCGACCGCCGGCAGCGGCGGAAAATCGACGCGGTACCCGTCGACGACTGATGGAGCGTGACGGATGGTGCTGGTGGCGACGACGGTATTCATGTTCGCGATGGCGGTCGTGTTCGCCGTAGCCCTGGGCGTGGCCAATCGCCGCCTGGCGGTCGAGGTGGACCCGCGCCAGGCGGAAATCGAGTCCATCCTGCCCGGAATCAACTGCGGCGGCTGCGGCTTCGCCGGCTGCGGCGGTTACGCCGAGGCCCTGGTCAAGGGCCAGGCCGAGGCCAACCGGTGCGGGCCCGGCGGGCCGACCCTGGCCGGCAAGATCGCGCGCATCCTCGGCGTGGACGTCGGCGAGACCTGGCCGCGTCTGCCGGTCGTGCACTGCTGCGCCGGCCAGGACGTCCGCCCGCCCCGACCGATCCGCCTGCGAATCACCACGTGCGCCTCCGCCCACGTGGCGGGCCAGACCCAGGCCTGCGCGTATGGCTGTCTGGGGCTGGGCGACTGCCGTAGCGCCTGCCGGTACGGCGCGATCGAGATGGTCAACGGCCTGCCGGTGATCCGCTACGATCTGTGCACCTCCTGCGGGGCCTGCCAGCGAGCCTGCCCGCGGGGCATCATCCGCCTTATTCCCTTCAAGGCCGAGCAGATGACGGTCGTCGCCTGCAACAGCCATGACCCGGGGGCAACCATGCGGCAGCTCAAGATCTGCTCCGTCGGCTGCATCGGGTGCGGCCTGTGCGCCAGGACCAACGCGGATCTGTTCAAGATGAGCACGAACCTGGCTGTCATCGACTAT
>Ga0315298_1005041_pt1 | contig 19163 bp, 21 predicted proteins | sample WHS_1_MG_FD_203077 | JGI IMG/M metagenome (GOLD analysis project Ga0315298, IMG submission 203077) | Extremophilic microbial mat communities from Washburn Hot Springs, YNP, Wyoming, USA - WHS_1_MG | ecosystem: Environmental > Aquatic > Thermal springs > Hot (42-90C) | place: USA: Wyoming...
GTTGTGTTCGCATCGCAGGGGGGAAGTGATGAGCCTGCTAAGGGCAGCAGCCATCAACCTGTTACGGGGTCGAAGCCAGCTGTGGAATGATGAAGAGCCACTAACTGCACGAGCACAATACATTTGCCCTCAGCCACTAGCCGCCCTGGGTGCATTCCCAGGACTTTGAAAAGGCCCTACTCACTGACGCATACCCAGTGTTAGGCTGCTTCAGGTACAGATATTGGCGGAGCACGACCGATTCTGGCAGCACGCCTGGCGAGCATCGTTGCTATCCCGTGCCAATGGCGGATTTCCCGTCCTGAAGCGGCCTTGTCGACCATTAGCAGGCGGGCACTGGGTATGCGTCAGCGCACTCTCACTCGGTGAAGATGTCCTTGAGCAATTCCTTGGTGCGATCCAGCCGTCTTTCGGTGTCTTTGACGTCGATGTCCAGAGAGAGCACGATAGCCGCTCCCTCCTTTGCTCCTGCTGGGAGGTTGGATGCCGGCCAGAGGAGGCGCTGGCCGTCGTCCAGCAGAATAACGGCAACCTTGCCGTCTTCGATGCGATCGATCACTCCTCTGATTGATGGCTGACCCGTTGCTTTACGCTGCCTCGCATTTTCGGACTTGCGTTGGCTTTCCATTCCTGGCTTCCCTCGGATCACTGTTTCTGCGTCGTGACAGCAACTTCTCGTCCATCGGATAGCAGCGTCACAGAGCCGTGCTTGTCGGTGCGGAACGTGGTCACGTTGCGACGTGCAAGCGCATCCAGCGTGCGTTGGGCGGGGTGGCCGTATTCGTTCCCGGCGCCCACCGAAATCACGGCGTACTGCGGTTTCACAGCATCGAGGAAACGAGCCGTGCTGGACGTGCTGCTGCCGTGGTGCCCCACCTTCAGTATCGTGCTCCTGACCTTGGCCCCTGACTCGAGGATGCTCTTCTCGGCTTCAGCTCCTGCATCGCCCATCAGGAGCGCGCTGACGTCTCGCCAGGCGAGGCGGATTACCACGGAGTTGTCGTTCGTGTCCTCAAAGAATTGCTCGGGCGGGTTGAGAATCGCGGCCTGAACATCCGGCCCAAGATCCAGCGATTTGCCTCGTCGCGCCTCAAGCGCCCGCATGTTGTGCTGCCGAACGATGGAGAGGAACTGCTGGTACGTCGAGTTGGTGCTGGGTTCGCCCGAGAACGCAGCCACAGTGACGTCTACATTCTTCAGGATTTCTGGCATCCCCCCGACGTGGTCCTGATGAGGGTGAGTTAGTACCAGATAGTCGAGCCTTTGGATCCTATTCTTACGTAAGTACGGCAGGATCACCTTGTCGGCATCGTCCTGGCTATTGCCAGCGTCGATGAGCGCAGTCTTCCCGCTCGGCGTGACCACGAGAATCGAGTCTGCCTGGCCTACATCAAGGACAACGACGGCAAGCTTGCCCTCGAAACTCGGCACATCACCCGTTACGTTTGCTTTCGATGCCGGCTGGCAGCCGATCAGCACGGCCACCAGCAGAGTCAGAATAAGCAACCCAGGAAATCTGAAGCTAGGCCTTGGATTAGTATCTGTTGCCACGCATCATCTCCCGGTACTGTCTTCCGTCCCCTCGCTTATCCCTATCTGTAGTTTATCTCATTGCGCTCCAAATGGAAAGCGCCGACATCTTGTGCTATAATTCTCTTGCAAGGCAGCTCGTTATCGGCAGCGATAGGGGGCTCCTTGTTTGTGTTAGAGAGGGTAAGATCGTGGATAACTTGATTGAGAAGATTGCAGGAATTGAAAAGAGGTACGACGAGCTTACCGATCTCATGACGAAGCCGGAGGCGATTGCCGATATCTCGCTCCTTCAGAAGTATGCCAAGGAGCAGGCAGACTTGGAGGAAATGGTTGCCAAGTATCGAGAATATCGGATGGTCACCAACAGCATAGACGATACGCGTCGGATACTGGATGATAGCGAGGCGGACGAGGAGCTTGTTCAACTCGCCAAGGAAGAACTGGCTTCGCTAAAGGATCGCCAGAGCAAGTTGTACGAGGAGATCAGGACTCTCCTGCTACCTAAGGACCCCAACGACGAGAAGGATGTGATCGTGGAGATCCGAGCCGGAGCAGGCGGTGAGGAGGCGGCCCTTTTTGCCTCGGACCTCTTCCGCATGTACAGTCGCTTCGCCGAACGTCACGGCTGGGACGTCGAGGTTATAAGCGCCAACGATACCGGCATAGGCGGCTTCAAGGAGGTAGTCTTCGAAATCAGGGGCCGTGGAGCGTACTCTCTGCTCAAATTCGAGAGTGGAGTTCACCGCGTTCAACGCATTCCCGTGACTGAGGCAAGCGGGCGCATCCACACCTCAACCGCAACCGTTGCTGTTCTTCCAGAGGTCGAGGATGTTGACGTGCAGATCAACCAGGATGACCTAAAGATAGATACCTACTGCTCCGGAGGACACGGTGGCCAGAATGTGAACAAGGTGGCCACGGCTGTGCGTATAACACACACTCCGACAGGTATTGTCGTAACCTGCCAGGATGAGCGGTCGCAGTTGAAGAACAAGATGAAGGCGATGGCTGTGCTTCGAGCGCGGCTATACGATATCGAGCAGCGCAGGGTCAACGAGCAGGTGGGCCAGGCGCGTCGTTCGCAAGTTGGTACTGGCGACCGCAGTGAAAAGATCCGCACCTACAACTTCCCGCAGGATCGGGTAACCGACCATCGCATCGGAGTGACCGTGCATCGGCTGCCGAGCATTCTCGACGGTGAAATCGACGAACTCATCACTGCCTTGGTCGCGGCCGAACAGGCTAGTCACTTCGATGAGAAACCCTCCTAAATGGAGAAAGATTTGCCGATCACCGAAATACTGGGCAAAGATCCCGAAAATCTCCAGTCTACGAACGGTATCCCTCTCACGAACATAGGCGCTATCGTAGTTGCCGCAGCGCACCTGCTCTCCTCGAATGGGGACTACCAAACTGCAAGGATAGAGGCCGAAGTACTTGTCCGACAGGCATTAAGCATTACGCGTGGTCAGCTCTACTCTCGCTTGGACTCGGAGTTCCCCTCCGAGAGAATGAAAGAATTTCTCTCCATGCTCCAAAGACGAATCGCCGGCGAACCGGTGGCTTATATAATAGGGCACCGGGAGTTCTACGGGCTAGACTTTCTGGTTGATCCCCGAGTGCTAGTGCCCCGTCCCGAGACTGAGTTGGTGGTGGAGGCGGTCCTGAGCCGGTTCGAAGGGAATACCCCGGTGACGATCGCCGATGTTGGGACAGGTAGCGGTGCGATAGCCGTCAGCCTGGCAGTGAGCCTGCCTGGAGCCGAAATCTTTGCCATTGATTGCTCTGCAGCGGCACTGGAGGTGGCTGCGGTGAACGTGGCCCGCCACGGGGTTGATGGTCGGGTGAGGCTAGTGCAAGGCGATTTGCTGCAGTCCGTTCACAGCCGCTTGGACATCGTGGTAGCTAATCTCCCCTATGTTCCGCACCCACGGCTCGGCGTGCTGCCACGCGATGTTCGTGACTTCGAGCCGCTGTCCGCTCTGGATGGTGGCGAGGATGGCTTGGACCACTATCGCCGCCTTCTTGTGCAGGCGAGAGAGCGTGCCGATCTACCCAAGTGGATTACTATCGAAATCGACCCCGAACAGAGAGAGAGTATCTCTGAGTTTGCTTACCAACTCTTCCCCAGTGCCAAGGTCCACGTGCTTAAGGACTATGCTGGGATGGATCGGGTAATCTCGGTTGATACAGTCTGCGCGTGATTGCCCGCGTTGGCGTAGAGCTGCTGCGCAGCGGAGCATCACGGTAGTAGTAGACCACAGAGAATTTGAAATAGCGTCAGTCTGAGACGAGGCGCAGCGGAGGCGAAGAATCTTGCCAACTTGGGGCCGAGACCCTTTGCTACGCTTAGAGCGACAGTTGCATCGTGATCACTGTCGTCGACTACTAGTTGGGGAGGATGGCAGGTAGGAAGAAACGGAGGGTGGAAAGAGACTGAGGAATGTCGTGTAGTAGCGTGTTTTCAAGCGTAACACAGTTGACACGCCACTTACTCCCGGGTATAATAATCCCAAGTAAAATAGTAGGGATTATCATCGCTAGTGCGTAAGGCAGCGGGCGGTGAGGAAAGGTGCAAGATAGAATGTACAGTGATCTTGTAATGGAACACTTCAACAATCCACGGAACGTCGGGGAAATCCCGGATGCGGATGGCGTTGGGACCGAAGGCAACCCGGTCTGTGGTGACATAATGAAGATCTTCATCAAAGTGAATGACAACCGCATCGAGGATATCAAGTTCAAGACCTTCGGCTGCGGTGCGGCTATTGCCACGAGCAGTATGGTCACCGAGATGGTGAAAGGAAAGACCCTCGAAGAGGCTATGGAGATTTCCAACAAGATGGTCGCCGAAGCTTTGGGCGGACTTCCCCCCAACAAGATGCACTGCTCTAATCTGGCTGCCGACGCTCTGCACAAGGCTATTGAGGACTACAAGAGCAAGCGAGCTGCTACCGCTTAGTCTGATGGCGCCCAATCGGTTGCGCGGTACTGTCGGTTAGTGGCGTAGCTCGATTGCGAGATTAAGGCGAGTTATCAGGATGCCTGCCGGTTCTCTTTGTCGGGCAAGCTGCACTCCTCGCACAACTCCTCATAGCCGGACAGGGTATCTTCAGCCAATCCTTCCTCTGTGATTCTCGCTCTATCCCTGAGAATAGGTTTTCCACAACGGTTGCAGAGGGTGAGCTTGCGTCGCGAGAACGATCTGAAGGTTCCCAGTAGATCTTCCTCCATACACTCCTCCTCACAACATGGTCCGATTCGTGTGACGGGACAGACCGGCCCGCGATGGGCGACGCCGGACGATCCTCTTGGGAACACAAGAAAACAGTCATCCCAAGCAACCAGGCTGCCAATCCTTCCCAGTCCTGCGGAAGACCTTTCCGCGTTCCGCTCTACTCGGCCTCCACACGGACCCCTGGCTAATCTGACCACCTAACTGCTTGGGACACATTCATGCTATCATGGTCGTGCTTGTGAGTCAACAAGCAATCGTCCAAGCGCTTTGCGGGAGGTGGTGTAAATAGACCTTCCCCTTCTGTCAGTAGTGAATCCATACTGGTTGCTAGTTGTTCTCTTGTCGGGCATCTATGCGGCTGTGTTCAGGATTTTCGCTACGCGCCATCTGGCGCTGGTGTTCCTCTGGACCGTCAGCCTCGCAGGCTTTGTGCTTGGGCAGGTGTTGGCCGATCATTTCGTTACGCTTTTCGATCTGCGTTTGGGGGCTACGCATATCGTCGAGTCAAGCCTGGCAGCATGGCTGGCTATGCTCGTTGTCAATCGAGTAGCCTTGTGATAGAATGATTCTTGGGTGTTTCGGCACTCAGCCAGGGAGGTGGTTGACTTGCTGGAAACTATTCGAGATGCTTCGATTGTCTTCCTTGCTCTCGTGAATATCATCCTGGTTGTGATGTTAATTGTCCTCGTTTTCGTTGTCCTGCGCTTGATGCGGCAACTGCAAGCTATGGTCGGGCAAGTGCAGGGAGAAATGCCCACAGTGCTGCACACGGTGAAGCGAACTCTTGCTACCGTCGAGGGTACGACGTCTTTCGTGAGCAAGACCACGGTAATGCCGATTGTGCGGGCGACTGCGGCGGCGGCAGCCGCAAGTCGGTTTGCTCAGGTAATGCTTGGGATGCGTAAGCCTAAGGGAAGATAGTGGAGGGAGGTGGGCAACTATGGTGGGTAAGCCTGGCTTCTATACTGGCCTCGTAATCGGAGGTGTGATTGGCGTTGGGGCGGCGATGTTGTTCGCTCCCAAATCGGGAAGGGAGGTGCGTGAGCAACTTTTCGCCGACACTGGCGAATGGCGCGCACGGATGGAAGAGGCTTCAGCTCTCGCTCGCGATGCAGCGAACACTATTATGGAGACGGGCAAAGAAGTGATCGAGCAGCAGAAGCTCCGATTACAGGAGGCCATCCAGGAAGGGCGTGAAGCTGCCGCAGAAACCACGGCAGAAATGCTTGCTAAGTATGAGAAGGCCCGGCACGGCGAGGAGGACTCTGCCTGAACAACTGATCGAAGTCAGAACGGTGGGCAGGCTCTGGAATTGCCCAAATCTGATGGCTGACTGTTGACAGATTCCTAAGGTTTTCGCCTTTTCAACTCAATTAATGTCGCTTCTGGGGGACTCAGGAAACGCAGCGGGACGCTGGCACCGAGCCCGGCGCTTACATAGAGCCACGTGCTTCCCATCTTCTTGATGCCGCTGATTGTCGGGACTCGGCCCCGCGTTCGGCTAACTACCGCCCCGATCAGCGGGATCTTTACCTGTCCACCGTGAGTGTGCCCAGCTAGAACGATGTCCACTCCTCGTTCTTGTGCAGCAAAAGATGATTCAGGTGAATGAGTAAGCAGGATGCTGAAATCCTTTTCAGGGACTCCCTCAAGTGCCCGGGGCAGGTCATCCTGACCGCTGATTGGGTCGTTCACCCCGACCAACCACAGGTGTGACCCGTTGACCAATAAGCGTACGCTCTCGTTATTAAGGATGCGTACATTGCGCTGTTCGAGTTTGCGCGCCAAGGTGGCAGTGTCGTTGCGAAGGCGGGGGTTGAAGCGGATTACGTTGCGCACTGCATTCAATATCTGTGTGATTACGCCGCTATCGTTGTGGAAGTAGTCGTGGTTTCCCAGAACGGCGTACACGCCTAGTCGAGACCGAAGCCTGGAAATCAACTCGACGCATAAGTCAGTCCCCGAATCCAACTCTATGAAATCACCTGTGATGGCAATCAGGTCCGAATCGATGGCGCGTATGCGGTCTATCATCCAGGCTTTAGGGTCTCGATGGCCCTTGATGTGCAGATCCGAGATGTGCAGGATCGTGAGCTTCTCGAAGGGCAACCTGGAAGGTTCGAACTCGATGGTCAAGCGGCGGATCACCAGCCGGTTCGGTTCGATTCTTGTCGCGTACAGCAATAGCCCTGCTGCCACCAGCCCCAGGGCCGCCAACCAGGATGGAAGATACCTCACTGCTCCTCACACGTTGTTGCCTTGCGCGGCGCGGGGTATCTGGCTGTGACTGCCGGCGTTTGTGAGTAGCAGCGGGCCGAACTTGCTGATCAATTGCCTGGCCTTGAGCACGCTGGTTCGCACCAGCTTCGATTCATCGTAGTCCCAGTTGTTTGGCCGTTCTCGATAGTCCAGATGGTAAGTTACGTGGTCAGTCTGCACTATGCACTCGCGACCGAGCAACTTGAACAGTTCTGAGAGAAAAGCCACTTCCCAGACCTTTTCCTTCGCCTTCTTCTCATCCAGGATGTCCACTGTGGAGGAGTAGTACTCCAGAAGAATTTGGCGTACGATCTGATCCTGGTAGAAAATTCCTCCGGGGGAGAAGTGAGGCACGCCTGACAGCGCCCCTCCGACTGGGAATGCGTTTATGCAGTAAGGCACGATATATCCGTATGGCTTTCCCGAGGTCACGAGTGGCAGCATTTGTGGGAGCGTTGATGAGCCCATGACGATATCGTCGTCCATGAAGCAGATGTTGTATCCGTCTAGCGCCTCCAGCAACTTCAATCGTCCATCGCTGAAGGCGCGCCCTTTCGAACGAAGGTGCTCGTAGCCGCAGGAGATGCCTCGATCAAAGGCAAGCCTGAGGGCGAACACCACATCGTCTCGACGGATCACCGGGCTATCGCCTGTATCCACTATGTGGATGCGGATGTTCCGCATTTCCTGCAGCAGCAGACTCGTGAGTGCCATACTGAGGGTTGGTTTGCCCTTTGTGAGAATGCCTATCTCGATTATCGGTTTCTCAACATCGGCAGAGGATACAAGATTCTGTACATCAGTCTCATTCTTACTTGCCATCGTGCCTGATTCCCTTCGCTTGGTTTGGCGGTTGCTGGAAGAGAGCTTCCAAGTTCAAGTGCGGAAGAAATCGACTGTTCGTCTCAACCCCTCGTCCAGAGAGACGGTTGGCTGCCAGCCAAGCTCTCGCTCGGCCTTGGAGGCATCAAGGTAGATTCGGAAAGTCTCGCCAGGTTTGGGCGGCCCATATTTTGCCTCCAGGGCATAACCAGTGATCTTTTTCAGTCTGGCATATATCTCGTTTACAGAGGTGCCCTGGCCACATCCGATATTGTATATCTCTCCATCACCCCGATCTAATGCCAGCAAGTTCGCCCGCACGCAGTCTCCTACATAGACGAAATCGCGCTCCTGTTCCCCGCTGCCGTTGATGATGACCTGCTCGCCGCGAAGCATCTGCCCTATGAAGATAGCTACCACGCCAGCCTCACCAAGGGGGTCTTGTCTTGGCCCGTAGACGTTGGGGTAGCGCAGCACAACGTAGTTGAGCCCGTAGAGGTAGCGGTAGATGTGGAGGTAGTGCTCAGGCGTGTGCTTGGTGGCCCCATAGTGGCAAATGGGTACGACAGGATGGTTCTCGTCGCAAGGCAAGTACACCGGCTCGCCATAAACTGCTCCGCCTGTCGAGATGTAGATTAGGTTCTTCACGTTGTACTTTCTGCAGCACTCGATGACGTTCAGCGAACCCAAGACGTTGATTTGGGCATCCTTCATTGGCTCTTGGACGGACAAACGCACGCTTATCTGAGCTGCGTGATGATCCACGTAATCAGGCCGTTCGCGTTCGAAGACCTCCTCCAGTTGTGGGCCTCGGATGTCGACCTTGTAAAGCTTTGCTTTGGGATTGACGTTTTCTTCACGACCTGTTGATAGGTCGTCGACTACCACTACTTCGAGGCCCGCGTCGATCATTGCGTCCACGACGTTGGACCCGATGAACCCGGCACCTCCAGTCACCAGTATCTTCATTGGCATCCTCCCAAGTCCGAAGGTATTACCGGGCCTAATTGTGGCCAGGGGCTACAAGTTTCTGAGAGACGTATCTCCCTGCTGAAGTATCGGCCGCTGCGCTAACGACCATTGTCCACAGGCCAACTGGCTGTGGTTTGGGCACCAACGCCCTTCATGTTACCATCAACTGCTTCTGATGTCCAATACTGTCGCCGATTCGGGTGCTGTGCGGTTGGATGCTGATTTGCTTGACAGCATCAGTGGTTCGTGCTAATCTCCGTTTCGCAGACAAGCCGTGGTCTTGCTGCCCATATCTGTGTCGAGGTGAGAGCGTGGAGCAAAGGCGGCTGGTGGTGGGAATCTCTGGAGCAACTGGTGCCATCTATGGGGTGAGGCTGCTGGAGGTGCTCGGTGAGAGTCCGGGAATAGAGACTCACTTGGTTATAAGCGAACCTGGAAAGCGTACCATCCAGCACGAATTGGGAATGACCATCGAACAGGTCGAGTCGCTCGCCGACTTCGTGTACGATTACTTCGACGTCGGGGCAGCGATATCCAGTGGCTCTTTCAAAACGGCAGGGATGGTGATCGCTCCTTGCAGTATCAAGACGATGTCGGCGTTGGCGAACTCCTACAACGACAACCTTCTGGTCCGCGCTGGCGATGTTACCCTCAAAGAGGGTAGGCCTCTGGTCGTCGTGATTCGAGAAACTCCACTCCACGTGGGGCATCTCCGCCTGATGACCGAACTGGCAAATATGGGGGCTGTGCTGCTGCCTCCGGTCCCTGCCTTCTACCACCGCCCGAAGACCATCGACGATATCGTGAACCACACGGTTGGCAAGATTCTGGACAGATTTGGAATCGGACACAACCTGTTCGAGAGATGGTCGGGGCTGAAGGAAAAGCCTCTGGTTGGCGAGGAGCACTGAGAGACTGTCTGAAAAGTCGGTTGCTGTTTTCCGCTGCAGTTAAAGGCGCTATGGGTCTGCTTCCTCCCTGCTGGTACTGACACCCATTTCGGATGCTGGCACCGAATCTGCACATCGTAGGATACTATACTCCCGGCACTGATACTGGTTGCGTTTGGATGCGTCCAAAATTCCATCGACGGTGAGGCCCGAAGCTGCACGGCTTCGGCCTGAGTGGGAACATCATCGGGCGTTAGCTGGCACGGCTGGTACGAAGGGGTGAAGTTGAAGCGAGCGCTACAGGCTATCGGACTGCTGGTTCTACTAGGGGCCGTTGCCACGGTCATCCCCGGCGCGTGGGTGCATTTTCGTTATCAAAGGCTGATCTACACTCAGGCTGATCAGGTTCCACCTGCTCCAGTAGCCATAGTGTTTGGGGCGGCTGTTAGACCTAATGGCGAACCTAGCTGGATGCTAGCCGATCGTGTCGATGCCGCCGTCCAACTCTTCAAAGCCAACAAAGTGCAGCGCGTTCTGATGTCCGGCGATGGCAGCGGCCCCTATTACGACGAGGTCACAGCGATGAAGCAGCACGCCATTGAACAGGGAGTGCCCGCCGACAATATCATCGTGGACCCCGCCGGCCTGCGCACATACGATAGTTGCTATCGAGCGAAAGAGGTTTTCGGCATCGACCAAGCCATTCTCGTGACCCAGGGCTATCACCTTCCACGTGCTCTGTATCTCGCCAATTCCTTTGGCATTAAGGCGGTAGGTCTGAAGGCTGGGCTAGATCATTACGCGCAACAGGACTACTACGACCTCCGAGAGGCAGCGGCCAGTATCCTCACGTGGTACGAAGTGCACGTCACCCATCCTCTGCCTCGTTTCTTAGGCGCTCTGGTAGGGCTAGACACTCAAACCGATTGAGAGAGGGAGTAGATGGCTGGTGCCCAGCCTGTTGATGGTGCGGCAGTGGTAGTGATATACTCCCTCCACTAACGTGAGTGCTTGTAGACTAACCCAAGTCGTAGCGGGAGATTGCCCTCGCTAAGGGGGAGACCGCTGTTTGATCAGTCATACCAGTCTTGAGGATAGTAGTAGCCCACAGAGAATTTGAAATTGTGTCAGTCTGAACAGCCGGAGCGCACTGGAGGCGAAGAATCTCGCTACTCGGAGGCCGAGACCCTTCGCTAGCTCAGGGTGACAGCTGCATCATAATGACTGTGGTCTACTAGTAGGTGAGAGGTGTGGTAGTGGTTAGTGGGAAGATCGCCCCGGTGGCTATGCTGTGTTTGGTTGCGTTCTCGCTGATTTCCTGCTCGTCGCAGCGCTTGATGTCTCCGACAGCGACATACGGTCCGACTGCATCCACCGTAGCGCCGACAAGCAGCACGAAGGATGCTGCAACGCCTTCTCCAACACAGGCGGATAGCATTTTCTCCCCATCTCCGTCGGCCACGCCCGTGCCCACTAAAGGTGTGCCTGCATCCACTTCGACGGCCTCCACAGCACCCACGAAAGCTTCGACTGTGGCGCCTTCCACGGCCGGCCCAGCTCCTACCGGAGCTGTGGGCACAGCTACTCCAGCGCCTACTGCTCAAGCGCCAGCTACTCCATCGCCTACGACGGTGCTGGCTACTCCAACCCAGGGCGCTCTGGCCAAGAACAAAGGCCGGATCGTTCTGGGGTACTACGTGCCCTATGACACTACGTCCTGGATGTCCCTCGAGGCTCACGCCGACGCGCTTGACTATGTGGCCCTGCAGGTGGTCAGCCCCGATGCCTGCGGCAATATCGCTACCAAAGACGACGTGATGCTGCTGGAGTTCGCCCACTCCCGTGATGTCGGCGTTCTGCCCTCGATTTTCACCAGCAATCGCTGGCTCAACCATAGCGTTCTTGCCGATGAGACTACCTCCTCATATCTGGCGCAGGAATTGACCAACTACGTGGTGGAGGAAGGCTACGACGGGCTCGACGTGGACTTGGAGAACATCGAGCCTACCGACCGGGCGGCACTCACCGCGTTTATCGCTAGGCTTTCCGGATTATTGCACGGAAGGGGCAAGTTACTTTCTATGGCCGTACCAGCCAAGCCGTCAGATGTAACTACGGGATGGGCTGGAGCGTACGACTACGCCGCGCTAGCGCCTCACGTGGACCTCTTCACGATCATGACTTACTCATACACGACTTCCTCGAGCCCTCCCGGGTCCACTTCTCCTTTGCCCTGGGTGGACAGAGTTCTCGATTTCGCTACCAGCCAGATACCGCCGCATAAGGTGCTTGAGGGAGTGCCCTTCTGGGGCTACGACTGGAACACGACGGCAGGAGGGCCAGCGCGAGCCTTGCGTTATCCACAGTCCTCCGCTCTGGCAGCCAGATACGGCGCGAAAATCACCACCGACCCGTCGAGTAAATCGGCAAAGTTTACGTACGTTGCCAAGGCCGGCGACGAGCCCGTGCCCGAAGAAAAACTGCCACCGCTGAATCACGTTGTCAAGTCACGCACTCCTCCGCCGTGTTCGCTTAAGCCACCCCCAGTTACGCCGAAGCCAACGGAGTCTCCCAAGCCGACTCCAACTCCTGCGCCCCTGCAGAACCACGTCGTATGGCTTGAGGATGTGGCCAGTGTCGAAGCTCGGCTTGGTTTGGCTGAGCAGCACGGTGCGGGAGGGATTGGTGCCTGGCGGTTGGGGCAGGAAGACCCCCGAGTATGGCCACTACTCCAAGTCTGGGGACGCTAGGCGTGGTGGTTCCAAGAGCTTGTATTGAAAAAGCACTGCCGAATTACCTGTGATATAATGGCCCCGCGAGGAAAGACCGCAGTAGACAGCGTTCTCTGGGGAGGGAGTACTATGTCCGATGCGTCAGAGCAAGATGTTTACAGCATGCTGGCCAGGTTATGGAGCGGCCCCGTGTGGGGATGGATGGACCACATGCCCGGCGGCGAGTCGTTCCAGAAGATACTTAAGGAAAACCTCAGTGAAGAGGAAGCTCGAGCTCTCCTGGATGTTCCGGTGAAGCCCGTCCCTCTGGATTTTACCACGCTCGACGAAATCGCCGCTGAGAGCAGTTTCCCTCGAGAGGAACTGGAACGGATTCTGGACGGCATCGCGGCGCGTGGCCTGCTGTGGACGCGCAAGACCGAAGACGGGAAGAAAGCCTACGCGATTCTTAAGTCGGGCTATGGCTTCTCTCAGACTTTCTATTGGAAGGGAGAGAAGACCCCTCACGCTGAGAGAATGCTCGAATTGGAACGAGATCGGGAGTTGGTCAGCGCCTACCGGGATTTTCACACGACGGTTGCAACCAAAGCCTACAGGTATGTTCCTACCACAGAAGCGATCGATCCGCAGTGGCAGAACGTTTATCCCACGGACACGATCGAGAGAGTGATCGAGAAAGCCACGAAGATCGCTCTCGTTCACTGCCCGTGTCGAGTAAGCTATGAGATGAGGAAAGGAAAGAGCTGCGGGCACTCCACCGACGTGTGCGTTAAACTGAACAGCCTGGCCGAGGCTGTCATCAATGCTGGCCTGGCGAGAGAGATAAGCCGCGAAGAAGCCCTTGAGGTAATGAGGAAAGCGGACCGCGAAGGTTTGGTGCACTTTACCGATAATGCCGCTGACGGGATGCTCCATATCTGCAACTGCTGTGGTGATGCCTGCTGGAATGTCAGACCTATCCGTCTGCGACAGGTGCCGCGTGATATGCTGATGGCCACTTATTTCCTCCGTCAGACCGACGAAGATCGGTGCACAGGTTGTGAAACGTGTGCGGAAATCTGTCCAGTGGCTGCGGTTAAGATCGAAGACGGCGTAGCCAGGGTTGATATTGACTGGTGTATCGGCTGTGGCGTGTGCGTTCCGAGGTGTCCTTCCGATGCCATCAGGCTGGTTGAAAAAGAGAAGAAGCCGGTGCAAGCAGCTAGTTTCGCTGAGCTGCACACGCGAATCAACGAGGAGCGAGCGGCACGGCGGAAACAGTAGCCGGCTCAGCCGATGCCAAACTCAGGACTAAAGAACTAGCACATACCAAGCAGTCTCTTGAGGCCCACTGCGCCTTTAGAAATGGGCTATCCTGTAGTACTTAGGATATCCAGGCAGTAACGTTGCAAGACGCGCACTACGCAATTTCAAGCAGTCCTGGCCCCTCCACTGACCAGACGGCAGAACCGGGTGTTCTCCAGGTCCGGGAACTCGCGACGAAGCTTCTCGCCCGATATCTCGGTGTGGTGGTTGGGGTCGAGCAGCAACCCGATAACGGTGCCACTGTGGCCCACATTCACACCTAGCGCCCCGATGCCCTCGGCGAAATCCAGCACTCGGGAGAGCTGCGCCTTGGGCAAGATGGACTGGTTGGCTAGAGCGCTTAACGTAGCGCCACGACCGATGAGCCGAGCGTCGCCAGCGGCTATTCCTTTTCTCACTAATTCCAGCGCCGTAGCGAACTGGGGCTCCAGGTAGGCTAGTTCACGATCGTAATCTCGGCTGTTGAACTCCAGTGTATCGACCACGCCCCCGAAATCCAGCACGATAACGTCGATAGGAGGGGGTGGGCCAAGACATTCTCGCACGAGCCCGGTTCGGTGGTCGAAAAGCGCGATTCCCGGTAAAAAAGATCCGTCTGTTGGCTCAACGCTCAAGGCAAGCTGCGCCACCTCGTCGGCCGATGCCGAATGGCCGGCAGCCGTGAACACCGCTTGTATGGCCCCCGCAACATCGGCGGTGCTGCTGCCCATACCCTTCCCACGAGGGAGGGGCGACTGAATGGTGAGGCGACCTCCCGCATTTCGCAGTCCGAGGTAGCGAAGAGCTGCCTGAACAGCGCTAGCTGCTTTCGGAGCATCGGAAGGGAATGTCCAGCCGTAAGCCCCGCTGTAAAGCTCTACGCTGACTTCTGAGAACACATCAATCGGGCAGGATACGTGAAAACGCACGCCATCGATTCGGCCCTGAACCAACTCGCCGCAGGTTCCGGGCATTCGAACCGTGGCCATAGCGGTGGCGCAGGAGATGATCTGATGCGCCTCGATTTCCACCAATCTAAGGTCTCCCTATCATACTGACAGCTTCTTTACCTCTACCGGTATCCCGGCGACAAGCAGATATACCTCGTCCGCTCGGCTGGCGAGTGTCTGATTCGCGCTTCCCAGTAAATCACGGAATGCCCGGCCTAGAGGGTAAGGCGGCACCAGGCCATACCCGACCTCGTTGGTGACCACCACAAAGTCGCCAGCCGTCCGTTGGAAAGCGTCAAGCAGGGATTCGATTTCGTGGCAGACTTCCCGCTCGATATGTTCGAACTGCACCTGGCAAGATTCAATGTCTTCGCCAACCAAATCCATCAGGATGTTAGAGATGAGAACACCTAGGCAATCTACAAGGATCGCCTCGCGATCGTGCGCGGCCTCCAGGATGGCTCTGCCCACGTCTCTCGGGACCTCAAGAGTCCGCCATCTTTCCGGTCGTGCTGTTTGGTGTGCACGAATCCGGCGCGCCATTTCCTCGTCGCCAGCCCGAGCGGTGGCTACGAACAAAACGTGGTCGCCACCGCCGCCGGCCAATCTCGCCGCGAAGCTGCTCTTCCCGCTGCGCGCTCCCCCGGTGATCAGAATCAGCTTTCTACCCACGGACGACCTCCCACAAGTAGTCCATGTCCAGGCTACGCCGGACGAGGTCCGCCAGCCTGTTGTAGTTCTGCTCGCGAGAGACGACTACCGGGCTCTTTTCGAAATCGAGGCCCTTGCGCTTCAGCAAATTGGCCAGAAGGTTCCGCCGAAACTCAGCGGTGTCGAAAAGACCGTGCAGGTAGGAGCCGAATACCGTGCCGTCCTCGCTGACGGCCCCGTCGTGATGCCTTTCTCCTGTGCGCCGGGATTCCACTACGAACGCGGGTGGAATGCACCCTACGTTGGTGATTCCCATGTGAATCTCGTATCCCACTAGGCCGAGACCCCGGCTGTTCTCAAACAGGCCTCGATCGGCCGCGACGCTGCATCTTACCTGCCGCGTCGTCTTGGTTCGCTCGAACGTGGTGCTGATGTCCAGCAACCCCAGTCCTTCCATCCAGTCGCTGGACGATTCGACGCGCTCGGGATCCTTTATCTCCCTTCCGAGCATCTGGTACCCCCCGCATATCCCGATAACTGGAGTTCCGCTTCGAGCCAGGTCAACCACCCGTTGGGCCAGGCCTACTTTCCTCAGGAAAAGCAAATCGGCCATCGTGCTCTTGCTCCCCGGGACGATGATCAAGTCCGGCTGCCCCATATCATCACATCGCTCCACGTATCGCACCCTGACGCCCGGTTCCTGTTCCAGGGGATCGAAATCGTCGAAGTTGGAGATGTGAGGAAGCTTAAGCACGGCGATGTCGAGGTTGAAACCATCCTTTTCCGTATCCTTGCGGTGCTCCAGATAGACCGAATCCTCTTGAGCCACAAATATGTCCCGAAAATAGGGAACAACGCCCACCACGCGGATGCCTGTCTTCTCCTCCAGAAAACTCAAGCCGGGCTTCAGCAGAGACAGCTCTCCACGGAACTTGTTTATGACGAATCCCTTCACCAAGTCGCGCTCGTCGGGCTCCAGCAGTTCCATCGTCCCTACCAGGGATGCGAAGACGCCTCCTTTATCCACGTCGCCCACTAGAAACACCGGTGAACTCACCAGCTTGGCTACCCGCATGTTCACTATGTCGCCATCCTTGAGGTTCACCTCGACCGGACTGCCGGCCCCTTCTATGACGATAAGGTCGTAGTTCGACATCAGTCGCTCTAGCGACCCCCGCGCTACCGACCAGAGCGATGCCTTGCGTGAGTAGTAATCCTGCGCGGAAAGTGTGTCCAGGGGATGGCCAAGGACGATTATCTGCGCGCGCGCATCGGCCTCAGGCTTGATCAGAATGGGGTTCATATCCACTGTCGGGTCGATGCCGGCCGCCTCGGCCTGGACCGCCTGTGCGCGGCCTATTTCCCCTCCGTCCTTCGTCACGAAAGAGTTCAGCGCCATATTCTGCGCCTTAAACGGGGCCACTCGAAGGCCCTCCTGCCTGAAAATGCGGCAAAGCGCCGTCGACAGGACGCTTTTCCCTACCGATGACGATGTGCCCTGTATCATGAGAGTCTTCGCTCTCACTGTAATTCGTCCTCCAGGTGGCAGGAATCGTTCAGTGTGTGCATTTTCGCCTGCCCAGCGTCAACCTCGAATATCGAAATGGAGCAGTTGTAGAGCCGAACTGGAAGCCAATTCACTCCTTCGACCTGGAGCAGCCTGCCCAGTAGAATCCGAAGGGGATTCACGTGGGCAACGATCAGCACCGTTCCGTTCGGGTGCTGGACCAAGATTTCGTCCAGCATTCCCGTCACCCTGGCCTCGAGGTCGGCCCAAGATTCCCCCTCTGGCGCTTCGAATGAGCGAAGCTCCGACCGCATTCGCTGCAGAACCCCCGGACTGATGGCGTTTATCTGCTCGAAGGTCAGCCCTTCCCATCTGCCGAAGTTTAGCTCGCGCAGTTCCGGGCGTAGCCTGAGTTCGACTTCCCTTCCGTCCAGAATTATCTCTGCGGTTTCTGCGCACCGGCGCAAGTCGCTAGCGTAGGCGATGTCTATATTCTCCCCGGCAAGACGGCTTGCTGTACGCCGAGCCTGTTCCTGACCTTTTGTGCTCAACTCTGTGTCGGTTTGTCCCTGGAAACGCATACTCGCGTTCCACAAGGTCTCCCCGTGGCGAACAAGAATAAGTCTTGTCAATGTCTCAACACCTTCAAGTCACAGGACTTGTGCCGTCGTACGAACCATGAAGGGCGCAAAGTGCGTGGAGATTCTCCACTTGCTCTACACTGTCCGGCGCCTTAGTGGTGAGACCCAGTTTCTCCGTAAACCGGCACGCTAGTCCTGTGAAACAAGTATTCCTCTGATAGCCGACAGCAAAGATTCGCACTGCGAAACGGTGCGCACCGCAATTCTCACGTGCGCGGGCAACCCGAACGATGTACAATCTCGCACGCAGAACCCTTCTCTCAACAGTTGCGCCCGGAAGTCGGCGGCTCTTCCCACTCTCACCAGCACGAAGTTGGCGCTCGAAGGCACGGGTCTGAGGCCCAACTCCCGAAGCCCCTCGATCAGGGTCTGTTTCGCACGAAACACCTCGTCCCGGGAACGGTTGAGGTGCGCACGGTCTTGCAGCGATGCTATCGCTGCAGCCTGAGCGAGCGCGTTGATGCTCCACGGTGGACGCGCCCTATCCAGCACACTGATCACCGTTGGACAGCCCAGCGCATAGCCGATACGCAAGCCTGCCAGTGCGTGGTCCTTGGTCATCGAGCGTAGCAAAACCAGATTCGAGCGCTCCACTAGGTCGATCAGCGACTCCGTGGCCTCGACGAAACTGACGTAGGCTTCGTCAATGGCTACCAGGCTGTCGGTACATTCAAATAATAGCCGTTCCACGCTCTCCCTTTCAAGGTAGCGACCCGTGGGGTTGTTTGGGTTGCAGACGAAAACCAGTCTGGGGCGAACCCTCTGTACCTCTGCGACGACGGCATCTACGTCCACTTCGAAGTCATTCGATTCCTCAGCGAGATGCATCGCCACCGTTGCACCAGCGATTCGGCTGGCCATCTCGTACTCGCCGAAAGTTGGTCCCACGATCAAGACCGAATCGCCGGGATCAAGAAAGGCTAGGCTGGCCGCCCAGATCAGCTCCACTGACCCGTTTCCGAGAGCGATGTGATCCACCGGGACGTCGTTAAGCTCCGAAAGCGCTCGGCGCAGAGCCGTGCCCTGCCGGTCCGGATATCGTTCCAGAGGTACATTGTTCAGTGCAGCTCGAACCTTTTCGGAAGGACCCAGCGGGTTGCAATTTGCGCTGAAATCGATGATGGAGTCGGGGTCCATCCCCATTCGCTCCATTTCGTAGCGGTCCAGGCTGCCGTGGTAGCACTCTTGCAGACCAAGAATATTCCTTCTAGGAGAAATGGCCATGTTTTACCACCTCGACCAACACTGCCAGCGTCGCCATCACGATGATGGCGACGAACACGACGTCTATGGCTCGATCGATCTTATCCCGCGAGAGCGGAGAATCGGCGTCGCCAAGGCTGTAGTGGCCCTCCTTCACTAGCCTTACGGCCAGCGCTCCGGCCATAGCGCTCATAGGCCATCCGGCGTTAGGGCTCTCAGTGGCACCGTGAAAGCGCCACATAGTCTGCCAGGCGCGGCGAGGTTCGAGGCCTTTCAGAAAGCTCGCACCTACCAGCAGCAACCCGGCTAGCCTAGCTGGCACAAAATTAGCGAGATCGTCCAACCTGGCTGGTACCTTGCCGAGGTACTCGTAGTGGCCCCGGTAGCCAACCATCGAATCGAACGTGTTGATTACCCGGTAGGCCAGCGCTCCGGGCACGCCGAAAAGCAAGTAGTAGAACACGGGAGCGACGAAGGAGTC